>FRDC01000827.1_pt1 | contig 62284 bp, 81 predicted proteins | sample 1106171 | NCBI WGS metagenome assembly FRDC01 (sample SAMEA3930566, study PRJEB13176) | freshwater metagenome | biome: Drinking water system; feature: drinking water; material: water | place: Singapore | collected 2014-12-20 | reverse complement strand
TATCTGCGCGGGTATCAAGGCGTGCCCGAGCGCGACGCCGGAGTGCTGACGTGAGGTGGTGCGTCGAGTTCTACGACCTCGGCCACTGGGATGAAATGGCGGGCACCCGGCGGCGAACCCGCCGGGAGGCCGCCGACCTCGCCGAGCAGTTGAACCGGCACACGCCCCACCTGGTCCGAGAGACGGCCTTCGGAGGTCGGCGGTTCCGTGTGCGGAGGGTGAGGGAGGAGCGGCAATGCCTGTCAAGGAGTGCAACAACGAAGGCAGGCCGGGCTACAAGTGGGGCGATAGCGGCGCGTGCTACACCTACTCACCCGGCGACGAGACGGGGCGCAGACGCGCGCAGATGAAGGCGCGTATGCAAGGGCAAGCCATCGCCTTCTCGCGGGCTCGCGAAGCGGGCCGGAGCAAGCCGACGGCAGGAGACTTCGACTAATGCCGAAGAAAGACACCTACGAGACGACCGACGACGCGGCCTGCCTTCCTGTCGAGGTCGAGCCTGTCGTCAAGGAGGCCGATTGCCAGTTCCTCACGAGCGGCTACTACCTGGTCGATGGGCACCTCCGCGACATTATCGAGGGGCCGTTCACGCAGAAGTTCGAGGCACAGAGGGCGCAGGCCGAACGCGACGCGGCGTGCGGCCAGGGCACTTGCGCGCTCCTCTTCGTGCCCTGTGACGGCTTCGCCTGGGGCTAGGTGACGCTTGGCCGAACTCTTCGAGGTCGCCGACCGCTTCCGCTCGCAACTACTCGCTGGTGACGCCCAGGCTCAACGGCGACTGGTTGCGGCATACGTCCGGGCTCGCGCCGACGCGGAACGGGAACTCAACCGGCTCCTGCGGATCGCCGAACAACGGCGAGCGCAGGGGCAGGCGGTGTCGCGTGGTTGGCTCTATCGCGAGGCCCGGCTCGGCGACCTCCTCGCACAGTTCGACCAGGCACTCGATCGGTTCGGCCCGGCGGCGGCCGAACTCATCACGAAGCAGCAACGAGACGCGGCGGCGAAGGCCCGAGGTGATGCGCTCAAGCTCGTTGACGCGGCCCTCGGGCGCACCGCACCGACCGAAGCGAAGACGGCCGTGCTCGCCCGTTTCGAGCGGGCACCGGAGGAGGCGATCCAGGCCCTGGTCGGCTTCCTCGCCGATGGCACACCACTGGCGGCCGTCTTCCGGCGCATTGGAGGCTCGGCCTCGGGCGACCTGCAAGCCTACTTGGTGAGCGCCTTCGCCCGAGGCCGGAACCCGCTCGTCATTGCGCGCGAGAGCCGGCACCTGCTCGACGCTCCGCTATGGCAGGCCCAGCGGCTCGCCCGGACAGAGACACTGCGAGCCTACCGCGAGAGCACGCGCCACGACCTCGAAGCGAACCCGGATGTGGTCGAAGGGTGGGTATGGCACGCGAAGCTCGACGCTCGGACGTGCCCGGCCTGTTGGGCAATGCACGGCACGCGGCACGGCCCGGATGAGCGGCTCGACGGCCACCCGAACTGCCGGTGCGCGATGTTGCCACGAACGCGCTCCTGGGCCGAGCTTGGCTTTCCCGATATGCCCGACGACCGGGCACCGATCGAGCGCGGCACCGACGCCTTCCTTGAGCAACCGGAGCACGTTCAACGCGCGGTGCTTGGCCCGGCCGGCTTTCGGGCGTTCCAACGTGGCGAGGTGAAGCTCGTCGATTTTCTCGCGCGGCGCGACAGTCCGACCTGGGGCACAATGCGCTACGCGCGGTCGCTCCGGGCGATCAAGGGCGGCTACGGCGGCCAATGGCTCGGCGAGAAGGCGCAGGGCGTCTACAAGCCGGCACCGGCTCCGCAGGCGACCGTGGCCGCGCAGACGCAGAAGCAGGCGACACAGGCGGCGAACGCGGAACAGAGAGCCGAGGCGTTGCGCCAGGCGATCCTCGCCGAAGCGAACCGGCTCAAAGCGGAAGCCCTGGCGGCGCTCGATCGTATCAAGGCGATCAACGACGAAATCGACCGTATCCAGGCGGTGCAGTATGATACTGACGAAGCCGAACAGCGAGCTACCGACCGCGTGCGCGAGCTACAGAATGAGCGCCGGCCGCTCTACGGTGTCGCCGATCAGGTGCGAGCGCGACAGATCGCCGAGGCCCACCGTCTCTTGCTCGGCGACGATCGGGCGAACTTCACGGTGAACAAGCAGCTCCGCTTCGTCGGTGACGACAGGCAGAAACTCGAAGCCGGCCTGGAGTTCTTCCGCCGGCTTGTTGGGCCGGGCTCATCGCTCGAAGGCAACACGATCCGCTTCGGACGTGTCACCAAAGCGATGAAGACGCGCTCGCACTACCTGCACACGCGGCCATTCTCGACGATCAACCTGGAGAAGGGCGAGCGGGCACGCACGACCGTTCACGAACTCGGCCACTGGCTCGAATACGAAACGCCCGGCCTACAGAAAGAGGCCGGCGAGTTCGTGCGTCGGCGCACGGCCGGCGAGCAGGAGCGGAAGCTCTCGGAGATTACGGGAAGCAAAGCATACGCCGACCACGAGACGGCGAAACCCGACCGCTTCTACTCACCATACGTCGGCAAGGTCTACCCGGACGGAGCCACCGAGGTCGTCTCTATGGGCCTCGACAAGCTCTACTGGGGACCGCACGAGCTTGCCGAGGAAGACCCGGAATACTTCGACTGGCTTCTCATTCACGCCCTCAAGAGGTGACAATGGCGGCGACGATTAGGCTCAAGGCAGGAACCTTCACGGTGAGCGATGGGCGGTGGAGCGTCAAGACAGGCGGCCCGCTCGCGCAAACCCTACTCGAAGACCTCGACCGAGCCGGGCGCGACCGCTACCCGCAGGGGCGAGGCCCGGACCTTCCGGGCTTCGACAGTTTGCTCGCCGAGGCCGTTGTGGCTCGTTTCGGTGGGCAGGTGCTCTCTGTTGACGGCACTCCGCCGGCACCGGAGGGCGTTGTTTATTGAGCCACGGCGAGGCCGTGTAAAATAGAAGTAGCGGCCAGGAGGAAGATCAACGATGAGCGTGCCCGCAGGAACGACGACCGCGACGACCGCGACCACTCCGCCGGAGAATACTGGGGCTCCGCCGGCCGGCACTCCGCCGGCAGGTGAGGGTGGCGGCGCTCCTCCGGCTACGGGCGATACCGGCACTCCGCCGGAGCCGTCGCAGACGCCGGCTTACGACGCGGCCTACGTCGCCAATCTCCGCAAGGAGAGCGGCGATATGCGGAAGGCTCTCCGCGAGGCCCAGGCGAAGCTCAAGGAAATCGAAGACGCCAACCTCTCCGAAACGGAGAAGCTCCGCAAGGAGGTGGAGGCGCTCCGACAGGAGAGCGCGGCGCACCGGCAGGCCCGGCGCGAGGCCGAGGTGTTGACGGCGGCGGCGAAGGCCGGCGCGAAGCGGCCGGAGGTCGTGGCGAAGCTCGTTCCGGCCGACGCCGAAGACCTCACGGCGACCCTGGAGACGCTCCGCAAGGAGTATCCCGAGTTCTTCGGGGCGACCCACGGTAGTGCCGATGGTGGTGCCGGCACGCCGGCAGCGACAGGCAACGCGGGCGGTGGCACCGGCACGCCGAAGCCGCCGGCCAAGATGAGCGATCAAATCCGCGCGGCGGTGCGCGGCCGTCTGATGGGCGGCGGATAACACCGACAGGCGGGAACGACCACCTCCCCAATGAGGGAGGCAGGAGAACAGAACCGTGCCCTTCAACAGCTTGATCGACCGAACCGACGCCGGGGCACTTATCCCCGAGGAGGTGACGCGGGAAATCTTCCAGGGCGTCGCCGAGCAGTCGGCCGTTATGCGGCTCGCGCGCCGGCTTCCGAATATGAGCCGGAAGCAGTTGCGTATGCCCGTCGCGTCGGCCCTCGTGGACGCCTACTTCGTGAACGGCGACACGGGGCTCAAGCAGACGACCGAGGCCGCGTGGTCTAACAAGTTCATCAACGCGGCCGAAATCGCGGCCATCGTGCCCATTCCCGAGCAGGTGCTCGACGACCTCGACTACGACATTTGGGATGAGGTGCGGCCTCGGCTTATCGAAGCGATCGGCCGGACCTTCGACAAGGCGGTGCTCTACGGCACGAACGCGCCGAGCGATTGGCCGACGGCCATCGTCACCGGCGCGACCAATGCCGGGCACTCTGTCAGCGCGGCGGCCACCACGGGTGTCGATCTTTACGACGACATTTTCGGTGAGGCCGGCACGTTGGCCTTCGTCGAGCAGGACGGCTATATGGTGACGGGGCACGTCGGTTCCCTGTCGATGTATGCGAAGATGCGCGGCAACCGCTCTGCCGACGGCGTGCCGCTCCTCTTCGAGAACATCGTCGGCCAGACGCCGAACTACTCGATTATGGGGGCTCCGATCGTCTTCCCGCGCAACGGGGCGATCAACCCGGCGCAGTCGCTCCTCATTTCCGGCGACTGGTCGCAGTTGGTCTGGTCGGTTCGCACCGACCTTACCTGGAAGATCGTCACCGAGGGCGTCGTGACCGACGCGGCCGGGCAGATCATCTTCAACCTGTGGCAGCAGGATATGGTCGCAATGCGCGTGACGTTCCGGGCCGGGTGGCAGTTGCCGAACCCGGTGAACCCGATCAACGCCACCGAGGCGACCCGCTACCCGTTCGCCGTCTACAAGCCGTAATCGCGGCGCACACGTAAGCATAGAGGGAGCCTGGCCGGCAAAAGTCGGGCTCCCTTCCGACCTCTCCAACGGAGGAACAGGGAATGTCTTCGAGCACTATCTCAAAGGGCGGCGACATCGGGTATCCCACCGATCCGTCGAAGGGGCAGGAACTCCAGGGCGTGCTCAACGCTCGCGCCGTCGATCAGGCGTTCATCGCTCGCCTGTCGCTCTCGGCGGCCGAGGCGGCGGCGGCCAACACCACGGCGGTGCTCGCGGCGCAGGCCGGCGGTTCCGCTCTCGACATTACGACGGGGCTCACGAACCCGCCCTACCCGCGCAACATCACCGCGACGGCCGGTGGCACGGCCACCGACATTAAGGCGATCCAGGTCACGATCACCGGCACCGACGAGGCCGGGAACACGATCAGCGAGACGCTTCCGGCCTTCACTGTCGATACGGCCGGCACCGTGTCGGGCGCGAAGGCGTTTAAGACGGTGACGCGCGTCCAGATCCCGGCTCACGACGGGGCCGGCGCGACGACTGCTATCGGCTTCGGCGAACTCATCGGCCTGCCGCACAAGCTCGCTCACAACACCGTGCTCAACGCCTACCTGAACAACGTCAAGGAGGGCACCCCTCCGACGGTCGCCGTGTCCGCTTCGGCCCTGGAGAGCAACACGGTAGACCTCAACTCGGCGCTCAACGGCACGGCCGTTGACATTTACTACCTGGTGTAATCGTCGGCAACGACGACACCAGGCGGAGGTGAACCGTTGAGCTTCTACCCGAACGGTATGGTCGCGCCTGTCACGATGAGCTTCGAGACGGGCGAGCAGGCAACAATCAACGTGCGGCTTCCCGACGTAGTGCGGCTCACGAAGCTCCGGGCGACCGTCACGAAGGCCCTGGCCGGCACCGACGCCGGCACGATCACGCTCAAGAACCAGGCGGGCACGACGCTCGCCACGCTCTCTATGCCGGCCTCGACGGCCATCAACACGGAGTTTTCGGCCGACCTCGACCACGAGGTGCCGGCCGATGGCTACGTTACCCTGGTCGCCGCAAAGACGACGGCCGGCGGTAAGTGCGAGGTGTTTCTGGAGAGCTAAACGACGTGCGACAGGCAGGCCGCTCCTCCTCGGCCTGCCTGTTCGCACACCACCCACGAAAGGGGCGCGCGGTGAACGCATACAAGCCGGCAATGCCCACGCCAATCGCAACGGGCACGGGCGATACACAGGGCGTGGCCGCGACGGCCGGGCTCCGTCTTATGGGCGTGGCGGTGCGCGAGAGCGCAGGCGTTGCGGCGGCGGCGGCCCTCAACCTGCGGCACGGTGACGACGCGGGCGACCCTCTGCTCATCCCGATCGAACTCGCGGCCAATGGCTCGACGTTCCAGTGGTTCGGCCCGCAGGGTATCTGGTGTCCGAGTGGCGTCTTCGTTGACCGGGTGAGCGGTGAGACGGAACTGACACTCTTCACGCTCACCACTCCCGACATTACGCCGTAACGGAGGAGCGCCGTGGCTCGCACGATCCGGCAGGGCACAACCAGGCCGACGGTTCGGACAGACCCGGCGCTCCATCCTCTCGCTCACGTCAACGAGGCGGCGCTCGTCGCTGAAGGGCCGAGCGGCCCTGTCGCCGTTACGGCGACGGCGGCCGGTGAAATCAAGATCAGCCAGGCCGGTGGCGGCGGTGCCGTTTCGATCGCAGACGGCGCAGACGTGACGCAGGGAGCCATCGCCGACGCGGCGGTGACTTCGGACGCAGCCGGCACCGTCAACGCTCACTTGCGCGGCCTCGTGGCGATCCTCGCGAGCGTTTGGAACTCGGTGGCCGGGCGGCTCCGCTCCGAGGTTCACGACGGCGGGAACGTCATTTCCGTTGACGACGCGGGCGGCTCGCTCACCACGGATAGCCTCAAGGCGAGCACCGCGACCCGAACACAGGTGGCGGCGACCACGACCAACGGCACGATGCTCCTGGCGGCGAACGCGAGCCGGCTCGGCGCGACGCTCTACAATGACAGCGACAAGCGGCTCTACCTTGCCCTGGGCTCCGGCGCGACGCCGACCGACTATACGGCGAAGCTCAACTCGGAGACCTACTTCGAGGTGCCGTTCGACTACTCCGGTATCATCACTGGCGTCTGGGACGGGCCGAGCCCGACCAATGGCGCGAAGGTGACGGAACTCACGCCGTAGGAGGCCGCAATGCCCCTCGAAACACAGAAGCCCTCGGTAGACATTGCGAGCGGCCAGGCGGCCGTGACCGTCGCCGACGGTGCCGACGTTACGCAGGGCGCACGGGCAGACGCGGCAATCACAACCGACGCAAGTGGAAGCCAGGCGGGCAAGCTACGCGGCATTGTGAAAATGCTCGCGAGCGCCTGGGATAGCGTCAACAATCGGTTCCGCGTCGGTATCCACGACGACGGGAACTCGATCAGCGTTGACGACGGCGGCGGCGTGCTCTCCACGGACAGCGCCGACGGCGCTCACGCAACCCTCGGCGCGACCTCCGACGCAGACACCGCGAACACCGTTATAGGCCGTCTGAAGAAGATCGTAAGCCTATTGGCGGGCGGCCTTCCGGCGGCCTTGTCCGGCTCCGGCAACCTGAAGGTGGCGATCGTTGAGAATACGGCGGGCGGAGCCGGCGGCACCGTCTTGCACTCGACGACCGCGAACCTCGCGAACGGCGCGGCCTTCACGGGCTCCTGGGTGTCGGTGCTCAACTACGCCCAGGTGACGGTGAATGTCTTCGCGAGCCACGACAGTGCGGCCGGCGGGCTTGTCGTTGAGTGGTCCGACGATGGCTCGACTACTCGGCGCACCGAGAAAGCCGTCTCTGTGCTTGCGAGCGTGCCGCTCTCGCTCGCTTACCGACCGAAGGGCGAATACTTCCGCGTCGTCTACACCAATGGTGGCACGACCCAGACAACCTTCAGTCTGGAGACGATCGGCCACCCGAATGTTACGCGTGATGAACTGAAGACGATTACCCTGCGCGTGACACCGAGTATTACCACTTCTCCGGCCTATTCCGATCGTGACTGCGTAGGCGGCAAGCTCACCTTCTCGGACATTGCGCCGGTGGGTGGAGCGTCTTTCATCATCAACAAGGTTGCCCTGGCAGACAAAGACAACGAGCGGGCTCGGTTCGTTGTCCTGTTCTTCCGCGACAATCCGAACGCAGGGGGAACGACACTCACAGACAACAGTCCGCTTGACCTCGACGACACCGACCTCTTCAAGATCGCGGCGCGCGTGCGGATTGAGCCGGCCGACTATGACGAGTTCGCCGACAATGCCTATGGCGTCGTTGGGGGTGTCAACCAGGCGATCACGCTCGACGGGAACGACCTCTACGTTGCCCTGATGATCCGACAGGGCAAGACCTACACGAGCACCAGTGACCTGCAACTGGAGATTACGCTCACACCGGCGGAGAACTGAAGGTGCTTGCTCTCCCTATCATCGGCATAAGCGGCCCGAAGTCGAAGCTCGTCGAACTGGCGATCCGTGACGGGGCCACACTTATCTACGTCTTCGATGAAGAGACGGGCGACCTCTTCAACGTCTATGGCACCGGGAACGATCTTCAGGTTGACGCCGTAGTGACCAGACCCGGACCAGGCCGGCTCGATCCATACAAGCGCGGCTACTCTTTCTCGTCGGCAACGGGCTCGGCTCCACTCTACGGCCACTGTGAGGGCACGCGCCCGGACGGTGGCACAATGACAAACTGGGCCGGTGAGATCGTCTGCCGACGGCATACGGGAAACGCGAGCACCGGCAATCACGCTCTGGAGCTTCGACGCGGTGGCGGCTTCTCACTTGCCCAGTTCATTCACACTTCGGGCGACTTGTTCAATGCGAACATCTTCACCACCGGTAACAACGCAGGCAACATATCGACGGCCGCCGAGGCCGCAGAGTGGGCTCACTATGCCTGGTGCTATCGCACTGGCAACAGTCACGTCGGCTACCGGAATGGTGTTGAGAAGTATAACTTGACACCAGCAGGTTCGGCAATGACTGACGGTTCCCCATTTGGCATTGCCGTGGGTGGGGTGTATCAGTTCGCGAGTGCTAATGCCGACGTTGAGATCGACTTCCTGGCGATCTATCAGGGTGTCACGCTCTCGGCCGAACAGGTTGAGGAGCACTACATTGCGGCTAACATTACGCCATAGGAGGAGCACAGTGACTTCCATTCAGGTGATGAATATGCTCAAGGAGCCGGACTTCCGTTCGCTCGTTGAATATTACTGTCTGCGCGCGGCCGAAGACGTGTTCAACGAGAGCACGGGCGCACCGAACCACGCGGCTCGGCTCGCGCTCGCCCTTCAGATCGCGGCCAACTCGCCGAGCTTCGTCGATCGGTTCGGCCGGCAGTGTATCCTCAACGCGACGATCAAGGCACGGGCGAGCGTCGCCGAGGTCTTGGCGAACGAGAGCGACATCCAGTTCGTCGTTAACTCGACTTACGACCGCTTCATCTAGGGGGTGAGCCGTGACGGTAGCACAGGCACGCACCGAGATTGAGACCTTCCTCCAGGCGAGCGCCTTCCCAGCGCTCACCTCGACGGAACTCGACCTGCTCGTGGGCAAGGCGAAGCGCGCGAGCCAACCCTTCACGGCAGGCGTGTTGACGGGCTCGCCGATCCTCAACCAGGCTCCACTCATCAAACCGGGCTCCATTCCGCCGGACAGCTTCAAGGAGTGGGTGGCGGCGACAGTTTACACCGTCGGGCAGACGGTCGTGCCGACGCCGAGGAACGGGCACTACTACACTGTGCAGACGGGCGGCACGTCCGGCGCGACGCAGCCGAACTTCCCGACGACAACGGGTGGCACCGTCAACGATAACGGTATAATATGGGTAGAGAGCGGCCAGGCCCTTTGGGTGCCGACTTTCAACCTGGCCTATGCCATCGCGCTCGGCTTCGATATGAAGGCGGCGAAGGTGGCGGCGGCCTACGACTTCAAGAGCGACGACCAGTCGCTCTCGCGGTCGCAGATGATTGAGCACTTCCAGGCGCTCGCGAAGACGTGGCGCGCGAAGAGTGCCGAGACGCTCACCCTTCAGGGTGCCGGCCGTGTCCGGGGAAACCTCAACAGCGTGCTCACGGCCAACCTCGACGACGATCGGTGGTGCGAGTGCGGGAACTCCTTTGGGTGCGGCTCCTGTCGAGGTTGGGCGATCCCAGGTTCCGTTCACTACGTCTGCGACTAGGAGGCGGCCGTGCTCGCGATCAACGCAACGGAACTCGCGGATATGCGGTCGGAGATCGAGCAGACCTGGCCGGATACGTGCCAGGTGTCTCGGATCACCTCCGACGTTCAAAGCGCAATGGGCGGCCGGACGCGAACGCGGAGCGTTGTGGCGACAGTCGCCTGCCGGCTCATTCCCAACGACCGCGAAGCGCCGATCGGTGTCGAGGAGCCCGAAGACAGGCCGGCAGGTGCGGCTACCTGGACGGTGCTCCTTCCGCAGTCGCAAGACATCCTGCCGACGGATCGGCTCATTATTAACGGTGTCACCTACGAAGTGACGGCCGACGAGGTGCGACGGTCGCACGCGCTCGCGAACAACGTCACCGTGCGCCTGGTAGAATAGGAGGCCGCCGGTGGCTCGCTTCCGTATCGAGATTGTTGCGAACAGTCTGCCGGACCTCGACGAAGCTCTGCGGGAACGGCTCTCGCTCGGCCTTGCGAAGATCGCGAAGGATATAGAGGCCGACGCCAAGAGCCGGGCACCTGTTCGCACCGGAGCCCTGAAGAACTCGATCCAGGCTCGGCGCGTGCGGCAACTGGCACAGGAAGTGAATGTGGGCGTCGATTACGCGGCCTTCGTCGAGTTCGGCACCGTCCGAATGTCACCACGGCCCTATCTGACGCCGGCCGTCGAAGCGAAGCGCAACACCTTCGAGCGGCTCCTGGCGAACGTGACTGAAGAGGCTCTCCGAGCCCAGGAGGTTTAGCGGTGGCTGAAGTCAACGAGGTGAGAGGGGCAGAAACCTACATCCTCGCGCGGCTCAACGCCAACGCGGCCCTGGTCGCCCTGGTCGGCGATCGTATCTACCGAGGCAAAGCGCCCGAGAGCGCGGCCCTGCCGTGCGTCATTTTCTCGTTCGTCGCCGGAGTGGATCGGCTGGGCGCAGACGCCACGCGCGTCTTCACCCGGCCTATCTACCTGGTCAAAGCCGTCGGCACCGGCGACGGCCCGGAGGCTACGGCAGACATTGCAACGGAAATCGACAAGGCGCTCCACAAAGCGCCTGCGGCGGTGCCCGTTGCCGGCCTTCAGGTGATGGGGTGCCATCGACTGGAACTCGTCAACTTTGAGGAGACAGTCAACGGCGTGCCCTACTACCATATCGGCGGGCAGTATCGCCTGTTCGTTCACGACAACCCATAGCAGGAGGGCAGAACCGTGCCGGAAAGGGCAACAGTTTTTCAGGCGACGCAACTCGGCGTCGAGAGCACGAAGGGAACCGTGGTGCCGGCGAACAAGCGCCTGCTCGCCACGATGTTCAACCTCTCGCCCCAGATCCCTGTCGAGGGCTTCCGCCCGATGGGCTCGAAGGCGTTCACGACCGCGAACCGGCAGAAGGAGTGGACCGAGGGGGACATTGAGGGCGTGTTCGCCTTCAATGACATTATCTACCTGCTCTCCGGCTTGCTGGAGCAGGCGGCAATCTCGACGCCGACGGGTGCCACGCTCACTCGCCGGTGGCTATTCAACCCGGCGAACTTCGCGGCCGACGACTACGTGACCTACACGATTGAGACGGGCACGGGCGGCGGTTTCGCCGAGCGCGCGGCCTTCGGCCTCATCAATGAGGTGACGGTGCGGTGGACGCGCGAAGAGGCGAGCGTGAGCGGTGCGGTGCTCGCGCAGGGGCTCACCGACGGTATCACGATCACGGCCGGACCCACGGAAATTCCCGAACTGCCGGCCGATCCGACCCAGATCAGTCTGTTCGTCGGCTCGGCGCTTACGAACGAGGTGCAGCAGTTCGACCTCGGCACGGCGTCGGCGGGCAACTTCACGATCAGCTTCACCGGCCCGTTCACGGGCACCGTTTACACCACGGCAAACATCGCCTACAATGCGAACGCGGCGGCGGTGCTTTCGGCCCTGGAGGCGACGGCGGGCTTTCAGCAGGGCGACGTGTCGGTGGGTGGTGGCCCGCTTCCGGGCACGCCGGTTACGCTCACCTTCACTGGGCGGTATGCCTCGATCAACGTCGGGCAAATCACCATTGACAGCACCGGCCTTACTGGCGGCCCGGTGACGATCGCCACGACGACGCCCGGCGGCTTGACGAAGCTCAACCGAGCCCTGGAGTTTGAATGGTCGTGCGCCGACCGCTTCACTCCCGTCTTCACGCTCGACCAGTCGAAGACGAGCTTCTCGGCCGAGGTCGAGCGGTCGCCGGACCTGTCGGCAGAACTCATCCTGGAAGCGGACACCGAGGGCGTGGCGTTTATGACCTCGCTCCGCAACAAGACGACGAACTACCTCAAGGCCGTCGGTATCGGGGGCTCAATCGAACTCGACTTCACGCGGCGGTTCGACCTCACGTTTCCCTTCAAGTTCGGTGAGGCTCCGCGCGACGACCAAGACGACATCTGGGCGATCACCTACGCCCTCATCCCGATCTACGACGCGACGTTCGGCGGTTGGGTGAAGTGGACGATCGACGGCACCCTTACCGCTCTGTAAAATCCACCCTCTGCTCTCACCCGGCGCAGGCCGGGTGAGGGCGGAGCCTTACCCCTTCGAGGAGGAGCCTCGTGCCTCTACCCCTGAAGTCGCTTCGCGAGAAGCGCGTCAAGCTCGAAATCGACCAGGAGCAGTTTCCCGGCCTCAACGTATGGCACAAGCCGAACGCCTACACGCCGGCCTATGAGACACTCGTCAAGGAAGCTCTTGGTGAGGAAGTGAGTTCGCGGTTCCTCGCCCGAACCCTTCCGCCGCTCATCTGTGAGTGGGATGTTACGGCCGACGACGATGAGACGGCCGCCGAGTTCGGCGTGGCCGTTGGCGAGCCTGTGCCGATCACGGAGGAAGCCCTAATGCTCCTCCCGATCGAACTGCTTGTCGAGGTGAGCAAGGCCGTGCATAAGGCCCACCTCCCTTTCGACACGACCGCGAACGAGACAAGCACCGGCAGTTTCTCATAAGCAACGGGCGGCGCGGCGTCTGTCACGAGCACTACCCGCTCTATCGGGCGTCAAAAGCTCTCGGGCTCGCGCCGTGGGAACTAGCCGAACAACCGGCCTACTGGCTCAACCTCATCCTTCAGTTTGAGGCCGACGAGCGGTGGGCCGAGGCCGAGGCGATCAAGCGCAAACGGCACCGGCCGCAGGCCGGAGCGAAACGACGGTAGGAGGGGCACGCGGTGGCGATTACGGTTGCCCGTATCAAAGCGGTGCTCGACGCCGAGACGAAGGCGTTCGACGACGAGATCGGCCGCGCAGACAAGCGGCTGAAGGAGTTCACGCGCAACGCTGGAGCGGTCGGGCAGAAGCTCACAATCGGCGTCACCGCTCCTCTCACCCTCCTCGGCAAGAAGGCGATCGAGACGGCCGCGAGCTTCGAGACGAACCTGGCGCGCGTGCGTGTCGCGACACAGGCGACCGACCGCGAAATGCAGGCGTTTCGCAAGACCTTTGTCAACCTCGGCAACGACGCGGCCCTGCCAGGTGTCTCGGCGGCGTCGGCGGCTTCCCAGTTCCTTGAGCTTCGCCAGGCTGGGCTCTCGACAAAGGCGGCCTTCGACAACTTGCGCCCGGCGCTCCAGTTCGCCGCGATCAACGAAATGGACGCGGCGCAGGCGGCCCGTATCACGGCCGCGCAGTTGAACGTCTTCCCCTCGCTTATGGGGAACGTGACGCGGGCGCTTGACAGCACCCAGGCGGCCTTCCGTGGAACGGGCATATCGGCCGGCGAAATGGAGCAGGCCCTGGAGAGCGCGGGCGGCACACTCGCCACCCTCAACATTCCTGTTGAAGACGCGAACACGCTCCTGGGGCTCCTCCGCCGAAACTTCATCCGAGGAGCCGAGGCCGGCACAGTGCTCCGCAATGCCTTCCGGCCAATGGCGAACCGATCGCAGGAGGCTCGTGACGCGCTCGCGGAGCTTGAGAAGCAGACGGGGCAGACGATCCGCCTGTTCCGTGGCGGGCAGTTCGTCGGAGCCCAGGAGGCCGTGCGGCAACTCGCGCAGGCGTTCCGAGGGCTCTCACAGGAGACGCAGCTTGCCTTCGCCGAACGTATCTTCGGGCCGGAAGCGGCGCGCGGTATTGTCGCGTTCGCACAGGCCGGCACCGAGGGCTTCTCGAAGCTCAACGCGGAACTGAAGCGAACCGGACTGGTGCAGGCGGAGGGCAAGGCGAACGCGGAGGGGCTCGCCGGAGCGATCGACCAGTTGAAGGCGGCCTTTGAAACGGCGCTCATCACGGGCATTGAGCCAGTGAAGGGTGCCATCAAAGACGTGGCCGACGCCGTGTCGGGCTTGCTCACCTCGTTCTCCGAACTGTCGCCCGAGGTGCGCGGCTTCATCGTGAAGGCGCTCGCTCTCTCGGCCGCTCTCGGCCCTGTCATTACGGCCGTGGCCGGGCTCGTGCAGGTGCTCGCCGGGCTCAAGGTTGCCCTCGGCGGAACGAAGCTCGCGAGCGGCGGAGCGGCCGGAGCCCTGCGGCTCCTCACGAACCCTATCACGATCCTGGCCGGGCTCATCGTCGGGCTCGCCGTCGCGTGGAAGAACAACTGGTTCCAGATCCAAGAGACTACGGGCGCGGTCGCGTCGGCGATCACTTCGATACTGTCGGACTTCTGGACCTCTGTCACCAAGCTCTTTACCGCCGGTATGAACTTCATCCGGGGCCGGTGGCGGCAGGGGCTCAACGACCTGAAGGCGTCGGCCACGGCCTTTCAGAAGACGGGCGCACTCGACCCCTTCGGCGGTGTCGTGAAGGAAGGGTTTCTCCGCACCGAGAAGGAGTTCCTACAGGCGCAACGCGGCCAGGCGGTGCTCGCTGACGCGGCACGGAAGCGCGAGGCCGAAGCGAAGGCGAAGGCGGCCCGTGATGAAGCGGCGGCCTCCAAGAAGCGGCGCGATCAGGAACTCGCCGAGCAGAAGGCGTTTATGGATCGGCTCCGTCGACTTCAGCAACCCGGCCGAGTGATTGCCCTGCCCGAGACGGAGAAGCGGAAGCCGAAGGAGACGCAGGCGCAGAAGGATGAGCGACAGGCTCGCGAGGAGCTTCGCCAGACGACCCTGCAACTTGCGGTGGCCGAAGGTCGGCTCTCGAAGGCGAAGGCCGAGGTAATCGCCCAGTTTCCTCTTGCGACGCGAGCGACGCGCCTGGCGCTCATCGCGGCAAAGGAGGAGCTACAGACGGCCGAGGCCCGGACCTCTGCCAACCAAAGAGCGAAGGCCGAGGTGGAGAGCCTCCAAGCTCGACTGCAAGACCTGCGAGCCGGCGGAGGTGAGGCGGCCGTCGTCGAGCAGCAGTTGAAGGGCGCGAACGAGGAACTGGTCGCTCGCGTCGCAAACTTGCGCGCGACGATCAAGGCCGAGGAGGAAGCGCGACAGGCGACGGCACGTATCAATGACGCGATCCGGGCGCAGAAGGTGAGCGTGCTCGAAGCGACGGCGGCTACGTCTCTTCAGCGGGCGGCTATCAAGCTGTTCGGTGAGGAAATGCTCAAAGCCAACCCGAACATTCGCACCGTTGACGACCTCATTCGAGCGGTGTCGGACGACGGCGAGAAGCTCAACAAGGTGCGGTTCTTCGCCGGGCTCCTGGAGGCGGAGCAGGCGGCCGAGAAGACGGAGCGGTTCCGCGAGCGGCTTCGCGGTGCGACCCTCGACGCACTTAAGGCGCAGGCCGTCACCCTTCAGCACAAAGCGGCCCTGGAACTGTTCGGCGATGAAGTGCTCAAGACGAACCCGAACGTGCAGACGCTCGGGCAGTTAATGGCCGCTCTCACGACTGAAGATCAGCGAAACGCGGTCGCCGTCGTTGCGGCGGCCCAGGCTCGCGGCGAACTGGCGCGAGCGATGGAGCAGGCCCGGCAACAGGCCCGCGATACGCGCCTGGAACTGTTCGGGCTCCAGGCTCAAGACAAGGCGACCGAGGAAGCGGTTCGCCTGTTCGGTGCCGCGATCCTTGCGGCCCACCCGGAGGTGAAGACGCTCGACGACTTCATTCGGCTACTCACGGCCGAACAGAAGTCAATGGCGAAAGACACGGCCCTGGCTTCCGACGCGATCGAAGACCAGAAGGAGAAGACGAAGGAGGCACGGGCCGAACACAACAACTACCGAAGTGTCGTCGCCGGGCTCCGCGATCGTATCAACGACCTGCGGGCGCAGACGGAAGACCTCAACGGCGAGCTTTCCTTCGAGGCGTTCCTGCGGTCGCAGGTGCGGAATGAGACCTTCCGCCAAGATCAGGCAATCCAGGCGCTCGTCCGCACGCTCTTTGAGGAGACCAAGAGACGGCGCGAGGCGAAGGAAGCGGCAGAGGCCCAACGTCGCGCCGAGGAAGACTTCCGGCGCTCGGTCGAGCAAGTCGCGCAACAGGTTGAGGGCGTCTTCGAGGAGGCGTTCGGCCACCTCAATGAAGGGTTCGGCTCCTTCTTCGACAGTGTTGTAGGTGGCTTCGAGAAAATGCTCCAGGAGATGGCCGCGAAGTTTCTCGCTTCGCAACTGACGCAACTCCTGGCGAAAGCGGCTCCGCAGATTTTCGGCTTCCTGGGCGGAGTGCAAAACCAGGCCGGCAAGGCGGCCGAAGGGATCGGTGCGGCGGTATCGGCCGGGCTCAAGCCGGCAGCACAACAGACGGCCGGGCTCTCGTCGGCCTTCGACGAAATGGTGGCACGCCACGCACAGTTCGCGGGCGTGAACCTCGCGACGCCCGGTATCGCCGGACCTATACAGGGGCAGACGCAACTCGATCAGTTCCCGAGCGCGGTGGGCGACGCAGGCGAGCAACTGACGACGGCCGTGGCGCAGGGCGCACAGGTGGGCGGGCTCGACCTCCAGCAAGGCGTCATTATGGGCGCGCAACAGGCCGGGCAACTGCTCATCCAGTCCGGCGATCCACTCGGCGCGGTCGTTGGCACCGCAATGCAACTGGCCGGTATCGTCTCGGGCGCTTCACAACAGGCGGCGATCACGGCCGGCGGTGTGGCGGCCGGCGGCGGCCTCGCGGCGCAACTGGTTGCGGCCGGCACCACAGTGGGCTCGCTCATCGCGGCGCAGTTCGTTGCGGCCGGTGCGTCGGTAGCGGCAATGCTCGCGTCGTCGCAGGCGGCCGGCGGTGCCTTCGGTGCGTTCGGTGGAGCGATGGCACACGGCGGGCCTGTCGCGCCCGGCCAGTCGTTCCTCGTCGGTGAGAACGGGCCGGAACTGTTCACGCCGAGGGTGGGTGGCAACATCACGCCCACCGAGCAAGTCGGCGGCGTGACGATCAACTTCAACATCACGACGCCGGACGCGGCGAGCTTCCGGCGGAGCCAGTCACAGATACAAGCCGACGCGCTCCGGCTCGCCGATCAAGCGCGACGGCGGAACCGAGGAGACTAGGCGTGGCGCTCACGAACTACGTCTATATTAACGGCCTCAAGGAAATGTTCGACGGCACGGTGGCGTTCCTTACCCACGACATCCGTGCTATGTTGGTCGGCACGGGCTACACGCCCGACGTTGACCACCTGTTCGCGAACACTCCTGCGGCCTTCGAGATCAACGTTACGGGCTACACGCCTGGCTTCTCGGGCACCGGCAGGAAGGCGCTCGCCGGCAAGACGATCGTGGCCGACACGGGCAACAACCGGGTGGCGTTCGACTGTAACGACATCACCTGGACGAGCCCGGGCGCAGGCGCAACGGTGCGGTGGATCATCGTTTACCGGCACAACTCGTCCGACAGTAATAGTCGGCTTCTGTTCGCTCTACAGATCAACGACACGGCGACAGATGGAACGAACTTCGTCTGGAACGTGCATGGTGTCGGTGTTGCGGCGGCGGCGTAGGAGGTGAGCACTGTGGCGAAGAAGAAGGGCGGTAAGAAGGGCGGAAGGAAGGGCTACTGATGGCAGTTCCTACGATCGACGAAGTTCAACTGCCGCCGGAGATCAGTCGAGGTGCAGTGGGCGGCCCGGCCTTCTCCACGATCGTCACGATAGGCGCGACAGGTGCCGAGCAACGGATCGGCCAGTGGTCGGTCGCTCGGCACAAATGGACGATCGGCTTCGAGGGGCGCGACCCGGCCGAGGCGACGACGCTCCTCAAGTTCTTCTTCGCTCGCAAGGGGAAGCTCCGAGGGTTCCGGTTCAAAGACTGGAACGACTTCCAGGCGACCCAGGAGCCTCTCACTGTCACCGGCTCGAAGACGTATCAGGCGATCAAGACCTACACCTCCGTGGTGTCTTACGTGCGCGAACTCTACAAGATCGTGGCGTCTCCTGCGGTGACGATGAGGCGAAACGGTGGCGCTTTTACGAGCTTCACAATCGACAACAACACGGGCATAATCACCCTCACTCCGCCGGACGTGACGCGGAACATTGCGGCGATTACGCAGGCGAACCCTGCGGTAATCACTACCAGTGTGGCGCACGGTTACTCGGTCGGTGACAAGCTCTGGGTGGAGAACGTCAACGGTATGACGCAGATAAACAATCGCGTCATTACTGCTGTTTCACCGACATCGGGTTCGACGATTACGACCGATGTAGATAGCTCTGGCTTCTCTCCATACGTCTCGGGCGGAGTGGTTGACAAGTATGTTCAGCCGTCCGAAACGCTCGACTGGACTGGGCAGTTTGACGTGCCGGTGCGGTTCGACATTGACGAAATGAACCTCACCCAGGAAGACGTGCTCATTCGGTCGTGGCTTGAAATCCCGATCATTGAGCTTCGAGGTTGAGCAATGTCACGAACGATACCGGCCGCACTTCAGACGCACTTCGCAGGAGCCGTCATTACGCCGGCTCTCTGCGCGAAGGTCTTGCGTCGAGACGGCACGGTGCTCGGCTTCACCTCCTCGACGAAGGCGCTCACCTTCGACAGTGTGACGTATCAACCGGGCCTCACGTTCGACGTGTCACAACTCCGCACGTCGGAGGGCGCAGGCGTTGACAACCTCGACGTTGACGGGCTCCTTCAGTCGGAGGCGATCACCGACGCCGACCTCCTCGCCGGCAAGTATGACGACGCCGAGGTGACGTTCTTTGTTCTCAACTATGAAGACCTCACCCAGTTGTCTATGACCCTCGTCACCGGCACGTTCGGCGAGGCGACCTTTGAAGATGGCAGGTTCCGCCTGGAGTTCCGCTCGCTCGTTAACTACCTCGGACAGCAGGTGGGCGAGCTTACGTCGCACCTGTGCCGGGTGAAGAACCTCTTCGACTACCGTTGCCAGGCGAACTCTTCGGGCTTCATCTTCGCACGTAACATCGTGAGCGTGACCTCGGCCACGGTCGTCACCTTCGGCCCGGACGCGGCGGCGACGGGCTTCTATGACTATGGCACGGTCGAAATGAGGAACGGTGTCAACCGCTCCTTCGTGCGGGAGATCAAGAGCCACACGCTCTCGGGCGGCAACGCGGTGCTCACGCTTCAAGACCCGTTCCCGTTCACCCTCACGGCCGGCGAAACGGGGGTGCTCACTGCCGGGTGTGACCGCACCCTGGCGACCTGCATTTCCAAGTTCAACAACGCGATCAACTTCCAGGGCGAGCCTCACCTGCCGGGCACCGACAAGATACTGCGGAAGGGCCGACGTGCGTAAGTGGTCGCCGGAACTTGGGCAGGAGATCGCCGAGCGAGCGAGACACTACCTGGGCACGCCCTACTTTCATTGTGGGCGCAATGAGCACGGCCTCGACTGCGCCGGGCTCGTCGTGAAGGTTTGCCACGACCTCGGTCTTATGACCTGGGATGAAGTGGACTACTCGCAACAGGTGGACCCGATCTATATGCGCGAGTGCCTCGCGCGTTGGTGTGAGCCGGTGACAGGTGAGCCGTTGCCCGGCGACCTGCTCTGGTTCGACGTTGAGGGCAACCCACAACACCTTGCTGTCTACTATGGCGGCCCGGATCAGTTGATGATACACGCGACAAACACGAAGGGGCGCGTCGTTGAGCACGGCCTGCGAGGCCCGTGGCGGAAGACGCTTGCGGGTGTTTGGCGATGGAGAGGTGAGGAATGGCAACAGTAGTGCTCGGCGGCCTCGGTGCCGCGATCGGCGGAGCGGTGGGTGGTCCGGCCGGTGCGCGGCTTGGCTTCTCCATCGGCGCGACCCTCGGCGGCGTCTTGTTCCCGCCGAAGCAACCGGCACAGTCGCGCGGCAGGCTCGACGACGCGCGGCTCACCGGCTCGCAATATGGCGCAATGATACCCATTGTTCACGGGTGCCACCGTGTCGGTTGCAACATCATTGACGTGACCGACCTCCGCGAAACCGTGACGAAGAAGAAGGCCGGTGGAAAGGGCACGCGGCGGCAGACGACCAAGAGCTACACCTATTACGTTGACATCGCCTGCCTTGTGTGCGAGGGGCCTGTCGGACAGATCAGGCGCATTTGGGGAGAGGATACCCTACTCTATGACGTGTCAGTGACGCCTGCACTCGCGCCGACCAACATCACGACCTACACGGGCACGCTCACCCAGGCCGTCGATCCTACCCTCCAGACGATCCACGGAGCCGGCAACACTCCGGCCTACCGGGGGCGAACCTACTTCACGATCGACGAGCTTGACCTGACGCCGTGGGGCGGTCGTATTCCGGCCTTCACTGCCGAGGTGTGCCCTCTGCCGCCGCTCGTTGAACAGGCGATCCTCGACGGCGCGGCGGTCGTCTACATCTTCAGTGAGAGCAGTGGAAACCTCATCAATCAGGTGAGCCCAGGCACACACAACCTATCGGTAGACGCGGCCGTGGTGCGTGCTGCCACGGGCGTTGTGCCGCCCGACCTGCTCTCCTACGACTTCAGTTCGGCGTCGGGCTCAAGCCCACTCTTCGGGCACGTTGAAGGCACGCGGCCGAATGTAGACTTCGCGAACTTCACCTGCGAAGTAGTCGGCAAGTTCGACACGCCAAGTGGCACTACTCGATATGCACTGGAGAGCCGGACGGGCGGCGGCATTACGAACTTCTCATTGAGCCAGAATAGTGCTGGAGACCTCATTACGGCGATCTATTCAAACGCCAACAACGCAAACACGATCGCTCTGCAAAACCTCGGAGAGAGCGCACCCTACGCCCACTATGTGTGGCAGCGAGACGGTGCCAACCTCAAGCACGTCGGGTGGCGGAACGCGGTGCAGAAGTATAACGCAACGATCGGCGGCACAACCGTCTTCGAGAGTGCAAGCACGCGCAACATTGCAGTGGGCGGCCTCTATCAGATCGGAACGACGAACATCAACTGCTTCGTTGACTTCGTGGCGATCTACCCGAACGTGCTCCTCACGTCCGATCAGATCGCCGACCACTTCGCGGTGACAGGTATCTGATATGCCTACAGTGAGCAACTTCCCGGCCTTCGTCGAGGTGACAGCACAGGAGCAACGGGTGGATCGGTTCCCAGGAGCCGGGAACCGGATCGTCGGCTCAACCCTGCGGAACCTCCTCGAAGACATCGCGACCAAGTGCGGAATGAGGCGAGAGTGGTATGACTTCACGGCCGCTACCGACACGCTCGACGGCTATCAACTGCCGGAGCGCGTCGAGGGCGTGCGCGCGATCGAGGAGGCACTGCGCGTCTTCGGCTACTTCTTGATCGAGGTGGACGGCAAGCTCAAGGCCGTGAAACGCGGCGGCTCCATCGTTGCAACGCTCACCGACGACGACCTGGGCTACCACGCCGAAGACGCGGCCAACGAGCCAAACCCGAAGACGCGGAGCAAGCGGAAGCAACCGCTCGACCTGCCGGTGGAGATCGACCTCACTTTCTACGTGAAGGCGGCCAAGTATGAGCAGGGGAACGTCCGGGCGCAGAGGATCGGCAAACCTCACTTCGAGCGTATCACGATCAACGCGCCAATAGTAATGACGGAGAACTTCGCCAGGCGCGCGGCCGAAATGATCCTCTACGATACCTGGAACGCGGCCCGCGAACTGCAACTGGTTCTCCCGCCGAAGTTTATCTACCTTGCGCCGGGCGACCCGCTCAACGTGACCGTGGCCGGACAGGCGTGGCGCTACCGCGTCGTCTCGATCGACCTGGCTCTCTTCGGTGTCGTGCAAGTCAACGCGGTGCTCGACGACGCGGCGACCATTACGCAGACGATCACCGGCGGCACCCTGCCGGCTCACACCGAGGAGACGACGCTCGCGACGGCGACGAGCCTCGTCGTTTGGTCGCCTCCGGCGCTCCGCGACGTTGACGCCGAGCGGAACCTGCCCGGCTTCTACTTCGCGATGGGCACGACCTCTCTCGGGCAGGATTGGCCGGGCGCGGTGCTCTATGTGTCACGCGACAGTGGCACGACTTACCAGGTTATCACCTCATCGGTGGACCCGGCCGACTTCGGCACCACGTTGACGGCTCTCACTGCACTGCCGGCCTCGGTTGGCACAGGGAACTGGGATCGCACGAACACAGTGGACGTGAGGATGCAATCCGGCCAGGCACCCGTCTCGGCGTCTGAAATGGAGGTGCTCAACGGCGCGAACGCGGCGATGATCGGCGACGAAATGATCCAGTTCCAGACGGTGACGGCACTCGGCGGCAATGACTACCGATTGAGCAACCTCCTGCGAGGTCGTCGGGCGACGAACAACTTCGCCTCGTCGCATATCATCGGCGAGCGGTTTGTGCTCCTCGACAATGGCGGAGGTTCGACGGATCGCGTCGAGGTCGAGCAGTCACTCATCGGCAAGCAGGTGCAGTTGAAGGCCGTCACCAATGGGCAGACGCTCGCCGGCACGTCGCCGGTATCGCTCACGATCACCGGGAACGAACTCAAGCCCTACGACGGCACCGACGGGCGCGGCCAGAGGAACGTGCCTTCGTCGAACGATTGGACGATCACCTGGAAGCGGCGCACCCGTTGTGGAGGAGCCTGGGCCGACCTGAAAGACGCCGACCTCTGCGAGCTTACCGAGGCGTATGAGGCGGAGATTTATGACACGGGCTTTACTACGTTGAAGCGGACGAAGACAGGGCTCACGTCGCCGACCTTCGTCTACACGGCGGCCGAACAGACGACCGACTTCGGTTCGGCGCAGGCGAGCCTCGGCCTGCGCGTCTATCAGATTGGCGCGACAGGCCGAGGCTTCGTCTACCAGTTCACGGTAAGCGGGTAAAGGTGACGGCCGCCGGCTCCATCACGGCCACGTCTTCGGCGACGAACTGCTCGACGATCTTGACGGTGGCCGGCGGATTGTATTCCGTGCGGGCGTGCCTGTCGGGCTCGACCGTGACTTCGACCTGGTGAGCGATTACGAGGCCCACCGGAATGGCTTCTTGAAGCCTGGCGAGAGCGCGATCACCATTCGCGGCGAGGCTCCTGGCGAACGTGTGAGGATCGCCCTCCTGGTCGTCGCGAACGAGGCACTTCAACCGAACGATCACCTCGGCCTTCATTGGGCCTCCTCTCAAGAAAAGGGCCTCCTCTCCGTGAGGAGTGGAGGCAAGAGAACAGAACCGTGCTACCTGACGTAGCAAGGAGCGTGCCAAAATGGCAGTCACGAGCAATCTCGCAATCACCCTGCTTGAGCAGGCGCAGGCGCAGAAGGAAGTCACCGCGAACCAGGCAGTGACCGACCTCGACCAGTTCGCCGGCAAGCTCACGAAGACGGTGGCCTCGGGCACAACCGTCTTGACGACCGACGAGGCACAGAACGGCGTCATTGAGCTTGAGGGCTCACCGGCCGGCTCCGTCACCGTCGAGGTTCCGACGGGTATCAACGCCTGGCACCTCTTCGTGAACCGTATCACGACGAACCAGACGGTGCAGGTGAGAATGACGGCCGGCGGCACTCTTCAGACGGTGCCTCGCGGCGGTGCCGTGCTCCTCTACGGCACGGGCGCGAACGACTTCGCCGTGCTCGAAGGCGTCGTGGTGCAGGAGGAGGGCTCGACAGTCGGCACCCGGCCGAAGCTCAACTTCATCGGTGCCAACCTCACGGCGGCCGACGACGCGGCGAATGATCGCGTCAACGTGACCTTCACGCCGTCACCTGTCGATATGACCTTCAACGCGGCTACCGTCACCTGGACGGATCAACCTGCGGGCGTGACGGAGTTCCTGGGGCTCAACGATCGCCGTCGGAGGTTCGACGGCACCCGCTTTACCCAGGCGCGGCTCGTCGCGAATGTTGAGGTCGTCGGTGCTACCGGGGCGAAGCTCCGGGCCGAGTTCGCGACAACCGACGGCGGCTCCTACGGAGCACTCGACGGCGCGACAGGCCCGGAGGTCTTGATCGACGCGGCCGGCACGATCGTCTCGGGGTGGGTGAACCTCGCGAGCGGCGCGAAGGCCGACGTGTTCCTGCGGATCATCGGCGTGGGCGGCAACGGCGCGGCCGACCCGCAGATCGGCCTGGTGGCTCTCCAGTATCAGTAGACGGGTGTCAGCACGGACCATTACCGGATCGAGACCTTATTTCCCAATACTCTTATATAGTGTTGGTTAGATTTATAAACCTAGAAATAAGGTCTTAATGGTCTAATGGTCCGTGATGAACAGTTGTCAAACATCGAACATCTGTTCGCGTTGATCGTCTGGCACGCTTTGTGCATAATGGGAGGTGGGCCTAACGGCCCGTGTTCCCATTTGCATCCCTTGAAGTCGGCCTCGCTCCTCACCTCCGGGTGGGGTGCGGGGCTCTTTTCACAAGGCGGCGGCTACGATGAGCGAGAGCGAACTCCTTGCACGGGCTCGGGCAGGCGACGGCGAAGCGGAGCAGGCAATGCTTCTGCTCTACGAACCGCTCTGTCAACGCCTGGCGCGCAAATACAACTCCAACGTTCTATCGATCGAGGATCGACTACAGGAAGCCAGGATCGGGCTCCTACGGGCGGTGCGCGGCTTCCGTGAGGAGAAGGGCGCGGTATTCATCACCTATGCCCACCTCGCGATCGAGCGCAACATCCTCCGGGCATTGGCCGAGACGGGCGACGGCGTGCGGTTGCCGATCGACCTCGGCGTGGCTGTCTACAAACTGCGGCGTGTGCAGGCGCAGGTGAAGGCCGAGACAGGCGAGGAAATCACCCTCGCCGAAGCGGCGGAACGGGAAGGGCTCGCGCCCGACCGTTTCCAGGAACTGCCGGATCGTGTGCTCTCCCTCGATCATCCTGTGCCCGGCGGCGACGCCGAAGAGAAGACGCCACTGGGCGACTTCATACCGAGCAAGGATGACACACCCGAAGAGGCCCTGATAAGCAGCGAGCCCGACCTGGAGCGCGTCGCGCTCGTTCGGTGCCTCGACCAACTGCCGGCGATCGAGCGTGAGGTCGTCGCTCGACGGATCGGCCTGCCTCCTCATCACCGCGAAGGCAGTCTGGCCGACGTTGCCGACGCTCTGGGCTACTCACGCGAGTGGGTGCGGCAAGTCGAGAGCCGGGCGGTGCGCCGGCTCCGCTCTATGCTCGGGCTTCGCGATACCGAACTGGGCACCTCGCTCGGCCTCAACCTGCGCGGCACGCCGACCGACAGGCAACGGAAGATGATCGACCTCTGGAACGCAGGGCTCACACAGAGGGAGATCGCGGAGGGCCTCGGCACACCGCAGTCGCACGTCTCGAAAGTGCTCCGCTCCTACGCTTCGTGGCTCAATCGGAAGCCGCAACGCGGCTCGAAGCCGGGCGAATGGGGGCACAGGAGGCCGAAATGCGCCGCGTGATCCTACGTTCGGACAGCATACCCGACGGCGTGGCGTCGATCGTTGACTGGGCAGACGCCGTGGATTATCTGCGCGAGGCCGCCGAGGCCGACGGCACGCCGAGGCCGCACCTCGACCGCGAAGCCTGGCGGAAGCAGTCGGCGAACCGGGCAATGGTGTGCTACGCCAGGGAACACGCCTGGAAAACTGACGCAGAGTTTCTAGCCGACGGTATAAGGCTCGGCCTGGTCTGCGGACATTTTATTAACTGACAATGCCTCGATATAACACACCTGAAGATTTCTGGGCGAAAGTAGACAAGCGAGGGCCAAATGAATGTTGGCCCTGGCAACGTGCGTGTGTGCGTGGCTACGGATATGCAGGATGGAACGGGAAAGCAATGAAAGCCCACCGTGTCGCTTTCTTCCTCACTCACGACCACTGGCCGGAGCCGTGCTGCTTGCACTCCTGCGACAACCCTTCGTGCTGCAACCCGGCTCATCTTTTCGAGGGCACACAGGCCGATAACGTTCGTGATTGTATAAAAAAGGGCAGGCGAGGCGTCTATGTGAAGGGTAAACGTGGATGTCAAAAATCACCCTGCTGATTGGCTCGACCCTTGCCGATACTCCTAGACGGAGGCGGGAAGTGCCTCCCAGGAGAACGGAAAGGGAACACAAATGACCGACCAGACGACGACCACCACCACGCTGAAGAACGGCGAGACGGCGCACTACCAGGGCGGCAAGCGCGTGTTTATGATCGGCGAGGGTGAGAACGCGGTCGTCGGCGAGCGGACCTGGGCCGAACTCATCCTGCCGAAGTCGGACCTCGACGAGCTTCGGGCCTATTGCAAGTGGCGTGGGATCAACTACGCCGAGGCGTCGGCGAACGCGCTCCGCGTCGGGCTCTCCGGCTTGATCGAGGAGGCCCACAAGACGAAGGCCGAGCGTGAAGCGGAGCAGGCACCGGAGAAGAAGGTCGAGGCTCGCCTGGAGAAGCGCGTCGAGCGTATGGAGGCGAAGCTCGCCGGGCTCCGCGAGAAGATGGCCGCCCTCAAGGGCGGGAACGGCGAGGGCTAGAAAAAGCCCTAAAGAAGTCTGGGAGGCGAGCCGAAGATACCTGGCACCGGGAGGTGATGAGGAACGGCCTCCCAGACTACCCTTTCAGGAGAAACACGATGGAAGCTATGGGCGCGACGGTGCAGATGGTTTGGTGGGGCGCGGTTTGCGTCGGCCTGTGCATTGGGCTCGTCTACCGCTTCCTGAAGTGCTTCGTGTTCACCGTGTAAGGAGAGCCTACGATGATCGCCACGACCGTCAACAGTCTTGCACTCAACTGGCCGGGTGTCGAGCGCCGGTTCGATCAGGAGCGCCGGGCGCGCGTCTCGGAAATGACCAGAGAGGAACTCATCCGGGAACTGCTCACCGACCCGGTAACGGGTATCGGCAACCTTCGACAGTTCCAGGAGCACCAGGAGCAGAGGAAGGCCGACCGTCTGCCGACACGCTACGCCGTCGTTGACGTTGACAGCTTGAAGTGGGTCAACGACAACTGGGGGCACGCGGCAGGCGACGCGCTCATCTGTGCGGTCGCGTGGGTGCTCGCGAGCCAGGCTCGGATCGGCGTCTACCGCACCGGCGGTGATGAGTTCGTGGTGATGGCCGACGACACGAACACGCTCGAAGTCGCTCTCCTGCAAGCCTACTGCCGTCTCGAAGACTTCCTCTTCGAGTGGAAAGACGGAACCGGCCTGCGGTGGGGTGCTCGCGGCGCGACCTTCACCTACGGCGTGGCGGCAACGATGGCCGTGGCCGACGCCAAGATGACGGCCAACAAGCAGAAGCGCGAGCGCAACGGCGTGCGGGCGTCGCGTGGCGAGAAGCCGTCGAACCTCAACGTGCGACGGGTGAACGGATGAAGGAACCGACGATGCAGATGGAAGTGAACTTCGGCCCGTATATTGCCCTGCTTGAGATCAGGGTGGCTCCGGGAGTGCTCGTCGTGCCGGCCAATATGGAGACGATGAGGAGCTTCTGGCCGGTGGTCGAGCGTGACTTGCCCGACCTCGTGGCGCAGGGGCTCCACATCCCAATGCAGACGGCAATGCACACCTCGGGCCTGCCTATGGTCTACTTGATCGACGCGCGGGAACTGCCGGAGGAGATCGAGCACAGGTGGCTCGCGGCGGCTCCGGGCGCACAGAAGGCCGGCGAGGTGCCTGCGTGGCGGATCGCTCCGGCTTCGGCCGATCGCTCCTACCAGGAGGAGGAGAGGCGTGAAGAAGGGTAGGGGCGACGATTGCCTGATAGTGTCGGCCCGGCTCACTCCTGTCAAGGCCGACGCTTTCCTGGCTTTGTGTGACAAACGAGGCAAGTCACGCCAGGAGGTGATTGAGGAGTTAATCGACCGCGAGCTACGCCTGGAAGGGCTCGCGCCGTCAGATGAGAAAGGAACGACGCAACCGTGAAACTGCAACTATGGGTAGACGGTGCCGCACAGGGCAATCCAGGCCCAGGCGGCGTCGGTGTCGTCGTGCGCGACGCGGCCGGGCTCCTGCTCGACGAAGTAAGCCTCTCCATCGGCCGAGCGACGAACAACGAGGCCGAGTATCGCGCCGTTATCGCCGGGCTCATCCGGGCGCGTGCTCTCGGTGCCACGGAGGTCGTGGTTCACTGTGACAGCCAGGTGGTTGTCGAGCAGGTGAACGGCCGCTATAAGATCAACGAGGAGCGCCTGCGCGTCTTCAAACGGGAGATCGACGAACTACGCGCCGACTTCGAGCGCGTCGAGGTGAAGCACGTCTACCGCACGGCTAACGAAGACGCGAACCGGCTCGCACAACGAGCGCGCGGAACGAAAGATGAGGCGCACGGTGCGAACCTCGGATAGATACACTCTCGGCGTCGGTGACGCCTGGCGCGCGATCTACGCCCGTGGTCCGGTGGAGGTGCTCAACGCCCTTCGGCGTCTGCCGGACGCTCGCCCCTCACAAGACGGGCTCCTTCTGCCGGCACGTCGGGAGATCATCCTGGCGGCCGAGGCGCTCGCGGCACCCGACGAGGTGACGGAGCGGTATCAGTTGCTTCGGGCGCGTGTGCTCCGACCGACGCTCACGACCAAGACGCGCGACGCCGTGACACGCGCCGAGCGGTCGGCACTCCGGCCGCTTCTTCCGCACCAGTCCGAGTTTGTCGCGTTCGCGGCCGGGCTCGACGGTGTGCTCAACACGTCCGAGCAGGGCACCGGCAAAACGACGATGGCACTCGCGGCCTTGCGTGCCTGGGATAGCCGCCGGGCGCTCGTCGTCTGCGGCCAACGTTACGCCGAGCAGTGGCGCGAAGACCTCCAGGCGCTCTATGGTGAGGGCGGAACGTCGGGCAACGTGCTCCTCAACCTCGCGCAAGGAAGGATCGACTGGCGGCAGGAGACGCTCCGGTGGTCGCGTGACGAACTCGCGGCCTACCGATCCCTCACCGTGGTCAACTACGAGGTTGTGGAGGCCCTGGAGCCCCTTCTGCGGCGTCTGCCGTTCGACGCGATCGTGGCAGACGAAAGCTGGAAGATCAAGGGGCACTCCTCCGACCGCTCGCGGTCGCTCCGCAAGATCGCGGCGCACCACCGACGGCGCGCGGGCGCTCGGGCGCTCGCTCTCACCGGCACGCCGATCGGACAGCACGCGGGCGACCTCTGGGCGCAGGTTGACCTCGTGCGCCCGGAACTGTCGGCCGGCGGCTACCACGCCTGGCTCCGGCGCTTCGCCGAGCTTCAACCGCAACACCTCGGCGTGCGAACGGTGATGAAGCCGGTGGGCACGCGCGACCTCGCCGGCCTTATGGCGCACGTCGGCCCTGTCTGGTTCCGAGCGACGAAGGCGACCTGCACCGACCTGCCGCCGAAAGTGCGCGAGGTCGTGCGCCTGGAGCCTTCGCGTGCGGTGCTCGACCTCTATCGAGCCGTCGAGCGCGACGGCGAGCGAGCCCTCGGCGGCGATCCGCTCACCTTGCCGAACGCGGCGGTGCGCGATCTTCGCCTACACCAGATCACCGGCGGTGTTCACCCTCTCACCGGCGAACCGCTCACCTCGGTCAAGATCGAGTGGCTTCTCCAATGGGCGCTCGACGAGCTTCTCCCCTACCCGAACGTCCGGGCGATCGTGTGGTGCGCCTACAATGGCGAGGTGGCATACGTGCGGAATGTGCTCGGCGACTTGCTCGGGAACGGCCGTGTGGAGGGCGTGACGGGCTCCGACGGCCCATTCGGCCACTCGCCGTCGGCGCTCAAGCAGATCAAGACGCACTTCAACGACAGGCGGCACTACCCGCAGGTGCTCGTCTGCCAGGTTGCGGCGATGGCCGAAGGGCACAACCTCCAGGCCGGTGATTGGAACGTCTACCATTCCAACCCCTGGTCGTATATCCTCCGGGCGCAGTCCGAAGACAGAACGCACCGGCTCGGCCGCGAGGGAGGTGTGCGGTATATCGACCTCGTGTGCTCGGGCTTGATCGACGAGCGCGTGAGCGAGACGCTCGCGCGGCGCGAAGACTTCGCGGCCCGGCTCGGTGTCGATACGACGGCGGGCAACAACGGCACGGGATGATACGGACCTTCACAAAGCACTTGACGATCCTCCCACCGTCCGGTATAATGAGGCAGTGGGTTCTACATAGCGCAACAGAGAGGAGGCCCGCGTGGTCGATACCGAACAGGAGGTGACAAGTGTAGAGGGCACCGTCGTAGAGGAACAGGCGGTGGTGCCGGCGGCCGAGGCGAGCCTCTCCGTCGGTTCCGCCGTCGGCGGAACGCTCTCCGTCGCCGAGGTGGTGCGCCTGCTCAAGATTGGCCGTGTGCTCGTCGAGAGTGGGATGTTCCCGAGCGTGCAGACGGCGAAGCAGGCCGTGGTGAAGATACTCTACGGCCGTGAGTTTGGGCTCGGAGCAATCGCGAGCCTCAACGCCTTCGACTTCGTGGAGGGCAACCTTCAGCCGAGGTCGAAGTTCAAGGCCGCCCTTGCTCGCAAGGTTGGCATACGTTACGAGGTCGAGAAGCACGACGACCAGGAGTGCGTGCTCGTCTGGTATGAAGGCGAGCGGCACCTGGGGCGCTCCTGGTTCACCCAGGAAGACGCGAAGCGCGCGGGCAAGCTCGGCCCGACAAAGAGCGGCAGGCCCGGTGCCTGGCAACTGTGGCCGGCGAATATGCTCTTTTGGCGTGCAATCTCTCGCGGTGTTGACTGGTTCGCACCGCACGCGCTCCAGGGCGATGGCTTCCTGGAGAGCCCGACGGTTCCGGGCGAGTAGCACCGACCTAACCCAAACGGAGAACAACGACAATGGCAAAAGCAAAAGACGAAGTGGCGGCCCTGTCTGGCGAGGAACTCGACAACCTGCTCAACGAGGCCGAAGACGAACTGGCCGGCGGTGCCGACGACCTCGGCGACGAGAGCGAACTGGAGGCCGAGGTCGAGGCCGACGAAGGCGCGAGCGACGAGGAGATCGGCAGTTACTCCTTCGACGGAGCCTTCGAGCTTGACTTCCGACCGCTCACCGACGGCGAGACATACAACCTGGAGATCGTCGCCGCGTCGAAGGGGCGCTCGAAGAAGGGCAACCTTCAGGCGACCGTCGTCTTCCGCGTGTTCAACGCGACGAACCCGGACGAAGACGGCGTGACGCCCCAGGATTACGCTCCTTTGATGGAGGGGCCGGCGACGCCCGAGAAGCAGAGGGCGCTCTGGAAAATCCTCACGATCGCCGGGTGCGCCGGGCACGGTATCAAAGACGCGAAGGGCCGGTGGGTGGCGCTCAAGCCGGGCACGAAGCTCTCCGACCTCGTGGGGTGCCATCTGCGCGCGGTCGTCTCGATCGACACGGAGTATGACGGCACTCCGCGCAACCGGATCGTCAAGTATCTGCCGCCGCTTCCTCCGGCCGAGAAGCCGGCGAAGAAGTAGGCGAGCGTCACAAGAAGCACGCCGGGCACGTCTCGGCGTGCTTCTTTGTGCCTTGTGTTAGGGAGGATCGGACCTTACGATGGAAGAAACAACCCATTTTAACCCTTCGCACGCGACCCTGTGCCTGCAACTGTTCCTGCCGCCGGGCGGTGTCGTCGAGGTGCGAGCCCTCGGCACGCACCAGGGCACGGCGTCGGGCTACTTTTCCGAGCGTCGCCGGGCGCTCCTCGCGGCTCGCAACCTCTCCGGCCGGGCCGAGGGCGTCTACATCACACTCAACCCGGTGAACCCGGACCTCCTCAACCGGGCGGCGAACCGCGTCATTCCCTACGCTCGCGTGACGACGGGCGATGATGAGATCGACCGACGACGGTGGCTACCGATCGACGTTGACCCTCGCCGGCCGCGAGGTATCTCCTCGACCGACGACGAGCACCGAGCGGCGCAGGCGAAGGCGTCGGAGATCAGGGCGTGGCTCGCGACGCGCGGGTGGCCGGAGCCCGTGTTGGCAAGCTCCGGGAACGGTGCTCACCTCCTCTATCCGATCGCGACACCGAATACGCCCGAGGCGCGTGAGACGTTGCGCGCGGTGCTCACCTTCCTGGCGTCGAAGTTCACCGACGAGCAGTGCATTGTCGATCCTGCCCTCTTCAACGCGGCCCGTATCATCCGTCTCTACGGAACGCGGGCGAAGAAGGGCGACCCGTCGCCGGCCAGGCCGCACCGCGTCTCTCGTTTCTTGGCTGTTCCGCCGATCTATCTGGCCGAGAGCGGCAACTGGCCGTGTCTCACCCTCGACACCTTCGACGCCTTCCTGGAGCGTGCGCGGGCAGAGGAGCCGACGCACGCGGCCGGAGCGTTCCGCGAAGGGCAACGGCCCGCGTCGGCTCCAGCTCCGCCGCGCAACCGGCGGAGCGGCCTCGATATGAGCGCACTTGACGTGGTGGCGTGGTTCACGGCCCACGACTGCTACGGCCAGTGCCTGTCGGATGAGCGAGGAGTTCACGCGGTAAGGTGCCCGTGGGAGGAGGAGCACTCAACGGCCGCCGACGCGACCGACACCGACACGGTAATCTGGGATGGCCGAGACGGCCGCCTGCCCGGCTTCCGGTGCCTCCACGCTCACTGCACCGCTCGCCGGCTCCGCGAGGTCGCGTTGCTATGGCAAGACGCGACACAGTTCGGCGCTCGCGAGCGGCGCGCGGGCGAGTATGAAATGACCGACGACGGCAACGCGAACCGGCTCGTCGATCGCTACGGCGACAACCTGCGGCACGTTGATGAAATGGGCGGGTGGTGGTGGTGGAATGGTGAGCATTGGGTGAGAGGAAAAGCCGAGGTATTCGCCCAGGCAACCGAGACGGTGCTCGCTATCCAAGATGAGATCGAGCAACTGGGCGACGGTGACACTCGCACGAAGCTCCGGCAGCACCGTCTGAAATCCCAGTCGTGGGATCGTATCTCCGCAATGGTGAAGGCGTCGGCGCACAAGCGCGACACGCAGGCGAAGGCCGACCAGTTCGACGCGAACCCGTGGCTCGTCAACTTCGCCGGCTCGACGCTCGACCTTCGCACGGGAGAGGTTCGCTCACCGGCGGCAGAAGACTACTGCACGCACCTGATACCGGCGGCCTACGAACCGGACGCGAAGTGCCCGAGGTTCGTGCGGTTCCTCCACGAAGTCTTCTGCGGCGACGAGGCCCTGGTCGATTACGTGCTCGACCTCCTCGGCTACTCGCTCACCGGCTCCGTTCGCGAGCAGATAGTGCCGATCTTGCACGGCTCCGGCTCCAACGGCAAATCCACCCTCATCCAGGTGGTGCTCCGCGTCTTTGGCTCCTACGCAACGACGGCGGCTCCCAACCTCCTCCTGGAGAGCAAGAGCGATCGACACCCGACGGAAGTGGCCGACCTGCGCGGCAGGCGCTTCGTCGCGTGCCAGGAGACGGGCGACGGCCGGCGGCTCGCTGAAGACACGGTGAAGCGGCTCACCGGCGGTGACAGGCTCAAGGCTCGCTTTATGCGCGGCGACTTCTTCGAGTTCGACCCGACGCACAAGCTCTGGCTCGCGTGCAACCACAAGCCGGTGATACGCGGCACCGACCACGCAATCTGGCGACGGGTGCCGCTCATCCCCTTCGCGGCCCGCTTCGTTGACCAGGCCGACCTCGACAGGATGAAGGCGGAGGCGATGGTCAACGGAACCGAAATGCCGGCTCACGTCTACCCGCGCGATCCGGCGCTCCTCGACGTGCTCTACAACGAGGTGCCCGGTATCCTCGCGCTCATCGTTCGGCACGCACGTAAGTGGATGGAGCACGGGCTCACAATGCCACGGGCGGTGCAGTCGGCCACGGCGAACTATCGGGCTACTGAAGACGTGCTCGGCGCGTTCCTGGAGGAGTGTTGCGTCGAGGAGCCCGGAGCCGAGACACCGGCCGCCGACCTCTACCTGGCGTATCGGGCCTGGTGCGAAGCGGCCGGCGAATACTGTCACTCCCAGAAGAGGTTCGGCCAGGCGCTCTCGGAACGCGGCTTCGATCGGCGCAAGGTGAGCACCTACCGATGGATCGGCCTGCGGCTCCTCGACGAAGCCGAGCGAGCGACGGCCGGCGAGTGTCTGTAGTTTCTTGAGAAAATACCCTAACGGAGCCCAGGCACCCTGCCGATAACTATAACGGAAGCAGGAACGCTTCCCCTGGGCTCCGAGAAGGGAACTCATACCGATGGCTACCTGGTTGACGATGTTCGCGTCGAAGTGTTGCAAGGCTACCGTCGAGATCAACGAGCGCGGCTATGCCTACTGTTGCGGGTGCGGCGTGCGCCAACCGGACCACGACCTGGCCGACGTGAAGCGCGACCGCGAGCGATGGAACAAGCGGCAGGCTCGGCGCGCGAAGGAGCAGGGCCTTCGCGACCTCGGGCTTACGAAGGTGCGCGGTGCTCAAGGCGGAACCTACTGGGAGTAAGCGTGATGAGCGACTTCATCGCCCGCGAGCGCGAAGCTACACTCCGCCGTGTCGAGGGCCTGGAGAACACTCTCCGGGCCTGCTGGCGGAGCGCCTGCGAAGCCGACGGTATCGAGCCGTCGGCTCCGGCCGTCGTCTTCTCGGAGGGCAACCGTTACGTGCCCTTCCTGCGGATCATTCATCGGCAACTGGAGGAGGCCCGTGCGGCCGTCGGGAACTTCGGCTACGGCGGCCTGGTGATTGAAGGCGGCCGGGCGACGCTCCAAAAATCGCCGAAGAAAAGCCGGAAGTAGCCCTACAGTCGGCACCTGCCCGTGCCGATAACTATGATGGAGGCGGGAAGCCTCCCCTTACGAAGCGGATAGTAGACACAGGGCACCCTTCGGGGTGCCCTTCTCTCCCGAAAGGAACGAACGACGATGAACCTCCGCGAGTTCAACGAGCAACTGGCAACGATACAGTCGGTCGGCCCGCTCGCGCCCGTGACCGACCAGGCGATCTATGACAACGTGATTGAGCCCGTGTATGCCTGGCACCCGGCCATTCCCGAGCAGGGCGGCAAGCTCAAGATTGCGAAGCTCTACGCGCTCGGCGGTATCGGCCTGCTCGACAGTATGCTGCCGGTGGCGATGGAGTGCAAGGAATACGAGGAGCGGATCGCCGAGGCACGGCGCGCGATGGAGGAGGCCGCCGGCTTGCTCCGCGAGGTGCGCCGACGCTTCGAGCCGGCGAAGGTGGGCGTGAAGACCTTCAATGAGTGCGATAAGTGCGGCACCGTGACCGACCAACGGTTGCACGTTTGGCAGACGGAGAAGGGCGAGGTGTGGGTGTGTCCAACGTGCAACGAGGCCGGGCAGTGAGCCGGCGAAAGATCACCGACGCCGAGTGGGCCGACCTTGAGCGGTCGGCCCGCGAGCGGCCAATGACGCGCGAACAGGAGCACCAGGCGAACGCCTACCGGGCATACCTCGCCGAGAAGGAAGGGGCGACGCCAGAGGAGGTGTGCGAGGTCGTCGCGCCCACTCCTGCCTACACAGGGGCGTGGCGTGACGTGAGCGTGTTCCCCTACACGCTCACGTATAGCCAACGACACTACTGCAAGGGGCAGTTCCATCGGTGCAACTGGTGCGGTTGCGACGCGGTGCTCGTCGTCTGCCGCACGTCGAACTTCTCGGACAGGAGCTACGAAGACTACGCCTGCGAGCGGTGCGCGAAGCCCTGGCAGGAGGCCGCAGAAAAAGAAGTGAAAAAGGGCTAAAGCTCCAGGCCCTTCCTGCCGATAACTTAAACGGAAGCGGGAAGGGCTTCCCCAGACACAAGCCGAAAGGATTGACGACAATGACACGCACCGAGCTTCTCCAGCAGATCGCGACCAACGACACGATCGCGGTGAGCGCACTCATCGCCCTCTACGGCCGGCAGACGGCCGACGAGCAGACGGCCGAGACGACGGCCCACTCCAACGGCGTCGGCTTCAATGGCACGGACGCCGGTATCCTGTCGAGCTTCGCGAAGCAGGCGATCGAGTGGCGCGCGGCGAAGAAGGCCGGGCAGGCGGTGCGGTTCGCGAGCCCTCTCTCCCCTCGGCAGATGGAGCTTCTCCGCAAGAAACTGCCGAAGTATGCCCGTCAGCTTGAAGAGATCGCCGAGGAGAAGGCCGCCCGACGGGCGGCGGCCTCTCGGCCGGAGCCGGGCGAGCGCCCGGACGGCGAGGTGCAGGGCGCGAGCGAGGAAACTGTGCGGTCGATCGCCGGCACGATGGCCGCGAACGGCGCGAGCCTGCGCGAGTGTTACGAGGTGGCCGCCGCTCTTATGGGCCGGGCACCCTACGGCGACCAGGCGAGCGAAGACGCGGCCTTCGATCGTATCTTCGGCCCGGATCGCTTCGAGCGCGAGCAGATGGCCGAAAAGGAGCGGCGCGACGCGGAGCGCCTGCCGCTCCATAACGGCTTCGACGTTCCGCCGTCGGTCGTCGAGCAGGCACGGGCGACCGTGCCCGGCTTCGACACGGCCGACGGTGCCTACGTCACCGAGGGCTTCGTCTACTCGCCCGACGGCGTGATCTTCCATCGGAACGGCGCGAAGGCTGTCAGTAAGGCGGTGGGCGAGAAGTTCGGCCACTATCGCCGTCCGGCACAAACCTTGCAAGCCGATCCTATGGACGAGTTTTTCGCGTAGGAGGTGCGAGGTGGCGACCGATCGACTGCTTGACTTGCTCGGCCACGACGGCCGATACCTCGCCGGGGCTCTCCCGGCGAGGTCGCCGGAGGCGGTGAACGTGTCGGCCTTCGCCGTCTTTGCGTGCGATGATTGCGACGCCTGGTGGCGGTGCGGCCGGCGCACTCGGACGGAGCGGCCCTGCTTCGCCTGCGGCGGTGAGGTGCAACGGCGACTGATGGTGGTCTGCCATCGGTGCGGCGCGACTGTCGGACAGCACGAGCTTACCGACCATCTGGCGGATTGTGAAGGTTGACGATGGAATACGTTTTCAGGTGTAAGAAGCGAGCCGACGGGCAGATCGAGCTACGGTTCCGGTATGACGCCGAGTTCGTCAACGACTTGAAGGCGACGATCCCTCCGCCCTATCGTCGGTGGAACCCGGACGAGAAGGCGTGGGTGGTGATGAGCGCCTACCTCGCCGAGCTTCGCGAACTGTGCGAGGGTTACGGGCGGATCGTCTGGGAAACGGCTCCTCCGCCGGGTGGCAACGGGAACGGACAAGCCACTGGCGCGAAGTCGAGCGATCCGCGAGCCGAGGCGTTTGCGACGCTCTACCTGTTGCCCTCGGCTCCTATCGAGGTCGTTAAGGCGGCCTATCGAGCCCTGGCGCTCATTCACCACCCGGACAAGGGTGGCAACCCGGACACGATGAAGGCGATTAACCTGGCGCACGACAGACTGGTGAAAGGTGCCCGATGAAGACGTGCGGCAACTGCAACGCGATCCGGTTCACCGGGGCGCACGAACTGGCACAAGACGCCGGGCCGTGCGCCCGGCACCGCGAGAGCGGCCGAACCTACGTGCTCGCGACGCAGGAAGCCTGCCCACTTTGGTCGAAGCGGACGAACGCCCGGAAGAAGCGCGACCAGGCCCGACGCGCGGAGCTTGAGGCGCTCGTGAATGCCGCCAATCACGCGGCGCAGAAGAGGAGGAGGTAATGGCCTGGAAGCGACTATGGGAGGTGACGTGCGATAGGTGCCCTCGGCGCGGTTGTTGGGGAGGATACAACAGCGGGCGAGGCTACCCGACCCTCACCTCGGCGCAACACTCGGCACGCGAGGCCGGGTGGTCCGGCTCAAGCACGTCGTGGCGGTGCCCGGAGTGCCGTGAGCGCGCGAAGAAGAAGGTGGCCGCGTGAAGGGCGAGACATACTGCAAGCGGTGGGAGGAGCCGGCGACCTCGTGGNNAAGCAGGCGGAGCGCCCGGCCACCGAGTGGCCGGCTCCGCCGACGGTCAAGCCCGGCCAATGGTGGCGGCTCGGCCGGCACCGGCTCTATTGCGGCGACACCTCAGAGATCGACCCTGCTTCCTGCGGCGCGATCGTGCGCCGTTGGGAGGCGTTCACGGGCGCGACGGCGGAGGTGATGAGGTGAAAGGCCGCCGCAACACGATCAATGACATTCTTCTCCGGCTCGTCATTCGCGAGCCGGAGAGGCTCGAAGATCGGCACCCTTCTTGCCCTCCGACTGGATGTTGGGAGTGGCCGGGTGCGATCAACAAGGGCTACGGCAGGGTGTCATTGAATGGGCGTGTTCAGTATGCCCACCGTCTCGTCTTCGAGCACTTCGTCGGGCCGATCCCAGAAGGGCTTGAGCCCGATCATCTGTGTCGAAACCGGAGGTGCGCGAACTTCGAGCACCTCCAGCCTGTGACGAGGAAGGAAAACAACAATCGAGGCGCAGGGCCGTGGGCGACGCGAGCGCGAAAGACACACTGTAAACACGGCCACCTTATTGATCGAGTTCGATTGTCGGGCATACACAAGGGAGTGCGATACTGTGGAACGTGTCATAGAGACCAGGTGCGGAGGGCGCGCAATGGCAAACAGTAGTTTGCATTTTGCTCATCTGCACCACCACTCGACCTTCTCACCTCTCGACGGTTTCGGCACTCCTGCCGACATCGTGGCACGCGCGAAGGAACTCGGGCACCGTGCAGTGGCGCTCACCGACCACGGCACCGTCGCCGGGCACGCGGCGCTATGGAAGGCGACGAAGGGCACCGACTTTCGGCCTGTGTATGGTATCGAAGCCTACATCACCGAAGACCATACGAAGCCGGGCAAGAAGAACGAGAGCCTGGGTGCCGACCGCGTGCCTCATATCACCCTCCTGGCCGCGACGCAGGTGGGCTACGCGAACCTCCTGCACCTCGTCGGCCGCTCCTATGCGTCGGGCGATCAAGTGCGACCGAGGATCGACCGCGAACTGCTCGCGGAATACCAGGAAGGCGTCGTGGTGCTCTCCGGGTGCCCTCTCGGTTGGCCGACGGCGCTCATTCTCAACAAAGGGCCGGAGGCCGCCTGGGAGTGGCTCGCCTGGATGAAGGAGCGCGTCGAGCGGCTCTACGTCGAACTGGTGCCGTCGCCGGGCAAAGAGTTCAGCACGGGCTCTCTGCCGCACCTCCTGCGGATCGCTCGCGACCTCGACCTCCCGACGACACTCACGGCCGACGCCCACTGGCCCAGGCCCGACGACTATAAGGCGCAAACTACTTTGATGGCCGCCGGCCTGGGCGCGAGCGTCAACAATCCGAACCGCTTCAAGCTCGACCCGCTCTACCACACTTGCACGGCGCGCGAGCTTTTCGACAGGGCGCGGCAGGTGTGCCTCGAAGCCGGCGAGCCCGAAGGTGTCTGGGATGAGGAACTGAAGCGCGCAATCGCGCGAGCGGGCTCGATCGCCGACGGTTGCGAGGTCGAGCTACCGACGGCCGCTCCGGTGCGTTTCTGGGGCTTCCGTCACGACAGGGGCGAGGCCGCCGACGCAGGAGCCCAGGTGCGCCTGCGGCACGCGGCGGCGAAGGGGCTCACCAAACGGGCGCAGGCCGGGCTCGTGCCGGAGCACCTCCGGCCGGAGTATGACGCACGCCTGGCGCGCGAGCTTGATGTGCTCTGCGAAAAGGGCTTCGCCCACTATATGCTCATCGTCATAGACATCATTCGTGAAATGAGGTCGCGCGGTTCGCTCATCTTGACGCGCGGCTCCGCCGGAGGGTGTCTCGTGCTTTGGGCGTGCGGCGCGTCGCTCACCGATCCGATACGCCACGGCCTTTCCTTCGAGCGGTTCCTCGACCATACGCGAGCCGATCCGCCCGACGTTGACATTGACTTCGAGAAGCAACGGCGCGACGAGGCGTTCGACTATATCGCCGATCGTTACGGCCGCGAGCGCGTCGCCCACATCGCGACGTTCGGGCAACTGAAGGCGCGCGGTGCGGTGCAGAAGGCCGGACAGGCGAACGATGTTCCGCTCGAAGCGGTGCAGGCAATCACCGGAGCCCTGCGCGGCGACGACGACGACCTCAAGGCGCAACTGGACGTGCTCACCGACCCGAAGGCGCTCGCGGCCTTGAAGCGGTTCCCTTGCCTTCGGATCGCCGAGAAGCTCGTGGGGCAGACGTTCCAGCAGGGCGTTCACGCGGCCGGGCTTCTCGTCTCTTCCGAGCCCCTCGAAGGGCGCGTGGGCGTGATGAGAGACAAGCAAGGGCGGCCGGTGGCGGCCTTCGACAAGAAGGCGGCGGCCGACCTCGGCTACCTCAAGATCGACTGCCTGGCCGTCGAGGGCGTTGACGTGGTAGCCGACGCGGTGCGAGCCATCGCGCCTGGCGATCCGGCCGGCTTCCTGGAGGCGATACCGCTCGACGACGCCACGACGCTCGACGACGCCCTTCACTGGCTCGCGGGTGTCTTTCAGCTTGACGGTGCGGCGGCGGCCCGCGCGGGCACAGAGATCGGCCTTGACACCTTCGACGACATCGTGGTGGCCGGCTCCATCTGCCGGCCAGGGCCGTCCCAGTTCATCCCGATTTACGCGCGGAACAAGCACAACGCGGCGACCTTCGCGGCATACCTCGCCGGGCTCCACCCGGCGGTGGCCGCGATCGTCCGGCCGACGTTCGGCGTCATTGTCTACCAGGAACAGGTGATGGCCGTGGCGCGCGAGGTCGTCGGCCTTGACTGGCGCGACGTTCACCGGCTCCGTAAGGAGGTGTCGCAGAAGGTCGGCGCGACGGGCGACAGTGAGGCGAACCGCCGGTGGTCCGAGGAGTGGGAGGTCCGCTTCGTCGAGGGGTGCGGCCGGCAAGGGATCGGCGAGCGCGACGCGAAGGCGCTCTGGGCGCAGGTGCAGACGCACGGCGGCTACTCCTTCAACAAGTCGCATTGCGTGACGTATGCCCTCCTGGGCTATTGGATGTTGTATCTCAAGCGGCACCACCCGACGGAGTTCTACGCGGCCTACCTGGCGCACGAGGAGAGCCCGATAACGCGGAAGAAGCTCCTGCGCGAGTTCCTCCGGCTCGGCGGCCGTGTCGTCGCACTCGACCCGGCGCTTTCCCAGGCTCGCACGTCGGCACCGGAGCCGAAGGTGCTCGTCGGCGGCCTGGCCGACCTTACCGGGTGCGGAGAGAAGACGGCCGCGAAGGTGCTCGCGAAGGGGCCGTTCTTCGACTGGGCGGCCTTCTTGGCCGCTCTCCCGAAGGCGACGCGCGAGGCTGTCGAGCGAGCCGGACTGCCGAACAAGCAACCGGCACCGCAGGAACTCGCCGGGCTCGCGCCGTGGTTCCCTGTCGTCGATCTTGACCAGTCGGCGAAGAACGTTCGGAACAGGAAGGGGTGGCAGAAGGCGAGCGACTTGCCCGAGGGTGAGCCCTACGACGGCGATACCTACCTGTGCGGATATGTCACCGGCCGGAAGATCGAGCAGAAGAAAATCCAGATCGTCGTCGAGGATGAAACGGGCGCGGTTCCTGTCGCCGTTGCGAAGCGACGCCTGGCGGAAGTCGGCCCGTCTATCAAGGCAATGAAGAACGGCGACCTGGTGCTCGTCGTCGGGTGGTGGTCCGGCGACACGCTCTACGTGAAGTCGGGCAAAGTGCTCCGCTCGCTCAAGACAAAGGTCGAGCGGCGAAAGGAGGAACGCAGTGGAACTTGAAGTGCTTCGCCCCACGTCGCTCGCGTCGTTCGTCGAGTGTCCGGCACGATGGCACGCCGAGCAAGACAAGGAGCGCGACCCGGAGGGTAACGACTACGCGGCCTGGGGAACCTGGACGCACGCGGCCTGCGAGAAGGCCCTGCGCGGCGAAATGCGGCCGGGCTCGGCCGATTGGAGCGCGTGGTGGAGCAACGCGCCGAAGCGTATGCCTCGGCACGAGGTCGAGGCCGCCGAACGCTACGTGGCCGAACTGTGCGAGCAGGTTGACGGCGGCCGGCTCCGCGTGCTCTCGATCGAGACGAGGTTCACCGCGAAGGTGGCTGACGACCTGCCGGCGATCAGTGGGCAACCCGACCTCATCGCCTGGGATAATGCGAACAGTTGTTGGCTAATCCTCGACCACAAGACGAACCGGCACCCGGAGCCGGCCGAGGTTTGGTCGCGCCGTATCCAACAGAGGTGCTACGCGTGGTGGCTTCGTCGTCGGCTCGCGGCAATGGGCGACCTCGCGCTCCGCAAGAAGGCTGGGAAGAAGGTCTTCGAGCGGTCGCCGGCAGACTTCCCGATCGACTTCGCCATCGGCTACGCCTTGCTCGGCGAGACGGTGCGGTGGCGCACCGATCCATGGGATGATTACACCTTCGCCGAGCAGTTCCGCGAACTGTGCGCGGAGATCGTCGTCTACTCTCGCACGGGCGAGTGGCCGGAGCGGCTCAACACCTACTGCTCATCGTGCCCGAGGGTGAATGAGTGCCCGACGACGGCGCGAGCCTTCGAGACGCTTCGCACGATCGGCGACGAACCGGAGGAGGAAGCCACGCTCCTCGCGCGGTATGCGGAGGCCCAGGCGGTGCTCAAGCTCGCCGAGGCCCGTGCCGACCGACTGAAGGAGGAGGTGAAAGACCTCGTGGCGCGCGAAGGCGGTTCCTTCACCGACGGGCGCTACGTCGGCAAGCTCCAGACGCGCTCGCGGCGCTCGGCTCCATTCTCGCAGGTGTGGGCGATCCTCCGGCTGGAGCTTGATCGTATTCCCGACAGTCACCTCGACGACTTGTTCACGGTGAAGGTGTCGGCGCTCGACAAGCAGGTGGAGCGGTTCCCCGATCTTGCGGAAGTGGTGACGGCGGAGTTACAGGAGCCGGCACTCGTCTTGAAGCCGCTCAACAAATAGAGGGAAAGTAATCCCGAAATACCAGTTGCGGATTACCGCGAAGATCGGTAGACTAGGGCAATGCTCACTCTCTCCCTCTGGCCGGAGGGGCGACCCTCCGGCCGCATTTTCTAGCGAACAGGGGAACACGACAATGGCTACGACGATTACCGCTCGCGAACTGAAGGTGGAGATCGACCGCTCGCAACCGTGGGGCGAGTGGCCGCGACCGAGTTTCGCGCCGGTGCCGCTCCACTCCCTGGAGTTCTTCGCTCGCGACGGCGCGATGATCGCCCATAACCCGGACCTCGGCGAAATGCCAGTGACGGCGCAGGCGCTCGCCGACCTCGGCGGCAAGGTGACGTTCCCTACCGAGTTCGTGCAGAAGCTACCGCTCGGGCTCCAGGCGTCGGTTATCAACGACCGCGTGCGGTCGCACAACGACGGCGAGGTTGGGCTCGTCCTACACGACGGCCGGCTCACCGACCTCCTGCCGTCGGCACGCGAAATGCTCGCCTACTCCGAGACGGCGCAGGTGGCGTATGACACGATCACCCAGGCGCTCGGCGAGGTGAACGTCGAGGGCGCGTTCGCGACCGAGAGCGGGCTCGTGATGAAGCTCCTCACCGACATTCAGCAACCCGTCACGCGCAAGGTTGGCGACGTGCTCCAGGCCGGTATCTGCGTGCGGCAGGACTACGGCGACACGACCGAGGTGGAACTTTACCTCCGCCGGCTCGTGTGTCTCAACGGAATGACCCGGACGGCCGGTGAGTTCCGGTGGAACCGGAAGGCCGAGGGCACTCGCCGACACCAGGCGGTGTGGCTCCAGGAAGGGATCGTGGGCGCTCTCGGTGCCTATGAAAACGTCCTCAACCAGGCGCGTCGGATGAGCGAGACGGCCGTCGAGGGCGACCCGGAGGAGGCGCTCCTGGAGCGTGCGCGCTCACTCGGTATCCCTCGTCGGCACCACGACGACCTCCTGCACGCCTACCGCGCGGAGCCGGAGCCGACCGAGTGGGGTATGCTCAACGCGGTGACGCGCCTGGCGACCCACACCGCTTTGCCCGGCGACCTCGGCCAGAGGCTCCAGGCCGGAGCCGGTGCCTGGGCCGACGGCTTCGACCTCGTGACCGCTCGTATGCCTCGCCCGGTGGCGGTGCGCGTCGGTGCTCGGATTATCGAGCAGATCGGCGACGAGGAGTAGAGCGGCGACAGTTTCCCGGCACCGTGCCCGAGCGGTGCCGGGTGACTTCCCTTTCTCGGGCAAAAGGAGAGAACGATGAAGCTCAAGCAGAAGTGGGCGGTGTTCGGCGTCCTGTGCGCCTTGCTCGCGCTCCTGGTGAGCGGCGACGCGCGGGCTTGCACGGCCTGCTACGCGACGGCGGCCCTCACGACGGTGGGGGCCGACACCTGCGCCCCAAAGTGCCCGTGCCCGTGCGGCGCGGTGTGCAAGTGCGAAGCGGCGTGCCAGTGTTGCCCCACGCAGGCATCGACTGGTCCGGCGCTCTCGTGCGAACTCAAGATCGCGGGCGCGGTGCCGGACGTGAGCTTCGCCGACGCGGTGCCGGTGGTCGAGGGCAAGTTCAACCTCGCGAACCTGCTCGGGCCGGTGAGCCTAAACGTCGGAGCCCGTCACTTCTTCAGCCACGACCCTTACTGGCGAAGCAAGGCGAGAATGACGGCAGGGTTCGACGTGCCGGTGGGTAAAGACTGCAAGTTCTTCGGCGAGTTTCGCCGCAGTTATTACACCGGCGACAAGTGGACCTGGGCCGGGTTCGCCTTCAAGTTCGGCCCGTAACGACGACCGGGCCTCGTGCAGAGGCCCGCCTGGGAGAACTCACCGTGGGTGATGAGGGGAAACCGAAGGTTTTCCCGTGGCAAACGGTGAACGTCGGCGAACCCGACGAGAATGAGAAGACGGCGGCGAGGCTCAAGCCTCGCCGTCGAACTTCGACTGAACCGTTGACCACGGATGAAATGGGCAAGTGGCTCGCCGAGGATCGCGAGCTTCACGGCCGGAGGCAGACGCAGGAATGAAAGTCAAGGTGAAGCTCGGCGTCCACAGTGGCTACGTCGGCAGTGGCCGCGAGGAAGTGAAAGAGATCGAACTGGACGACGACGCGAGCGCGCGGGAGATCGAAGAGGAGGCCCAGGCTCTCTTCGAGCAATGGCTCGCGAACAACGGCTATGCCTGGTATGAGGTCGTGAGGGAATGAAGCGCGACCCTCGCCTAGTTGACCTCGTGAAGTTCCTCGAAACGGCGTCGGGCGAACTGTTCCACGACCGCGAGGAATGGAAGAGAAAGCGACACGGTGAGCCCTGGCCGTTGACCGACGTTCACGAGGCGATCAAGAAAGAGATCGCCAGGCGATCCGAGCCCTTCGAGAATGGAGCGGCACCCGTGCCGGCCGCTCCGGTGCCGCCGGAGCCGGTGCTCGTCGAGGCGTGTTGAGGCACCTAGTCGCGCTCCGTGTGAGCGCAGGAGACAGCAATGGAGTGCGCGATCGACTTACGCGACGGCAACTACCGGGCTCGCGTGCTCGCCGATAGTGTCGGGCCGAGCCTTCACCGGCTCGTGACGATGGAACTCACCTTCCCTCGCTTCATCCTCGCCGAGTTCAATACTCACCGGATGTTGAGCCGGAACTCGGCCTCCTCGCGGGCGATCCCTACGGCGAAGCTCATTCAGCGCGTGCGAGAGAACCCGTTCGTGCCCGAGGCGTTCGGCCGGAACCAGAAAGGGATGAGCGCCGAAGGTTGGCTCGAAACGTGCGAGGGCGAGAAGGCGGCCCGTCATTGGCTCTGGGCTCGGAACCAGGCACTGATAGCCGCCGAAGCACTCGCGGGCCTGGAGGTTCACAAGCAGACGGCGAACCGGCTCCTGGAGCCCTACCTATGGCACACCGTCATAGCGACGGCGACCGAGTGGGCGAACTTCTTCTGGCTCCGGTGCCGGGCAGACGCTCAACCGGAAATGCAGAAGATCGCCAAACTGGCGGCCGAGGCGTGGCACACGTCGGAGCCGGCGATCCACCCGGAGGGTGGGTGGCACCTGCCCTTGATCGACGACACGGACTGGGAAGCGGCGACCCTTCAGTGGGAGGAGTGGCGCGTGCGCCTTGAGTGCGTCGCCGACGTGTCGGCCGCTCGGTGCGCGCGGGTGAGCTACCTCACCCACGACGGTCGGCGCGATCTTATGGCCGACCTGTCGCTCGCGGCGAAGCTCCGGGAGAACGGGCACTGGTCGCCCTTCGAGCACGTCGCGACGGCGCTCGACGAGAAGTGGGCAATGCGCTCGGACACTCGGCGCGTCTGCGGCAACTTCCAAGGGTGGGCGCAACTTCGGAAGCTCGGGTGGGGCGGAGGCAGTGAGCACCTCGACCTTTATGCCACGCACCACGCCGAATACGAACGGCGATGAGCAACCGCGAGCAAGTGGGCCTGGCCGGTGCAGACCTCGACGCGATCCTGGAGCGCGTCGAGACAGGCAATGGGCCGTATGCCTCACGCGACCTCATCGCCTTCGCCCAGGAAATGATCCCTCGGCTTGTGCGTGAACTGCTCAAGCCGTGCGCCTGGTGCGGTCGGAGCCGGAAGCGGTGCGCCGTCTGCGGTGCCCTCTTCCGGCCGAGCCGAACGAACCAGATCTACTGCTCGCTCGTGTGTAAGAACCGGGAGAACGTGCGCCGGTATCGTGACCGGCAGAAGGAGGAAAGTGACGATGAGTAAGCGACGGGGCAACACCGAACTCGCGGGTGGCTGTCTGTTCGCCGTGCTCTGGGTGCTCTTTGGCGTGAGCGTCGGCGCGTGGCTCTTTGACTACGTGCTTTTCACGTTCACCGGCAAGGCCGTGCCCTGGATCGCCGACGCGCTCGGCGGAGCGGTATGCTCTGGCTTCCTAGTGCCGCTCTCGATCATCACCTGGATACTGACACTCTGTGGCGTGCCCACGCCCTTCTTTCACTTCGGAGGGTAGTCAAATGATCGTGCTCGAAGGCGTCGATCGTTGCGGCAAGACAACGGTGGCGCGGAACATCCTGGCGAAGTATGGCGGTTTTTCTTACCGCCACTTCACTTACCCAGGCAAGATCGCGCCGACCTATCGCTACTATGCCTGGCAGACGGCAGACGCTCACCCGGCGATGATCCTCGATCGCCTGCACCTGTCCGATTGGTCGTATGGTCACGTCTACCGGAACGGGCCGGATATGACCTACCGCGAGTGGCAACAGTGCGAGCTTATGCTCCACACCTGCGGCGCTCTCCAGGTGGTAATGACCGACGAGCCGGAGGCGATCTACTCGCGGTGGGGTGCGGAGGAGATGTATGGGCGGAGCCTGCCCAACATCACGGCCCTTGTCGAGCGGTATCGTGAGCAAGTCGGCGGAGGGTGCGCGCGAGCCACGACCTTGCCCACGATCGTGCTCACCTTGCCCGAGGTGCAGGAGCCTCGCGACCTCGACCTCCTTGTTCGGAACGTCTACTATGCGCCCAGCCGGCACTATCTGCGGCGCGCGTGGCGGCCCGCGTCGCTCGTGCTCGGCTCGCCGACCGCGAAGTTCCTAGTGCTCGGCGACGCTCCGCCCGTCGAGGCTCCGCCGAAGGATGAGCAAGGCAGTGACCCGGACCTCCCCTTCTCTCGCGGTGAGGAGGCCGACACCCTCTGGGCGGCCTTCGGTTCGATCGGCCTGCGATGGTGGGAGGGCTCCTACGCCTACGCTTCGTCGTTCGCGACACCGGCGCGGTTCGCCGAGTTCGCGGGTATGCGACGCGGACACCTCCGGCGCGTCTACTGTGTTGGTGAGCAGGCTCGGACGCTTTTCAAGGCGGCCTGGAACTCCTCGGACTTCCACGACACGACCTGGAGCCCGATTGGCCGTATTCCGTCGTCGGCGATCGACGCCTACGATGAGTGGAAGCACGACCTCGCGCATATTATGGCGCAGGATTGCGACGTGGCGTAATCGGCTTTTGGGCCGATTGGCATACACCTTGCACGATAGAGGGTGCCCGGCGACGCGGAGCGTCGGGCACAGGGAACACACTCCGCAGGAGAGACAGACGTGGATATGCACAAGAGCGGCCTCGGCGCGGCGATCCTGGGTGCGGTGCTCGGCGGCAGCAATCCGTTCGCGAAGGATGAGCAGGCCGAGACGCTCGGCCGCAACCCGGATTTCGCGAAGAACTGTATGACGCTCGGGCATACGCTCGGCGACCTCAAGAACTGCGTCACGAGCCTGGAGAAGCTGGTCGAGAGCGTCGCTTTCGCTTCGACCGACGCGCCCGAACTGCTCGGCGTGACCGCGTGCCAGTTCGACAACATCGCCAAAGAGACGGAGAAGATGTGCAAGGAAGTGACGAACCTCCTCGCCGAGCGGCTCGCGATCGACCCTCGGTGCGCTCCGAAGAAGCCGCCGTTCCCCTCGGCCGGTGAAGCGCCTTCCACCCTCGGGCGTGGTCGCCGTGCCGCTTCCCCCGAAGAAGCCACGGGCGCGATGGCTTACACGCCCGGCGACGGTAAGGGCTTCTAATGCCCCAGATCGTGCTCACTGCCACCTACTACGTGAGCACCTGCGGCCGGTGGTTCTTCCTTCCCGACGACCCACTCGGGAGGGAGGCCGCCGGCCAACCGTCGTGGGTGGCGCGACAACCGAACTACCGCGATCTTCTCCAACAGGCCCGAGCCGTCGCCGATCGTCGCGAGGAGGGCAAGGCACCCGGCAAGTGGCACGACGGCCGCTTCGTCATTACGCTTGAGCCCTGCACGATCGAGTTCAACCGGCGAGAGATCGCGGTGGCCGTTGATATGAGCCTTCTCGTCGGCCGGCAGGTGACGGAACTCGACGGCGACGGGCTCACGCAGGAGCTTCGCGCGGCGCTCGTCCGGCAGTATGAGCGCCGGGTGATTGACGGCCTCTGGTGCTCACCAGAGCGCGTGACGAAAGTGGGGCCTTATGGCATTGACGACTGGCGTGGACGTTCTTCCGAAGGCAATGCGGGAGGTGCGGAAGGAGTTCGCGCGGATACACCTCTCTGCCTTGCGGAAGGGGATCGAGAGAGCCCTGGACCTGTGGCCGAAGGAGTATGACGACTATCAAACGTGGTGCGCGTTCAACGACACCCTGGAAATGCTCGGCAAGGAGGCCGAGACGGCGATCTTCCGGGCGCACGAGAGCATAGCCGACGAGCTTCGAGCACTCGAAGCGGAAGGGAACGGTGACGATGAATGAGGCCGACGAAGGAGACCTACTTCCTTCTGCTCGCCCAGGCGGCGGCCTTGCGAGCGACCTGCACGCGGCGGAAGGTTGGCTGCGTGCTCGTGTCGCCGGCCGGGCATATCGTCGCGACGGGCTACAATGGCTCCCTGCCCGGCGCTCTGCACTGTGACGAGGCCGAGTGCCTTATGCACGACGGCCATTGCGTGCGGACGATCCACGCCGAGGTGAACGCCATAGCCCAGGCTTCACGGCACGGCGTCTCGACCGAGGGCACCACGGCCTACGTGACGTGTGAGCCGTGCCTGGCGTGCCTCAAGGCGCTCCTGGCGGCAGGCGTGCAGGCGGTGCGGTTCATTGAGGGCTACCCGTCGCCGGCTCGCGACGTGTTCCTGGCCGACCTCGCGGCGTCGTCGGGTGAGGTGCTCGACTACGAAGGCCGCGAGACGCCCACACTCGCGATCGTCGGCGAGGAGGTGTGGCAGGAGCGGTGCTACGTCTGCGGCGGCCGGGGCGAGGTGATGGAGCCGAACCGCTACCTCGGTGGTGCTCGCTTCACGCAACGCACCTGCCCGAAGTGTGAGGGCGCAGGCGTCAACGTCACAGGAAAACAGACCTGGGGTATCGAACCCCCAAGAGACTAGAAGGAAGGCCCACAGAGGCTTCATAGGGGCTTCAATGCGGAAACTGTGCGTCACCTGCGGGCGACATTTTGAGGCAAGGCGTCGTGACCAGAAGTATTGCGACGTGCAATGCCGACCATCGAGCCAGCCTGCGCGATACGCGGCGAATTCAGCGAGTTCGGCACTTGGGATTAGACGCTCGCAGGTTGGCGCACTCAACGAACTGCGTGCTTGTGTTGACTTGCTCCAACGTGGATATTCCGTGTTTCGCAGTGTCAGTCAACACGCAGAGTGCGACCTGCTCGCTTTCAAAGAAGGCGGCCCAATCCTGCGCGTGGAGGTGAAGACGGGCTATGATGGAGCCACGAAGATATACGCACCTACAGGTGACAGATCACGCTATGATGTTCGCGCGATTGTCACACTGTCGGCCGTCTATTACGATCCAGAGGAGGTGATTGAATGAGCCAGTGGAAGGGCCGGGAACGGTTCCTGGAGAACTTCATCGCCGAGGCCGCCGTGGCGAAGACGCTCGGGCTCCGTCCGGGTGCGACAGTAGCGGCGGCCGTGACAGCGGCACACAGTCGCCGACCGACGGCGGAGAACGTGCGCGTGGTGCTCAAGCACGACGGCGCAGAGGAGAGCTTCCGGCTCCTCGTTGACAACGAGAGCGGCCGTGTCGGTGTCGCCGTCGTGACGATCGACGACGACGCGGCCGAGGCCGTGCGGCTCGCCCAGTGGCACGAGACGTTGGGCGACCTTTCGGACGTGATAGCCGACGAGGTGTGGCAACGCGGCCAATGGTTCGCGGAGCCCGCAGAGTTCGCACAGTTCCGGCACAAGCTCGCCGGACTGTTGGAGGCAGAATGAACCGAGACGAACTGACAAAGCAGGCGGAATACTTCGAGGAGGAGGAGCACGACATCCTGGCGGCCTTCTCGGCTTTGCAGAGGAGAAGTCACGCGCTCGCCAGGGCGAAGGAGTTTTGGCTGGATATGGGGCAGAGGGTGCCCGAGAGCGCCGTCGAGGCCCGTCTGCCGGCGACCTTGTTGTTGAGCGTCTCGGAGGTGTGCGAAGCCTTCGAGGAGGCTCGCGGCAACGGCCTGCCGCTCAACGCGGTGTATGTGGTGAACCACAACCTCGGCGGCGAGGCCGTGCGCGAGCCCTTCGAGCTTCACGGGTGCCACGAATGGTGGCGCGGCCGTGAGAAGCCGGAGGGGCTCGCGATCGAGCTTGCCGACGCGGTGATACGCATAGCCGACCTGGCCGAGGCGCTCGGGGTAGACTTGGGCGAGGCGATCATCGCGAAGCACCGCTACAACCAAACGCGCCCGGCGCGGCACGGCGGCAAGCGGTGGTAGGGATCGGCAGAAAACGCCAGGAGGGCGTCGCAGCACGCGACGCCCTCGGGTGGGCGATTGCCCCTGGAGATGTTGTCGTGTATCCCGGCGGTGATCGGTCGCCAGTGACGTTGCGGCTCGCCGTCGTGACCGAGTGCCGTGCTTACGAAGAGGCGCAGTGGCGAGGGGAGAAAGTCGAACGGCCGAGCGTGCAGGTGCTCGGCTTCCGCGAGGCTCGGCGCTTGAAGGAGGGCCGAGCTTGGACGATGGATCGCGACGCCTGGGAAGACGTGTGGGAGACCTACCGGGCGACGCTCACCGAGGTTCAGCGCCTGGTGATTGTGCATTGCGATCACTACGACGAGCGGTGCGAGTTCCTGCGGCGAGAGTGGCACGACTTGTGCGAGAAGATGGCACAGGAGGAACAAGGGGATGCGTGAACTCTTCGTGTCAAAGAAGTTTTCGGACGGCTCGCAGAAGATCATCGCGCAGGCGGCGATGATTATTGACAACTATCAAAGACAGGGCTACACGCTCTCTCTGCGACAGTTGTATTATCAGTTCGTCTCGCGCAACTGGCTCGTGAACTCGGAGAAGTCATACAAGAACCTGGGCGCGACTGTTGCCGACGCCCGGCTCGCCGGCCTGCTCGATTGGGAGGCGATCGAGGATCGCGGGCGCGAGGTTGTGTGGCCGGCTCATTGGGCGAACCCGGCGGAGATCGTCGAGGCGTGCGCGAACCAGTTCCGTATCGACAAGTGGGCCTCGCAGAAGGTCTTCCCGTTTGTGATGGTCGAGAAGCAGGCGCTCGAAGGCGTGCTCGTGCCCGTCTGCCGTGAGCTTGACGTGCGGTTCGCGGCGAACAAGGGCTACGGCTCGGCGTCGTTCTTCTATGACATCGGCAAGACGATCGCCTGGCAGGTTGATTGTGTCGGGCAACGGCCGGTGGTCTTCTACCTGGGCGACCACGACCCTTCGGGCCTCGATATGAGCCGTGACGTGCAGGAGCGGCTTACGATGTTTTCGCGGTGCGAGGTCGAGGTGCGACGCCTGGCGCTCAATATCGAGCAGGTTGAGAGGTTGGAGCTACCGGAGAACCCGGCGAAGATGAGCGACAGTCGCGCCGAGGAATACGTCGCGCGGTTCGGCTACTCCTCGTGGGAGCTTGACGCTCTTGAGCCTCGTTACCTCGCCGACCTCGTGCGGTCGGCAGTTGAGGAGGTGCGCGACGACGAAGCCTGGGCCGAGGCGTGCGAGCGGGAAGCGGAAATGAAGGCGACACTCCAGGGCTTCGCTCGCGAACAGAAGAAGCGGTGGGAGGGCTCGTAATGCCTCACGAGCGCGTCTTGTATCCCGAGATCATCGCCGGGCTCAAGGTTGAAGGGCATAGGGCGTGGCGCGTGCCGGACGGCGGCGGCCCGGTTGACATCGCCGGCTTCACAGCTAGTGGGCGGTGCTTGCTCGTCGAAGTGAAGAAGCTCGACCGATGGAAGCAGGAGTGGCCGGAGCAACCGTGGGAGGCGTGGGGCTTCGAGCCCCACCAAGTTGAGTGGTTGAGCGCGTGCGCGGCGGCCGGCGGTGTCGGGTGCGCGGTGCTATGGGTGCCCTCGGCGCGTGCCGTGCGTGCGGTGTGCCTGTCCGGGCGTTGCGGTTGGCCTTACGTGAAGGATCACCTGCGGCGGCTCGATCGCAAATGCGGTGAGGTGTGGGGATGGTCACACCTACCCGGTTGGCCGTTTCGGTAGGGCAGGGTGGGAAAGGAGCCTGGCGAGAGCCAGGCTCTTTTTTACTGGTGTCGGGTGGACCTTACCGGATTGAGACCTTATTTTCCAATACTCTCTATAGTGATTTTTTCCAACTCAAACTATACAGTATTATCCCTATGGTCTATCATCCCTAATAAAATACCAGTAAAAGGGATGATTGGACCGAGGGTTCCAGGGCAATGGTTCGGTGGATGAAGTGCCGCGAATGGTCTAAAGGTCTAGCGAGGGGGCAGTGAGTGGATGATGAGCGGGTGCCGTATACGGATTGGAGTGGACGCGGGAGGGGGTGAGCGACTAGAATGATGGAGACAGGAGGAACACAAATGGCAAACGGATGTTCGACAGAAGGCACGAATGGCAACAGCCGCAATGGTTGGGCGATCAGCGACAAGACCCACGTCCGGCTCTCGGTAGCGACGTTCCTGGCCGTGCTCGGTCTCTCTGCCGGACTGCACCCGTGGCTCCTGTCACAAGTGCGGTCGGTGGTGCGGCAGGAGATCGAATACCGGGCAACTGCCGACGGCCGCAAGATCGACGCCCGGTTCTTTGAACTGCGCGAGGCGATCCGCGACCTTCGTGGGGAGGTGCGTGCCTTGCGAGGAGGAGCGCGGTGAGGTTTTCCGAAGACTGGCTACGCTCGAAGACACTCTGGCTCGTCTCGGTGCCGGGTGTTGTGACGGCCTTCACGGCCTGGGCGAGCGGCGAAATGAAGTGGTGGGAGGCGATGGGCGCGGCGCTCGCGGCTCTCGCCGTTTCGACCCTGCGCGATACGGTGGCACGTCACGCGGCAGGTGTGGCCGAACGGGATGAGCAGCGCCTGGCGATCATCCGGCAGTCCGAGCTTCGCGCCCAGGCGGCCTTCGACGCTCAACAGGCGGCCCGACAGTTCCGCCTGGAAATCCCCGAAGAAGTCAAGGCGACCCTCGCGGCGGAGAACGAGAAGATACTCGACGAGGTGCGTAAGGTCGTCGAAGACGAGGCCCGCGCGGCCTATGATGGCACCGTGCTCGGCGACCTCGACCCGGAGGCCGGCGAGGGCGACGACGAAGACGACGAGCCTAGTGGCACGTCGTCGGAGGTGAGCGGCAGTGGTTCGTGACCTACTCAACGAGCTTGTCGAAGCGGTCGGCCTTCCGGGGCCGATCGAGGGGCTTCTGGAGACCGTCGTCGGTGAGGGCAAGCCTCTCGACGACGCCCTGATGGGCGGCCTCAAGCGCGTCATTGGGACGAAGGTGGAAATGCAGGCAGGCATTGCCGGGTGCCGGCACCTCGCCCGCGCGACCACGAAGCAGATCGACGCCGTGGCCGAGGCGAAGGTGCGTGGGGTAGACGCGGCGAAGCGCGGCGAAATCGCCCAGTCGCTCGCCGAGGTGGCGGCCCTGCACTTCGCGAAGGCGGCACAGGCGCTCACGAACTACGCGCCCCTAGCGGCGCGTGTCGTCGCACTCAAGGAGGCCGCCGACGCGATCGAAGACCAGGGCGACCCGGAGCGGCTCAAGCTCGCGGCTCTCCTGCGGGAAGCTCGGCAGGTGCGCGAGAAGAAGCGCGAGGAGGTTCGCCTGGCGCTCGAAGCGGCCTTCCTGGCGACGATGGGCCGGTGGGCGTCGTGAGCACGCGCGAGAAGCTCGCCGAGTATGCCCACCGTTCCTGGTCCGGGTGGATGAGCTACCTCTTCAACCTGTGCGAGCCCTTTGACATCCTCGACGAAGAGACAGGCGACCGCCGCACGGTGACAGCCATTCCCGATCACCTCGTTGCCCGGTGGAAGCGGCAGGTGGAGACGCCCTACGCCAACCTGCCGGCCAATGAGCAGGAGAGCGACCTCAAGGAAGCCGACGCGATCCTCGCGACGATCGGAGGCGTGGAGCCTGTCTCCTTCAAGCAACTCCGGGAGATCACCGCGACGCTCAAGCAGGCGCAAGACGCCGTGGCGTGGATGAGCCGGCAGGAAGACGCGATCGAGGCCCTTGAGGAGCGCCGTGCCGACGTGCTCGGTGAGATCGACGCTCTCAAGGCCGAGCGGCAGGAACTCCAGGGCCGTATCACCGCGATCGGCGCACGGATTGCCCGGCTTGAGGTGAAGACGAAGCTCCTCGAAGGGCGACGCGGCAACCTGGCGCAGGCGCTCGCCTTCTGCCAGAAACGTGTCGCCGGCCTCTTCGCTTTCGAGGCCGAGACTACCCTCACGGCCGAGGCGATGGAGACAGACGAATGAAGCCACTCGGTGAGGTGACGCACCTCGTCATTCATCACTCGGCGACGCCCGGCGGCAACGTCGAGGCGTTCCGCCGCGAGCACAAGGCGCGTGGGTTCGACGACATCGGCTACCACGCCGTCATTTGCAACGGCCGTGGCGGTGCTGACGGAATGATCGAGCCCGGCCGCTCCGAGCAGTTTCAGGGCGCAGGCGTCTTCAAGAACAACCGGGGCAAGCTCCACGTCTGCCTGGCCGGCAACTTCGAGACGGCCTACCCGACCGACGCGCAACTTGAGACGCTCGGCAACCTCCTCGACCGATGGCTCGACGCTCACCCGAAGGCGGCCGTCGTCGGGCACAAGGAAGTGACCCTTCCGGGGCACCCGACGGCCTGCCCTGGCCGGCGGTTCCCGCTCGACGCCGTGCGCGCGTGGTGCCGCACACCGCGAGCCGAAGACCTCGACGACTTCGTTCACGCGCTCGCGGGTATCCAGACGAAGCTCGGAGCCGACAACCCGCCCGTCACCTCGTCGCGTATCCCCTGCACGATCGAGGTGGCTTCGACCCTCACGGGCGTTACCCAGACGGTGCTCAAGCCGAGGGTTGTCGCCGTCGAGGGGCGAACGTATGTTTGCGTTCGCGACCTGTGCGAAGGGCTCGGGTGGGAAGGCCCGGACGTGACAGACGACGGCGTGCTCGTTCGCACCCGTCGCCGGAAGGGAGGCGAGGGCGTATGATCCTGCTTCTTGAGCAATGGGCAGAGGAGCACCTGGCGCTCATCGTCTTGTTCGGCTTCATTGCCCAGGTGCTCGTGCCGGTGGTCGTCGCCCTTCTCGGGCGACGACGGCCGCCGGTGCCGCCGGCCGCAACGATCGGCGAGCCGACTGCACCGAACACCGAACTGGGCAAGGCGACCGTGCCCGAGCTTGTGAGCGTCGCACGGTATGCCAACCACCCGGAGTTCCTCGTGCTCCGTGACACGGCGATGAGGTGGGGATGGCAACCGCACGACGCCGAGCGGCTCGCGGCCGAGGCGTGCTCTCGCGGAGGCACAGAAGCGGAACTGAACAGGGTATGCGAAGCAAGAGCGCGACGACAGTAGCACCGACACCACGCGCTCTCTTCCGCCGGCTCGACGGCGGCCGTTCGCTCGTTCTCTGCCGGTGCGGCTTCCTCGGGCACGTCGAGCCCTGGCTATGGGCGCGCGTGAAGGGCGCACTCACCTGGTTGTGTCCGGCCTGCCGAGGTCGGTTCGTCGTGTGAGGGGAGGTGAGCATTGGACTTCGAGGCACAACTGGCCGAGTATGAGCAGGCGATCGGCGACGCAGGCCGCCGAGCGAAGCCGGCCGAGACAACCCACGGCGAGCGGCCGTGGGTGGTGCTCTCCGATCCGCACATTCCGCAGGAGCGGAAAGACCTCGTGGCCGAGGTGTGCGCCCGGCACAAGGGCGACAACTGCCTGGTAGCGGGCGACCTGCTCGACTTTGGCAAGTTCTCCCGATGGCTTCAAACGGACTGCACCGAAGGCAGTCTCGAAGACCTCCTGGGCGCGAAAGACGCCTTCCTGGCGACCCTTGCCAGGCACTTCGGCCGCGTGCGTGTGCTCGAAGGCAATCACGACGCCCGGCTATGGCGCAAGGCCGCGCAACTCGGAGCCGACTATTACTGGCTCACACAGGAGTTCTTCCGGCAAGCGTATAAGGTGCGGCACGGCGTCGAGGTGGTCGCCCGTCCGTTCAAACGGCGGAACGGGCGCACCACCACGCTTTGCTTCTACGATCAGATCGGCGACTGCGTGATAGGGCACGTCGAGCGGAGCGGCGCGACGCCGGTAAGGGGCGCACGCCTGGCGAATGAGTTCTTTCAGCAGTGGAGGCGTGAACTCAAGCTGGAGCCGTGGCCGTATCGCGTGCTCCTCCAGGCTCACACGCACCGGCAGGGCTACTGGTTCGACCCGGTGACGCGCGTTCACTGTTACGAGATCGGAGCCCTTTGCGATGAGCCGGACTGGGCCGTGCTCGGGCACCGATCGGCACCTGTTCAACACGGCTACTACTACCTGGTGCAGAGAGAGGGCGTGACAGACCTCGACCGCTCTCGGCTCTACACCCTCGACGACTGAAGGAGCCGGCGGTGGTCATCACCTTTCGCCTCGGCGAAGAACTCACGGTCTCCCTGGAGAACGCGGGCGACCTGTGCGGCGTGCGCGTCTACAAGAAGGGCGAGAAGGAGCCCCTGGTCGTCGCGCAGGCGACGAACCAGGAGGTGCGCGAGGCCGAGTTCGCTTTTCAGTGCGTCTATGCGGCGATGGATGGAGACGACGAATGAGAGCACCCAACGAAGGCGGCAGACCTCGCGGTTGGATCGGAGTGGACCTTGACGGCACCCTCGCCCGCTACGACGGGTGGCGAGCGGACGGCTCTGTGGGTGCGCCCGTGCCGCGAATGGTCGCCCGCGTGAAGCAGAAGCTCGCCGAGGGGTGGGAGGTGCGGATCGTGACGGCGCGCGTCGCTCCTACCGAGGCCGTGCTCACGGTCGCGCCCGAAGGTATCAACAAGGCCGTGGAGGTGCAACGGCAGATCATCCAGGCGTGGTGCCGTGAGCACCTCGGCCAAGCCCTGCCGGTGCAGTGCCACAAGGATTACGCGATGGTCGAGCTTTGGGATGATCGAGCCCGGCAGGTGATACCGAACACCGGCGAGTTCCTCGACGAGCGGGCCGTGGTGTTCGACAGGAGCCCGAACGAGAAATGAGCGAACAACTGTTCACTATTGAATACCTCGACCCGAAGGCGCTCCGGCCGAACCCGCGCAACTGGCGGAAGCACCCGGAGCGGCAACAGGAGGCCCTGCGCGCGTCGATCGAAGAGTTCGGGTGGCTCGCGGTGCCGATCTTCAACCGGCGCACGGGCCGGCTCATTGACGGCCACGCCCGTGCTCACCTCGCGGCACGAGCCGGTGACGCGGCAATCCCCGTGCGCGTCATTGACGTTGACGAGCCGACCGAGCGCCGTATCCTCGCGGCCTTCGATCGGATCGGCGAGCTTCGCGAGGTTGACGACGCGCTCCTGGCGTCGCTCCTGCGCGAGTGCTCGGACGAAGGCCCAATGCCTCCTGGGTGGGATGAAGACGACCTCTCGAAGCTCCTGGCGAAGATCGGCGAAACGCCCGTGGTTGTGCAGGATGAGCCGAAGGTGGCGGCACCGGAGCGCGTGAGCGTCGGCGACGTATGGCAACTGGGCCGGCACCGTCTCGGGTGCGGCGACTGCACGAACGAGCAACTTGCGGCGCGCGTGCTCGACGACGCGACGCCCCTCGTCATTCTCACCGATCCGCCCTACTGTTCGGGCGGTTGGCAGGAGAGCGACAGGCGGATCGGCTCCGTGGGCACCGACCGCAAGAAGAAGGGCGACCCGAAGATCGCCAACGACACGCTCTCCACGCGCGGCTTCCAGGCGCTCATTCGCGGAGCCCTCAACACCTGGCCGGCGGGTATCGCCTACGTGTTCACGGATTGGCGAATGTGGGTGCCGCTCTTTGACGTGATGGAGGGCGCAGGCTTCGGCGTGCGTTCGATGATCGTCTGGGATAAAGAGAACCCAGGAATGGGGAAGGGGTGGCGAGCCCAACACGAACTCATTATGTGCGGGTGCCGCGTGCGCGACCCCTTCGACAATCAACGCGGTGCCGGCAACGTCATACAGTGCAAGCGGACGGGCAACGAACTGCACGACACGCAGAAGCCGGTGGAACTGCTCGCGAAGCTCCTCACGGTGAGCAGTGGCGAGCCCGTCGGCGTCGCCGATCCGTTTGCGGGCTCGGGCTCGACCCTCATCACGGCCGAGCAAATGGGGTGGACCTGCTACGCGGCCGAGCTTGAGGCGAGGCATTGCGATACGATCCTGGCGCGGTGGGAGAGCCTCACCGGGCAGGAGGTTGAGAAGATCAGTGGCCGGTAAGGCACGCGCCCCGAAGACAGGCGGGAAACCAGGGAAGCACCCACAGGCGGCGAGCGCCTCGGCCGAGCGCGAGGAGCGGATCAAGCAGGTGGCCGCCCTTCTCCTGTCGGGCGCGACCTACTCACAGATCGGTCGTGCTCTCGGTATCTCCGCCACGACAGTCTGCCACGACGTGAAAGTGCTCCGTGCGGAATGGAAGAAGGAGCGCGTCGAGAAGTATGACGAGCTTGTAGACGAGGAGGGCAAACGGCTCAACGCACTCCTGGGCCGGTATTGGGGCGCGGCCTGGAACGGTGACAAGAAGGCGGCTGAACTGTGCCTACAGATCATCAAAGAAAGGGCGCGCATACTCGGCCTGGGCACTCCTCAACCGCAAGTCGAGGTGAACGTTGCCGTCTATGACCCGCTTGAGAGATTGGAACGCTCATTCCGATCCGTCTTGGCCGCCCGAGGTCTATGCGGAGTGGTTGAGGAGCCTGTCGCTGAAGGATCGGCAGTGGATCGAGAAAGACTGGCTCTCCCATTGCCGACCGAACCAACTGCCGCCGGAGAAGGCTCCGAACGGTAAGCCCTGGTCGAAGTGGCTCGTGATGGCCGGGCGCGGCTTCGGCAAGACGCGCGTCGGTGCCGAACAGGTGCGCGAGTGGGTTCGCGACTTCCAACACGTCAACATCATCGGCCCGACGGCAGACGACGCACGCGACGTGATGGTGGAGGGCGAGAGCGGTATCCTCTCCATCTGCTACGACGACGAGCGGCCTCGCTACCTGAAGGGCGAGCGGAAGCTCAAGTGGCGCAACGGAGCCGAGACGCTCATCTTCACGGCCGACGAGCCGGAGCGCCTGCGCGGCAAGCAGCACCAGAGGCTATGGGCCGACGAGGGCGCGGCCTGGCGATACTCCGAGGAGGCGTGGACCCAGGCAATGCTCGGGCTCCGACTTCCGCCGGAGCCTCGGGTGCTTCTCACGACGACGCCGAGGCCGATCAAGCTCATTCGCGACCTGCTCGCCGACGACACCTGCGTGGTGACGACGGGCACGACCTACGACAACCGGGCGAACCTCGCGCCGACCTTTTACGAGCATATCATTAAGCTCTACGAGGGCACGCGGCTCGGCCTTCAGGAACTCGAAGCGCGGCTCCTCGACGACAACCCGGACGCACTCTGGCAACGGCACAAGATCGACGAGCTTCGGGTGCGGAAGGCTCCGAAGCTCAAGCGGATCGTGGTGGGCGTCGATCCGCAGGCTGAGACGACAGGGGCAGAGACAGGGATCGTGGTGGCCGGGCTCGGTATCGACGGCCACGGCTACGTGCTCGGTGATTGGACGGTGCGCGCGACACCGGCCGAGTGGGCGGCGAAGGTCGTGGCCGCATATAATGAGTTCGGAGCCGATCGGATTGTGGCCGAGGTGAACCAGGGCGGTGCGATGGTTGAGCACACGGTTCGGACGGCCGACAAGTCGGTGGCTTACAAGGGTGTGCGAGCGGCACGCGGGAAGGCGACCCGAGCCGAGCCCATTTCCGCACTCTACGAACAAGGCAAGGTTCACCACGTCGGAGCCTTCAGCAAGCTCGAAGATCAAATGTGCCAGTGGACGCCTGGCGAAGATAGCCCTGACAGAATGGACGCCCTGGTTTGGGCGCTCACCGAACTAATGATCGACACCAAGAAGGTGGGGGCCTGGGCCTGGTAGGAGGAAGCCGGTGGCAGGAGAACTCAAGAAGGCACTGGAGGGCGTGCAGGCCCGTCTCGACCATTACGGACGGTTCCGCAACTATTACGACGGGAAGCACCCGATCGCCTTCGCGAGCGACAAGTGGCGGAACGCCTTCGGCCAGATCCTCTGCAAGTTCGCCGACAACCTCTGCCCGACCGTGGTAGACGCCGTGGCCGATCGCCTGGAGGTCGTCGGCTTCGAGCTTGCGGCAATGGGCGACCTCGACTTTGCCTTGATCGAAGACACCGACGACCAGGGGCTCGCCGAGGAACTCGAAACGCACCGCGAGGAAATGACGAACCTCGTCAAGAAGGTCTGGCGCGACAATCGAATGGATCACCAGGCCGGACAGGTTCACCAGGATGCGCTCAAGCTCGGCGACGCCTATGTGCTCGTTTGGCCGGACGCGAGCGGCTACCCGATGATCTACCCGCAACAGACGGAGCAGATCACGGTGCGATACAACCCGGAAGACCCGAGGCAACTCGCCTGGGCCGGCAAGGCGTGGGTGCAGGAAGACGGCCTACTGCGGCTCAACCTCTACTACCCGGAGCGGATCGAGAAGTGGGTAACGAAGAAGAAGGTCGAGGGCAACACTCTGCCCAACGATCCGAACGCCTTCGAGCAGTTCCCCGTGTCGGGCGAACCGTGGCCGCTTGAGAACCCATACGGCCGGGTGCCGATCTTCCATTTTGCCAACAACGCGCCCGTCGGGTGCTACGGCCGGAGCGAACTCAAAGACGTGCTACCGCTCCAAGACGCGCTCAACAAGTCGAACCTCGACCTGCTTGTGGCGATGGAGTTCAACGCCCTGCCGCAGAGGTGGATGACGGGCTTCGAGCCGGAGATCGACGAACTTACCGGCAAGGCGAAAATGCCCTTCATCCCAGGCGTCGATCGACTGTGGGCCGTTGCTTCCGAGACGGTGAAGTTCGGCGAGTTCCCGGCCTCGGACCTGGAGCACTTCCTGGCTGTCAACGACGGCTTCCGCGTCGAGATCGCCCGTGTGTCGGGCACGCCCCTACACTACTTCCACCTCCTCACCGGCAACCCGCCGAGCGGCGAGGCCCTGAAGACGCTGGAGGCCCGGCTCATCAAAAAGGTGAGAGATCGCCAGACGGCCTTCGGCAATGCCTGGGAAGACGTTGTGGCTTTCTGCCTGGCGATCCTCGGGCATCCTGGCGCGTCGCTCTCGACGCGGTGGGTAGACCCGGCTCCGAAGTCGGAGAAGGAGCACACCGAGACGCTCATCAACAAGGTCGAACTGGGCGTCTCGAAGCAACAGGCGCTCCGCGAACTCGACTACACCGACGAGCAGATCGAGCAGATGGAGCGCGAGAAGGAAGAGGCCGCACTCAACGCCTTGACGACACAGGCGACGGCCTTCGAGCGCGGCGCGGCCGGACCTCCCGGTGCTCCGGCAGGCGCGACGACGGGAGCACCGGCTCCAACAGAAGCACCGGCCTAACAGGAGACACGACCAGTGCCCTACGACGACGAAGCGACGATGGCCGCCAATGAAGAAGCAGCCGACCAGGAGACGTGTGAGGTGTGCGGGTGCCCGTGTGAGCCCGAGCAACCGATCCTGGGCGACTTCTTCTTCTTCCATTCGATCAGCGACCCGGAGGAGCGCGAGTTCCTCGCGAACATCCGGCGCGAGTTCCGGGCGTTTCGTAACGCGATGGTGGAGTTCCTGCCCGACTGTCGCGAACGCTCGGTGGCGCTCACGCACTTGCAGACGGCGATGATGTTCGC
>FRDC01000605.1_pt2 | contig 62521 bp, 62 predicted proteins | sample 1106171 | NCBI WGS metagenome assembly FRDC01 (sample SAMEA3930566, study PRJEB13176) | freshwater metagenome | biome: Drinking water system; feature: drinking water; material: water | place: Singapore | collected 2014-12-20 | reverse complement strand
TCTAAGCTGAGGGTCCCTGGTTCGAGTCCAGGCGAGATCACCACTTCTTCCCAGTGCGCACAACCTAACACTCCATTTTTATCATGGTGTTGATTCTACGATCACCTTCAGAATTCTTGACTTGAATACAACCAAAAAACGAACGACAATATTGGGGTATGTTCAAAAGAATTGTTAAACTATCGCAATCACACAGTTTTTTTCTATTTGGAGCAAGGGGAACAGGTAAAACAACTCTGCTCGAAAAGGAATTTTCAGGCAAAGACTCGCTCCGGCTGGACTTGCTAGACCCCGAGTTGTTTAGCCGTTTGGATGAGACACCGAACCTCATTCACGAAATTATGGCGGTTAAAGAAAAGATTAAGTGGGTGGTCATCGATGAAGTTCAAAAAATTCCAGCACTTCTTGATGTGGTTCATTCGTCCATAGATAAGAAGAAGATAAATTTTGTATTAACAGGCTCAAGTGCAAGAAAGCTTAGGCGTTCAAAAGCCAATCTTCTCGCGGGACGAGCATTTCAGTATTATTGTCACCCGCTAACACATATAGAATTAGCTGAAGAGTTTGATTTGGACAAAGTGCTTCAGTTTGGCTCTCTGCCCGAAATCTTCAAACTTGAAGAGGCTGAAAAAAAAGATTTTCTTCGAACCTATGTCGATACTTACTTTAAAGAAGAGGTTGTGATCGAACAACTCATTCGCAATCTGAAGCCCTTTAGAAATTTTTTACCGGTGGCAGCTCAAATGAACGGTAAGATTTTAAATATCAACAAAATTGCTAAAGATGTGGGGGCAGACCATTCGACCGTTCAAAACTATTTTGAAATTCTAGAAGACACTCTTGTTGGTTTTTTGCTTTCCCCGTATTCCAACTCGGTTAGAAAACGCCAGAGACAAGCCTCGAAATTTTTCTTTTTCGACACCGGGGTAACAAGAGCTCTAAGAAAAGTCCTCGAAATCCCTTTACAGAAGGAAACCTATGAATACGGAGATTTGTTTGAACAGTTCATCTTTCTAGAAATCAAAAGACTTATTTCTTATCAGCAGCCAGATTGGATGCTTTCGTATCTGAGAACCCAGAGCGACGTTGAAATTGACCTTATCGTCGAGAGACCGGGAAGAAAAGATGTCGCTATCGAAATCAAATCGACTCGAAATATTCAAAAGCTGATTCAAAATGGATCTCTCAGTTCAACGATATCGTTAATGAAAGATCTTAAGGACACTGAGAAATTTGTCTTTTCTCAAGATTTGATCGAGCAAAAGTTTGATGGCGTCTGGTTTTTGCCCTGGAAGAAAGGGCTCAAAGCGATCGGATTTGAACTGTAAATTTGTCCAGTCAAACATCGTCCCTGGTGAAGCTCACGTGCGCCCGTAGTCATCGGAATAGCGGATGATGTCGTCCTCACCAAAGTAAGAGCCCACTTGGACTTCGACAAAGCGAAGTGGGCCTGGGCCAGGATTTTTTACTCGATGCTTAGCGCGAACTGGAATGAAGATCGACTCCCCGGCGCCCAAACGATGAACGGTTCCATCCAACGTGACCTCGGCCGTCCCGCAGACCACGATCCAGTGCTCCGCTCGCTTGTTATGGGATTGGTAAGAGAGCTGACTGTTGGGCTCAACTTCGATCAACTTGCTCTTAAATTCCTCGGTATCCCGCAAGACCTCGTATCGCCCCCAGGGCCGAAAGTCATATAAGTGTTCACGAGCTTGAGGAGCCCCCCGTGAAGAGAGTTCTTCAACTACCTTTCGAATGTCTTGCGACTTGCCTTTCTTGGTGATTAAGCAGGCGTCAGGTGTATCGACTAAAATGAGATCATCAACACCGACCATGGCGTAGACCTTTTCGGTCGAGCCGTGCACATAATTCCGATGAGAATCGACTGCGGTAAAAGGGGTACCCTTGTCGAAGGTCGCGAGCTCATCCCAAGAGCCCAAATCGCTCCACCCAAACTCCCCCGGGACGCAGACAAATGACGAAAGCTTTTCCATTACTCCATAGTCAAGCGACTGGCTCGGGAGCCCAGCAAAAATTTCATCAAAATCGGAGTTCGAAGCGGCGTTGCCGTGGCCAAGTTTTGGAATTCTTTTCACGCCTTCCCACAGGTCCGGCATGTGCGTCTCGAAAAGCTCCACCATCCGACTGATCTTAAATACAAAAATCCCGGCATTCCAAAAAAAGCGCCCGGACTGTAAGTACTGAGTGGCCTTGGCCTCAGTGGGTTTTTCTCGAAATCCAACTGCGCGACGAGCACGAGTTGAAGTGATTGCGATCGAAGAGGTAGACGATCCGTCTAAGCGAAGTTCTGTATCGATCTCAATATAGCCAAATCCTGTAGCCGCGTGAGTAGGGGTGATCCCGATCGTCACAATTTCGCCTTTTGCGGCATAGACCTCGGCCATACGCAGGGCCTCTACAAATAAATCAGATTTATGAACGACTTGGTCCGCCGGGAAGACCCCCATGACCTCGTGCCCGCGTCCCAAATCTAAGGCAACCTTGCAAGCCCAGGCGACTGCTGGTGCTGTATTTCGGGGTAGGGGTTCAAACAAAATGGTCTCGCTGGCCATCCCCAACTTTCGATACTCTCGTTCAGTTAAAACTTTCAGTCCTCGACCAGTAACACACCAGGGCGTTCCAAATGGCTTTAGCCTTTCTAAAGTGAGAGCGAAAAGCGAGCGATCTAAAAGCTCCACAAATTGTTTGGGACACGCAGCTCTTGATACCGGCCACAACCGTGTTCCACTTCCGCCTGACATAATCACTGGAATCATCAGTCAACCTCCCACAATCTTGGATCCGCATTTACCCCGAGGGCAGCGGACGAACGGATTCGATACTGGATTTAAGCGTTTTCATAGGCAAGTGATACCAGTTCCTAAAATGCCGACTATCTGCAACTAATGTCGGAGGGTCACCCGGCCGGCGCGGACCCACCTCAACTTTTTGCAGTTGGCCATGTACTTCTTGGAAAATTCTCAAGACATCTTTAACCGAGTACCCCTCTCCAGTTCCAACATTGGAAATCAACTCCTCCCGTTGATCGAGCTCCGATATGGCCAGCAGATGGACTTGGGCCAGATCTGTAACGTCCACGTAATCGCGAATACAAGTGCCATCAGGAGTTGAGTAATCGTCTCCGTTGATGCGGAACGACTTTTTGTCCTGCAACGCCTGCATGAGCAAAGGGACGATATGGGTCTCAGGATTATGCTTCTCGTATAGCTGGCCTTCAACATCCGCGCCCACCACATTGAAATAGCGTAGGAGGGCAACCCTCATCCGTTTGGCACTCTCTTTTGCGGCGAGTCTTGAGGCATCTAAAAGCATCCTTTCGCCCATGAGCTTGCTTTGGCCATAGGGGTTTATGGGAAGCTGAGGGTGAGACTCCTGGATTAAGCCTGTCGTTGGGGTTCCGTAAGTTGCACAGCTTGATGAGAATATAAATTTCTCAACCCCCACACGAAGGCTCGCCTCGATCAAGTTAAATGTCCCAACCACATTGTCATGATAGTACTGGAGCGGCTGAGCCATCGACTCTCCCACGAGAGCCTTGGCAGCAAAGTGTACGACCACATCGGGACGAACCTTTTCAAAAGTGTCGTGTACGAAACAGCTATCTTTAAGATCACCTACCTCAAGCCGGCCAAACTTTGCAAAACTCTCATGCCCCGTCGAAAGGTTATCGAAAACGACGATGGTGTGCCCCTCAAGGGCCGCCCTCTTGCAAAAGTGGCTTCCGATAAACCCTGCCCCGCCGGTTACAAGAAGCTTTTGAGGTCGGTTAGCATTAAAGTTATGTCCAACTAACGGCATAAGGGTCCCCAAAAACACGACAGCCATTGCTCTTGGCCACGACACCGCGTAAAAGTCGAATCGTCAATGCCCAAGAACACCTCCTTACGCAGGGACACAGGTCCCTAAGGTAAATCGAACGTGTGTTTTTGAGAAGGGAGATGGTGACATGAAGGCCATTCTTTTAGCTGGAGGAAGCGGCTCAAGACTATTCCCAATTACTCACGCCGTGAGCAAGCAGCTCCTCCCTGTTTACGATAAACCTGCCATTTATTACCCACTGTCGAACCTGATGCTCGGGGGCATGAGAGACATTTTGGTGATTTCCACACCACGAGATATTCCTGCGATTCAAAGCCTTTTGGGGGATGGCCGACAATTGGGGATCAAGATCTCCTATCAGGTTCAAGAACGCCCTGAAGGAATTGCTCAGGCCTTTATCTTAGCTGAAGAATTTATCGACGGATCCCCTTGCTGCCTGATTTTGGGCGATAATTTGTTTTATGGACGAGAGCTCCCACTCCTGATCGAGAAGTACTCGGCACTGGCGCACGGCGCCGCAGTTTTTGCTTACCGAGTCTCTGACCCCTCTCAGTTTGGGGTCGTTGAGATCGACAAAAGCGGGAAAGCCACGAGACTTGAGGAAAAGCCCACCTCGCCTTTTTCGAATTTCGCAGTAACGGGCCTTTACTTTTACGATGCCACGGTTGTGGAGCGAGCCAAATCCCTGAAACCTTCTGCCCGGGGTGAACTTGAAATCACAGACCTAAATCGAAGCTATATGCGATCTGGCGATCTCAAGGTCGAAATCTTAGGTCGAGGGGTTGCGTGGCTGGATTTAGGCACTCCCGATGGACTTTTAAGCTCGTCAAGTTTTGTCCAGACGCTTGAGAAAAGGGCCGGCCTTAAGATCGCATGTATTGAAGAGATCGCGTACTTCAAAAAGTTTATCAATCGTGAGCAATTGGAGCGACTTGCGGCGACGAACTTGAAAAGTGAATACGGGCAATACCTCCTTCAGGTATTGAAAGATACGCCGGGGTAAAATACAGTGGGCGTCCAAATGACGAGTCAAAAGACTTTTTTTGTGACTGGGGGAGCCGGTTTTATTGGGAGCCATTTGGCCGAGCGCCTGCTTTCCGAAGGATCTCAAGTGATCGTGCTCGACAACTTCGACAATTACTACGATCCCCGACTGAAGTGGGCGAACGTGGAGATCCTAAAAAAAGTCGGCGGATCAAGGTTTACCCTTTATCAGGGTGATATTCGCGATCGTCAGATCTTGGATAAAATCTTCCAGGAGCACGCGCAAATTTCCCACGTGGTGCATTTGGCTGCTCGGGCGGGCGTTCGCCCGTCGCTGGAAGACCCGCCCCTCTATATGGATGTTAACTTGGTTGGCACGGCACAACTTCTTGAGGCGATGAGATCAGCTCAGGTGACCAAACTTGTTTTTGCCTCTAGCTCCTCGGTCTACGGAAACAACACAAAGGTCCCGTTTGCTGAAGAGGATCCCGTGGATCATCCCGTATCTCCCTATGCTGCGTCTAAAAAGGCCGGCGAGCTTCTTTGTTACACTTATTACAATCTCTATAAATTCGACATTTTTTGCCTGCGTTTCTTTACCGTCTATGGACCCAGGCAAAGACCCGAGATGGCGATCAGCCTATTTGCCGGCAAAATTCTGAGAGGCGAAGCGATCGACATGTATGGAGATGGGTCCACTTTGCGAGATTACACTTATATCGACGACATTATCGACGGACTCCTAGCGTCAATCGAAAGGGTAAACGGCTATGAGATCATTAACCTCGGTGGCTCGGGGACTGTTCGGCTTGATGAAATGATCCTTGGGGTTGAGTCGGCCTTGAAAAGAAAAGCCACCATCGTAAAAAAGCCTCTTCAGCTTGGCGAGGTTGATCGAACCGTCGCAGACCCTTCTCGAGCTCAAAAACTTTTGGGTCTGAGTCCAAAAATTAAGTATGCCGAAGGTGTGCGTAGATTTGCGGCGTGGTTTCAGGAGCGTCGTCTGTGAAGCCTGAAGTTTCAATTCTCCTCCCAGTATACAACGAAGTTGGAAACATCGAAAACCTGCTCGTTGAAATTGAGCGCATGTCGACCGTTTTACAACGGTCTTTTGAGGTTATTGCCGTAGATGATGGCAGCACCGATGGCACTCGGGAGGTGCTGGAATGGCTCGCGAAAATCAAGCCTTATCTAAAAGTTATTTTGTTTAGACGAAACTGCGGGCAGACAGCTGCATTTGACGCCGGCTTTGCTGCTTGCTCCGGTGCCATCATCGTGACCATGGATTCAGATCTTCAGAACGATCCCATGGACGTTCCCAAAATGATCGCCCTGTTGGATCAAGGCTGCGATTTCGTATCGGGATGGAGGAAAAACAGGCAAGACGGTTGGGCTCTCCGCAAGCTTCCCTCAAAAATTGCCAACTGGATCATTCGTCGAGTCACGGGGACCAAGGTGCATGACTTGGGTTGCTCGCTCAAGGTGTACCGCAAGGAAATCACGAACGAACTTAAGCTGTACGGAGAAATGCATCGGTTTATCGCGGTCCTGTGTGAAAATATTGGGGCACGGATGGGCGAGTTTGAGGTCCATCACCGACCTCGAGTTTCAGGAGAGAGCAAGTATAACCTCACTCGAACTTTTAAGGTCATGTTGGACCTGCTCACCGTTTGGTTTATGCAGAAATTTCATACGAAACCCATCTACATTTTCGGGGGAACCGGAGGAATTCTGCTCGTTACAAGTGTGATCGTCACGGGCGTCGTAGTTTTCGACAAATTAGTTTCTGGGATTTATGTGCACAAAAACCCGCTTTTTTTGATCGGTATGGTCTTAGGATTGGTTGGATTTCAATTTTTGGCGTTGGGTTTACTGGCAGAACTTCTTATCCGAGTGCACTTCGAGTCCCGACGCGAAAAACCTTACAGCATCGTAAAACGAATCAATTTTGGCGATTCTTGAATCGTGTGCGCCGAGTGTTTAGTGACGTCCGGTGGTGAGAGTTTTTGCCTTTTTTATAAAGCTTTTTATATAGGGCTCAGAAATCGATTTTTCCAAGGACGTGAGCGTGAGCTCCAGATGGACGTCAGTGACGCCATCGAGTTCTTCAAGAGCGGTTCGAGCTTGCTGGTACATGAGGTCAAGGTCCTGAGGCTCTGACTCCAGAACGACCAGCAGCTGTCCAACGTCTTTGCGTTGCTGGTTGGAAAGCCAATAAACGTCAACAACGGATTCACCTACCGAGCCCTTGATGCAATTCACAATGCGCATGAGATCCTCGTCTTGCACGCTCACACCAACCCCTTTTCTTAAGGCTACCCACCCCCAGTGGATTGTCAAAGGTCGTGGACAGGTTGCAGAAACTTGTCTACGGTTCGCGCCATGTACCCTACGACGAGCTGCCGAGCACTCATTGCGATTCCTTGCTATAACGAAGCCGAGCGTCTCCCGCAGTTCCTCTCAAATTTAGTTGAGGCAACGAATAGGTTTTCCCCTCAACGCGTAAGTTATGATTTCGTTCTGGTCGATGATGGTTCTCGCCCGGAACACGCTCAAATCCATGAAGAAGCCGTGATAAAAGCACAACAGCTTTTGGCAAAGCCTCACAGCTTTCAATATTTTAGAATTTCTCCTAACCAAGGCAAAGGCCATGCTCTATACACAATTTTTAGCCATGCCCTAAGGGGTGAGTTGGGACCGGAGAATACGACTGATGGTAAAAAGGTCGGTTGGGGAGTTGTCGGATTCCTTGATGCTGATGGCGCGACCGACATAAAGGAGTTCCACCGGCTGAGTCTTTTTCTTTTGGAAGACCCGGAGCTCGCTGCAGTCCTGGGGAGTCGCGTAAAAATGCTAGGCTATCAGGTCGAACGCCAGGGGAAAAGACACTACGCCGGACGGATATTTGCGACCTTCGTGAGCGAAATGTTTGATATCCCAGTGTATGACTCTCAATGCGGAGCCAAAGTGTTTCGAACGTCTCGGCTCAACCAGTCTGATCTCGAGTTATGTTACAATCCCCGCTGGCTTTTCGACACGCAACTGGTGATTTGGAACCACCATGTCGGTCGAAAACAACTCGAGGTACCCGTTAATTGGTCGCACATCGATGACTCCAAAGTCTCCCTCTTAAGGGACCCGATCAAAATGCTCTGGGGGCTATGGAGTTTCCGAAAAAAGATAAAAGCTCAGAACTCAGAAGGGGCGCGGACGTGATCTATCGTGCGATGGACAGGCTTGCCCAATTTTCAATGGGCCTCATCGTGATCTTGGCCATCACAGGCGGTTACATTTTTAGCATTGACGGTAAGCATGTCGAAATTGGGCAGATCAACGCCTTTGCTTTGGCGTTGGGGGTATTGCTGTATGCGCTTGCCAAACGCTACCCCCAATCCAAGAGTTTGGCTCAAGTGGATCGGGCTCTCGCGGCCCTCTCCCGCATCAAGAATCCGTCTCGGATGGTACTCAAGATCATTCTGGGCATAAGTTTATGGCTTTTACTCACTCGTCTTGTCCGGCACTTTTCTATGAATACCCACGTGTTCGACCTCAGTTGCCTGCACCAACCGCTTTTCTTTCCGTTCAGCCCGAACCTTCTCCATTGCGACGCTTGCCGAAACGGAACTCAGTTCGCGGAGCATATCCTCTGGCCCCTGATGCTCATCACGCCGATTACCGCGTTGTTCAAATCCAACGTTTTGGTTTTCGTCATCGAACACCTCTTCATGATGATACCGCTTTATTTCTTTATTATGAGAGGACCGCTGCGCGGGCATTCGTGGACGCTCGTTCCCTTTACCATTTTGACTTTCCTCAGTAGCCCACTCCGACAGAGTTTAATTGGCGATTTTCGAGAAGACCAAATGATTTTCGGCTTTGGACTCATGATGCTGGCTTCGCTATTTAATGGGAAGTTTGGCTGGTACTGGTTTTTCTTTGCCCTCGGCCTCTTGTCGAAAGAAAATACCGCCGCAGTTTACATTTTTCTTGTTATACCCCTACTGTTTTCCTCGGACCTCAATCTTAGCACAGCCAAAAGACGCAGAATGGCTACTGTCACGGCGATCGTTTGCGTGGTTTATACAATTTTTGTTGTTAAGGAGGTGATCCCATTTTTTATGAAGGGGATCGAAAGCCAAAATAACATTCTGCTGCGGATTCCAGGATTTGGTAACACCATGGGCGAATTCGCTTTAAATGCGCTCAAGAATCCCATTCCGCTGTTCATGTTACTCATTAAGGCGACGGCAAACCTAAATGCCCTTAAGTATTTATTGGTGGTGTCAGCACCATTCATACTTCTAGGCTCACGGGCTTGGCTTTGGACAATTCCTGGATGGGCTGGATTATTTATGAACCTGATTGCCGCACCAACTGCACCTCATCAAATCATGGCTCGCTTCCACTACGAACTCATTCCACTTCCCTTCTTTATCGCCGCCGCAGCTCTGGGTCTATCGCGGTTAATACCGGCCTCCTGGCAAAAATTCGATAGAACCCACCTGCTCTTTGCGACACCTCTCCTCTTCGCCCTATTTTTTGTGGGTCGATCACCGACTCTCGAGATCACGACACGCATCAGGGAACATGGCTACAGAATCCCAGCCACGCTTAAGCTGATCACAATTGAAAATTTAGGTCCGATCGCGGCCCAACCCTATATTTGGCCACATCTTAGTCACTTGCCTCACATACGTTTTCTGGTTGTGCCAAGTGAAAGTCCAACACGTGAGTTAGCCTCCAATGCGAGAGTTTTTCTGGACGCCAATCCGTACAGACCTATCTCGGGACAGGGACGCGACCTTGAGGACGCAACAGAGTTTTTGCTCGAACTCGACACCGCCTGGGGCGCTCAGCTCACGGAAGATATCCAACTGCTGGGGGGTGAATTGCTAAGGACTTTTGCAGACTGGAACGGAAAACCCTTTTTAGCTCACCTCCGACTGTCAAAACCGCTCCTTGATGTTTGGTGCGAGAAACTGGAGGTCTGCCGAGAATCTACCAGGCCTGAGTGAAATTTCGAATGTCTTCAAGTCTCACCGCCTGCATGCAGCGGTTAACGGGGCAACCGTAATCAAAACCGAGGTTAAGGCAAGGCGAGCACGGTAGTGGGCTTTTTAAAGATCGGATGCGCGGATCAGCGTAACCGAGAGGTCCCACGGGACCCCACCTTCGAATTGACGTAGGACCGTGCAAACCCAAAACTCGAGCACCGACAGCCGCTGCCAAATGGAGAATCCCTGTGTTGACACTCACCGTGAACTGCGAACCACGAATAAGACTAGCGGTCTGAGCTAAGGAAAGCGAACCGGCCACGACGTGAACTCGCTCGGGATGCTTGGTCCTTTTCTGAATAAAAAGTGCTTTGAGCTGATTCTCGCTCGATCCCGTAAGGAACACGTGCCGATCCTCCAACAACCAGTCGATCCATTGAACACACTGCGTGTGCTCCGGCTCCTTCAGATGGGGCTTTGAACCGCCTGCAAACATATGAACGACGACATAGGGACTCACGGGTGAAGGATTTGGGACATCAGTCGTGATCGAAGGAAAACTCTTGGACTTAATTCCTAAAGCTCCAGCGAGTCCCCGAAAGTTTTCGAGCTCGTGCTGATCCGATCGGTGAAGATAAAGGCTGTCGTACGCGAAATGGCGGCACTGACCTTCCGTTGCAAAACCAACAGTCCAATGGGCTTTTCGAAAAAGCTTCGCCATTGCGGTCAAGATGGCTGGCATCCTGGGCCACTGGCCAAAATCAAGCCATAGATCAACTGGTTCAAGATTCAGAATTTTCCAAAGGGCCTCAAGAGGTTTTTTGGCCTCTAAGGTATGGATCTCAAGCCGGCCCGCTAACTCCGGTACCACGGCCCATGACTCAGCAATGAGAGGGGCAACGACCTTATTTGTGACACCCAAAAAAAGTACAATCTTGCTGTTTTGAAATTGGCCCGCGAGATCGACTGCGATCGGGTGAGCCAGCACCGCATCTCCAATCGCCGCGGGCACCCATAAAGCCACTCGACGGGGGGAAGATACGGGACCAAAAGCTCGCAAGCGCTTAATCAAAAGACTGAGAAAAAAAACAAGTGGCACACCCATGCAAAAGTCCAAACGGCGGGACCACGCACCCCCTCTTCCTGAGCCTGAAGCAGAGCCTGGAGTAGACGGTAGATCTCGAATTTTGGACTTAGGTTTACTCATTGGCTCATAACGTAGCACATGACATCGCTTGATAAAAATGGGAACAAAGGGGGCTATGCCACAAGCGAACCCTTCGGTTTCGAAGGATGCTGAAATCTCGACCCTAAGGTGGGCTCTGGTCATCCTCTTTCTTGCTGCTCTGACCCGCGCCTATGGATTGGCCGATCATTGGAAAACCAACGACCACTACAACTACGGTGGCATCTCCAGCACCGAGTGGCTTGAATGCCTCAAGAAAACCCCCCTCAGCTATTCGTGGGGACGACTCGTTGACGACTGTGGTGGTACCCATGAACCTCACATCTACACCAACCACAGCCCGTTTTACCTCTGGGGGATATGGGCCTTCACCGAAATTTTTGGCGAAGGCGAGTGGGTTTTTCGGTCTTGGATGCTCATTTTTTCTCTGGCCAACGTGGTCCTCGTTTTTTTACTAGGCCGTAATGCGTGGCCAGAAGAGCCCCGCTATGCGTTGATCCCCATGTTCTTTCAGGCGTTCTTTCTTTCAGGAATGTACTTCGGCACCCATGTCGAAAACATGACCGAGCTCACTCTCACTCCGATGTTGGTTTCGAGCCTGCTATTTTGGAACGGGAAGCTTGCGTGGTCAACGGCATGGGCGTGCTTTGCAGGAGTAACCGGCTGGGTCGGTTTCTATCAGTTCTTTGGCATGGTCGTTTTCACATGGCTTGTGCGGCCAACCCAGCTTGGGAAAGTTTTCCGGTGCGCGTTGATTGGCCTCGGCGTGTTTTCACTTCACATGACCTACCTTAAGGGCACACCCGACTGGATGTCCTTTTTGGTGAAAAAGGTTCTGAACCCCGAGTACGCTGTACCTCAGTCGACTTTCGATACCGTCATGGCGCCGGTTTATTTTCTTAACAACTTTGTGGCCTCACATTCGCGCCTCTTGGGACCTCTTTTCGGGTCTTTAGCTCTCTATGCTTTTTGTGCCTATGTACTGAGAACCCTCAAGTTGCGATGGCAGTCTAAGCGAGCATTGACAGAGGTCCATCCTGCAATCGCCTTGGCGGTCCTGGTCGGGTTTGGAGGGTTGGTCTTTAACCTCATTGGTCATCGAATCACTCGTGTTCATGTTTTTTTGTACGTCTATTTAATGCCGATGTGGTCTCTTCTAGCGGCCTTCATGATCGTTAAAATTATTCATCTTAAGTCCTGGAGCACCTCCATCGCAAAGGAGATTCTCGACTTTCCCCGGTTGTACTGGGGAATTTTGATCTATCTCTGCATCAGTTACCCTTTCGGAATCTACCAGAGCTCCCGATTGCACGACATTATTAATTCTATTTGTTTAGTTGGAGCGGCTTTGGCATTCGGATTTTTTTTATTCCGGAGGCAGCCTAGCCTCCAGGAATTCGGACATCGTCGATCGGCTATTCTGGCCTTCATGATCGTGGGCGCTAGCGCAAACTTTAGCCAGGTGGTGAACTATCGCAATGAAGCCGATAGTGAATTCGAGTTTTGCCAACACGCCAAAGAGGAGTTTCTGCGGACTGGGAAGAGCGTGTCCACCCGCGAGCGGCGCACAAGGGCAAAAGACATGATTTACTGTAGGGGGATCCCGATCGATTATCAGAATCCGTAGGGTTACTCTAGATGTCTAAATTCCCAAGCAATCGTTGACTACGCAGTGCAAAACCGACACCCTGCGCCCAGTGGCGAGGAGTTGAAATTCGCATGAGTGATGCCAACCAAAACCTGTCCAAGCGGACACCATTAGATGGCCTGTTTGAAGAAAGCCAGGGTAAAGAGGAGTTTGTACGAGGATACACGGAACACCTCTCAAAAATTTTACTTAGCTTAAATGCAGGTGAAGTGGCCCGATTTATTGATGTCTTGTTGGATACCCGTGATCAGGGCGGGAGAATTTTTTTCCTGGGTAACGGGGGTAGCGCTGCTACCGCGTCTCATTTTGCCAATGATCTGTTAGCAGGGATGCGGTTGCGGGACGACCAAAAGCCCTTCAAGGCCATTGCGTTAACAGACAACGTCGCTCTCATGACCGCCATCGCAAACGACGAGGGCTACGTCGAAGTTTTTAAAAAACAACTCGAAGTCTTGATGGAAAAAAAGGATGTGGTGGTTGCCATTTCTGCCAGCGGAAACTCTCCGAACCTAATCCGCGCCATTGAGTATGCGAACTCCCGAGGCAATAGAACGGTCGGGTTGGTGGGGTTCGACGGGGGAAAAATAAAACAAATTTGCTCCCACACTGTTCTCGTACCAACCGAAAAGGGCGAATACGGCCCCGTTGAGGATGTCCATATGATTCTTGACCATATGGTGACAAGCTACCTGTACCGCGCTGTACGAGCTAGACAGTAGCCGCCTCCGGTTGTAGCTTTCTTGATTCTTGTGGAAAATTTATTTGGCCGCGGCCTTCTCATCTTTGACGGTGCAATAGGAACAGAACTCTACAATCGAGGCTTTTTCATCAACCGTCCTTTCGAAGAGCTCAATTTGAGCGCGCCCGCGGAAGTGGAAAAGGTTCATCTCTCCTATCTTCAAGCCGGAGCCGATGTGCTCACCACCAACACGTTTGCAGCCTCGAGGCCCCAACTTGCAAATTTTGATATCGAAGCTCGCCAACAAGATATTTTGTTTAGTGCCATCAAGTCGGCCCATGATGCCGTGAACGCGTACCTAAAAACCTCCGAAGGACAAAGGCGAGCACACCGCCCTGCAATCGGCCTTTCCGTAGGTCCCATGGGCGACTTGGTCGAGCCCCTGGGAAGAGTAGGGCTCGATGAGGCGGAGGAAGAGTTTAAGAGAATCGCCGAAATCGCGCAGCGAGCGGGTATCAATTTTGAACTTTACATTCTTGAGACCTTTTCTAACTTGGATGAGCTCGGTGCCGCAGTCAGGGGCATTCGCTCGGCCGACAAGGCCACACCAATCCTAGTTTCAGTGCACACAAAGGCCTCTCAGAAACGCTTCCTTGAAACTTTTGCTAAACGCTTTGGTTCAAATTCCGACATCCAAGCGATGGGCTTAAATTGCTCTGAAGGACCAAGCGATCTTTTTAAAGTAGCTCAACATCTACTTCCACTCATCTCTCGGCCGCTCATTGTTCAGCCCAATGCGGGCCTACCTCGGGCGGTAAATGGCCGGTACTTCTACATGACAAGCCCAGACTACATGGCGAAGTTTGCAAAGAGATTTGTAGAACTGGGAGCAAGCGGGGTTGGTGGCTGCTGCGGTACAGGTCCCGATCATATTGCGGCTATTCGGCAGGCCTTCTCGATGGTTCGAGCCCAGTCGGGGGCTCTCCCTTCTGTGGTGAAATCAACTGGCGAAGGTTTGGGCTTACGTTCCGTGCAAGAGGTTCCCCACTCAGCCGTCGATGCACTTGGGCCGACGGTCCCTCTCTCCAAGCGTGAACATTCGCGAGTGGGACAGCTTTTGGGGTCTGGCAAGCCAGTCCTCTCAATTGAAATCCTGCCTCCACGCGGAACGGATCTGGGTAAATTTCTGTCTTACATCGAAGAAATTGACCGACACGGGATACCCTTCATCAACGTGCCCGATGGCGCACGAGCGAGCACTCGAGTAAATAGTCTTCACCTCGCAGCTTACGTTTCTCACATGAAGCGAAACGTACGGATACTTCCACATTTTACGACCCGAGACCGAAATCTTATCGCCCTTCAGTCCGATTTACTTGGTTGCTACATCAATGGAGTGTCCGACCTGTTGCTCGTCACAGGGGACCCTCCAAAGTTAGGGACAAACCGAGATGCGACGGCTGTCTACGACATCGACTCCATCGGTCTGACCTATCTCGCCTCGAGCCTCAATCGCGGGGTTTCGCCAACGGGAGACGAATTGGGCTCAGGAACCGGCTTTGGGATTGGTGTTGCCAGCAACCCGACCGCCATCAACATTGAAACCGAAGTGCAAAGATGGAGGTACAAAGTCGAATCGGGCGCAGACTTTGCGGTCACTCAACCAATTTTTGATCCCGATAGCTTTTTACGATGGCGCGATCGAATTGGTGCAAGCTATCGGCCCCATGTTGTGGGAATCTGGCCCCTGGTGAGCTTACGCAATGCTGAGTTTATGGCAAATGAAGTGCCTGGAGTTCATGTTCCCACTTGGGTCTTAGAAGAAATGGCGAAGGCGGCCCAAGGTCCGCACTCTCTAGACGAATCCATAAAAAGGGGTATCGACATCGCACACCGAGCCATGCGGCGTTTAGAGAACGCGTGCGAGGGCTTTTGTGTATCAGCTCCTCTGGGTAAAGTACCAGTCGCCATTGAAACCGTCCGTCCATTTATGTCCATGAGAGTTTCTTCCGCTTATGTCGCGAGCAAGTAAATGAAGATACAGGTTGAAACTTCCGATGGGGTCCAGGAGGTGGCGTTTTCTCCGGGCCCAAAACTCTTGGAGTTACTTACCGGCCAAGAAATTTACGTCAATGCGGCATGCGGCGGCAAAGGGACATGTCACAAGTGTCGAATACAGCTCAGAGATGGATTTTTGCCTATCTCTTCCACAGATCGACTTGCATTTCAACCTAGCGAACTCGCTCAAGGCTGGCGATTGAGCTGCCAATGTCTCCCTCGAGCCAATTGCAGGATTAGAATTCCAGAGACAGAATCCCTACGAGGTCGACCAAGAGTGAGCATTGGCGATCCGTCCGCGATCTCGGAAGCTCTTAAACAAGATAAGCTTCGTGTCGTTTTTGATCTTGGAAGCACAGGATTTGTCATGGCCCTTATCGACATCACGCTCGCACTTCATGAGCCCAGCTCGTCGATTCTTGCGGAGGCCCATCTGCTTAACAAACAGGTTAAATTTGGTTCAGATGTGATGAGCCGCCTCAAATCGTCCCAAGACCATGGAGTCGAGGCTCTTCAAGTGACTCTTCATCAAACCATCACGGCTTGCGCGAAAGCCCTTGTTGAAGCTTTGCCTTCTCAAGCGTCGGCGCTGACCCGTGTTTTCCAGCAGAAGGTAAGCTATGGCTCTGGAAATTCTGCCATCGTTAGCTTTTTGCACGGATGGCCCATTGAAACTTTAGCTGTTAGTCCCTTTCAACCCCATAAAACACAGAGTGATACGAGCACGGTCGCGATCAAGCCAGATGTTGCTCTTCAAGTGGAGAGCCTTCCCTTGATGGGCGGATTTGTTGGTGCCGATACGGTTGCCGGTGTCTTCTATATCGAAAAACATCTTAAGCCCCATCGACCCTGGATGATGGTCGACATCGGCACCAATACAGAGATCGTGGTTTGCGACGAGCGAAAAATGCTCTGGTTTGGCAGCGCTCCCGCAGGACCTGCGTTTGAGGGCGGTAACATCACCAAGGGGATGAGAGCGGAGCCCGGCGCCATCAGTTACGCTCACTTTGACTCCACTAAACGGCCTCCATGGACTATCGAGACCATCGGGCATGACGCGGCAAGGGGCATCTGCGGTTCCGGACTCATTGATCTTTTGGCAGAGGGCGTACAAGGCGGAGTCATTCATCCCGACGGGTTGCTACCCGGAGGTTCGTTGGAGGTGGTGCCTGGAATACCTCTGATGGCTGACGACGTGCGAGAGTTTCAACTTGCCAAGTCGGCGACTCGAAGTGCTTGCGAGTTACTCATCACCCGAGCCTCAACAAAACCTGAGATCATTTTTTTGGCAGGAACATTCGCCCAGCATTTGAGGGCTGAGTCCATTGCTCGTGTAGGACTCCTTCCGGTTGGTATCCCGTTTAGACCCATCGGAAACGCAAGCCTTCTCGGTACCGCCCTTTGGTCTTCAGTTTCAAGTCAAGAACGTACAACTTATCAAGAAGAGATCGTCAAAAGGCAAATCCAAGTCGAATTGGCATTACAGGATGATTTTCAGCAAATTTTCGTGCAAAATCTCAACTTCCCCGCGCCTGATGCTTAAGAGGTGAATATGAGCTTGGTTCGTGAACTCGATCGTAGGATTTTGGTTCTCGATGGATCAATGGGAGCGCTTTTACAAGCTCGAGGCCTTCCCCCGGGAATGGCCCCCGATGTTTGGATGATGAGCAACCCTCAGATCATTGAGGCCGCCCATCGCGAGTACGCTCAGGCAGGTGCGGACATCCTCATCACCAACACTTTTGGCGCGAGCAAGTGGCGCCTCGAAGAATATCAATCGTACGGACAAATTCGGGAAATCAACGCAAAAGCGGTCGACCTCGCACGCAAGGCTGCCGATGGGAAGGCCTTTGTGGTTGGTGACATTGGACCCAGCGGAGAGACCATTTTCCCAACTGGGTCGAAGTCCTTTGACGAGGTTTGGGAGATTTTTTTTGAACAAGCCAAAATCCTCGTTGAACTTGGAGTTGATGGAATCATCGTTGAAACGATGTTTGACTCTCTCGAACTTCGTTGCGCACTCTCTGCAATCCGCGCCGTTTCCTTAGATGTCCCGATTCTGGCACACGCCACCTTCAACACCGATGGCATCACGGACACCGGTGCAACTCCCGAAAATATCGTCGCCATTGCAGAAGGTTTTCACTGCACGACCGTCGGAATAAATTGCTCGACCGGCCCTGAACCGATGATTGGCGTTGTGGAGCGAATGTCAAAACTCTCTCGGTTACCCGTTTCAGTCCAACCCAATGCAGGCCTTCCCAAGTCGCAAGGGGGTAAAACCGTCTTTCCCATGACCGCTGAAGATCTAAAGCCATTTGTTAGTCGCTTCGTCGATGCGGGTGCACGAATTATCGGGGGCTGTTGTGGCACAACTCCCACCTACATCAGGTATGTCAAAGAAGGCGTAAGGGCTCTGGCACCAAAAGTGACCGCCGGATCTCAACGCAATCCCCGAATCATTGTCTCGTCGCTGTCCCAAATCACGACGCTGGGCTCATCCGAGCCTTTTCTCCCTATAGGCGAAAGGATGAATCCTTCAGGCCGAAAGAAGCTCAGTGAGTCGATAAAAAAAGGGGATCTTTCACTGCTCTTACAAGATGCTGAACTTCAGGTTCAAATGGGCGGACGACTTTTAGATCTCAATGTCGGCGTTCCTCTAGTTGATGAACCCGAAATGATGAAGACCGCCGTCGTTACCGTACAGAACAGAATCCCGACACCGCTGATGATCGATAGTGCAAACACCGAAGCACTGAACCGGGGTGCCAGCGTCTATTACGGCAGGCCGTTGTTGAATTCCATCAACGCTGAGGATGAAAAAATTCACGAAACCATTCCCGTAGTGCGCAAACATGGCGCCGCGATCGTCGCCATGACGACAGGAGTGATGGTGCCCCCTACGGGCGAGGAACGGCTCGAAAACGCAAAAAAGGTATTTCGAGCCTTAAGAGAGCAAGCCGGTTTACAAGAAGAGGACGTCGTCTTTGACGTGTTGGGCCTCGTCGTTTCGGCCATGCAAGAAAGCTCCCGCGCCACACTTAGAACCATCGAGCTCATTAAAGAGTATTTTCCGAATGCAGCAACTACTTTAGGGCTCAGCAATGTGAGCTTTGGCTTACCGAACAGATCTTTTGTTCACTCTGCGTTTTTGGCGGGTGCTGTGACCCGAGGTTTAGATAGCGCCATCATGTCAGTCACTGAACCCATTGGACCAGTGTTGGCTGCCGCTGCCGACATGTGGGGGCGAAAACCTGGAACGATCGATCACTTCATAAACAATTTCGCCAGTCCCATTGCGCTGCACGCACCCGGAAATATAAAATCCAATCAGCCGACGGAAGGTCGAGCTAACGGTAGCCAACCGGGACATCCCGAGCCCGAGTTTGTTTCCAAACTGCCAAATCTCGAGCAGCAGATTTTTAGAGGAATCGTAGAGGGCCAAAAAGCTAAGGTGGAAAAATCCGCCTCGGAGTTTGCAGCAAACCATCCTGAAAGAGCCATGAATCTCTTCATGGAGGTGATGACCCCTGCGATTCGACATTTAGGAGACCTATTTGCTGCGCGAGTTAAATTTATCCCTCACTTGATTGCCGCCGCCGACTCGATGAAGGCTGGCGTGAGCATCTTGGAACCCTTGCTCGTTAAGGCTCGTGCCGCTTCTGGGGGAGAAAAGGGAACCATCATTTTTGCAACCGTGAAGGGCGACATTCATGACATCGGAAAAAACATTTGCATCTTGATGCTTCGAAATTTTGGTTTTGAAGTCGTAGACCTGGGTCGAAACGTCGATCCTGAAGTGATTCTGAACACCGCCATCGAGAGAAAGGCCCAGGTCGTGGCTCTTTCAGCATTGATGACGACCACCATGATGCAAATGAAGATCGTGATCGATGCCGTAAAGGAGCGCCAGCTTCCTTTTAAAGTCGTGATCGGGGGCGCCGTGGTAACTCCAGATTTTGCTACCGAGATCAAGGCCGATGGTTACTCCACTGACGTTGGCACCGTGGTGAGCGAAATGGAACGGGTTTTGGCTCTATTGGACGCAACCAAAACAATTTCAGGCGGTGGAGCCAGCGAAGTGAAGGCTCAACTGAGCCGATCGATCGATCGGGGTCGCCCTACTTACGCTACTTAACTTAGCGCGCGTAACAAAATAGCGAACTGCCTCGTTGGCAGCGTCCTCGTCTTGTGCAGCGAACTTCTATTTGCACGTGGGACTCAAATCATTGGCTTTGCAGACGCCGCTCGACAGATCATTTGAATTCGAATCTGACTCTGCCTTTGGCTCAGAAGGCGGCGCTTGCGCCGGCTGGGGCTCGGCTATCAACTCCCCCAGGGCCTTGATCGAAGCTCCATTCATCCAATCAATCGAACTTGTAAGCTTACGGCGCACTCTGCCGTTCCGACCAACGATGTAGCTCTCGGGTAGTTGAGTTGTGCCAAAAGACTCTGCTATCGCTGAGTTGGGGTCCATCGCGATCACCAAGCCACCCTTGATGTCCGAGTAGTCTCGAATATTCGTCGAACCACGAGCCTGCTTTAAAAACCTCTCAACATCGGCGTCAGTGTCCTGGGTCGCGATCGCGATTACCTTTAGCTCTCCGCGAAAGTGCTCCACCAACTTCACCAGGTGAGGGAACTCCTCGATGCAGGGACCACACCAGCTCGCCCAAAAATGGTAAATTGCAACAGAACCGTAGGTCACTCTGGAGTCGAAGGTGTCACCAGCAAGAGTGGGGGTGGTAAACTGGGGATGCCCCTCACGCTCAAGCCTGGCCAGCATTTGGGTTCCCGAAAGTTTGACCCGGGATTCGCCTCGAAGGGCGGGCTCAAGCTTCCACCAAGCGGCCGCAAGTGCAACCGCGGTTACGACTACCCCTAGTCCCGCCCGAACAAAAGGACTAAGCTTTCCGACTATCTTTTGCTTTTCCACCGCACAAACCCCGTCGGGTTATTCGGCCTTCGATGCCTTTTTGGATTTCGATGGGATAGCCTTTGAAGCGGCCTTCGATCGTCCTTTTTTCACAGAAGACTTGGCCTTCGCAGACTTTTTGACTTCACCTGTTTCGTCAACTTGCGCTTCGGTGGAATCTCCTTTGACCTCAAAGTTCACCCACTCGATAAAGGCCATATGAGCATTATCGCCGGGACGGGGCCCTAGCTTTAATATACGAGTGTAACCACCGTTGCGCTCCTTAAAGTCAGGACCAAGATTAGCCATCAACGTATCCACCACGCCAGGATTAGGATAACGAGCTAAAAGCAAGCGGCGCGCATGTAAACCGCCCTTTTTGGCCAAGGTTACAGCACGATCCGCATGACGTCTCAACTCCTTAGCCTTTGCCAAGGTCGTTTTAATTCTACCGTGCTGCACCAGAGAATAAACCAGTCCTCGGATCAAAGATTTTCGATGACCCGACTTACGCCCAAAATGACTGACCTGTGCTTGATGTCTCATAACTCCATCATCCTATCCAGATCTTCCGCAGCCAAGTCCTCATGACCACAGAGTCTTTCGACTTAGATCTTTAACTTTCGTACTGTTGCTCTTTTCGAGGTTGAGCTGGGTCCCAGCCGGGAGGTGGCCAACCGTCGATCTTCATACCCAAGCTCAATCCCATTTCGGAAAGGATCTCTTTTATCTCGTTAAGTGATTTCCGACCGAAATTTTTAGTCTTCAACATCTCGGCCTCGCTTCGCGTGACCAGTTCACCAATGTATCGAATATTGGCGTTCTTAAGGCAGTTCGCACTGCGCACCGAGAGTTCGAGATCGTCGACAGATCTAAACAAATTCTCATTGAATTCGGGCGATCGTTGGATCTCCTCGTGTACCTTCGGTTCTGTGGCCTCATCGAAATTAATAAAAACCTGAAGCTGCTCCTTCATGATCTTGGAACCCAGAGCCACCGCTTCCTCAGGCCTTATCGATCCGTCGGTCCAAACCTCCAGCGTCAAAGCATCGTAATCTGTTCTCTGTCCCACACGAGCGTTGGACACGTTGTAGTTAACTCGACGAATCGGAGAAAACACGCTGTCGACAGCAATGTACCCAACCGGAAGATCCTGCTTTTCCGAATCGGCTGCCACATAACCCCGTCCATAGCGAACAATCAGCTCCGCATTCAACTTCGCATTGGGGCCTAAAGTGCAAATGTGCTGGTCAGGGTTCACCACTTCAATCTTGTCGTTGCACTGAATATCTGCCGCGGTAACAGCGCCGGGGCCAGATTTCACAATACGCAATGTCTTAGGCTCGGAGTCATACTGCCTAAAGCGAACTTGTTTTAGGTTGAGGATGATGTCGGTTACATCTTCCATGATGTCGGGCATGGTGCTGAACTCATGCAGCACCCCATCAAAACGCACGGCGGACACCGCTGAGCCCATCATCGAACTCAACAAAATCCGTCGAAGACTATTGCCAAGAGTCACCCCATAGCCCCGCTCTAACGGCCGTACAACAAAGCGCCCATACTCATCGGTGAGACTGTCTTTCTCTACTTCATAGCCCTTGGGCTTAATGAGATCTCGCCAGAATTTATAATACTGCTCTTGCATTTAACCTCTCCCGCCGATTTGGTTACCTTGAATAGTACTCAACGATCATATTTTCTTCGACCGGCATGCGTATTTCTTCACGTCCCGGCACTTCCTTCACGGCACCCTTAAAGTTACCGTGATCCGCTTCAACCCACTTTGGCATTTCTCGCCGCTTCACGGACTCAACAGCAGCCATGATTTTGGTCACAGTGCGACTTTTCTCGCGGACTTCAACAACATCCCCAACGTCCAGTCTCACGCCTGGATAATTCACGCGTGTACCGTTAACCAAAAAATGATTATGTTTCACGAGTTGTCGAGCCTCTCTGCGACTTGCAGCAAAACCCAAAGTGTAAACCACGTTGTCCAAGCGAAGCTCGAGGCGTTGCAGCAAATTGACGCCCGTCTGCCCCTTCGTTTGTTCAGCGTCGGCAAAGTATTTGCGGAAGGGCTTTTCAAAAACACCGTAATACCGTTTCGCTTTTTGTTTCTCGCGCAGCTGAAGAGCAAACTCAGAGAACTTCAATCGACTCTGACCGTGTTGCCCTGGAGGATAGGGACGCCTTTCAAAAGAACATTTGTCCGTGTAACAGCGGTCCCCTTTTAGGAAGAGCTTTACGTTCTCACGCCGGCATAGCTTACAGACATTTTGATTACAACGACTCACAATTACTCCTTACACCCGTCGACGCTTTGGTGGCCTACATCCGTTATGGGGAATCGGCGTTATATCTTTAATGGAAGTGATCTTCACACCCAAACCCGCGACTGCGCGAACCGCAGGTTCACGCCCGGCACCTGGTCCCTTAACCAAAACTGTGACCGTTCTCATGCCATTTTCAACGGCCTTCTTGGTCGCGTCCTCTGCCGCAACCTGTGCCGCAAAAGGCGTACCTTTCCGTGAACCCTTAAATCCCAGGTGCCCAGCACTGGACCAGGCCACGGCGGCTCCATTCATGTCGGTAAAAGTCACGATCGTATTGCCAAAGCCAGCCTGAATGAAACACTTGCCCATTGGAACATTTTTTTTCGTCTTCCGCTTTCCAGTGGCTGCTTTCTTTGGGGTCTGTGTCGTCGTCATTCCAACTCCTTAAACTCAGCTTATTTATACGACCTTTTTCTTGTTCGCTACCGTCTTGCGAGGACCCTTACGTGTTCGCGCATTACTTCGCGATCGCTGACCCCGCACCGGGAGACCCTTGCGATGCCGAACACCTCGATAGCAGCCCAGATCCATCAGTCTCTTGATCGCCATTGAAACATTCCGTCGCAGATCACCCTCTACGGTAAATCGACGTTCAATAATATCGCGAATCTTCGCAACATCCTGATCTGTCATACCGTCGGTCCTGAGCCCAGGATCAAACCCTGCTTCGGAACAAATTGTTTTAGCAGTTTCGTGACCAATTCCGTAAATGTAGGTCAACGCAACTACCACGCGCTTATTTCTTGGTAAGTCTACACCGGCCAAACGTGCCATGAGCCACTACCCCTGTCGCTGCTTGTGTTTAGGGTTTTCGCAAATCACTCGAATCACGCCTCTGCGCTTGATGAGCTTGCACTTGTTGCAAATTTTTTTCACCGAAGCTCGAACTTTCATAAATACCTCAATATCTCAAACTCAAAATTCGTAAACTAAAGTCTTTTATCACTTCGCTTTGATCGCAGCCCAATCCTAGCCGCTCATTCCGCGTCTCTTTATCAACTTTTACCAACTCCACGTGCTCTAAGACTCAGCCACAAAGTCCGCGAATCTACCAGGCGATGCCGGCACTTGTCTAGGTTATTGCCGCCTGGATTCGCTCAAAAACATCCGCTGCCGAACCAGTCCCATCCACCATCACCAGCTTCCCAGCCGCCCTGTAGTACTCCCTCAAAGGCGCAGTTTTTTCAGCGTAGGCACGCAGCCTCTCTGCAATGACCTCAGCCCTATCGTCAGGGCGCTGAACGACCGCGCCACCACACCGGTCACAAATCCCCTCTCGGCGACTGGGACTGCTCGACACATGATAAACGGCCCCACAGGAGGAGCAGACCCGGCGCCCGGTAAGTCTTTCCATTAACAAATGCTCCGGAACCTCCAAGAAAAATGCCCGTCCCAACGGCAAGCTCATGCGCTTCAAAAGCACCTCGAGGGCCTCAGCCTGACCTACCGTCCTCGGAAAGCCATCAAGGATAAAGTCCTTCCCAGATCTTTTAAGAAACACCTGCTCGATCAAACCGATTGTAATGGAATCTGGCACCAGCTCGCCTTTATCAAGAAAACGCTTGGCCTCACTTCCAAGGGGTGTTCCAGCACGAACCGCCTCCCGAAACAGATCTCCCGTGGAAATATGCTCCATTGAGAGCCTCTGCAACAGGATCGCGCTCTGAGTACCTTTACCAGAGCCCGGCGCCCCAAAGAGCAGGATATTCATCAGTACTGAACCCTCCTACTCCTCACCTTGGCACCTCGGAGAAAACCCTCATACTTCTGAGAAATAAGATAAGACTGAATCTGCTGGGTCGTATCCAACGCCACCCCAACCAAAATCAGCAAACTTGTACCACCAAAGTAAAACGGTAGATTGAAGTTCGAAATCAACAGGCCTGGCAGCACACAGATCGCCGAAAGATAAATCGCTCCGCCAACGTTGACCCGCTCAAGAACTTTTAAAATATAGTCGGCGGTGCTCTTTCCAGCTCGAATTCCAGGAATAAAACCGCCGTATTTCTTCAAGTTATCCGCAACCTCAGTGGGATTGAAAACGATCTGCGTATAGAAAAAGCAAAAGAACACAATCAAACCCACAAAGAGCACATTGTAGATTGCCCCGGTCGGAGCCAAAGAATCTCGAATAGCCGCAACCCATGCTACACTTGTAAACTGCGAAACTGTCGCGGGAAAAAGTAACAAGCTGCTTGCAAAGATAGGCGGGATCACGCCCGAAAAATTGATCTTGAGCGGCAGGTGACTGGTCTGACCGCCCATTCGACCACCCATCCGCTGCGAATACTGAACCGGGATGCGACGCTGCCCGACTTCCAAAAAAATGATCAGGGAAATTACGACGACCATAAAGAAAAGCAGACCCAGTGCCAAAATTCCAGAGAGTTGATCGTTTCGAATCAACTCCACCGAACGAGTGAATCCCTGCGGAACACCAGCCGCGATACCAGAGAAGATGATGATACTCGATCCATTACCGATGCCGCGCTCCGTGATCTGCTCACCGAGCCACATAATAAAACAAGTACCCGCACAAAGGGTTACAATGGTCATCAATTCAAAAGGAATAGGCCCCACGAAAGGCGAGTGAACAAGAGGAAGTCCAGCTGGACTCGTCGAGTTCTTAAGCCAGGTCGCAATGCCCAAACCCTGAATCACGGCCAATACTACAGTTCCATAGCGCGTGTACTGATTGATCTTCTTTTGACCCTGTTGTCCCTCTTTCTTTAAGGCCTCCAGATAGGGAACCACCGAGGTCAACAGCTGAAAGATAATCGAGGACGAGATATAGGGCATAATGCCCAAAGCAAAAATACTAAAGCGTTCGAACGCTCCACCCGTAAACGTGTTGAATAATCCGAAGATACCCGCTTTCTGAGCCTCAAAGAACGCAGCGACCGCCTTACCATCTACTCCAGGAGTTGGGATGTGAACGCCAAGGCGATAGACGACGACCACAATGAGTGTAAAGAGTAAACGCTTGCGTAGTTCCTTGTTCTGTAAGAAGCCTGCGGCAGCATTCACGGCTTAATAACCTCGACCGTACCACCTTTGGCCTCAATGGCAGATTTCGCGGCTGCGCTAAACGCATGAGCTACGACGGTTACTTTTGCTTCGAGTTTGCCTGAACCCAGGACCTTGACTGGTCCCTTCCCGCTGACAAGCCCAGCCTCGCGCAATGAATCCGGAGTGATTGTGCCTTTAAAACCATTCAATTGCGCCAAGTTAACCACTCGATACTCGACTCGAAACGGACTTACAAAACCCACTTTTGGCATTCGACGATGTAAAGGCATCTGACCGCCTTCAAATCCCCTACGTACCTTGCCTCCAGATCTAGCCTTTTGGCCTTTATGTCCCTTTCCAGAAGTTCCGCCCTTACCGGAGCCTATTCCCCGACCTACTCGCTTGGCCTTCTTTCGCGCACCGGGATTGTGTGTTAGTTCCGCAAGTAAACTCATAAATGTTCCTTCCAAATCTCCATACCAATTACTTCAGGATCGATACCTGCACCAAATGTTGTACTTTATAAATTTGTCCTCGGTTGGCTGGGTTATCAGTCAAAACCGACTGCCTTCCGATCCTTCCAAGTCCAAGGCACCTCATCGTGTCACGTTGGTCCTGAGTAGACCCAATGAGACTTCTGACCTGCTTTACACTAAACTTTTTTACCTTAGCCATTTTATGCCTCCGTCCTTCGACGGGTCTCAACAAAATCCATTCTCTTTAGCTGGGCCAGAGCGTCCATCGTCGCCCGTACCGCATTGTGCGGGTTCGTGGTACCCACACACTTGGTCAAAATATTGCGAACACCAACAGTCTCAAGTACAGCGCGAACAGTACCGCCTGCAATAACTCCCGTACCAGGGTTTGCAGGTTGTAAAATCACTTTGCAAGAGCCGAAGGTGCCCATCGCCTCATGGGGTACGGTGCCATCAATCAAATTGATGTCGGTAAACGCCTTTTTCGCGCTTCTCCCCGCCTTACCAATTGCCGCGGGAACTTCGCCTGCCTTACCAAGTCCGAAACCGACCCTTCCATTTCGATTGCCAACAACGACAAGAGCAGAAAATGAAAAGCGACGACCGCCTTTCACCACTTTGGCCACGCGCTTAATGGAAACCACGCGCTCTTCAAATTCCTGACCCTCGGCACTTGCGCCCGCATTAACTGATTGATTCTCCACTTAACTGTCTCCTTAAAATTGTAAACCAGACTCTCGAGCGGCATCTGCAACGGCCTTAACTCGCCCATGGTAGAGATAGCCATTTCGATCAAAAACGACACCGACAATGTTTTTAGACTTCGCGAGCTTCGCGATCTCGGCTCCCACTGCCTTTGCCGCGTCGATATTGGTCCGGCTCTTGAGCCCCGATAGAGCCCTTGTCGACGTTGCAATTAACGTCTTCCCAGCCGCATCGTCGATCAGTTGCACCGTGATCTGCTTTAAGCTTCTGTAAATCGACATCCGGGGTCTCTCCAAGGTCCCTTCGACACGATTTCGGATACGTAACTTTTTCTTCAAGCGAGAAACTCTCTTCGCGGAAGTCTTATTTCGAATCTGAAGTCTCATAATAACCTCTTAAAACTATTTACCTGCGGCCTTACCAGCTTTTCGTCTAATCACTTCATCAGCATACTTTACGCCCTTACCAAGGAACGGCTCAGGCGGTCTAAAGCTACGTATCTTCGCAGCAACCTGACCAACCAACTCTTTGCTGGCACCCATCACCGTCACCGCAGTTTGTTTATCGACTTTGATTTCAATACCTTCTGGAATGTCGTAGACGACAGGATGGCTGTAGCCGAGAGTTAACTCCAATTGTTTACCCTTGGCGTTTGCACGGTAACCGACACCAACAAGTTCCAAGTTTTTGGTCCAACCCTTGGTGACACCCATGACTGCATTCTGAAGGAGCGACCTATAAACGCCGTGCAGTGCGCGACATTCCTTTGTATCGCTCTTACGGGTCAAAACAAGCTGGTTACCATCCATCTTCGCCGCAATCTCGGAGCGCATGGCCACTGATTGAGAAGTCTTCGCCCCTTTTACCGTTACAACGTTCTGAGGCGAAATGGTAACTTGCACGCCCTTCTCGATCAAAATCGGTTGTTTACCTATACGAGACATAAATCACCAAACCTTAATAAGGAGCTCGCCGCCGACATTTTGTTTGCGGGCTTCATCGCCGCTCAGAACGCCTCGATTCGTGCTCAAAATAGAAATACCAAACCCTGAACGAACCTGCGGAATGTCCTCCGAGCCAATATAGTATCGTCGACCAGGTCGACTCACCCGACGTATTCCCGAAATCAGCGCCTTACCATCCGATCCATACTTCAAATAAACGCGCATGACTCCCTGCTTACCATCCTTAACAACTTTAAAGTTACGGATGAAACCCTCTTCACGAAGCACCCTCGCGATATCCGATCTCAAAGCGGATGCAGGAAGGTCTACCTTCTCGTGACGAGAAGCCGATGCATTTCGAATTCGCGTTATAAACTCTCCAACTACATCCATTTTACCAACTCGCTTTCGTTACGCCTGGCAGAATTCCACGGTGAGCCTGCTTTCGGAAGCAGAGGCGACACATTTGGAACTTTCTCATAAACGCACGAGGTCTTCCGCAAAGAGGACAACGGTTATATTTACGAGCCGAAAACTTTGGTTTCCGCTGCGACTTAACTAGTAAACACTTTGTCGACACCTAAAACTCCTCTCCCAATCTACTTTCGGAACGGCAAACCAAGAGCAGTCAACAGGGCTCTACCCTGTTCATCTGTTTCTGCACTTGTGCAAAATGTAACGTTCATTCCATGGACCTTATCGACCTTCTCGTAATTGATTTCTGGAAATACAAACTGTTCCTTGAGGCCCATGTTATAATTTCCACGGCCATCAAACCCCTTCGGAGGCAAACCTCTGAAATCCCTTACGCGAGGCAAACCCACATTGCAAAGGCGATCCATAAAGGACCACATGCGGTGCCCGCGGAGAGTGACATAGCAACCAATCGGTATACCCTTACGAAGCTTGAAATTCGAAATCGCCTTCTTAGCTTTTGCGATGACAGGCCGCTGACCGGTGATTGCAGCCAACTCATCGGCGGCTGTCTGAATGAGCTTCGGGTTCTGCGTGGCTTCGCCAATTGAAACGTTAATCACAATCCGTTCCAAGCGAGGCACCTGCATCGGGCTCTTGAAGTTGAACTCCTTCTGAAGGGATTTTGTCACTTCAGAACGATACTTTTGTTGCAATCGACTCGTCATAGTACTCGCCACAAAATCCTCACTTCCACTACAAGACTTCCGGAGCCAGAGAAATAATCTTCACAAACTGTTTAGCTCTCAATTCCCGCGCAACCGGGCCAAAAATACGCGAACCAATTGGTTCCTTATCTGGCTTAATCAGCACAGCAGAGTTATCGTCAAAGCGGATGTAACTGCCATCGGGTCTTCGAATTTTCTGAACAGTTCGAACAACCACGGCTTTGGCTACCTCTCCCTTTTTAACTTTTCCATTGGGAGCCGCGTCCTTAACCGAAACCACGATGATGTCACCAACACTTGCGACTCGACGCTTGGAACCGCCCAAAACCTTGATGCACATCACTTCGCGCGCGCCCGTATTGTCGGCAACACGCAGCTTTGTTTGTTGCTGAATCATGTGGACTCTCCTCTAGCTGCGTTTAAAATCTTTACGAGCGTCCAACGCTTGGTCTTGCTGATGGGACGTGATTCACAAATCTCCACGGTATCACCCACCTTCGCAACGCTGTTCTGATCGTGAGCCTTAAAGACGGATGACTTTCGAATGTACTTGCCATAGCGCTTGTGCCGAACTTGACGATACACAAGAACCGAAATCGTCTGTTGCATCTTGTTTGATACAACTTGCCCGACGACCTGGGTCCGCCTGTTCGCAGGTAAAGCTGCCGCCGTTTTTGAAGTCGTTTTAGATGTCGCCATAAAAGTCTACCTCAGCCTTGTTTCTGTGCCATTGCAGTCATAATTCGCGCGATATCTCGCTTGATTCCTCGGACACCAACCGGATTCGCGAGTTGACCCAACGAATTCTTCATTCGCGCCTCAAAAAGCTCTTTACGAAGCTCGATGAGCTTTCTCTTCATTTCTTCTCCGGAAAGGCCCTTCACATCATCAAACTTCATAACTTTACTCCCTCGCCAACAAGCGAGTCTTCACTGGCAACTTATGTCCCGCCAGACGAAAGGCTTCAGCAGCCTGCTCGCGCGTGACACCACTCATTTCAAAAATCACTCGACCGGGCTGAACCACGCTAACCCAAAACTCGGGGTTACCTTTACCGCTTCCCATTCGTGTTTCGGCAGGCTTTTTAGTCACTGGCTTATCTGGAAATACTCGGATCCAAACCTTACCGCCGCGCTTGATGAACCGACTAATCGCGATACGGCTCGCTTCAATCTGGCGAGCCGTAATCCAACCGGGCTCAACGGTTTGAAGTGCAAAGTCGCCAAAGGCGACCGCGTTACCTCTTCCAGCAAGGCCCTTTAACTGACCTTTATGTCGCTTTCTGTACTTAACCTTCTTTGGACTTAACACGCTGTGCCTCCTCAATTTCCCGAGCTGACATCACATCGCCGCGATAAACCCAAGCTTTAACGCCGATCAAACCAAAACTTGTTAGAGCTTCTGCCGTGCCGTACTGGATATCCGCTCTCAGCGTATGAAGCGGAACACTCTTTTCCGTGTACCATTCAGTTCGCGCAATCTCGGCCCCGTCCAAACGACCTGCAACCTGGATCTTGACTCCCTTCACTCCGCCACGAATAGCGGCTTGAATGGCTTTCTTCATCGCACGTCTCCAAGAAATCCTTTTCTCCAGCTGAAGTGCAATATTTTCTGCGATCAAAGTGGCGTCGATATCGGGTTTCCGCACCTCTTGAATATTCAAGAAGACTTCATTTGGAGTGAGACGCTGCACATCGGCCCTCAAGCCATCAATGCCCGCACCTTTTTTACCAATTACGACCCCGGGCCGAGCGGTGGAAATAATGATCTTCACTTTATTCGCGGCACGCTCCATCTCGATCTTGGCGACCCCGGCGTGCTTGAGTTTTTCATGTAAATACTTTCGGAGCTTAACATCTTCATGAACATACTTCGCGTACTGATCGCCCTTCGCATACCAACGCGAATCCCATGTTCTGATCACGCCAACTCGAAACCCATTTGGATTAACTTTTTGACCCACGCCGCCTACCTCTCACCTAAGACAAGATTGATATGGGAAGTCTTTTTACGGATCTCAGTAGCTCGCCCTTGTGCACGCGGAATATACCGTTTGAGCACGGGACCAGCATCGACGAAGATTTCCTTCACATAAAGTCGATCGACATCACCGACATTCTTTTGTTTAGCATTCGCGACGGCACTCTGAATCAGCTTCCGCACCAGCGTGCCGGTCTTTTTATCCGTCAGAGAAAGAGCCTTAAGCGCGGAATTCACGTCCTTCGACCGTACCAAATCCGCCACCAAACGTGCCTTTTGGGCTCCAACTCGCGCAAATTTTAAACTCGCCTTGGTTTCCATATTTCCTCGCCTCAAGTCTTAGTCACAGGCGCAGCCGCCTTTTTTTCTGAATGACCCGAGAATGTTCGTGTCGGAGAAAACTCTCCGAACTTATGACCGATCATATTCTCAGTCACATAAACTGGCACAAACTTGCGCCCGTTATGAACCGCGAAGGTCAAGCCCACAGCGTCGGGGGTGATTGTCGAGCGACGCGACCAAGTCTTGATCACCTTCTTATCGCCCTTCTTGATCGCGGTCTCAATTTTCACCGCGAGATGATGGTCAACAAAAGGACCTTTTTTAATAGAACGTGCCACGCTTAACTCTCCTCTACTTCCTTCGCTTCACAATCATAGAGTCCGTACGCTTGTTATTTCTGGTCTTGTAGCCCTTACAGGGTTGTCCCCACGGAGACACAGGGTGATGCCCCTTACCACGGCCCTCACCACCTCCGAGTGGATGATCGATCGGATTCATCGCCATGCCCCTAACCGTCGGTCGTATTCCGCGCCAGCGATTACGGCCTGCTTTCCCGATCTGAATATTCTCGTTATCAGTGTTGCCCACTTGACCTACAGACGCTCGACAAACGCTCAAAACCTGCCTGACCTCACCCGAAGGCAACTTAACTAGACAGTACTTGCCTTCCTTGGAGACAAGAGAAGCTCCAACACCCGCGGTTCGAGCCATCTGCCCACCCTTCCCGGGACGCATCTCGATGTTATGGATGGTGGTCCCGACTGGGATCATGCTCAGAGGGAGGCTATTGCCAGGCTTGATATCCGCGGTATCGCTGGAAACTACAAAATCACCGACCGACAGACCTACAGGCGCCAGAATGTAGCCCTTTTCTCCATCCTTGTAGTTCACCAAGGCGATCCGACAAGTTCGATTTGGGTCATACTCAATCGCAACCACTTGCGCTTGAACGCCCTCTTTATTTCGATGAAAATCAATAAGCCTGTACTTGCGTTTGTGCCCGCCACCCTTATGCCGGATGGTCACTTGTCCATGGTTGTTTCGAGCCGCTTTTTTTGAAAGCGAAGAGATCAGCGACTTCTCCGGACGATCCTTTGTGATCTCCGAAAAATCAAAGCCCGTCATATGGCGTCGGCTTGCAGATGTAGGGCTAAAAGTTCGAATACCCATTTTATGCACCCTCGATTAAATCGATTTTGTTTCCAGGCACAAGTTTGACAAAAGCTTTCTTCCAGTACTTCACCTTGCTCAAACTCTTGCCAGTCCTGCGAATACGATCGCGACAAACTTGGGTTCGAACACCGGCAACTTTAACATTGAAAGCATTCTCAACAGCGCTCTTGATCTCGCTCTTGTCAGATTTGCGATCCACTTCAAAGACGTAAGTTCCGGCCGCAGCCAGGACCGTGCTTTTTTCAGTCACAATTGGTCTCTTGAGGACATTGGTCATCATTGCTCAGCCTCCCCACCGCATCGGGCTACAATTCGGGAGATGGAAGCCTTGGTCACGATCGCGGCATCGTACTTTAGCAAATCGTAAACATTCATCCCCGCTACCGAGTAGTACCGGAAGTCCTTCAAGTTTCGAGAGGCCCGCTTTACAAGTAGATCCTCGTTCGCATCTATCAATACGGCCTTCTTCACCCCGAATTTTCCTAAACGCTTAAACAGCTCCGAAGTTTTACCTTCGGCCTTAATGTCTTCCACCACGTGCAAGCGGCCTTCAGATTGAAGATAGGAAAGCGCATTGACGAGGCCAGCTTGTCTGACTTTTTTGGGTAGCGCATAACCATAATCTCGAGGTTGTGGCCCAAAAAGTATGGCACCTCCGGGCATCAGTGGAGAGCGAATCGTCCCCTGCCGAGCGTTGCCAGTACCCTTTTGTTTGAAGGGCTTTTTCCCGCCACCTCGAACAAACGCTCGAGTTTTGGTTTGGTGGGTTCCTGCCCGACGAGTGGCCAATTGCCACAACACCACCTCGTGCAAAATGTCTTTACGAAGAGGCGCTTCAAACACCGAGGAAGGAAGCTCGACCTCACCCATCTTCTTCTTTTCCCAATTATAAACCGTTGCAGTCGCCATTTTCCCTACTCTTTCGTCACTTGAACTAAAGTATTGGCAGCTCCAGGCACAGCCCCCTTAACGACCAAAACATTTTCATCAGCTATGACGTCAACCACTTTCAAATTCTTGATTGTCACGGTCTCATCCCCGAGATGCCCCGGGAACCTCTTTCCAGGCATGATCCGTCCTGGCCAAGTGCGATTACCCGATGAACCGGGTTGTCTATGAAATTTCGACCCGTGAGCTGCAGGGCCGCCAGCAAAACCAAATCGCTTTACCGATCCCTGAAAACCTCGACCTTTCGATCGCGCTCGTACCGATACGAAATCGCCCTTTACGAAACTCTCTAAGGAAATCTTTTGTCCGACGGAAGCTCCTTGCGGCAAAGCTTGCCTGATCTCACGAACGAAGTAAGCGCCACCCGGCATTCCCACCTGAGTTAACTTTTTTACCTCAGACTTCGTAGAACGCTTAACTCTTCGAGGTCCAAAGGCCAGCTGAACTGCTTCATAGCCGTCGGTCTGTTTCGTTTTGACTTGAGAAACAAACATGGGGCGGTACTGCAGGAGAGTCACCGGAACCGCCTCACCTTTTTCATCGAACATGGTCGACATGCCCAACTTAAATGCAAAGAGCCCCTTGAGCTTAAGATCCTCCTCCGAAGCTTTTCCCGCGGCCTGATCGTTGCTAGAATTTTCTGACATCACTTATCGCTCCTTGCCGTCACACTACCGAAAGCTTAATTTCCACATCCACACCTGCCGAAAGATCAAGCTTCATTAATTGATCCACCGTCTGTTGAGTGGGCTCCAAAATATCGAGCATGCGTTTATGGGTACGAACTTCAAATTGCTCACGCGACTTCTTATCCACATGGGGAGAGCGCAACACGGTGTAGCGATTTATACGTGTAGGAAGCGGAATGGGTCCAGCCACACGCGCGCCGGTTCTGCGAGCTGTCTCCACAATCTCTTTCGTGGACTGATCCAGCAACCGATGATCAAAGGCTTTCAATCTAATCCGAATCTTTTGACTCTGCATGGCCTCTTCCTTCACACACTTTCAAAATTAATAACCCTTACTGTCTCCGACGAAAGCAACCAGAGATTTTCCCTGAGCTTTCAAACGCACGTTAAGCCTCTTGAGGAAACCCCGGCTGTTACCGGTTGCCCGCCACTCGCAGGCTATCCTCAACACCACTCTACTTCGCGATTCGCACTGTCATTGCCACGAACCGCCGTGTAGATCGGGCACTTAAGCCCACCTTTCACTGCGTGAAGGGCGGAGTATGCAGGAGTCGCTTATGGCTGTCAAAACTTTCTATGGTAAAACTTGTTCGCCTAACGAGGCGAAACTCGACCCAATTTCGCAAGGATTTCCATCTGGCTTTTGGGGGGTACGGGCTCGTAGCGACTCATCTCCATGCTAAAGGAGGCTCTACCCTGGGTGACGGAGCGAAGGTCAGTGGCGTAACCGAACATGGTCGACAAAGGAGCCTCGGCAGAAACCACTTGGGCGTTCCCTCTGGCCGACATGCTGAGCACCTTGCCTCTTCGAGAATTGAGATCCCCAATGACAGAGCCCATAAATTCTTCGGGCGTCGTGACTTCCAGTCTCACAATCGGCTCTAACAGCTGCGGACTGGCATTTTTCACGGCGTCCTTAAAGGCCATGCTACCCGCAATTTTAAAGGCAACTTCGGTCGAATCGGCTTCACTAAAGCTCCCGTCAATAACCTTCACTTCGGTGTCCATCATGGCGTAACCGGCGAGTACCCCATACTCCATGCCCTCACGGATACCCTGCTCCACAGGACCTCGAAACTCCTCGGGAATCTTCTCCCTGGGAACGGGGATTAAAATATTAAGGCCTGTGCCGGGAGCTCCCGGGCCCACCTGCAAGACAACATGACCGTACTGAGACTGGTTGCCCAGCTGCCTAATAAATTTGCCTTCACCCTGTCCCGACTTCGTTACGGTCTCTCGGTAAGAGACTTGAGGCTGACCTCGATTGACCGAAACCTTATACTCGCGCATTAGCCGATCCAGAATGATCTCAAGATGCAGCTCGCCCATACCGGCGATCAAAAGTTGGCCCGTTTCGGAGTCCGTGCGAATGCGAAAAGAAGGGTCCTCCTGAGCCAGTCTCTGAAGAGACTGCATGAGTTTTTCCTGGTCCGCCGAGGACTTTGCCTCCACCGCGACCGCAATCACTGGCTCAGGAAATCGTATGGTTTCAAGCCTGATGGGTTCCCGTAAGGACGAAAGCGTGTCACCGGTCAGCGTGAACTTTAAACCAGCCAATGCACCAATGTCTCCCGCCCTCAGGACCTGTACGTCCTCTCTTGAATTGGCATGCATACGAAGCAGTCGACCAATTTTTTCCTTTTTGTTTTCCCGAGTGTTGAGAACTTGATCCCCAACCGTGATTTGCCCAGAATAAATTCGAACATAAGTAAGTGATCCAACAAAAGGATCCATGAAGATCTTAAACGCGAGAGCAGCCAACGAGTTTTCAAAATGAGGCTTACAAGCGACCTGCTCCACAATCTTGACCTCTCGGCCTTTGAATTCAACAAGATCGCCTTCAATGGGAGGAACATCCAAAGGGCTCGGGAGATAATCGACTACACCGTCGAGTAAATGTTGAACGCCTTTGTTTCGGAACGAAGCCCCACAAAAGACGGGAACCGACTTGAGCGCCAACGTAGCCGCGCGCAACGTGGATTTTAGTTCAGGTGGCGTAATCTCCTCACCTTTGAGATAGCGCTCAGTCAAGTTGTCGTCAAACTCAACAATACGCTCAACCAATTCACTACGAGCCCGATTAAACTGATCCTGTTGATCAATCGGAACAGCCACTTCAATAGGCTTGGAGTTGACGTCGGCCGATTCCCAGACAAATGCACGAGACTCAATCAAATCTACAAAGCCCTTGAATCCGTCCTCACATCCAATGGGCATTTGCACTGGCACGGGATTCGCCGCAAGCTTGTCCACAAGGCTTTTTACCGACGAGGCAAAGTCCGCCCCGACTCGATCCATTTTGTTTATAAAAACTATCCGAGGAACTCGATACTTATCCGCCTGTCGCCAGACTGTTTCGGATTGGGGTTCCACACCGTTAACGGCATCCAAAAGGGTTATCGCACCATCCAATACCCGTAACGAACGCTCCACTTCGATGGTAAAATCCACGTGCCCGGGCGTATCGATGATGTTGATCCGGTAGTCTCGCCAAGAACAAGAAGTCGCGGCCGCAGTGATCGTAATTCCACGCTCCTGCTCCTGCTCCATCCAGTCCATAGTGGCAGCGCCGTCATGAACCTCGCCAACTTTATAGGTCTTTCCCGTGTAATATAGAATACGCTCGGTGGTCGTCGTCTTACCGGCGTCGATGTGAGCCATAATCCCAATGTTTCGGGTAAACCGAAGGTCCGACGAGTTCTTGGGATCAGTTACCGACATCTAGGCCATTTACCACATGTAATGCGCAAAGGCCTTATTTGCTTCTGCCATTTTATGAACATCTTCGCGCTTCTTGATCGCATTCCCACGATTGTTGAAAGCGTCGAGGACCTCGCCCGCAAGGCGCTGAGCCATCGTCTTTTCACCACGATCGCGCGCGTACTCAGTAAGCCACCGCATTGCAAGAGTGAGTCTTCTGGCAGGCCTTACATCACAGGGCACTTGGTAGGTCGCACCGCCAACCCGGCGAGACCTTACTTCCAAAGCAGGCTTAACATTTTCAAGAGCCTTCTTTAACACCGCAAGGGGCTCTTCGCCCGCAGCCTTTCCTTTGAGTTCCTCAATTGCTCCGTAGACTATCTGCTGTGCGACACTCTTCTTCCCATGTTGCATGATTGCGTTCACAAACTTCGCGATCACTACGTCATTGAACACAGGATCCGGTAAAACTTCTCTTTTTGCACTGCCTTTACGACGTGACATGAAACTTAGTCCTCACTTCTTTGGGCGCTTGGCGCCATACTTGGAACGGCTCTGCGTTCGATTTTGCACTCCGTGAGTATCCAAAACTCCTCGAATGATATGATACCTCACACCAGGCAAGTCTTTAACCCGTCCTCCACGAATCAACACAACGCTGTGCTCTTGAAGATTATGGCCAATACCTGGAATGTAAGAAGTAACCTCGTAACCATTCGTCAAACGAACCCTTGCAACTTTCCTAAGAGCAGAATTGGGTTTCTTGGGAGTCGTAGTGTACACCCTTGTACAAACCCCGCGCCGCTGTGGACAAGCCGTCAAAGCCGGCGACTTAGTTCTTGATTTCTGCACTCGTCTCTCTCGACGAATAAGCTGATTAATTGTTGGCATAGTCCCTCATCTTCAAAACAAACAATCAAAGGCGGCCGAGATTATCCCCGGCGCGCACCACACGTCAAGCCGCGCTAACGATCTTGAGCTCCTAACCCTGTTGGGGCTGCGCGGTCTGACTCGCCCCCATAGGTCCCAAAGGCAGAGCCGTTGTATCGTCTTCGTCGCCATCATCCACAACAACTGCCCACTTCTTATAGGAGGGTAGCCCCGTGCCCGCAGGAATTAACCTTCCCATGATGATACTTTCCTTCAGGCCCCGCAAATAGTCGGTCCGTGAAGTTATTGCAGCCTCCGTCAAAACCTTAGTCGTTTCCTGGAATGACGCCGCTGAAATCCACGAGTCGGTACTCAATGAGGCCTTTGTAATACCCAATAAAAGAGGCTCAAAGCTTGCGACCTGACCACCCTCTTTTTGTACACGCTCGTTCTCGGAATCGAAATCAAACCGTTCGACTTGCTCTCCTACCAGGAATGTCGTGTCGCCCGCGTCCGTAACTTTCACACGTCGAAGCATTTGTCGCACAATAACTTCGATGTGCTTGTCGTTGATCGTCACACCCTGAAGGCGATAAACCTCCTGAATTTCATTGACCATGTATTTCGCCAACTCTTGAACACCCAGAACCTTCAAGATGTCATGCGGATTAGTAGGTCCGTCCATGAGGGCTTCTCCAGCCTTAACATACTCACCCTCGCGAACCGCAATGTGCTTGCCCTTGGGGATTAAGTATTCCTTCTGATCTCCAACTTCTGGCGTGACAATAACCCGTTGTTTACCTTTGAGATCTCGCCCAAACGACACATATCCGTCGATTTCCGTAATGATGGCGGCCTCTTTGGGTTTACGAGCTTCAAAGAGTTCTGCAACTCGCGGAAGACCACCCGTAATATCGCGTGTTTTGGTCGTCTCACGATGCAATTTTGCAATTACATCGCCGGCGTGAACATCCTGACTGTCTGTCACCAGCAATTGTGCACCCACGGGAATAACGTACTTAACCGGAACATCTCGACCTGGAAGCTTTTTGACCTGACCTTTGTCGTCAGCCAAAACTAGCGTCGGCTTGATATCGGGATCTTTGCTTTCCGTTATCACTTTGGTTGCAAAACCAGTCACGGCATCGACCTGTTCTGCGAGCGTTACTCCCTCTTCAATATCCTTAAACTGAATCTTGCCCGACACTTCAGAGATGATGGGGTTAGAATAAGGATCCCATTCAGCAAGGACATCGCCCTTCTTAACCAGGGCACCTTCTTTGCAGTTCAGTACAGCGCCATAAATCAACTTGAATCGTTCGCGCTCGCGCCCAGACGAATCAATCACCACGAGTTCACCTGAACGATTCATGACGGTAAGTTTTCCGTCACGGTTTTTGACGGCAATAATTCCGTTGAATTTAACGGTACCGTCATGGCGAGTTTCGTGCACCGACTGCTCAACCGCTCGAGTAGCAGTTCCGCCCAAGTGGAAGGTTCGCATCGTGAGCTGTGTTCCAGGTTCACCGATCGACTGAGCTGCAATGATTCCGACGGCTTCGCCCAAGTTGACAACGCTTCCTCGGGCCAAGTCACGACCGTAACACTTAACGCAAACACCGCCTCTAACTCGGCATGTGAGAACAGATCGAATCTTAACCTGCTCTAAACCCAGTTCATCTATGCGCGAAACGTGTTCCTCACGAATTTCTTCATTGGCCTTAACGACCACTTCGTTACTATAAGGATCGACAATATTGTCTAGCGCGACACGGCCTAGAATTCGGTCACTCAATGGCTGGATGATCTCTCCACCTTCCATGAGAGGAGTCACGGTGATTCCCTCAGTCGTACCGCAATCATCCTTAATGACGATGGCATCTTGTGCCACATCGACCAACCGTCGCGTCAGATAACCCGAGTTCGCTGTTTTCAAAGCGGTGTCCGCCAAGCCCTTCCTGGCGCCATGAGTGGAGATGAAGTACTGGAGTACCGACAAACCCTCACGGAAATTGGCCGTGATTGGAGCTTCAATGATCTCGCCAGACGGCTTTGCCATAAGCCCCCGCATACCCGCCAATTGACGAATCTGCGCCGCTGAACCTCGAGCTCCAGAATCGGCCATGATGAAAATAGAATTGAAGCTTGGCTCTATGGTCTTTTTCCCGTTGACCTCAAACTCCTGCTTTTCGATGTTGGCCATCATCTCTTTAGCAACTCGGTCCGCAGTCTGCGCCCAGAGGTCGACAACCTTATTGTATCGTTCACCGTCAGTAATAAGACCCTCATCGTATTGTCGATGAATTTCTTTGACCTGCTTCTCAGTGTCCTCAATCAATGCCATCTTTGATTTCGGTATCATCATGTCATCAAGACAAATTGAGATGCCGGCAACAGTTGAGTAGTGAAACCCAAACTGCATCAGTCGATCAGCTAAAATAACAGTCGCCTTACCACCTGCTCGACGGAAAGAACCATCAATCAAAGCGGCAATCTGCTTTTTGGTCATGACCACATTGATCAGGTCAAACGGAACTTCATCCGGCAAAATATCGCTGAGAATGGCTCGACCAACCGAGGTTTCGTAAAGAGATCCACGGATGCGGACCTTGATCGCGGCCTGAAGGTCGATATGCTTATTGTCGTAGGCGTAGATCACTTCCGACACGTCAGAGAAGACCTTGCCGGTACCCCTTGCTCCAGGTCGGATACGAGTCATCCAGTAAATCCCCAAAACGATATCCTGACTGGGGTTAATGATCGGCTTACCGTTCGCAGGGCTCAAAATGTTGTTTGTGGACATCATGAGAACCCGAGCTTCCACTTGCGCTTCAATGGACAAGGGAACGTGGACGGCCATCTGGTCGCCATCGAAGTCCGCATTGAATGCAGTACAAACTAAGGGGTGCAGTTGGATGGCTTTCCCCTCTAGCAAAACTGGTTCAAATGCCTGAATGCCAAGGCGATGGAGTGTGGGTGCTCGATTGAGCAGGACCGGATGCTCCTTCACGACCTCAGACAAAATATCCCAAACCTCTACCGACTCCTGCTCAACTAATCGCTTTGCCTGCTTAATTGTGGACGCAAACCCCAGCTCTTGAAGTTTGTTATAGACAAAGGGTTTAAAGAGCTCGAGTGCCATCTTCTTGGGAATTCCACATTGGTGAAGGCGCAAAGTGGGACCAACCACAATGACGGAACGACCAGAATAGTCGACTCGCTTTCCGAGAAGATTTTGGCGGAATCGCCCTTGCTTCCCCTTGAGCATGTCACTCAACGAACGCAATGGCCGCTTATTGGGACCCGTAAAGGTCTTACCGCGCCGACCATTATCAAACAAAGCGTCTACTGATTCTTGCAACATTCGCTTTTCGTTACGAATAATGATTTCGGGAGCGTTCAACTCCATCAATCGCTTTAAGCGGTTATTTCGATTGATCACCCGACGATAGAGGTCATTCAAGTCTGAAGTCGCAAAGCGTCCGCCATCAAGAGGCACCAAAGGACGCAAGTCTGGAGGAATTACCGGAACAACCTCGAGCATCATCCACTCAGGTTTATTGATGGAGCCTCGGAATGCCTCGACGACCTTTAATCGCTTCGTGAGTTTTTTGATTTGAGCTTCGGAGTTGGTTTCCTTTACCTCAAGCCGAAGTTTTCGAGATAAAAACTCAGGATCAACCTTCCTCAGAAGCTCCCGAACAGCCTCGCCGCCCATCCCTGCTTTGAAGTTAGGACCAAACTCACTCTGAGCTGCCGCAAAAGCCTCCTCTGACAGCACTTGGCCTTCGACCAGAGTGGTGTCCATAGGGTCGATGACAACATTGGCTTCGCAATAGAGAACTCGCTCGACATCCTTAAGGGACAAGTTCAATAAATTTCCAATGCGGCTTGGAAGCGACCTTAAAAACCAAATGTGCGCAACAGGAGTTGCCAACTCGATGTGGCCCATCCGTTCCCGTCGCACTTTGCTCTGAGTTACTTCGACGCCGCACTTTTCACATACGACGCCTCTGTACTTCATTCGCTTATATTTTCCGCAAAGACACTCATAGTCCTTGATAGGACCAAAAATTTTTGCACAAAACAGACCGTCTCTTTCCGGTTTAAACGTCCTGTAATTGATCGTCTCAGGCTTTTTTACTTCTCCAAAAGACCAATCGCGAATCATCTCTGGTGAGGCCAGAGAAATACGAACCGCGTTGAACGCAAGTGGATCCTTGGGTTTGTCAAAAAAGTTCAAAAGATCTTTCAAGCTACATTCCCCTTCGCCGGCCGAGTCCAAAAGAGACCCGTGTCCGACGACTTAGATTGTGTTCGCAAAAAACTCCAAATCACAAAAACTTCTTCAATCATTCTCACGCTCATTGCTCGAGTGCTGGCGCCTTATCGGTTAAGACATCAGATTCAATCATCTGGACATTCAATCCTAAAGACTGAAGCTCCTTGAGCAACACGTTAAATGACTCGGGCAAACCAGGTTCAAGCGTGTTGTCACCACGAACAATGCTCTCGTACATTCGAGTTCTTCCGGCGACGTCATCAGACTTAACGGTCAAGAATTCCTGTAGAGAATACGCTGCGCCGTAAGCCTCGATAGCCCAAACTTCCATCTCACCCAATCTTTGGCCGCCGAATTGGGCTTTGCCACCCAAGGGCTGCTGCGAAACAAGTGAGTACGGACCAATGGAACGCGCATGTATCTTTTCTTCAACCAGGTGGTGAAGTTTCAACATGTACATCACGCCCACCGTCACTGCATTTTCGAACGGTTCACCCGTGCGTCCGTCAAACAACACGGTTTGTCCCCGATCAGGCAGGCCCGCTTTTCGAAGAAGCTCACGAATTTCGTGCTCGTCGGCTCCATCAAAGACCGGAGTGGCGAGGTGAACCCCATTTCGAATCGTGGGCAACATTCTCTTTAACGAATCCTCGTCGCATTTTGACAATTTATCCTGGTACTCAGGTTCGGGGTAGACCGCCTGCAGGGCCTTTCGCGCCTCAGACAAATCAAACTTTTCGAGATAACGCTCAATTTGTTTACCCAAATGATGCGCCGCCCATCCCAAATGGACTTCCAAGATCTGCCCAATATTCATTCGAGAAGGAACGCCCAATGGATTGAGGACCATGTCGACGGGCGTACCGTCAGCCAGGTAAGGCATGTCCTCTTCGGCCATAATCCTTGAACAGACGCCCTTATTTCCGTGCCTTCCGGCAAACTTATCACCGACCTGAAGCTTTCTCTTAATGGCGACATACACTTTCACCATCTTGATCACGCCTGGAGGTAACTCATCTCCCTTCGACAACCGGTCCATCTTCTCGTTGAAAATCATTTTCACTGCATCAAGCTGATTGCGGGCCCCTTCGATGAGGCGACTGACCTGATACTCAAGCTCGGATTCAAGCGGAATGTAGCTGAGAAGTTCAAAAGGAATAACTTCCAAATCTTCCGAGCTAATCACTTGAGCTTTACCCAGAAGCTTCTGACTACCATCCTCTGAAAGAAGCACTCCCGTAGTCTTCTTGCCCACAACGAAATCTTTGAGTTTGTCTAAGGTATTGTTGCGGATCACGTTCTGTTCGACCGAGAGATCCTTCTCAAGTTTCGCGCGCTTTTCCTTGATGATCTGTTGCAACCGCTCGTCGCGATCAGAACCCTCACGAGAGTAAACCTGCGCATCAATCACAGTTCCATACACTCCCGATGGCACTCGGAGCGAGGTGTCTCGAACGTCGCCTGCCTTTTCGCCGAAAATAGCTCGTAAAAGTTTTTCTTCAGGGGACAGTTGAGTCTCGCCCTTCGGCGTGACTTTTCCAACGAGAATGTCACCAGGCTTAACTTCCGCACCGATGCGGATAATACCGCTCGTGTCGAGATCTCTTAAGGCTTCTTCACCCACATTGGCGATATCGCGGCTGATCTCTTCTTTGCCCAACTTCGTGTCGCGGGCGATACATTCAAACTCTTCAATGTGAATCGATGTGAATGTGTCTTCTTTAATGAGACGCTCAGAAATTAAAATGGAATCCTCAAAGTTGTATCCCATCCAAGGCATAAACGCGACGACCACATTCTGACCCAGCGCGAGTTCGCCCAATTCAGTCGCAGGACCATCCGCAATGATGTCCCCAACCTTTACCGTGTCGCCTCTACGGACGATTGGCTTTTGATTGAAACAGGTGTTTTGGTTTGTCCTCTGATACTTCGTCAAATTGTAGATGTCGACGTTGGCGCCCAAACCACCTGCCTTCGCAAAGCGTCTTACAACCACCCGGCTCGCATCCACATCTTCAACGACGCCATCGTTGGTCGCAACAATACTTGTCCCTGAGTCCTTCGCCACCAGACGCTCGACTCCCGTACCAATAAGCGGAGATCGGCTTCGAAGCAGAGGAACGGCCTGCCGTTGCATGTTGGAACCCATTAACGCGCGGTTCGCGTCATCATGTTCAAGAAACGGAATCAAAGAAGCCGCGATGGAGACCAACTGACTAGGGGACACGTCCATGAGAGAGATCTTTTGCTTTTCAACGCCCTCATAATCTCCGTCGATACGAACATTAAATGTCGATTCGGACTTAGCCTTATCAAACTCGCCCAAGCGCTCAGCCTGTGCGATGACATGCCCCTGTTCTTCCAGGGCCGATAGGTAATGGATCTCCTTGCTCACTTGGCCTTGTTCGACCTTGCGATAGGGAGTCTCGATAAAACCATATTTGTTGATACGAGCAAATGTCGCCAACGAAGCAATGAGTCCAATATTCGGCCCCTCAGGCGTTTCAATCGGACAAATGCGGCCGTAGTGAGTGGGATGCACGTCACGAACTTCAAATCCCGCGCGATCTCGAGTCAACCCACCAGGTCCAAGAGCGGAGAGCCGGCGCTTGTGGGTAATTTCAGAAAGCGGGTTGGTTTGATCCATAAACTGAGAAAGTTGGCTCGAACCAAAGAACTCTTTAATCACCGCATTGACTGGTTTTGCGTTCACCAGGTCATGGGGCATCATTGTCTCGATATCTTGGAGCGACATTCTCTCCCGAATCGCCCTTTCCATCCGAACTAACCCAATGCGATATTGGTTTTCAAGAAGCTCCCCAACAGATCGAATCCGACGATTCCCAAGGTGGTCGATGTCATCGACTTGCCCGCGCCCATTTCGAAGATCAATCAAGGTCTGTACAACGCTGATGATGTCCTTCGGAGTGAGCGTCCTGAGATCCAGAGGTTCTTCTTCAAACGAAATATTAAACTTATGATTAATTTTTAGCCGTCCAACTTCCGAGAGGTCGTAAGTCTCAGGATCGAAAAAAAGTCTTTTGAAAAACTCTTCCGCAGCTTCTGCGGCTGGAGGCTCGCCTGGTCGAAGTCGCTTGTAAATCTCCAGCAAGGAGTCGTCTTTCCCGCCGATTTTATCCACCAAAAGAGTGTTTCGAAGATACGGCCCGACAGCCAAGCCATCGAAGAAAATGATCTTGATTTCCTTAATGCCCGCCTCTCGAAAGCGACCCAACAAATCACGAGTCACATCTGCATTCGCCTCAGCCAACACTTCGCCGGTGGATTCGTCCACAACGGCCTTAGCCAAAACTTTGCCCTCAAGATCAGACTCTTGAATCTCGACCTCTTTAAGGTTGAGCTGTTCAATACGTTTTACGACGGCTCGGGTGATTCGTCTGCCCGCCTTAACAAGCACCTCGCCAGATTTTGGATCGACGATGTCTGCCAAAGCCTTTTGGCCAGACATTCTTTCGATCGCGAGCGTCCTTCGAATCTTGCCGCCCTTTTCAAAACGGACCGTATCCAGATCGTAGAACTTCTCAAGTAGCTGTTCGACCGAGAAACCGAGCGCTTTGAGGAGTATGGTAACAGGAAACTTTCTGCGACGATCGATTCGAACATGGATAAGGTCTTTTTGGTCGAATTCGAAGTCCAGCCAGGAACCACGATAGGGAATTACTCGAGCTGCATAAAGCAACTTTCCGCCCGCGTGAGTTTTTCCCGCGTCATGATCAAAAAATACACCGGGTGATCGGTGCAACTGACTCACAACAACTCGCTCTGTACCATTGATGATAAACGAACCGTTTGCAGTCATTAACGGAATTTCGCCAAGGTATATTTCTTGTTCCTTCACATCTCGAATACTTCGAGCGTCGGTGTCTTCGTCGACATCAAAAACGATCAGTCGTAAAGTAACCTTGATGGGAGCGGCAAACGTCATTCCCCGCTGGCGGCACTCGTCGACATCGTATTTTGCAGGCTCAAGAGTGTAACTTACAAACTCGAGACTCGAGGTGTTGTTAAAATTGCTGATCGGAAAGACGGACTTGAAGACCCCTTGCAATCCCGTGTCGGTCCTTCTATCAGGATCCACATCTCGTTGCAGAAACTCTTCGTAGGATCTTTTCTGAAGTTCGATCAGATTGGGTATATCGAGAACCGTGCTATTTTTTGCAAAGTTGCGACGAAACCGAAGATTCGATGCTGTCAGTGAAACCGCCATCCGCTCTCCTTGGGAGTCTTTCGTGGAGCCGAGCCCACAGGTCCCTTAAATTACGAAACAAAACAAACTAGGAAACACTAGTACTGGTATGATTCAAAGCCTGTGGGCTCAACGGCCCACTGACTTCAAATCACCCACTGCGAACTTACTTGAGTTCGACTTTTGCGCCTGCAGCTTCAAGAACCTTTTTCATCTTCTCTGCGTCCTCTTTGCTGACTCCCTCTTTCAAGGGCTTAGGCGCGCCTTCAACGAGATCCTTAGCCTCTTTCAAGCCCAGACCTGTCAACGTACGTACTTCTTTGATGACGTTAATTTTGTTGGCACCGCCGTCTGCCAAAACAACCGTAAACTCTGTCTTTTCCTCAGCAGCAGCCCCCGCACCAGCGGCACCTGGCATAGCCGCAACCGCAACCGGAGCAGCGGCGCTAACGCCCCACTTTTCCTCGAGCTGCTTAATCATTTTAGCGAGTTCGATAACAGGCATATTCGAGAGATGCTCAATCACTTGATCATTTGATAACGACATTTTTTCCTCCAAATTTATTAATTAAAAATCAAAATTATTTAAGACGACTTCTTACACTTGGCATCGAGTACTGTCACAAAACCGCTTGGAACTGCGTTGAGAGTGCCAAGATACTTCGCCATTGGGGCCACTAGAACGCCCAACAACTGAGCTCTCAACACGTCCTTACTTGGGAGAGTCGCCAGATATTTTATCTGGTCCTGCCCCAGTTTGGCGCCTTCCATCACACCCAGTTTCAATTGCATCTGCTCGACGTCCTTTGAAAAATCAGCAAGGACTTTTGCAGGTGCAACCGCATCATCAAACGCAAAAACAACCGCGTTGGTACCGACAAATGAATCAGCTAAAGCTGTATCACTAGCGGGATGATCCTTGAGTGCACGGAGTGCTAGCGTATTCCTGACGACCTTCATCTCGGCACCAACAGGGCGCAACTTTTTTCGAAGTTGGGTTACCTGCTCCACCGACATCCCTTTGAAGTCGACTAAGAACGCCGCTTTCGCGCGTCCGAAGCGCTCTGACAGACTCGAAATTTCCTGAGCCTTTTCAGATCGATTCAAGCTTCTACCTCCTTTCGTCGTTCTCTGCGATACAGTGAGGAGGCAATCTTCATCGACTCAGCCAATCTGAGCCAAGAAATCTTAAATTGCTCTGCCTGTCTCGGAAGGCCGCCAACACCTGGCAAATTAAGGCCGAGAAACAATTTCTCAGGCCGCCTACTGTCTCTGACCGCAGTATTCATTTCCAAATCAAACCTTCAATTCCTTAAACCAAAGCCGTAACGTTACTCACATCCAGACGTATTCCAGGCCCCATTGTAGCCGAGACCGTGACCGACTTGATATAAACACCTTTACTTGTAGCGGGCTTGAGCTTTGCGACCGCGCCCATAAAAGTTAGAAAATTCTCTTTTAGAGCCTTGTCGCCCATACTCTTTCGCCCGATGGACGCATGCAGTATGCCCGCCTTATCAATACGAAAATCCATTTTGCCACGCTTTTCTGCAGTGACAGCCTTTGCGACTTCAAAGGTGACGCTACCCAATTTGGGATTGGGCATTAGACCGCGAGGTCCCAATATCTTGGCCACTTTAGATACGGTCACCATCATGTCCGGGGTTGCGATGGCCTTATCAAAATCCAACCATCCACCTTGAATTTTTTGCACTAGGTCTTCCGCCCCAACAAAATCAGCTCCGGCTGACTTCGCCTCATTCTCTTTTTCGCCCTTTGCGAAAACGACGACGCGAACCTTTTTTCCAAGCCCATTGGGCAATTCGATAGCTCCTCGAACCTGCTGATCACCCTGTTTGGGGTCGACTCCCAAGTTTACAGAGACGTCGATGGACTCATCAAACTTCGCTGTCGCAGTTTCAACCACGGCCTTAAAAGCCTCATCGACCAAAAAGTGCTTAGCGGGAACAATTTTACTAGAAGCTGTTTTAAAACGCTTTCCTAACTTCGCCATAATTGCACTCCTAATCCGCTATCTCGAGGCCCATGCTTTTAGCGGTGCCTTCAACCTGTCGCATAGCAGATTCAACGGTCAAACAGTTGAGATCTGGCATCTTAACCTCGGCAATTTTCTTGATCTGTGCCTTGGTAACTTTCCCGACCTTCTCCTTTTGTGGCATCTTTGAACCACTCTCGAGCTTGAGCTCCTTCTTGAGGAGATTGGAGACCGGAGGCGTTTTTGTAATAAACGAAAACGACCGATCATTGAATACAGTGATGATCACGGGAATAATGGAGTCACCTAACGATTGAGTTCTGGCATTGAACTGCTTGCAGAACTCCATGATGTTGACACCTTGTTGCCCGAGCGCCGGTCCAACGGGAGGAGCCGGATTGGCCTTCCCTGCCGGTATTTGTAGCTTGATATAGCCTTGTACTTTTTTAGCCATAACACCCGCTCCTAAGGGTTAGTTGTTTGAAGCCTCAACTCTTTTCGACCTGAACAAAATCCAACTCTACAGGGGTTGGACGTCCAAAAATACTCACAAGAACTTTTACTTTGCCCTTCTCAAGATTAATCTCTTCCACCGTTCCATTGAAATTACTGAACGGTCCATCGACCACTCGCACGGACTCGCCTTCTGAAAAGTTAACCTTGGGCTTGGGTTTCTCTGCCCCGACAACCATCTGTTGATTGATCCGCGCAACCTCGTCAGCAGGCACGGGGGTTGGCCTTGTCTTGCCACCCACGAATCCGGTCACCTTGGTCGTCCCCTTTACGAGGTGCCAGGTCGCATCCGAGAGGTCCATTTCGACAAAAATATATCCCGGGAAGAACTTTCGAGAGGTGGTTTGTTTTTGCCCCTTAACCAACTGGACAACATTTTCCGAAGGTATCAGGATCTGACCAAAATGAGGCTCGAGCTTATGTTGCCGGATTCGCTCTTCGATGGAAGATTTCACCTTGGCTTCACAGCCCGACATGACATTCACAATGTACCACTTCTTTTCCACGACGCCCTTCCTTTAGATGCCTAGAAGTCGATGATCCACTGGACAATTCGAGTTTGAAAGAGATCGATCACGCCAAGAAATACGCCAGAAATCAGAACCATCAAGCAAACCAAAATTGTCATCGCAGTGGTGTCTTTCCGAGACGGCCAAACTACCTTGCGAATCTCCGAAACGACCTCTTCCGCCCAGACAGAAACTGCCACGTTCCATTGAAGTAATGCGAAAGTAACGAGTCCAAAAACAACCGGAGTACCATGGACCGCATAGGGAGTTGAAAAAATCCGAGAGGCAACACCGAAGCTTGCGGCAGCCACATCGATGAGCGTACTTACAACTAGGCCGACCAGGACTCCCGCTACAGCAAAGCTCAGCGTGATGATCTTTTTATTGTCATTTTCCATATCGACTCCGGCTCACTCGCCCTTGTCTGGCACATCTGAAATCAGACGTGCTCATCGTATTTACCTTTCAAGCCCGATCTAAAACCCAAAACTGGCAGGGCAGGCCGGATTCGAACCGGCAACCTACGGATTTGGAGTCCGCCGCTCTACCAATTAGAGCTACTGCCCTACACGATCACTTCGTCTCCTTGTGAGGAGTATGAGAGTTACATGTGGGGCAAAACTTTTTCTTTCCAAGACGGTCGGGCGTCTTTTGCTTGTTCTTGGTCGAGGTGTAGTTCCGACCCTTACAAGTCTCACAAGCTAGCGTCACAACAACTCTCATTACCTACCTCCAGAAACGACACAGAGGACCCCGTCGGGGTCCTCTGGACGCACCCATCAAACCTCGCGGCTGATGTTATTCGACGATCTCAACAACCACACCAGCTCCAACTGTGCGGCCGCCCTCACGAATCGCAAAACGCAGTTCTTTTTCCATCGCAATCGGCGCAATCAATTCCACCATCATTTCAGCGCGATCGCCGGGCATCACCATCTCAGTACCTTCCTTCAGCGTCACAACACCGGTCACATCGGTGGTACGAAAGTAAAACTGAGGACGGTAGCCATTGAAGAACGGAGTGTGTCGGCCGCCTTCTTCCTTTGTGAGGATGTAGGCCTCTGCCTTGAACTTTTTGTGAGGAGTGATGGTTCCTGGCTTCGCCAAAACCTGACCGCGTTCAACTTCTTCCTTCTTCGTACCACGCAGGAGAGCTCCGATGTTGTCGCCGGCTTGGCCCTCGTCGAGGAGTTTACGAAACATCTCGACCCCAGTAACAGTTGTCTTGGTTGTGGGGCGAAGACCAACGATCTCGACTTCCTCGTTAACGCGAATGATGCCGCGCTCAACTCGGCCCGTAACGACAGTTCCGCGACCTGAAATCGAGAACACATCCTCGATCGGCATCAAGAAGGGTTTATCCACCGCTCGGGTCGGTTGCGGGATATAGGCGTCCACTGCTTCGATCAATCGCAAGATCGAAGGCTCACCCAAATCGCCTTTGTCCCCTTCCATGGCCTTTAATGCGGATCCCTTTACAATTGGGATCTTGTCTCCAGGGAACTCATACTTCGAAAGCAGCTCGCGCACCTCGAGTTCGACGAGATCCAGAAGCTCCTTGTCGTCAACCATGTCGCACTTATTCATGAAAACAACCAACGCAGGCACGCCCACCTGACGAGCCAACAGAATGTGCTCGCGTGTCTGAGGCATTGGGCCGTCAGAAGCAGACACGACGAGAATTGCACCATCCATCTGAGCCGCGCCCGTGATCATGTTCTTCACGTAGTCGGCATGGCCGGGGCAATCGACGTGTGCGTAATGGCGCTTGTCCGACTCATACTCAACATGCGTTGTTGAGATGGTAATACCACGCTCACGCTCTTCGGGGGCTTTATCGATTTGATTGTAATCTAAGGCCTGAGCCTTCCCCATAGCCGCAAGCACTTTTGTGATCGCCGACGTCAAAGTTGTCTTACCATGGTCAACGTGTCCAATGGTGCCAATGTTGCAATGAGGCTTGTTCCGATTAAACTTCTCTTTTGACATTACCCTTCCTCCTACGAAGAGCCGCGCTGGGGATATTAATTGGTGTCTTAAAGTCACAGATAACTATGTTCTTTCTTATGGAAAGCCAAGCCTTTTTTAACACCTAGATCATTCATTGAAAGAAAACAGGGCGACGGATCGTTTCGAAGCCATAACGGACCCGGCCTAGCCGCTCTTGCGAAAAAAATTCGGTGAGAAAATGGCAGGTCAGTCAAACCACATCACGAGTGGCAGACCCTTTTATGTCATTGAATTGACTTGTGATTTTGGCTGAGTAATGGAGCCCACGATGAGAATTGAACTCACGACCTCACCCTTACCAAGGGTGTGCTCTACCCCTGAGCTACGTGGGCAAAAACTGGAGCGGCAGACGAGACTCGAACCCGCGACCCTCAGCTTGGAAGGCTGATGCTCTACCAACTGAGCTACTGCCGCCCACAAACTTGGTGACCCTCCATGCTGCCATCAGAGGCAGGAGTCGGCAACACCGCAAACGACGTGTTGGTGGAGAGGGAAGGATTCGAACCTTCGTAGGCATAAGCCGGCAGATTTACAGTCTGCTCCCTTTGGCCACTCGGGCACCTCTCCTCGTCGCCTGAATTCGCAAAGAAGATCCATCATTCCCTCCAAAAAGAAGATGGAGCTGGCTATGGGACTCGAACCCGCAACCTGCTGATTACAAATCAGCTGCTCTACCAATTGAGCTAAGCCAGCGCACTTGCCTACGAACTAAAGTGTACAAGCGGATAAGAGGTTTAGTGGACGCCCCAAGAGGGAGTCAAAGACTATTCGTTTGCCATTGGCGGAAGGTCTCAAAACATACAAGCCCCGCGGTCACGGAAGCGTTCAGACTTGCTTCGGTCTGAGTCTGCTGGATCTGAATGAACTCGTCGCATTCGGCGCGGGCGCCTCCTCGAATACCCGAATCTTCACCGCCCACCACCCACACGACTTTATCGGGAATTTTGAGGTTGTGTAATTTTTGCTTTCCCGAGGAATCCAGACCCAAAATCCAATAGCCCTTTTCTCGAAAGGCCCTGAGCTCGCTGTCCATCGCCGTCACCCAACGGACCGGTACATGCTCTGCCCCGCCGCAAGCCACTTTTGCAACGGCCGCCGTCATCGACACCGAACGTGACTTGGAGCTGAGTACGGCATCGCCACCGAGAAGCCAAAGAGTCCTGAGAATGGCTCCGAGGTTGTGTGGGTCGTTGAGGCCATCGACGGCAACAATCAGTGATCGCGATTTGAGAGTTACGGTCTCCCAACTGAACTCAGGGGTAATGTCGACCTCAGCTGCAACACCCTGATGTGATCGACAGATTCGATCCAGGTGGTCTCCTCCCACCAACTGGGTCGGAACTTTCGCTTTTACAGCCAAACCATTTATCTCTCGCAGCGCCTCATGCGAAGAAAAGTTACGATCGAGGTAAAGTTTTTTGACGTGCGGAGCATGAACTCGAAGAACTTCACGGACTGCGTGAATCCCAGCGACCTCTCTGAAGGTGGTTTTTCCACGAGAAGGTTTTCCTCGCATTAGCTGCGCCCCTTACCGCTCGCTTCGGAAAGATGAGGGGCGATATCGCTCAAGATTTTCTTTAAGGTTTCACGTCGGTCCGAGGCTTCGATAATCGGGCGTCCCACAACCAGCGCGTCACTTCCGAAATCAAGTGCCTCCCGAGGAGAAAGCGTGCGCCTTTGGTCGTGTTGTAAAGCGCCCGCTGGTCGAACGCCAGGAGTGAGAAGAAAGACCGAGGTGTCCTTTGACCTCAGCATCGAGGCTTCGTGTGGGGAGCAGACGAAACCCGAAATTCCAACCGAAATGGCCTCTTCAAACAAGCTCTGAACGAGAGAAGATGGTGTCTGCCCCTTCCAAGTAGAAGGTAAATTATTTTCATTTAAACTTGTAAGTAACGTGACCGCCAACACACGAAAAGGACGCTGTCCCGCGAAATGTGACTCGAGATTTGCCACTTCACGTAAAGCGTCGACGCCAGCCTGCGCATGAATGGTGACCAGAGTCGCACCCAAATTAAATGCGCTCTGGACCGCAGCCACCATGGTGGCTGGAATATCGTGGAACTTGCAGTCAATGAACAATGGGCACACGTCTGTGACAGCCCGGCAGATGACCTCTCCGCGAGGCAGCAAGAGCCTGGGGCCCAGCTTGATTGCGCCCACCAGGTCTCCAACCTCCGAGATGATCGAGAGCGCGTCGTTAAAATTATCTAGGTCCAGAGCCAGGACAAGAGGATTACGAAGACCAAGTTCAGCGCGCCTCACGGCCGAAGGATTCATTTTTTAGCTCCTGCGAGTTCGCCAGCGGCTTGGATGACCTGAGACGCCAAAACAGCAGGCGCACATTTGTTTACAACCTTGCTTTTGCGTACAACCCACTCGATCTCTCCGCTTTCAAATCCTCTGGCACCGATGTTGATCCTCAGCGGAAACCCTAAAAGGTCCGCATCCTTGAACTTGACGCCAGGACGCTCGTCCCGGTCGTCTACAAACACCGAAAGCCCTGACTTCTCGAGGTCGCCACAAACCTCCTGAGTGAACGCCGCAAGTTTTTGGTTTGCAGGATCCAGAAGACACACGTGGACCTCGTAGGGTGCTATGGAAATGGGCCAAACAATGCCATCTGAGTCATGGCGCTGCTCTACCGCGGCTTGCAATGTTCGGCTGACGCCGATCCCGTAACAGCCCATTTCGATCAAGTTAGGCTTACCTTCCTTGGTCAGGTAGCTAGCACCCATGGCCTTTGAGTATTTTGTACCCAAGTAAAAAACGTGCCCCACTTCGATCCCACGGAGCGACTGATACACGCCGCGACCACATTCAGGACAGGGATCTCCCTCTCGGGCCATTCTGAGATCATGAGAACCTGCGACTTCGAAATCCCGCCCCGGGACCACACCGCGAAAGTGAAGACCATCGCGGTTAGCGCCGACAATCAAACTCGACATTCCCTGCGTGGCCGCTTCCATGTAAACAAGGCACGAAAGCCCCACAGGGCCGCAGCTTCCAGGGTGGGCTCCGGTGAGCTTTAAAATCTCGTTGTCGTTTAGCAACGCCGGAGGATTGGAAAGCCCCAGAAAATTTTTGAGCTTGATCAAATTGACCTCATCGCTTCCTCTCAAACAGACCGCGATGGGCTTCCCTTCGGGGCCTTCAAAGAACATCGTCTTGATCAGATGCTCAGCAGGCACTTTCAGGTTTTTTGAGAGATCCTCGATGGACTTTAACCCAGGCGTTGCAAACTCGACTCGCTCTTCCCCGGGGGAAGAAATGGAATTCCCACTTGATGGTGGAGGCGTCGGAGTTGGGATGGCAGGAGCGACTTCGATATTTGAAGCGAAATTACACGAGCTGCAAACCATTAAATGATCCTCGCCGGTTTGCGCCAACACCTGAAACTCGTGAGTCTGACTTCCGCCAATGTTCCCGGCGTCGGCCTTTACAACCCGGTAATCCAGGCCGATCCGATCAAAAATGGCTTGGTAGGCCTCATACATTTGTTGGTAACTCTGGAGCGCGCCCTCCCGATCACGGTCAAAACTGTAGGCGTCTTTCATGACAAACTCTCGACCTCTCATCAAACCAAACCGAGGTCTGATCTCATCTCGATATTTTGTCTGAATTTGGTAGAGGTTCACTGGAAGATCGCGATAGCTTTTTATTTCTCGACGCGCGATATCCGTTACACATTCTTCGTGTGTGGCGCCTAAACAAAAATCTTGCTCATTTCGATTTTTGAATTTTAACAGACCGGGTCCCATCTCAAGCCACCTGTTCGTCTCTTCCCACAGCTCTCGCGGGTGAACCATCGGCATCAGGATTTCGGTGCAACCACGACGATCCAATTCGTCTCTCACGATCGCCTCGATCTTTCTTAAGCTCCTAAGAGCCAAGTTGAGGTAACTGTAAATTCCCGGCGCGACTTTTTTAATTAGTCCAGCCCTCACCAACAGTTTGTGACTTGGAATTTCAGCGTCAGCAGGAGCTTCTTTTGCGGTGTGAAGAAACGTCTGAGTCCATTTCATGCTAATTGACCTCGATACCGTAGGCTTTGATCTTTCGGTGGAGGTGACTTCGCTCAAGCCCAATGATCTCCGCCGTTTTACTGATATTCCCCTTATTTTCGTCCAGTTTTCGCAAGAGGTAACCCTTTTCAAACTGCGCGCGAGCGAGTTTAAAAGTGGGGGCGGAAAAGGGCGAATCATGATCAACTGATTCTGTTGATAATCTCAATCCGGCCAACTGCAGGTCGGAGGCATCAATGCGCTCGCCGGGTAACAAAATAAAAACTCGTTCGACAAAGTTTCGCAGTTCCCGAACATTGCCCGGCCAAGGGTAGCGAGCCAAACTGGCCAGCGCCTCGGGCGAAAACACGCGAGCACGATGCCCACCCGAACGGGAAAAGTTATCGCAAAAGTGGGCGACCAAGCTTGGGATATCTTGGGCGCGCTCTCGAAGCGGCGGAACCCGAAGGGGAATGACATTCAGGCGATAGTAGAGGTCTTCGCGAAAGCGACCCTGCTTGATCTCAGCTTCGAGATCTTTGTTTGTAGCCGCAACCACCCGCACATCAACTTCGACCGAATTCTGCCCTCCGACCCGCTCGAAGCGGCGCTCCTGAAGAACCCGTAGAATCTTACCCTGCGTACGCAAACTCATGTCCGCAATTTCGTCTAAAAACAGAGTGCCGCGGTGGGCAAAATCAAACTTCCCTCGCTTGGACTGGGTGGCCCCGGCAAACACGCCCTTTTCGTAACCAAACAGATCACTCTCGATAAGGTCCTCAGGGATCGCCGCACAATTCACTTCCACGAAGGGGCGCCCCGCTCGGGGACTCAGGTAGTGGATATTTTGAGCGACGAGTTCTTTTCCAGTGCCATTTTCTCCATGGATTAAGACCCAGCTTGAAGAAGGAGCAATCCTCGCCACCATTTGCTTGAGTTGCACGACAGGTTCGCTCTCGCCTATGATGGCAATATTTTGTCGAAACTGGTTTAGGAGGATGGCCTTGTCCTCCTTTTCGCGACGAAAAGCCAAAATATTTCCAAGAAGAATAAGAACTCGCTCCATTGAAATTGGCTTTTCAATAAAATCCCAAGCACCTAACTTTGTCGCCTTGACGGCGGTTTCGATGGTGCCGTGGCCCGACATCATAACAAACTCGCAGCCCGCGCTAAATTGCCTCGAGGCATTAAGAACTCCAATCCCGTCGGTAGTCCCCGGCATCCAAATGTCGAGAAACACGACGTCCGGTTTGAAATTTTTGATTTGCTCTAAGGCCTTTTCGCCATTTTCTGCAAATTCAACCGAATACCCTTCGTCGCGCAAACTGTCGCCTAAGACCGAGCGAATCGCGTCTTCGTCATCCACAATAAGGACGCGGGCGTTAAAACTACTCACCTTATGCCTCCTCTTTTCTCAACGCGTGGCCTGGATCAAGTATCGAAGCTGAGTCCTCGACCCCAGCAGCTTCTGCACCACGCCCTGCATCTGAAGCCTTTCGAACCTTTAGCGGGTGTACAACTGGTAACTCGATGACGATTCGAGTCCCTCGCGGTTCATTGGCGTAAGCTCTCACAAAGCCATTATGGTCATCCACAATCCTCTTCACAATGGCAAGACCAAGGCCAGTTCCCGTCTTTTTCGTACTAAAATAAGGTTCAAAAATGCGCTCCCTTAGCTCGGCGGGAATGCCGGGCCCATTATCACGAACAATCAGCTTCACGATGCCCAACTCCGTATCAAATTCCGTGGAAACTTGGATCAGGCCCTTAGGCAGCAAACTCTTGTTGTCGGATACAACCTCGTCACCGGAAACACCTTCTGTGGGATCGATCGCGGAAATGGAGTTCTGTAGTAAATTCCCAATAACTCGCTTGATCTGTTCTGGATCGAACTCAAAGGGCGGTAGCTTGGGATCGTAGGATTGCTCAAACGCCATGTCCCGATGACCAGTTCGATAAAGCACAAGGGCTTCATCCACCACCGAATTAAAAGACCCGCGAACAGGTCGACTCTGGGGGAGCCTCGCAAAATTGCTAAATTCGTTCACCAAATCCCTTAGTTCGTCGACCTGTTTAATGATCGTGGTGGTACAGGTCTCAAAAGCGGAATCCGTGATTTGTTTTGCGAACTTTTTTTGCAAGCGTTGGGCGCTCAACTTAATGGGGGTCAGAGGATTTTTTATTTCATGGGCGATTCGTCTTGCAACCTCTCTCCACGCTGCGGCTCTCTGGGCATTTACGAGAGGAGTCATGTCATCAAACACGAGAACCATCCCGAGTTCCTGTCGGCCTTCGTCCCGCAGAACTGCAAGAGTCATTTGAAGGAGTAGGCTCTCACCCCCAATTTGAACTCTGACTTCTTTTTGAATGCTGTCGACCTTGAGGGACTTTAGCGCCTCCTGCAAGGATGTAAACTGGGCTTTGTATTCCTCGGGCAAAACTTGATCGAGCTTTTCCCCCACTAAAGAGTTTCGGCCCAGTTTTAAAAGCTTAACCGCATAACGATTGACGGTCGTGACGACCCCCAGAGGGTTCATGGAGATAACTCCGGTGGTCACGTTCGAGAGAACGACCTCGACGTAACGGCTATGCTCATCCAAACGATCGAGCGTTTTTTGAAGGCTCTGGTTGGCGAGTTTGACTTCACCTTGCGAGTGCTCGAGGTCCCTTGTCATCGTGTTGAAACTTGAAACCAGAAGAGAAATTTCGCTCGAGCCTGACGGCAAATCGACCTGGGCAAACTGACCTCGGGCCACATCCCGCGCCGCGGTCGCGAGTCTTTCAAGGGGGGTTGAAAGCTGCCTCGCCAGATGAAACCCAAACCAGATCGCAGCAAACAAAATCACTAAAGTCATCAGCACGAGAATGATGAGGTAAATCGACTTAAGAGGATACTGCAGCGGGCTGATATCCCGAAATTGATCATAGGCTGAGGCGATGTCGTCCATTTTGGAAAGCAGAGACAGAGGCACAAATGTGGAGACGACAATGGCGCCCGCAGAGCCACCGGGACGCCTTTTCGACTCGACGGGCACGATCACCCGGATAAGGTTACCCTGCCCCAGATGATGAATCGTGCTGGATTCATTTCGCTGAACCAGGCCCTTTTGCAAAAATTCAAGCGACGCCCGCGGAAGGTCCTCTAGCCCCTCGCTATCCCCCACCAGCACACTCGCACGCTCAAGCGGGCTTGAGTAATACTCCACTGCATCCAGCCGGTATTCCCCCCTCAGTCGGCGCAAAACACGTTCAACCGGCTCTCGAGAGCGGGCCACCTCATCCGCAATCAAATGGGCAAAGTGGTAGTTTTCCCTCTTGGCATTGACCACATAGGTGTTGGTCACTTCGAGTGAGTCCTTTAAAACCCTCGCCATTTTGACGCCAAACCATTTGTCAAAACTTGAGTTAATATAGAACACACTGATCAGAAAAATAAGCGTGGTGGGCACAATGCTAAAGGTCGCAAAAGAGGCCACGAGCTTCGACTTCAGCGAAGCTCCAATAAACCTCCCCTGCCGTTCGACGAAAATTTTGACGACATTTCTAAAGATGAGAAACAAAAGAAAAAGTACAAGCGCGATATTGAAATTAACGAGTCCAAAAAAGAAAATGGAGTGCACGAAGGGGAGATTTTGGCTGAAGTGAGTGAGGCGAAACTCAAACCATGTCAAGAGGACAAAAAGACCGCTGACAAAGGCGACAATAAGCGCTTCTCGCCGACGTTTTGTAATCTCCGCTTGAGTTTCCTTTTGAGTCCGGGCGTTCTGCAACCTAGTCCCCTTCCCCAAAAGACCTCACGAGTTCCAACATTTCCATGCAAACATCTGCTGCATCCCGGCCTTTGTGACCGTGCGCTCCGCCAACTCGGTCAAAGGCCTGTTCTTCGTTATCCGTGGTCAACACCCCAAAGACCACGGGACGAGAAAACTCCAACTGCACCTCAGTACAACCTCTCTCCACCGCATTGCAGACGTAGTCGTAGTGAGACGTTTCTCCCCTTATTACAGCGCCCAATGCGATCACCCCGGCGCAGCCATCTTTCAAGAGAATCTTGCAGGCAAGCGGAATTTCAAATGCACCAGGCACCGAGACGTCCTCGATTTGACTTTGTTTGACTCCCAATTCGGAGAGTCTCTGAAGAGCCCCTTCTCGGAGTTTGGAAGTCACTTCGGGATTAAAACGCGAGGTCACGATTCCAATACGCATGAATGCTAGTCTTCCTTTCGATTCGAAGCGACCTCTTCCATTTCCAGAAGGTGGCCCATCTTATTCTGTTTAGCTCTGAGGTAGGTCTCGTTTTCCGGGGAGCGACCAACCTGAAGTGGAACCCTTTCGGCAATCTCAATTCCATACCCCTTTAGTCCCACACGTTTGGCAGGGTTATTGGTTAACAATTTCAGACGACGGGCTCCCACCAACCGCAGGATCTGGGCGCCAATTCCATAGTCTCGTTCGTCGGGACGAAAACCCAAATGAACATTGGCGTCCACCGTGTCCAACCCTTGCTCTTGAAGCGCGTAGGCCTTGATTTTGTTGATTAGCCCTATCCCACGCCCTTCTTGCCGAAGGTACAAGATGAGACCTGCGCCCTCTTTTTCGACGGCGGCAAGTGCGGCGTGTAGCTGAGGACCACAGTCGCAGCGAAGGCTTCCGAAAACATCGCCGGTCATACACTCCGAGTGCACTCGCGTGAGAATCGGGCGGGAAGGATCGACCTCGTCTTTTTGAAGTAGCACGTGCTCGGCACCGTCAACCAGACTTTTAAAAACTCGGATCCGAAAGTCCTTTCCGAACTGATTGGGTAAGTTCGCACTTGCCAACTCTTGAACCAGGATTTCATTCTGTAATCGATACCGGATCAATTCGACGATAGAACCAATTTTAATACCATGCTTTTTAGAAAAGGCCTTGAGCTCGGGGAGCCTGGCCATGCTCCCGTCTTCATTCATGACCTCACAAATCACAGCGGCCGGGTTAAGGCCTGCCAGGCGAGCGAGATCAACGCTACCTTCGGTATGCCCCGCTCGCTTGAGGACCCCTCCTGGTTGTGCTCGGATAGGAAAAACATGGCCAGGAGTAATCACCTCGCTCGGTTTGGCATCGGGTCGAGAGGCCACTCGAATGGTGGTGGCTCGATCTGAGGTGGAAATGCCAGTCGAAACCCCGTGGGCCGCTTCAATGCTGACGGTAAAAGCAGTTTTGTTTGGGGAGAGGTTCATCTCGTCACGGATCATCATCGGGAGTTGGAGGCGATCAACTTGCTCCGAGGTCAGACTCAGACAAACTAAGCCCCTCGCCTGCGAGACCATAAAGTTGATCTTTTCCGGAGACACATGATCGGCTGCCAAAACGAGATCGCCCTCATTTTCGCGATCTTCGTCATCGACAAGAATCACCATTCGCCCTTGCCGGATATCTTCAATCAATTCGGGGATCGAGTTCACCTGTCCTCCAAATGCAGTTGATAACGGCGCTGCAGAGCACGCGCCAGCTGATCAAACTCAACATGAACTCCCCCTCCAGCGCGAAGGGAATCCAAATTGGTGCGCCTGATCGTTTCGGGAATGAGACAGACCTCAAAAGCAACATGATCCGAGAAGTCGTGCACTTGATTGACAGTCAAACTCACCCCATTGAGCGCCACGGAGCCCTTTCTCCAGATGGCCCAGGCCATATCCGGTTGAATGGCGACGGTCAAAAAACGACATTCTCCTTTTTGCTCGGACGCGACAATGTTTCCTAACGTGTCCACGTGGCCTGTCACCAAATGTCCGTGAACCCGCGACTGAAGCAAGAGGGATCTCTCGAGGTTCACCATCTGACCAACCTTGTGACGTCGCCCCCATTGAGTCACGAGCTGGGTCTCAACCCCAATGTCAAAACTCATCGCTCGAGCGTTTAAACCGGAAAGAGTCAAACAAACCCCATCTACGGCAATGCTATCTCCAAGATTGAGCTCAACAAAAGAGTCCGGGCGCACAAGATCGACAGCCAAGGCACTTTGGCCTGGCGCTATCTTGGCTATTGAACTGAGCTCCTCTATGATGCCTGAAAACATCGACGCGGAAGGCTACCACACCCCGGGTTCGCGTCAATAACAAGGAGAACCGTGACCTTAGCTTTAGTCGCAGCCGTTTCGGCTCTCTTGAGTCTTTACTTGGCCTTTGTCCTCAGACGTCGTTTGGACCTGCGCAAGAGAGCTATACCAACCAAGGCTTCAACCTTACTAACTTCATTAGGCGAGGTGGCCTATCGTGTGCGAGGACAAGGCCCGGTGATGGTTTTTGTCCACGGGATCGGAGCCTCTCAAGCGGTTTGGGAACCCACGACGCGCGCTCTCGAGCATTCGTTTTTGACCGTCGCGATTGACCTGCTGGGATTTGGAGATTCGAGCCGACCGGTTGAAATCCCTCTTAGTTCTCAGAACCAAGCCCAGGCCATTTGGGAAATCGTGGATCAGATTGCCCCAAGCGCCCCAGTTCAGCTCGTCGCAAGTTCGATGGGTGGTGTGATCGCCTTAAAAATGGCAGAAATGAGATCCCAGCAAGTGCAGTCCCTCACCCTTATATCGCCCGCCATTGGTCGAAAATTTGGTCGTTGGTACCATCTCGCCAAAGGTGCGCAACTGCTTCTTCCAATTGTGAATTCTTGGGTTCTTAAGTGGATTTTAAGACGAGTGCGCCCAAAAGCGGCTTTAGGTCCTGAAGAGGTCGCTCGCTATTTAGCTCCATTTTTGAACGACCACCGCGATCTCTTTTGTTTTTTGGAAGCCACTCGTGCACTCGCTTCCTCGTCACACCACAATCAATGGAAGGGTTGGGGTCCGAAAACTTTGTTTTTGTGGGGATCCGAGGATCTCATTTTGCGGCCTCTCTCAGATTTAGAGGTGCAACGGCTCCTGCCGGGAGCGAGACTCATAACTCGAGACGGGGGACATCACCTTATGGAAGATCATCCGGCCTGGGTGGCGCAAACAATTTTAGATTGGGTAAAAAGACAAAGTCATGACAAGTAAATGCGCCCGTTTTTTAGTCCTGAGGAATTTTCGACATTCAAGAGCTCGACGTAGATCGTAAGTTCAACGTACAAAACCATTGCAAACCAGGCCTGCAGTCTCGTCGAGCTCGATTTCAGTCTGAGGACCAAAAGGCCAAATCTGGTCTAGCGTGAGTGAAAATCAACACAATCCGGCCTCACGTCCTGTCAAGAATCCGAATGAAGCGGCGAAAAGTTTCACGTGAGAAATGATGGAACGGTTGGCGTTCCCATAAGTGTTCAGGATGAGCCGGGGAGTTGGTCTGCTCCCTCTACCAAATACGAAAGGAGGCTCAAGGAGGAAACGGCACTGCAGATGATCTGCACGTATTTGAAGAGGTGAAGCGGGAAAGCTTCCAACATCAATCACAAAGGCTAGGACGCCGCCCAAAACGAGAATGATCTCGCAA
>FRDC01002876.1_pt2 | contig 62529 bp, 82 predicted proteins | sample 1106171 | NCBI WGS metagenome assembly FRDC01 (sample SAMEA3930566, study PRJEB13176) | freshwater metagenome | biome: Drinking water system; feature: drinking water; material: water | place: Singapore | collected 2014-12-20 | reverse complement strand
ACCAGTGCGCCTTGCAGCCCCACATGGCGGGCGGCACTGGCTTGTCGCATCCCGGCCAGTGGCAGTGGTGCCCGCCAGCGCCTTTGCGCGCCTCGGACTTCACGTAACCCGCTTTCTCCCCGATCGTTGCCACGATCCGCCTCGCCTGCCTCAGTTCAGTTTTCGAAAGCTCAACATGCAGTAGCCGGCAGCAAACCACGGTGGACCGCGCGTAATGTGGGTGATCTCCGCAACGACGTATCGCCCGGTGAATTCGCTGCCAGTCCACTCGTCAAGCAGGAGCAGATCGCCAACCTGAAATACGCGATCTTCCTTGCGCAACTCCGCTGTTTTTGCACCGGTCGCTACCGCATCAAAATACGGCTGCACCGTCTTGAGTCTGTGCCGTGTAGCGGTCTCGCTCACTTCGGCACCCATCTGTTCTTGCGGCGCGACCAGCGCTCGCCGCGCACATTGGTGGCGCTGCCGTGGGGCTGTAGCCAGCTAGGCTTCACCCCGCCTTGGCGCCAAAGCTGCTCTTCGCGCCGCTGCTCCGCCACGCGCTGGGCGCACTCTTGTCGCGCAGCCTCTTTTCGAAGCCTGCGCGCAGATCGCAGGGTGCGGTTGCGCGTGCGCACGAACATCTGCGGATGAAGCTCCGGCCGCCACGCCGTTGCGTAGAGCATCCATTTCAGCCGATCGAGCATCACGCTTTCGCCGTGATCAGCTTGAAGCCCATGTCGGCCTCAAGGACATCAGTCAGCAGCGCGATGGTGATCTGGGCGCTGTTCTCATCCGGGAACGTAACGGCATCGGCCGCTTCATCGCTGAAGTCGCCCCCGCCAGCCCAGTAGGTGCCGTCTTTCTCATCCCGGATGACGATGCGCTCGCCCATGTGCTGCTCCTCGTGTGGCTAGGGACTCACGCCACGACGACAACACCAAACCGTATTACTGTCAATTCACAATAGATTTTATATCCATTTTTCGTTGACGCAGGCGAGGTCACACGCTAATCTCCTAGCCAGCCCAGCAGTCCTGAGGGGTGCCCCCTGCCCCCGCATGCCCCAACCCCCGTCTCGACTGCTGGGCGCCCAGTGTTGCGTTTCCTTCGATCCTCCCCAACTTGGCGGTGTCTTCGGGCACCGCCTTTTTGCTGGTCATGAGCGACGAACGCAAAGTCGTGCCGTTCCCCGGATGCTCCCCCGTAGCGCCTGGCGAACCTGTGCCGGAAGTGGTCGCCATCCTCAAGAACCTGCTCGAGCGCGCCGAGCGAGGGGATATCATCGCCATCTGCGGATCGCTCACCACGGCAGACCGGCTCATCGGCCAGTTCATCACCTACGACCAGCCCGAGCTGTTCGCGATGATCGGCGCGTTGGCGTGCCAGCAGCGCCGACTCGAGCGCATGGTCGACGGCGAGGATGAGGAAGCCGATTACGATGACTTAGGCTGAGCACGCTTCGATGAACGCCGCCGCGAGCTGCGGAACGATGGCGTTGCCAGCGAGCTTGAGTGCAGGAGCCAATCGGCTGGCAGGCCCATCAGCCACCAGGCGAACTCCGGAGCCAAATAGCCGGAGCTTGCCGTCTGCGCACTCTCGCCATTCTCCTGACCATGCCGTACCGCCTGCTCGTTCAGCGGCCTCGCGTTGTCGCCGTGCTTGTTCGATCTGCCGGAGCGGTGATCCCTCGCTGTCGCCCAAAGCGCCGCTTCCTTGACGACGATCCCCAGCGGCGGCCCGGCCCCGTTGCCGTTGATCCCGCGCGCTTTCAGCTTCGCCTGCCGGGCGCGCCAAGTCTCGGGCGCTTCCGTGAAGTTGTGGTTGCCCGCCGTTGCAGTCGGCCACAGCGCCATATCCGCTGTTTCCGTTACGATACCGCTCAATGTCAGTCCGTGACCGTTCCCATGGCTCGGCGCCATACCGCGTTGACGATTCTCGTTCGATGACGCGCGAGCTGTCGGCCACAGCGCCCCAGTAGAGCCTTTGCCTTTCGTGCGGCGCGCCGACCGAGAGTGCTTGCAGTACGGCCGACCCGACGGCGTAGCGGCGTCCTTCCATGTCATCGCAAAGCCGATCAAGCCACCCGTACCCAATCGCGCTTGCAACCTGCTCCCCAAAGACGACTGCAGGGCTGCACTGGCGGATGAGATCGAACCAAACCGGCCAGAGATCGCGATCGTCGCTGGTGCCTCGCCGCTTACCTGCATTGGAGAAGGGCTGGCACGGGCAAGATCCGGTCCAGACGGGGCGATCGTCAGGCCATCCAGCGAGGCGCAAAGCTTCAACCCATCCACCCGCGCCAGCGAAGAAATGGCACTGTGTAAAGCCGCGTAGGTCTCGCGGCTGCACGTCCCTGATACTGCGATGGTCGACAACACCAGCGGGGATGAGGCCGGCATCGACAAGGCGCTGAAGGAACTCTGCGGCGTGGGGGTCATTGTCGTTGTAATAGTTCATCTGCTGCTAAGAACCGATAACTGAGGCCCCATCGCTCCGGCTCGGTTGTCCGATTTTTCGCCGAGCCGCACTTTTCACGCGCCGGCCGCTTAGGTCGCCTTTGGCTCAACGAGCTCGCCGAAGATCGTTCCATCCCATCCCGCTTCATAGAGCGCCATGAAGCGCTCGGCTTGCTTCGACGTGAGATGGTAGCCGCCGGAGCGGCCGACGTAGCTGGCGTGTGAGATTGCATCGGCGAGCCGAGCCGCTCGCGTCTTGTAGCCGTCCGGCGACGGACAGGTGACGACACACATCCCTTTGGCGTACCGCGCCGGCCAGATGCGATAATCCGCGTGCTCGATCGGCTTGAACGTCAGCCGGCCAAAGCCGTCTTTGTCTCGAGGGATCGACGGCCGCACAGTCGCGCTCACAAGCTCGGCGCCGCTTAAATCTAGAAGGCTATCGACGATGTTTCGCGCTCGCACGGCGGAACCGACGATGCCCCACTGAGTGGTGCGCACACCAACGGAACCATCGCCGCAAATGCCGGGCATCTGGACCTCATACCGGAAGCGAGGCCGAAGCCCTTTGACGGCGTACTGCCGAATAACGAACGCGTGCATGCATGTGTGGCCACGTGCGGTGCGATACCAAAAACCATCGCCGGCTTTGCGCTGCTGCCACGGCCCATACTGCACGGACGGGATCGCCTTTGAAGTCAATGACGTAGATTGATCTGGCATGGCGTATCACCAGTCCATCGGATCTGCGCCGTCGCACGAGCACATGCACGACAAGGCACCAAGTGCGATGAACGTGAGCAGCGGCGAAAGCAGGATGAGGATTTGCATTGTCGCCTCCGTCAGCTGCGCTCGAGCAACACGGCCACCGCGTGCTTAGCGAGCTTGCGGTGGCGATCCAGGTCTACGGATCGGCGCACATCGCCATCTTGCCATCGAAGCGAGGCGCCCCACCCTTTGAACTTCTGGCAGCGCCTCGGCGTGTAGACGATCGTCGAGCCGTCATCGAGATACCAGACGACCAGTCCGCCGATCCTGCAGCGACCGCGTAGGATCATGGATGCGTTGGCCCGGATTGCAGATGCGCTCATCACACGCGCCCTCCACAGAGCTCGCGCACCGGCACAAGCGAGCGATTCCGCGGAACGGGCTTGTACGTTTGCAGGCTGAACAGGTAGTCGGCCGCTCTTTGCGCACCGGCTGCGGCCCTGAAGATCGCGCGGTTGTCAGCCTTCAGGCACTTGATCCACGAGGCCAGATACTCGGCGTGCTGCAGCTTGCCCGTGACGCCGAGGCGAGCGCACAGGAAGGCAGCACCCATTTCGGCGATCAGCTCTTCGCGGGCATAGTCGTGTGATCCGCGCCCGCCGTGTACCCGATCGAGGCGCGACTTGTGGCCCGTCCAGTGCACCAGCTCATGCAGCAGCGTTGCCTTGTAATCCTCGGCGGACTTGAAGGCCTGCAGCGGCGGCATGCCGATCTGGTCATAGGTCGGCCAGTAGCACGCCTTGACGCCGCCCGGCTTGATGTCGGCGCCCGTGTTGTCGATCCAAAGGTTGAACGCGGCATCGTCCAGCTTGGCGTACTGCTGCGCCGGCTGGCCCTTGAACTTGTCCGGCAACCCGTCGACCTGCGAGACGTGAAACACGGTGTGGCGCTTCAAAAACTGGTACGTCACCGTCTCGTCAGTCTCGTTGCCCGTGTCGTCGACGATGCGCTTGGTGTGCCGGTCCGCGTAGACGATCCGGTACCCCTTCGAACCACCGCGCACTTGAGCCTTTGCGGCTTCCGCCTGCTTGTAGGTCAGGTAGGCGGGCACACCCGGCGGGCCGAACATCCACAACAGAATGACATTGATACCGCTGTAGTGCCGTCCCGTGGTCGCGTTATAGGGTAGCTCTCCGCCGGCACCAAAGGTGGCGGCCTGCTTTGCATCCCACGGCCGCACCCAAGGCGCCGTGCCGGACTCGAGCTCGGCGATGATCCGGCCCGTCACTTCATCGTATACGTTGATTTGCTTGGTCATTGGTGTGATCCCCTGTGAGCTTCTTATTGATTATAAATTGACGTGATTCCGATTTATTGTCAATTTAATGTTGATTGTATTTCACAAGGAATGCGCTGCGGGGCATCACCCCGCATAGCCGATCATCACGACGACGAACATCACCGAAGCGATCAACCCCACCCCGGCCAAGGCCAGCGGCACACAAAGCTCGCGATCGTTCATGGCGCTGGGTCCAGCCCCCGCGCGAAGCAAACTCGGATGGCGCCCGTGATCACATTCATCAGTGAATTGCCGGGTTCACCAAGGCGCGCTCGCTCCAAAAGGTCGCGGCGAATGGTTGGCGCCTGCAGTGACAAGTACGCCCGCACAGCCCTTTGCAGATCGATCTCCGCCGACGTGATCGCCTGCCCAGTGCCGATCAGCTCCGCCGCTGCAGCCGTCAAGAGTTCTGCCGCTGCGGCGTCACGGTGCACGTAGTAGTCCGCATTGCGCAGAAGCTTCTGAATCAGTTCAGGCCTATTGCTCATCAGTCGCACCCCGGTCCAATGATGTTGCTGTCACTCGGTGACACGAACTCACGCCAGTGGCGCCACCCCTTCGGGCACCAGAAACCCCACGAGCGCACGCGGCGCCCGGTGAGAAAGATCGTCATCGTCGGCTGACCCGGCAGCACGACCAGGCGATGAGCAAAGGTGGCGCTGCGGTAGACCAGCGCGCCCGTCTGATGCAGTCGCACCGTCTCGGCGCCATCCTCGGCGCGCACCACTTCGTAGAGCGGCCCGCGCAATAGCAGCGAGACGCTCCGCCAGGGGTGATCGTGGCAAGCGCGATCCTCATCGCTGCGCAGCATCACGTGCAGGTAGCCGTTGCACCACCTGTTGCGCGGCCACAGATGCCAGCGCAGCATGTAGGGATCGGCCTCGCCGCCGATGTGGCGATCGGGCTTGCGCCGCGGCGCCAACCGGCGGGCGAGGAATGCGCAGATGCGGGGATGCACTCTCACGACACCCCCTCCCCCGCGAAGATTCGGGCCTCGAACTCCTGCAGCTGGCGCATTGCCGCTGCGGCATCGACCTGGGCCGTGCCCTCCTGCTCTTTGGCGTCGAGATACGCCTTGCATAAGGACTTCAGGCGTGCAAAGGCGGCATCTTTGTCCGGCCTAGCCTCGATCGCGGCGATCAGGTGTTTGACGGTAAGGAAGGGCGAGTTCATGATGCGTCGTTCCCGTGGTCAACCCCGATAAGCAGAGGCTGCATGGCGGCGCGTAGGCGTTGGCGGGCCGCGAGCGTGTCGGCCGGGACGACATTGGTCATATCGACCTGCAAGGCCTTGGCCGCCCGACGGCGCCGGGCCTCGCCCACCTCGGCGTGCGCCCGTGCGATATCCATGTAGAGCTGCACGATCGCCTGACCTTCCTCGCTGGGCATCTCGCCCGCTTGGCAGGCGCGGCAGGCATTGCGCAGCGCATCCACTGCCGCCCGCCGCACATGATCGAGGGGATTGTCCATCACATGCCCTGCCTGCGTTGATGAGTTGCCCATGCATCGGTGCCGGCTGCGGCGCAGCTGGGGTAGGGGCCGCGGACCTTGGTGCGTTTGATGTCGTCGGGGCCCATGACCTTGGCTAGCGACACCTGATAGGCCCACCACCATCCGGTGCGGTTTTTCCAGAGCGATATGCCGGCGCGGTCGAGCATCTCGAGTTTCAGGTCTGTAGGGGACATGGCACTTGCGTTCCTGTGTGAAAGAGAATGACGGTTATTCGCATTTTCGTCAACGGCACATTTTGTGGGCGTCAACGTGAAACACATTAAACCGCAATTCCTAATCGTGGATGAATCGCCAATGGGTAATGGCCGACTTCACGATTTCTTTGAAACCAATCGTTGATGTAAAAAGTCCTACGGATTGACGGGATTGGAGTTATGTGCTAACACCCACATCGGGTTTACCTATGTAGGTGTCAGCACAAACCCCTTCGATCCTACGGAAAATCTTATGGAACAGTCGCGGCAAGACTTGCTCCGGCATTACGGTTTCATTCCCGTAGTGGGGCGGAAGGGAATTTCTTTTGCGCTCGTCGATGCGCGCTACGCTAAGCAGTTGGCGAAATACCGATGGGCGTTTCACGTGCGCGGCGACGGCGCCGTATCGCCGCGGGCATTTATCGACGACAAATGGGTGTTCATGCGGCGCTGGGTCGCGCACGAGGAGTATGGCGCTCCGCCCGCGCAGTACGTGGCCGAGCACCTCAATGGCGACTTGATGGATTGCCGGGCTGAGAACATCAAGTGGAGCTACAAAAAGAATACGGTGTACCAGCGTGAGAAGCGGGAAGCCGCCGAGGCTGAGGCCGATGCGGACTTGCGGGCGCGTGTAGAGAAGGCCCGGAGCATGACCCATGAAGAGCGCGTCGAGGCGTACAATAAGCGCGTCGCAGCCATGTCGCCCGAGGAGCGAGAGGCGCACCTAGCTATGGTGGCGCGGGCCCGAGCCCAGATCGCACAGCGCGCAAAGGTCTAATTCAGGAACCGCACTTCGGTTTTGCGGCCGTCCGTGCTCAGGCTCACCCGGCGGTCCTCGGCTGCGTCCTGCAGCGCCCTGTTGACCGATGCGACGGGGCGCTTGATCGCCGCGGCGAGCTCGCGCTGAGTGCCTGTGAGGCGCCCGTGAGCGTCTGCATGGGCCCTGAGCTCCTCGATCACACCTTTCCGGGCTTGGCTGGTGCGCCGCGGCGCGGCCGCGCGTGCCGGGGATGGCGCTGGGGCCCGCGGTATGGCAGGAGGATCCGCAGCAAAGGCGATACCGAGGAACATAATGGTGCCGATCTCGCAAATCACCACGACGAGATAGGGTAGCACGAGCACCAATCTGTCCGTCGTCCGCTGCTCGTCACTGCCAAAACCCAGCGCAATCAGCACCTTTGCGGCGTGCCTGTACCCGCTGTGCTCCTGGGTGTGCGGCTTCAGGCCTTTCAGTTTTCCCTCGAGCAGGCTGACGTGGCTGTCGCCCATCGTGACGACGCTCTTGCTGCCGGCGCATTTGGTGCTGTCCGGGTTGGCTCTGCAATCCTTGTCGCGGTTTTCGCGAGCGTGCCTGACAAGGGCCTTGGCTTCGGTGATCTCTTGCTCAAGTGCTGCTCGCCGGCGGTTCGCCTCGGCGATGTCGTCGGCCTTGGCTGTCAGCGATTCGCTGTTGCGTGCACCGCTGGTCACGACGACATAGGCAGTCGCGCCGAGGAATAGCAGGGCGAGGCCAACGGCTTTGAGGTAGTGCCTTTTGCGCCACTCCGGTGCCAGGTAATGGCCTGAGCCCAATGCAGCGAGAAGCGCAGCCGCGCTCAGGGCGTGGTCAATACCGACCGGTGCGCCGCCGATCACGTCGCGAAACAGCACGTAGATGGTGATAAGCGCGAAGAAGGCGCCCAGGCACCCCGCGCCGAGCCGGTAAAGCATCGTTTCACCCCACCGTTTCACGAAACGACATGAAACAGTGCACGATTGTTTCATGAAACGATGCACGATAACGGTGAGTTGATGAATAATCAATGCACTATTGACGTGAATTCAGAGAAAAGGTAACGATTCCCGCTTGTTTCACTTGTTTCGTTTCACTTTGTTTCACGAACGATGCTGAAACAACGAGTGAAACGATAGGTGAAATGACGGTGTTCAGTTGAGCGTACATCCCGAATGGAAGCGACCGCACTCTATAACGCCATCGTGCTCGAGCTGGAACGGCGCCGGCTGCACGTGGGCATCAGCATGGAACGCATGAGCGATCTCGCGGGCAGCGCGGAGCGCAGCTACGCCAAGATCCTCTATCCCGACACAGTGAGTGGCCGTGTCGCCCGGTGGGAGACGCTGCAGGCGTATATGCAAGTCCTCTTCTGCGAAGGGTTCGTGTTGCGCATCGAACCAACCACAACGGGGATGCTCACCGCGGAGGGCACAAAGCGCAGGATCCTACAGGAGGCCGCGACGTGGGATCGATCGTCCCGCCGAAGGCTGATGCGCGACCTGGCTAAGCTCGCGGTCGAAGCCCGACAGCGCAAGTTGAGCCCCGAGCGGCGCAGCGAGATGGCGCGACATGCAGCGTGTGAGAAATGGCGTAAAATCAGAGCGTTAAAGGTGAGTGATGCCCAGCGAGACGTGGAAAACCAAGTGGCAGAGCATGCAGCGGCCAAGTGAGCATATCGAGTACAAGAAGGACAAGAAGGGCGGCCTGATCGAGAAAGAGCGTCCTCGGCGCAAGAAAATTACGCCATTGGTCAAGCGTGCGACAGAATTGATCGTAAATGGTGAAGCTACAACCTTGAAGCAAGTTGCGGAACTCGTGGGGTGCCATCAGGATTCGCTGCGCAAGGCTTTCGACCAAGACCATGTAATCACCTATCTGATTGAAACAACGAAGAAAAATCTTGCGCGCGGTGTGCTGCGCGCCGGCGCGGTGAAGCTCGAGCTGCTCAGCGCCGTCTCGGAGAAGGTGCAGAGCGAGGTGGCGACTGAGATCCTCGCCATGAACGGTATTGGCGTGCCGCGGGCAGGCCAGCAGACCAGCGTAAACGTAAGCGTTTCAGCTGGTTACGTCATTAATCTATCACCGGATGGTAGCAAGGGCGCCGAGCCCAAGACGATCGACGCCGAGCCGGTGCTCAGCGAGCACGAGCGACTGATACGCGACTTGGGGTGAGCACTTGAGCGCCAAGATACTGATAACGCTGCACATTTTGCGCACCTATCAACTGATGCGAGATCAGTGGCCGCGCGTGCACCCCTGCCCCGGCGCTGCGCGGAAAAGGTCGAGGGGGTGCCCGGACCTTCGGCCGACGGAAGCCGGGCGCCGGGGGTGGGGGCAAAAACGCGCGCCGGCGGCCGGCGGCTGTTTCGCCATCAAAAATTTTTGGAAAAACACAGCAATAACAAATACTTAGTTACGCCGCACCACCGCTGTGCGTTGCGCCACAACTCCAAGCCCCCGATACAGCATTGTTCATGAGGCGCATGAAGGCGACACGGTTGGTCGATTTGGCCCCCGGCCAGTATGTATGGGGGTTCGTCGTCGACTGCCCCTGCTGCGGCGAGCGCTTCATCACAACCCACAAGGCCAAGTTCTGCAGCGAGTCCTGCCGGAACACCAGTTGGCAGCGCATCCACCGCAGACACAAAGGATGGTACGACCATGCAGGAAATACTGCTGCCCCCGTCTTCGAAAAGCGATCCCGTAGTCCGAAGCCTCGAGGAGGCCCTCGCCCGAGCAAAGTCCGGTCGCACAGTGGGCATCGGTTTGGTTGAGGTCTTCGGCCCCGAGAACATGGCGATCAATGCCGCGGGCGGCCTTCCGGCGGCCATCTCAGTCGGCGCCACGCATCTGGCCGACATAACGCGCCAAGCCCTCTTTCAGAAGCGGAGCGTCATCCTGCCGGCAAGGATGGCGTAGCGGCCCGTGAAAGAGTTCAAGCCCGATGGCGAAGTGCTCCGCCAGTTCATGGCGAGCCAGTCGGCCGTCAAGATCATCCAGGGGCCGATCGGCAGCGGCAAGACTATCGGCTGCGGCATGACGGTGTACGGCAAGGCGCTCGAGCAGGTGAAGCAGCGCGACGGCCGGCGCCGGTGCCGCGCGCACATCTTCAGGGACACGTACGGTAAACTTGAAGATACAACTTTAAAGACGTGGCTTAATTGGTTTCCTGAGAAGGAGTTCGGCCGCTTCTATTGGAGCAAGCCGTTTATGCATGAAATCCGCGTCGGCGATATCGAGCTCGATGCGCACTTCATCGCCCTCGAGGACGCGCACGCTGTCGATTATTTCAAGTCGCTCGAGACGACGATCGCTTGGTTCAACGAGGTCCAGTACATGGACCGCGTGCTGTTCGATGAAGCCGTATCCCGTGTCGGCCGCTATCCGCGGGCAATCGACGGCGGGGCGGTGAACCCCATTGTGATCGCCGACATGAACGCGCCATCGGAGATGCACTGGATTCCGATCATGCGCGGTGACGTGGCGACGCCCGACAGCTTCACCGAGGAGCAGCGCCGTGCGCACGTCAAACCAGGGGGGTGGGAGTTCTTCGTCCAGCCGCCCGGCCTGCTCGAGGTGAAGGGCGAGGACGGCAGCGTCATAGGTTATAAACCCAACCCGGCGGCCGAGAACTTGAAGTACCTGCCGACCGTCGGTGGGCAGCCCTATTACATAAACGCAATCCAGGGCAAGACGAAGCAGTGGATCGACGCCAACGTGATGAACCGCGTGAGCCCGCGGCGCGATGGCAAGCCCGTGCTGCCCGACTTCAATCGGTCGGTGCACGTGGCGAAGAAGGCGCTTGAGCCCTTCCCCGGTCTCGATCTGATCATCGGGTGCGACTTCGCGCGCCGGCCGGCTGCGATCATCATGCAGAACTTGCGCGGCGTCTGGTACGTGCTCGCCGAGCTGATCGGCCGCGACATGGGCGCCGACAGGTTCGCGCCGCTGCTGCGCAACAAGCTGGCGCAGGAGTTCCCCGGATTTCGGTACATGATCTGGGGCGATCCGTCGGGCGACTTCAAAGGCCAGAACGACAACACCACGCCGTTCCGCATTTTCCGCGCGCACGGGCTGAACGTCCGCGAAGCGCCATCCAACCTCTTGACGCTGCGACTGCAGGCAGCCGAGGCGGTGCTGACGCGCATGAGCGGCGGCAAGCCGTCGCTGCTGATCTCGCCGGTGTGCACGACGCTGATTGCGGCGCTGGATGGCGGTTACCATTTCCGGCGGTTGAAGGTCACGGGCGAGGTCTACGAGGAGACGCCCGCCAAGGATGAGTATTCGGACCCGGCTGACGGGTGGATGTACGGGCTCCTCGGCGGCGGTGAAGGCCGGGCCGTGCTCAGCGGATCATCCGAGCCGGCGAAAACCGCGCAAGCGAAAAGGCCTTACAACCCATGGCAAAAATCGGGAGCGCTGAGGAAGTGGTAGGCGATCCGCCGAAGCGCCGCCTGTGGCTCGTGTTCTTCTCTGGTGGCGGTATCGATCGGTGGTGGAAGCGGTTGCTGCGCCCCGGCTACTGCCACGTCAACGCGGCGTGCTGGTGCGCTGAGGCCGAGCGATGGGTGTTCGTCGATCCGACCTGGCGCCGCCTCGAGGTTGAGGTGTGGCGCCCCGAGGATTTCCATCGGCGCCTGGCTCAGCTGCTCCGGGACAGCTCCGCCATCCTGCGTGTGCCGAGCCGCTACGACCGGATTTGCCCGCCGGGGGCTGGATGGTGCGTGAGCGTCGTTAAAGGGCTGCTGGGGGTCCGGTGCCGTGCGTTGGTGCCGTATGGGCTGAAGCAGCATCTTCTCAGCATCGGTGCCGAATTGGTCGATGTCGAGAACGAGTATGGCGCAACTGTTCAAGAAACCGGAAGTTCCGGCGTCCTCCGACGAGGACCCGCAAGTTGCAGCACTTCGCCGGTCGGAGCAGGAGCGGGCGGAACGTGATCGCATCAAGGCGACGCAATCGCAGCTGCAGACCGAGACGCGGCTGCGCAATAGCGGCTCGGGCATCCGGTCGCTGTTTGGTTCACTGTTCGGCAGGGGCGGGCTGCGGTCGCTGCTCGGGTCCGGCTGATGCAGCAGAAAGCCTCTTACGGCAACGGCGGTCTTAGCGACAAAGAGCGCGCCACAATTGAGTCGCTGGTGCTGAAAAAAGTCGCGCAAGCGGAGATCGACCGCAACCGGCACATTCGGCGCATTCAGGATTGCTACAAATACGCGATGCCGTGGCGGCACAAGGCCAATCAGAATCAGCCGAGCGATCAGCTCGATGAGATCTTCGATGAAGAACTGATGACGGTGCTGGAGGACTTCGCCGCGGACATGCTCAACACCTTCACGCCGCAGAAGAGCGACTGGGTTGATCCGAAACCGGTCACCACGCTGGACAGCGGCGCCAAGAACCAGATCGCATCTGCGCTGAGCAAGTACAAGCGGGTCATCTTTGACGAGATGGCGCGTAGCAATCTCTATCAGGCGATGCAGGAAGCGTACATGGATCTCGGGCCGGGGACCATGTGCATGATGATCACGGATATCGATCCGGCGCAGCCGCTTCACTGTGAGGCGATCCCCGCTGTCGATCTGCTGCTCAACCGCGGGCCGTATGGGCGCGTCGACGGTGATTGGCGAAAAACCAAACGCTGCGAGTATGAAATCCCCACGCTGTGGCCTGAAGCGAAATGGCCCGACGGCAAAGAGTGGAACTACGATAGCGTCGCCGAATACGAGGTGATCGACGGCGTTTACCGCGATCACAAGAACAAGGCCGACGAGACATGGCACTACGTCGTTTTGTGCGGCGGTACGCTCGTGCATCGCGAGACATATAAGGGCGCTGGCTCCAATCCGTTCATCGCCGCGCGCTGGTCGCGCGATCCCACCACGGCGTGGGGCGTGGGCCCGACGTATCGGACGCTACCGGCGACGAAGACGCTGAATCACTTCCGGTACTTGAGCTTCAAAAACTACGACAAGCAGGTGGACCCGAACGTCTCCTACGAGGATGACGGCGTGTGCAACATCGACCACGGCCTAAACCCCGGCGAGTGGATACCGCGTGCTGCGGGCTCGTCGGCGCCGGAGCCGATCGAGAGCAAGTCGAAGATGGACTTGCAGGTTTTCCAGATCGACGAAGTGCGATCGGCGATCCGGCGCGCGCACTATCAGGATCGGCCGGAGCAGACCGGCAAGACGCCGCCGACTGCGACGCAATGGGCGGATGAAGCGGCGGAGCGTGCGCGGCGCATGGGTTCGCCGGCGACGAACCTTGTCATCGAGTGGCAGTATCCGATTTTCCGCCGCTTCGCCTACTTGCTCGCCAAGCGCGGTTCGTTGCCCAAGGTCGAGCTGAACGGTCAAGAGGTTGCACTAGAACCGATTTCACCGCTGCTGCGAGCGCAGGAGCAGGAGGAAGTCATTCGGCTGGACCGCTTCGCCGAGATGATCCAGGCCCGTTTCGGCAACGAGATGGCAAACATAATCATCAACACATTCAAGTATGCCCACCGCCTTGCGCAGCGGCTCGGCGTCGATCCCGATCTGGTTCGGACCGAAGAAGAGATCCAACGCGCTATCCAGCAGCTTGGCCCTGTTCTCGGGGGCGCGGAAGGCGGTGATGGGCCCGTACCGGAGGCCGCCTGAAAATGCCAGCGTGGGAAGATCTTAACAAAAGAAACGTGCACCAAAATGTGCGCGATGAAACCTTCGCCGAAATCTGCGCACAAGCGCTGACGACGCCGGCGGGTCGCCGGCTCATGGATGCGCTGCGCGAGCGCTATTTGCATACGGTTTTGCTCGGTAACCCCTCGGACGGTGCGTTGCGAGAGCAGAACGCAAAAAGGCAGGTTGTGCGCGAACTTGAAGAGCAGACGGCCGCTGGCCTCGCTCGACGCGCAACTGAGAAGAGTAGCTGATGTTTCTACGCGGTATTTGTTTCGCCCCTGACGACGAAGGTGGTGGCGGTGGCAACCAAGGCGGGGATCCGCCTGTCATGCCCGAAGGGTTCCCCGAGCAGTTTTGGGACAAGCAGTCCGGCGCACCGAAACTTCCTGAGTTCGTGAAGAGCTACAACGAAGCAGCGACGTTCAAGACACAGCACGAGCAGACCCTGGCGACGCTGAAGGCGCGCAAGCCCGGCGACATCAAGCTCGAGTACAAGCTGCCCGACACGGTGAAGGTGCCGAAGGGCCTCGAGCTCAAGATCGACGAGAAAGATCCGCGCGTCGACATGGTGCGCCAGTTCGCCGTCAAGCACGCCCTGCCGCAAGAGGTTGTGTCGGAGCTGATCGCTCTCGATGCGCAAGGGCAGATCGCTGAATTTGAAGCGATCGAGGCAGAGCACCAAGCGGAGATGGCGAAGCTTGGTCAGAACGGCCCCGATCGCGTTAAGGCCGTCGAGACGTTCCTCAAGGCGACCGTCGAGCAGGGCGAATACGAAGCGCTCAAGGGACTGCTCGTGAATGCCGCTGCGTTCTCAGCCGTCGAGAAGCTGATCGCCAAGGCGACGACGCAGCGCATCCCACCCAACGATCCGCCGAACCCAAACCCCACTCCGCCCCCGAAGCCGCGGCTAGCGGATCGCCTATACGGTCAACAGAAAGGACAGTGACACATGCCGACTCTTGCTGGCTCAAACCCCTCCTTCACTGACTGGACGAAGCAGCTCGAGCCCGACGGCGGAATCACGTCGGATATCGTCGAGATGTTGCGCCAGACCAACGAGATGTTGCCAGAAATGGTCGTCACGGAGGCGAACGGCCCAACATATCACCGTTCAACGATTCGCACGGGCCTGCCTTCTGCGACGTGGCGCCAGTTCTACAAGGGCGTCGCTCAGAGCAAGAGCACTGAAGTGCAGGTCGATGAAACCATCGGCATGCTGGAAGCGCGGTCGATGGTAGATAAAGACCTCGCTGAGCTCAACGGGGATGTGAACCAGTTTCGCCTGAACTCGTCGTCGGCATACATGGAGACGATGAATCAGGAGATGCAGCAGACGACGATTTACGGCAACGTCAGCACCGACCCTGAAGAATTCAACGGTCTAGCGCCGCGCTACAACACCGTGCAAACTGCTAACGCGGCGAGCGCCGACAACGTGATCGACGCCGAAGGAACAGGTAGCGACAACACATCCATTTGGTTGGTGGGGTGGGGTGAGAACACAGTGCATGGTGTGTTTCCTCGCGGAACGCCAGCGGGGTTGAGGCATGAAGACCTCGGTGTCGACCACAACACGCCGGACCCCCTTACCGCGAACCGATTCTTCTCCGCTTACCATGACAAGTGGGAATGGAAGTTGGGCCTCGTTGTGAAGGACTGGCGCTTTGCTGTGCGCATTTGCAACATCGATGTGTCCAACCTTGTCGGCGAGACGAGTGCGGCTGACATCCTCAAGACGATGACGATCGCCATTCATAAGATTCCCGCGCTAGGTTTGTGTCGGCCGGCCTTCTACTGCAACCGCACCGTCATGACGATGCTGGATATCCAGGCGCAATCCAAGGCCAATGTCTGGCTCACCGCCGGCGAGGAAGAAGGGAAGCCCAAAATCACCTTCCGTCGGATTCCGATCCGCATGTGCGATCAGATCCTCAACACCGAAGCGCGCGTGCAGTAAGGCGGCGCCGTAGCGCGGCGCCTCCCACGTCCCCTGTCCTCTATCACAAGGCAACCGTCCATGCTTCTCGACAGACTCCTGCAGCTCAGCGATGTCCAGGCGCTCACAGCAACCGCGATCTCGCACAACGTGATCGATCTGGGTCCGCTCGGCGGCGGCAACACCATTCGCGACATTGGCGCCGGCGAGGAGCTGAACCTGTCGGTGTTCACCGGCACGGCGTTCGGGTCGGCAGGCGGCACGGCCGTGTTGACGATCACGCTCGAGAGCTCGGCTGCTGAGGCCCTGTCTGCAGCGACAGTCCACTGGACTTCAAGCGCGTTCACAGTGTCGGCGCTGACCGCCAACAAGCACATTATCGAGGGCATCACGATCCCGCCGGGCGCGTACAAGCGCTATCTCGGTTTGCGCTACACGGTTACCACCGAGAACTTCAACGCCGGCACGCTCAAGGCGTGGCTGCACAAGGGCCGCTTCGACACTCGCACCTACAAGTCTGGCTACAGCACAGGCGTCAACTGATCCTGGCTAGCAGCTGCAGCTCAAAACGGAACGTGGACCATGGCACGATACTTTCTGCACGGCGACTGTCAGCTCAGCACTTCGGGCGATCCGGACGATGTTCGGGTGTACGCGAAGGGCGAAGAAGTCGAGTACGCCGGCCGGCCGACGGCACAGATGGAGCCGCTGGATGACGATGCGTGGGAAGCGTTCTTCGCCTACGCCGAGGAGCGTGAGAAGCAAGGGTTTCCGCCGGTCAAGCGGTTCCCCTTCAAGGTGATCCAGCATAGCCAGCTCAAGTCCGCTATCGAGATCCCCGAGAACTGGCAGGAGATCAATAAGTTCAAGCAGATCTCGCTTGCGCGCGAGCTCGGGGCGCCGTTCGGCGTCAAGCACGAAGACGCGCTGGTCGCCATCCAAAACGAGCTGGATCGGCGCGCCAGCAAAGATCTCGGGTGACCAAACCGCTTCAGTCGCAAACCGGAGTAGAACATGGGTAACAAGATTTTCCAGGGCGCAGCCCGGGACATGATCGCGGGGACGAGCGGCATTGCGCAGTTCCCTGCCGCCGCAGCGCCCGCTGATGGCAAGTCGCTTGCCGCGGTGCTCCGGTACATCAACGACACGCTGTTGAGCTTGGGTGGCGCCTATGTGCCCGGCTTCGGCTTCAAGGTCACGAAGTCGGAGAACGTGAACACTGCGACAGGTGTCGATCTCTTCACCGTCACAGGCAAGGTGCTGCTCACCATGTGGACGGGCGAGGTGACGGATGCGCTCAACGCTTCGCCGATCGACTACAAGATCCGGGTGAAGACGAGCAACATCGACCTATGTGCCGCATCCAACATCGCGTCGGCGGCCGTCGGGTTCATGTTTCAGATGTGCGGTGACGCCGGCGACACGCTGATCAACACGGCCCTCGCGACTGAGACCGCGGACAACAACGGCAAGGGCCACGCGATGCGGATCGTCGGCAAGGCTGGCGGATCGCTGACACTGCAGAGCAACCGCACGGCTGGTGCTGCCGGCGACACGATCATCCACAGTGTTTGGTATCTGCCGCTCGAGGCTGGTGCATCCATCGTCGCGGCGCCGTAAGTCGAAGTCCGCAGGGGTGACGATCCAAAAGGGCGGGGTTTCGGCTCCGCCCTTTGCTTTGAGCTTACGCGTCGCGGCCCCTGGAATCTATCCAGCCGATCGTGCATATCAGAAGCGCGCCGCCAGTACCGATTGAGCGTGTACGTATTTGCCCGGATGTGTTTGTCCGCATCTCAAGACGGCCAAGTATGCCGCCGGAGAAAGAGCCGGTCGTAGAACTCAGCGTTATGCCCGGCGATCCGGCCGAACTAGCAGCTTGGTCTGACTGATCGAGGGGCGAGATGTAGAGAATATTGGCGCTGTTGTAGGACACATTGGTGATCGCCTGGACCTTGATGTTCAAGGGCACGGACAGCGCATACGTCACCGCGGTCGTTACGGCAATCGTAACGTTCACGTCGGCGATTGGCGAGGTGTGCAGGAACTCGTCGCCGATCTGCGAGAACGCCCGGATCGCGCCGGCAGCGCGCATGATGGACCCAATGCGCCGGTACGCTGTGTAGCCGGCCGGCAAGGCGGCCAGCACGCTGGACTGCGTGACGCTATCGTGGGCGAGAATATCCGGCGCACGCCCCGGTCCCCATATGGCGAAGATGTGCCACGTGGTGTTGGCGAGAGCTGACGCGGATCGCATACCACTACGATCACCGCCGGGTGAATGGGGCAACCAGTTCACGTCGAGCTGTTTGAGAATCGGCGTGTCGACATCGATGTCTACTTGGTCGTGATTGGCGGTCGATGGCAAGCCGCTTGGATAAATGTTCACTGTCGATCGGCACGAACCCGGTGCGATTAAGAGATCGTTGTTCGCGTCTGTGGTGTCGTTAGTGAGGATGCATCCGTCAATCCAGCCGCGCGGCAGGAAGCCTCGCCCGCCCACGCGCTCGCGCAATACGGCGTCCGGGCTGCGGTTGCTGAAACCGAAAACCCTATTCATTACAGATCCCCGGCGAAGGCGTGGATGTTGAAGCTTTCAGCGTTGTGCGTGGACGCGCGCAGAGAGTGAAGGGGCGGCAGGTACAGCGAGTTGCGCGGCACCGTGCAGTCGATCGTGTGAAAGAACGCCGCGACTGTGGCGGACGGCGTGATGGCGGTAATGGGAACTTCGCGCCACAGGAACGCCGTTGTGTTGTTGTGGATGTACAATCGCACCATGCCGGCGGTGGTCGTTCCGATGGCTTGAATATCGATGTGGTCAATCAGCGTTCCGTCGGTCGCGTCCGCGGTCAACACGGTGCCAAGCGTACCGGAGCCGTCGCGGTTTGTGTTGGCCGTCGAGATCGTGACAGGGCCATACCGGAGGTCCTGCATAAAGACGGGAGTTGCAACTTTTGCCATGGATGACCTTTAGCGGCTGGTGTGCCAGTTGGAGAGACCTGCGTAGGACGACGTATCGGCGACGCCGAGGGTCGCGCGGGCGGTCGTCGCGTCGGGATCGTCAAGCACGGTTGCCATGAACACGGACACGGGTGTGCCAGTGACCGATGTGCTCATGATCGGATCGCCTGCGGAGTTGAAGCCGAGGAACTTGTTGGCGCGTGCAGCGGCGGCAGGGATGCTGAGATTGGTTGTGATGTCGCTGTCAGCCAGGCGTAGCGTGCGCGCGATCGAGTCCTCGAGCTGCTGCAGGATGGCGGTGAGCTTGTCGAGCTGAGTGTTCAACGTGTCGATCAGCAGCGGCCCGCTGGACGGGAAATCCGTAGTGCGGTCGACCGGGATGTCTCGGAGGATGACGACCTTATCGTTGAGCGCCAGCCCTGCGTTGAACGTGATCTTTCGCGTCGACGGCTCCGACGCGCCGGCGCCAGCGGCCGTGTAGTCGGCCCGGAGCACGTCGTTGACGTAGACCTTCAGATCGGAGTTGGAGAAAAAGGCGAAGGTGATGTTGAAGACGGTTTGGCCGGCGGTCGCGGTGTAGGCGATCCGCGGCGTAACGTCGTCGATCTTGATGTGCTCTGTGGCCATGCCCCACTGTGGCGGGGCGAGGCCTCCGCCTCAACGCACTACCGGGGGCGCTGCGCAGGGATGTTGAACTGGTCGTTCACGCCTTCCTCGATCTTGTCGAAGAGCCCGCGAAGGTAAAACAAGTTTTGAAAAGGTATGATTTTGCGGATGGCCTTGGTGTCCGACCGGCTCCACTTCTCGCCACCGAGCCTACCAAGGGTCAACGCATCGGATGCGAAGTCGGCCGTCGGGCCAAGTGCCGCGCCAATGGCGTTGCGGGATTGATACCGGCTGATCTCTTTGCCGGTCAGGACGGACAGCCCCAGGCGGCCTCCGGTGATCTTCTCGGACATGGCGTTGGCTTCCATGAGGATGCCGAGCAACCCGCTGTTGTCGAGCGCTTCGGCGACCCAACGGGCTTCGTTCCATTTGCCGGTATCCTCGCCGCGCCCCAGCGCTTTGATCTGGGCCGTCATTGCGCCGAGGCCCATGGCGACGAGCGCCCCGGAAAGCGCCGCGGCGTCTCGCTGCTGCAGCCCTGCGATGAGGGTCCGCTGCGTGGAGACCATGGCGAACGACTTGAATTGCCCGATGATCCGCCCCCAGCTGGTCGACATCCACAAGGGCTTTTCAAGGCCGGGGGTGATGATCAGGGTTTCGACTTCGCGGTTGATGACGGCGCGCATGGCTTCAACAGCCTTGAGGTCTGTCCACGCTTCGGTGTTGGGCAGGAACACGCCGTTGGCGTCGTTGCCCGACTTCTCGGCTTCGGCCCAGATCCGCCGCGCCATGGCGTCGTCGACGCCGCCTTGGGCGAGCTGGTCGATCTGCTTCTTGGTCGCCTTGCCTTTGGCTACTGCTTCTGTGGCTCGCATGACGTTGGCAAGGGTGATGACGCCTGTCAGGCTCTTCAGTGCCCCGTTCCAAGGGCTCATGAGGTTGACCATGCTGTAGCGGTCGGCGAGGTACTGGACGCCACGCTCGAATTTGCTGTTGCGGCCGAAGTCGTCGAGCAGGTCGGCCAGTTCCATGGCGCGCTGGTCGCGCACCATATCAAGAGCCGTACCGGCCAGCCGTACTTCTCGTGCGGACATCTTGACCGCTGACAGGTTCGTGACCAGCGGCGCCCACCCGTCGCGGAAGGCGTCGAGGCCGTACCGCATGATCGGCCTAGCGAGGTCCGGCAGGGCGGAGATGGTGACGCCGCCGAGGCGCGCCAGGTAGTTCAGGTTGAGCGCCACCCGTCCGGCGCGGTACATCAGCCCATCAGGATCGCTGGGCATGGCGTAGTTGCCGCGCACTCGATCGCGCAGCCCCTCGAGATCGGCGCGCGAGCGTTCATAGGCTTTCTTGAGCCGATCACGTTCTTGCGCCGACGTGGCGCTGTTGATCTTCACATTGTACTCGTCGCGCAGTCGGTTCAGCGTGCCTTCCAGCTTCACATCGCCGAACTTGGCGGCGAGCTCGATATCGCCGGACATGCTGGACGTGTAGATGCGCGCGACCTTTTCGATGTCGCGCTCTAGGAAGTCCTCGATCAGCTCATCCGGGATCTTCAGAATACGTTTACGCATCGGGCCTTTCGGGCCTTGCACCAGGGCGATTCCCGGCAAACGGAACGCACTCTCACCGAGGATGGTGTTTGTGATTTCCTCGGCGAGAGAGCGGATTTCGGCGTCCGCCATCTCTCCAAGCTCGTTGGGGTTGCGCGCTACCTTGGCGCGATCGATCATCTCGCGCAGACGGGTCGCGCGGTCTGCCGCCTTCTGATTGGTGTCCAGGGACTTCTCGAGCGTCTTGCGCTCGGCGCGCTTCGCCTTCTCGAATTCACGCAGCATCGGGGCGAACTGGCGTTCGGCCTTGCGTACAGCCCGGTCATGCGCGAGCGAAACGCTGGCCTCGAGCTGTTTTAGCTTCGCCTTCAGCTCGGCACGTTTAGCGCCGCGCGTGCCGGCAACCTGTTGGTTGAAGATGCTGCGGCCCTGCTCGAGTTCTTTGTCGCGGGCGTGGGCGAGAAGTTCAAGTTCATCGTCGAGGACGGCGCGGATCGTCTTCAACTCCTCGGCGCGTGTGCGATTGAAAGCCTCGAGGGCATCGGAGGATGCACCCTTAACCTCGGTGGTACCGAGCTTCTTGACCCGATCGATACGGGCCTGCAGCGCGTTCCGCTGTGAGACGTAGGCGTGATACTCGGGTGGCGCGTCCGTCCGTAGGGCTTTCATCTGCTCGTTGATCGCGGCCTTGCCTGCGTCATCCGCTTCGCCTCGCAGCGTCCGTAAGTGCTCGAGCTGATCATCAATGGCCGCGAAGGCCGACTGGTTCGCCCGTAGGCTTTGCAGATCCGTCTCGAGCTTGGCTATAGCGCCCGGCCTCGCCGCCACCGGAAGTTCGATATCGGTCAGTTCCTCTTGGAACCGGGCGACGCGGCCTTCCTGCTTGGCAGTGAATTTGCTGATCGCGGTGTCGCGCTCTTCGGTGATGTGGCCTGTCAGGATGTTGAGCCACTGGTCGCGCTCCGCGTTGATCCGCGTGCGATTGTAGACGCGGGTCAAATACGATGGTGCACCGACAACCTTCTCTGTGTCTTTGGGAAGCAGTCCGAGCTTCACCGCTTCATCACGCAGCGGCGTAAACACCTTGTCTCGGTACGCCTTTGCGGCTTCGGCCACTTGAGGGATGGCGTGCTGGTCCTCACGGCTCATCGCCTTGCCGATCTCGTGCCGGAACTCGCGTGCGCTGAGCTTGCCACCATCTTCGCTTGAAGTGCGCGACCAGTCGCCACGCAGCGCGGCCGTTCGGCGTTCGAATACCGATACGTCGGTCTTGTCAAAGAAGTATCGTGCGTAGGCGTCATCCATGAGCTGGATGGCGTCGATCATAGGACCGCGGCGCATCTTGATCCGCGTTTCGACAGTGCCACCTTCCGAGGTGGGCGTGCCGAGCCTGTTCTCGCGGTATGAAAGACCTGCGTCAGCAAGGTCGCGTACAGCGGCCCGAGCGGTATCGAATTCTGCATTCTGCAATCGGGTGACGGGGGACAGTCGCGCCAATCCCGTTTCAAGGTTAGCAGCCGGGGCGAGTGTCAGTGGTTCGCGCGTGGCTTCGGCAGCGCCGGCGGAACTTGCCTTGAGCCCCGCATTGATCTCGCCTCGGAAGCCGTCGACCACATCCGTGAGCTGGGCGATCTCGCGTGAGGTCAGCTTGCTGATGGACGCGCCAAGCAGGCCACCGAGGATGGTCGCCGTTGCCACGCCGGCCGTCGCCTCGAGGCCACTATGCGTTTCCTGCGTGCCGTACAGAATGCTTTCTTGCACGGCCGCAGCGGCGCCCGTTGCCGCGCCAACACTCTTGGCGGAGTCCAGCGCAGCTCGGCCAGACTTGACGCCGCGGTAGATCTGGCCGGCGGGTAGAAAGAGGGTTGGATCGAGCAGGCCCATGCCGATCCGGGCGACGACGCCGTTCCACCCGCTCTTGTCGAGCAATTCCCTGTCTTTCTCCTCACGGTCGATACGCGACATCCGTGCGCGCGTGTCGGCTTCGGAGTAGGAGTTGACGAACCGCTCGAGGTGGTTCGCCTCGTATTTCGTGCCGCCGATGAGGTCGATCGGGTTGTGATTTGGGTCGTAGGTGAAACCGGTTCGCTCGTTGAGGTAGTTGTAGGTTGACACGACCGTGTTGCCGGTACGGGCAGCGGCGCCCCAGATGGCGCTTAGCCCAGCCTTCGGATCGGTCGGGGGCTTCACGAGCTGGGGTTCGCGCGGACCGGTATCGGTGAACGCTTCTTCAAAGAAGGGCATCAGGGAGCCACGATGTCAGAGATGCTGCCGTCAGAAGCACGGCCGCCAAAGACGCGCTGCCGTTGCCGTTGGAAGTAGTCACGGGCGAGTTCACGGCCGGGGCCGATGTCCCACCTGTAGCGAAGGGGCCGTTGGTCCGCGCCGCGAACGATGTCCCACTCACCCTTCGCGTTCTTGGTGACCACGAGATAGGACGGCGGGCGGCCCGCAGATATGTCGGCTTCGGTCGTTCGATCTGCCACCACATTATGGTCATCCGGGACCGTGCCGAGCCGGGTCGTCAAGTCAGTTCGCAACTGATCCTTCAACCAATCATGGGAACCGTTGATTGCCGGATAAACGGTCTCAGGTGCGTGCAGGGTCAGTCGGCCGTTGTTGACCTTGCTGCGCCCCCAATACAGGCTCATGCGCTCGATTGTCTGCTGGCGGGCAACTTTCTCGTCAAGGCTTTGCGCGTACCGCTCGGCGAACACGCTTTCGTAGTCGGCCACGGCCGCGTCGCGGGTGCGTGCGTCGGTCGGAACGTCGGGGCCGATCGTGAACAGGCCCGGATCGAGATCGTCGGTGATTTGCTTGATCGTGTGTTTTCGCGCGATCTCGCGACCCTTCTGCTCGAGCCTTTTGTGCTGCTCAATGACTTGCGGATCGTCGCGGCGTTTCAGCTGCTCGGCCAGCTCTGCCGGGCTCGAGTACCGCAGTTTCGCTTGCCAGTTCTGCAGCGTCTTCACCACGTCCTCACCCAAGATGCGGTTCACATCTTCGGGCGCGCGTGCCCAAAGACGGTCGATCGCCATCATGGCGCTGCTGAACTTCACCGGATCGGTCGATCGAGCCGCGCCGCCAATGGCGTTGCGGATGTCCTCGGATCGCAGCGTCGCGGCAAAGTGGTCGTCAGGGATGGACGCGAGCACATCGAACGCGACGCTTGCCCGCTTCGGATCAGGCCCCGCAATGGCGCCGGCGATGTGCGAGCGGTCGCCTGTGCTCAGCGCCATGACGCTGGGCCGGTCGTAGGTTTGGCCGACGAACCGGGCCATTTGCACGCGGGTGTTGAGCCCCTTCAAGGCTTCGTCGCGCGCGCCAAGATCGATCGGTGCGGGCATGGCGAAACGCTCGGGGAAGCGCTCAGCCGCCAGCGCGATCGGATCATGCTCGAGACGATCTTTGGTGGTGGCGATCACCTTCTCGAGGTCGCGTATCCATGCCGCTTCGCCCGGCGCCAGTTGGCCGCTCGTGCCGAGTGCTCGCGCTTCGGTCAAAGCCTGTTGTTGGACCGGGAGCGACGCGCGTCCAGCTTCCTCGGTGGCCTCAAAGCGCCGCATGCGCTCGCCGAGTTCCTCGAGCAACACGTGGTCGCCGGCAATCGATGCCGCCTGGATGATGGTGTTGAGAGACTCGGGGTCAGGACGAACGCCGCTATCGATTTGGCTTTTAACCCTGATCCATTCAGCGTCAGCGCCCTTGCCGAGTAGCTTGCGCTCGCCGACAAGCAGTTTCAGGTCAACGCCGGGCTGCGTGATGTCGATCGTTTGACCGGCAACCTTCTTTCCCCACATCTCGATGAACTGAGCGCTGGTGACGCTCTCAACGCCGTTCGGGAATTGTGTTTTGATCTTGTCGGGGATATTGCGCCAGATCGCCGCTTTGGCCCACGCCTCGCCCTTCTGACGCCCTTCGGCGGTGGACGCCATGTTTTGCCAGGCGGGCGCCGACGGGTTCGCGAGGTGAGCGGCATAGCCGCCCGCGCCTTGCTGATGGACCATGTAGAGATCGAAGGGCGTAGCGTCGCGACCGAACTGTGCTTTGAACTGGGCGCTTTCGGCCGCGATCTTGCGAGCTGCGGCGCGTGCGTTGTCCTGAGGGTTGAAGATGTCCCCTCCGCCGTACTTCGCAAACTCCTGATCCGAGAGTTGGAACAGCCCCTTATAGCTGCCGGTCACGTTGCGGGGGTCGCCGCCGCTCTCGATCTGAGCGAAGCGGCGCAAGACTCGCACGTCGACGCCGGCCTCGGCCGCGGCGGTGTCGATCGCCGCGCCAATCTCCGGCTTGAAGCTGGCGCCGAGGGACGTGGCTACGCCTTGATACTGCTGCACCTGTGCACTGAGCGGCTGCTTGCCGAATTCTGTCAGTCGGTCGTGACGCACCGCTGATGCTCTAAGCCGTGCCGCATCGCCATGCCCACCGTTCTTTTTGAGCCGATCCGCGATGTCGTCGATGGTGTCGTTGGGCACGCGCACGCCTTGGCCCATGATCGTCTCGGCTTCGGTCTTCTCTCGTCGTGCGTCGGAAAGATCCCTCTTGCGCTCCGCCTCGAGCGCGCGGATCTCGGCGGTGGCCTTGTGATAATAGTTATAGCGCTGCTCCTCGCTGAGGCCTTGCAAGCGCGGATCGGTCGTGCGCAGCAGCTGGTCCTCGGCTTCCTTCAAGGCGAGTGCGCCAGCGTCTTCGCCCGTCGCGCGATTGACGCGGTACTTGTCGCCGATCGACTTGATGACCGTCTCAGCGCCGGCGCGGCTGGTCGTGTCATTGAAGCGCAGATCCGCTTCCTCTTGCGTCATGAGGTTCGCGGTCACGGCACTGTCGAGCACACTGCGGTACTTTTGCAGAGCCGCCAGGCCGCGCGGTCCGTTCAGCTCGCCGGCCATGGCAGACGTGATGACATCCCCACCTGTCTGGTCGGTCAGGAGCTTGATCCGGTTGCTATCCAGCGCCCGGTCACGGCCGCGCTTCTCCGAGAGCAGCGACGAGTAGGCCGCGTTCCCTTGGTTACCGAGCTCGCGCTTGATGTGGTTGACGGCGCTGGGTTCGACTTTGCCGAGCTTGCCCTCGGTGTACGCCATCCACGCCTTATCGAAGCCCGCGGGATCTTGAGAGAACTTGTCCTGCAGCTCGGTGCGGGTGCGGCGGATCTCGAGCTCCTGATCCGCGAGATATCCAACTTTGGCCCGGTGTGCTTCGTGTTCGTAGACGTGCACGCCCGTGTTGGCGAGCCGTGCGCCGGCTTCGGCGAGCTGGCCCCAGGCTTGTGCACCGGCAGCCACTTGCGCAGCGGCCGACGATTGGCCGGCCACTGACGGGGACGGCTGAATGAGCACGTCGTTTTCGGGGAAGGGCAGTCCTGTGCCGCGTGCCATGATTACCGCCCTGCCGAGTAAACTTTGCCGGCCGTCTCGGCGACTTTCGCGCCGGCCGAGATGTAGCTTGCGATCAGTGAAGTTTTGCTGCGTCGCCGCGCCAGGCCCGCGGCTGTCCGGGACTGGTCAGCGGCGATGCGGGAGCGATCCGCCTTGGACAAGTAATTGTACCGCTCGGTGCGGGCATCGCGCTCCTCATCGTCAATGATGCTGTCATAGATCGCAACGGCGGTCGGGCTCGCCTGCCCAACGCCGCGACCGGCTCGAATGGCGGCGATCGTCTCGAGCGAGGATGTGAGGTTTTCACGTCGCCGGGCCTCGGCCTGATCGGCCGCTGTCCGGTACTCCTGCTCATGGATGCGGTGTTCTTTTTCTTGCTGACTGAGCTGCTGCGCTTCGAACGCGGCGGCGCGGCTACGCTCCCGCCCTTCCATCACGGTTCCGGCTGCGTTTAGGGCGCCGCCTGCAGCGGTAGCTATGAGGGCAAGCTGGGCCATGTCAGTACGCCACTCTAGAATGGATCGCGAGCAGTTTCAGAGGAAGCGGGTCAGGCTGCATGATCGTGATCGTCGGTTGCCGTTTCCAACCCAGGAAGCCAAAGTGCTGGGGTCCGCTCTTCTTCGGCGGAACGCCTGTCGGATCTTCGTGAAGTTGGTACGCGCTCAGCACATAGCCGTTGGCGGCGAAGCGGGCGGAGTCGGCGACATAGATGTCGGCTTCAACGATCCGCATGAGGTTGCCAACCTTCGACCCGTCGTCCCCTTCGATGACCGGAGGTAGCGTTTCGATCTCGGAGCCGTAGAACAGACCTACGATGTAGGGCCCCGCGGGAATCGTATCGAGGGCTGGCGGATTGGTGCCGAGGTGTAGACCGCTGGTCGTGACGATGTTGACCACCGTCGATCCGTAGGTCGCCTGCACGTCCGACAGCGAGTTGAATCGGGTTGCACAGTCGAGGGTGACGTTTTGATCGAAGAGCTCGAGCGTAAAGACCGTGTTGCCGCCGATCTGGCGGATACACGCGACGTAAAGATCTTCCTCGATCGCGACCAGCGAATCGAACGTGTCCGTTGCCCGGTCGGTTTCCCAAGGGGTGGTATTGCGGACCTTCTCAGCGTCAATGAGCTGAAGGACGGCGAGTGTGCCGTCGGCGTTTCGGAACAGAGCGTACCGCTCCAAACCGCCGGAGAAGCGCGAGACGACGGTCATAGCCGTGGGGCTCTTGAACAAGTGGCCGCTCAACAGCGACACTTCGTCGGCCTTCCATGCGCGTGTGGCGTCACCCGTGGGCCGTGCCGCGATCACAAGCGAGCCCGACACGAGCACCACCCCGTTGTCGAAGGACTCCTGCTCGACGTTTGGCGAGATCGGCCAGTTTGATCCGAACGGAAAGAACGCCATCGAACTTGGCCGAAAGGGCTGCTGGGCATTCTCCGGGACGTAGTAGAGCCCGTTGTCGGTTGAGACGATCAGCTGCTCGGCGCTGTGGATCTGGACGATGCGCGACGCCGCGTTGTCGCCAATCGACTCGAGTATCGCGTCTGCATCGGACCCATCGCCGACATTGAAGTTGAAAAGATCGCCCAACGCGGATGCGGCGAGATAGTCGGCAGCGGACGGCATGCCGCCGAACAGAAGACGGTTTCGGTGAAGGCCGACGCACGACGGATAGCCGTACACAGGTCCGATCAGCTGTTCATCCCAATCGGTCACGGCACCGTTGGTCGTCGTCCCTACGGCGCTGATCGTCGTCGAGTCGTTGGGTCCGATCAGCTTGTCTGACGTGGTGAACGCAATCAGGGTTTCGAGCAGGATCACCGTGATCGAGCTCGCGCCGGGGATGGCGATGATGATCGCCTTGGCCCCCGTCACACTACCCGACACGACTTCGCCCACGGCAAAGTTGGCCGACGAGCTGACCGTCAGGACATAAGTTTCGGGCAGGCGCTCGATGACCGTCGCGGTGCACGACAGGCCGCCACCATCCACCGCGGTAATCAGGCAGGCTTTCTTGTGATACCGAATGTACTGGCCAATGTGAGCGCTCACGAAGAACGGCGTTGCGCCGCTCACGGTGAGCGTAATCGATCCCGTCACGTCGGAGCACGTCAACGTCATCGCAGCGGGGGCAAGTTTCAGGTAGGGCTGTTCAATCCGCCCCGCGGCCCCGGACTTGAATGCGAAGGGCGCGCGGGCAAACGACGTTGCTCCGGTCCGGGTGATGATCTGGGGCGGCATGGTATCGTGCGTGATGAACATGGTGTTGGCGGATTGCACAATCGCCATTTCTCGAAAGATGTTTCCCGTCCAAGGGCAACCACCGAGAGAGGCCGCGAACGTGACAAGCCCGGTTACTGGATCGCGCGCGTAAGCATTGAACGATCCGTCGCCGAACGCGATCACGTATTGTGTAGTGCGGTTGACGGTCCATCGGACTATTCGAGAACGCGACGGGAGAAACTTCAAGAGCCAGGTTCCCGGCCGGCGCACGGTTCCACCGCCGACAAGGCAGCGCCGGTTGTGCAGCGACTTCGCGCCGTTCTGATACTGCTCGGTGTCCTGGCGCATGATCAGGTCAGGATCAAGTTCGCCGGCCGAGAAGTTCGTCTGTAGCGGTTCGGTTTTAGGCACGGCGAGCTTTCAAAGAGCCTGAAGATGTCGCAGTGCCCGTACGCGCGCGAAGGGCCGGCGAGCTGACGGGCTCCTGGGGTGTCTGGGCTTGCGCGTCGCTCGAGCGTGCGGTGGCGAGTTGCGCCTTGGCGGCATCGTCCCGATCGGTGGCTTCTGCGTAGCGCTCGCCGATGCCGCGCAAGAAGATCGCTTCCATCGTTCGGATGATCCCCTCGGCAAATTCCGGTGCGAACCACGACTCGGGTATGCGCCAAAGGTATTTGGCGATCACGGTCTGTGTCTGATCGACGTTGCACAGGATCATCTTGCCCATCTGCTCATAGGCGATGGGCACGCCGTCAACCATGACCGTGCGCAGTTTGATTAGATCCGTCGGCAGCGTGTAGGCGAATTCCCACGGCTCCGGTGTCAGGCCTTCCTCGAGAGAGTTAATCAAGCTGAGTTGCTGGATTTTCGTTGGGAGTTTGAATCGGGACCGCGCCAGTTCCGCGCGCACTACGAATTCGTAGTTTTCGAGGGTGATTTTCGATGCCACTGACCCATCGTCCAGCGACGAAATGGGATCGTTGCCGGTACGGGTCAGTGCCGCGTTGATGAGGGACAGATCGACGTTTGCCATGGGGGTATCTGCTGGAAAAATCGGCGTTGCCGCAACGCACGTCGGACCGTAAATCAACTACATATTGCGTGAAAAGGTATTATCCAGTAATGTACCTAGTATCCCGCACGAAATGTAAAACCTGTTTGAGTGTGAGAGCGTTACTAAATGGCGGCCCCGAAACTCGAAACCATCCGGCAGCAGTATGTCCGGCTTTGGAAAACTGCGGAGATTCACCCGGAGTGGCGCGCCCGGCTGCAGCGAGCGGCTGAACGCATCCTGAGTTTCAAGCAGCAATACCGAGACGTTGAAGCCAAAACGGGCGTCCCTTGGTTCTTTGTCGGAATTCTCCATTATCGGGAATCGAATTGCGATTTCGAGAAGCACCTGCACAACGGCGATCCGCTGACAGCGAAGACCGTCCGTGTTCCTGCCGGCCGGCCGGCGACGGGCGAAGCGCCGTTCTCGTGGCTCGAGAGCGCCATCGACGCGCTCCTGATGAAGAAGCTCGACAAGGTTCCGGTTTGGGATATCGCCCGGATTTGCTTTGAAGCCGAGCGGTTCAACGGGTGGGGCTACCGCGGCCCGAACAAGCCGAATTCCCCGTATCTGTGGTCCGGCACCGATGCCTACACGGCCGGCAAGTATGTGGCGGATCACGTCTATTCCGCGACGGCCGTCGATCGGCAGGCCGGCGCCATTGCGGTCCTGAAGGTGCTCGCCGAGCTCGACCCTGAAGTTGCGATCGTTGAGCGCAAACCGATTGGCAAGACCATCAAGAAAGAACCGGTGTTGCGCATGGGGCTGAACGGGATCTTTGCCCTGATCGCTGCATTCCTCGCCACGCTTTGGGACTGGGTGGTGTCGATGTGGGACGTGGCATTGGGACTGGTGCAGAGCCTTGGCGCTTACCTTGGACTCCTGCCGGCCGCCGTTGATTCCGCCTCGCAAACGGTCGGTGCGGGGCAAACCCTGTTTGAGCAGCTCGGTATCGGCTGGCCCGTCCGGCTCGGTATCGCCGTCGCCCTGGCCTGCCTGGTCGCCGCTTTCGTCACCGAGCTTCAGTCGAAAAGGACCAAGTAGATGTGGGACCTGCTCTTGAGCGCTCTCCTGGGCCTCGGTGGCGTCGGCTTCATCACCGGGCTTCTGTTCCGCTTCACCTTTGCGGCGCCCCTGGCAGCAATGTTCCCCGCCGTGGCCAAGATCTTGGCTGGCTTCGCTGAAGCAGTTTTGTACCTCGTTCAATGGTTTTTCGGGAGCCTGTTCAAAGGGTTGACCGAGCTTTGCCAGATCGGATGGCGCGGATGGCTGGCCGTCGCCGTCATCGCGGCCGGCGCGGGGTGGTACGCCGATCGGTATGATCCGGTGCGGTCGCATCTACCGCCCATCGTCCAGAGCCGGGAGCCTGATGCGCCGGCGCCAGCCGCGTTCCTGCCGGAGACGAAGCCAAAGGCCAAGCGCAAAGCGCGGGTCGCACGCAACACCAAGCCAGTGCCCCCGCGCACCACGATCGCGCAAGCGCCGCTGACGCCGGAGTGCCCGTTGCCGTTTTTCTGCTGGTGAGGAGCCGCAGCTATGGAGACGTTAAATGGCGCGACACGACCCACTCGGGGAGCGGGTAGCTCGGCTCGAGGAGCGGCTGCGAACAAAGCTGCCGGCGATCGAGGAAAAGCTGGGCGAAACAGCTCAAAGTCTCAACGGGTTCAGCCGGGAGCTGCACGCCGTAGAACTGCAGCTCGGAAGGCTGTGCGCGTACGGCAAGATCGCCCTGATGCTGGCCAGCGCTGCGCTGATCCACCTCACCAGCTCGAACCTTGCAGCGCAGATCGCTGGCTACGCCTTAAAGGCCGTGTCAGTGCTTCTCTCACTTCGGATCTGGTAGCTCCCCTCACGCGCCTGAGCATTGCGATCCTGGCGGTGACGTGCCTGAATTTCGCTGTCGAGCTGATCGGAGCGCTTTCGCAGTGAATTACGTTGAGGCGGTCGCCCAATACGGCAGCGCTCGGGCGGCTGCCCGTGCCCTCCGGTGCTGCCCCAAAACCATTGCGCGGCACCTCAAGAAAGAGGCCCAGATCGTCCGGCCGGAGCCCGCCAAAGACGTGCCGATCGAGAAGCTGCGGGCGCAGTGCCGGGAGCGCTTCGAATACCTGCACCGCGCCGACAAGGCCGAATCGTGGGCCCCGATCCACGTGAAGGACAAGAAGCCGATCGGGCTCCTATGGTTCGGCGATCCCCACCTTGACGACAACGGGTGCAACTGGCCGCTGCTCGAGAAGCACGTCGCGCTGTGCGTGAACACGCCAGGGCTCTACGGGGCCAACATCGGCGACACGACGAACAATTGGGCCGGCCGGCTGGCGCGGCTTTACGCCGATCAGGACACGAGCCGGCGCACGGCGCACCGTCTCGCCAAATGGTTTCTGGTCGACAGCGGCGTGCCCTGGCTCGTGTGGCTCATGGGCAATCATGACCTATGGGGCGACGGCGCGGCGCTGTTGCGCGCGATGAACACGCAAGCCGTGGCGATGCACGATTGGGAAGCGCGGTTCCGCCTGTGCTTTCCCGGCGGTCAGGAGATCCGGGTCCACGCTGCGCACAACTTCAAGGGCTACAGCGATTGGAACATCGGCCACGGCCCCTTGAAGGCGTCCTATAAATCGAGCGACGCCGATCTCTACGCGTGCGGCCACCTCCACGACTGGTGCGTGCAGCAGTTCGAGATGGCGGGACGGGGGCGCGTTCCGACGCTGATCCGCGTGCGCGGGTACAAGTGGCTCGACCACTATGCACGCCAGAACGGCTACGACAGCTCGCAGAGCGGCGCCGCCATTATGACCATCTTCAACCCGGCGGCGAAAGATCCGGCCGGCCGGATAATGGCTTTCTCAGATATCGAAGCCGGCGTCGCCGTACTGCGGGTTTTGCGGGGGGAGCAAGCGCCCGCGAAACGCCGGCCGCGGAAAGCATCTGGTTCGCGACCCGCTCCGCAATCTCGCCGCGGCGGTGCTCGAGCAGCCAAGCGTAACCGCGCGTAGTCTTCGGATCGGTGTGTCCGACCAACTGCCCGATCTGGTCCAGCGAGTAACCGCTGTCCAGCCCGTAGCTAAGGAACGTCCGGCGCGCGTCGCGAAGCTGCAGGTCGGGGCACTGGGCGGCTTCGCGGATCGAGCACCATGTGACGCGAATGGCGATGTTGCCGAACAGTCTGTCGGAGTTCTCGGGCACGTCCAGCCTGTTGATCATCTCCGCCACAAATGCGGGGACCTCGATCGACTTCTCACCGATCGTGCGAACGGTTTTGTGGTCGCCGAGCACAATTTTGTTGCCCCGCCAGGAATCTTTGCGGGCTCGCTCGATCTCCGATACACGAGCGCCCGAGAAGAACAGCGCCCACAGCACGGCCGCGTGAGCCGGTTTCTCAGTCGCGAGCACCTTCATCTGATCAACGATGGCGGCGAGCTCGGCGGGCGTCGCGAGGCGCTTGCGCTTTAGCGTGATCTGGCTCGCAGTGCCCTTCGTGGGGTTGACGGTTTCACCGTCGATCTTCTGCACCTTGAACTTGAAGTAATCGCGGGCGAGGTTGAAGAGTTGCCGCAGCAACGTGCGCACATGGTTCACGGCAGACGGCGCGCGGGTCCGACGGTCCTTTTTCTTGCGCTCCTCCGATATGAACTCCCGGTGCAGGACCTTCTCTAGAAAGGCGTCGATATCGGTCTGAGTGACGTTGGCGACGCGGAGATGCCCGAGCCCCGGCTTGATGTGCGTGGTAATCATGAGCCGGTTTTCCCGCACAGTGCGAGGCGCGTTGTGCTTCGGTGACCACTCGGCGAGGAAGCGGTCGCACAGCTCCGCCACGGTCGGCAAGCCGCGCTCCTCTTGCCAGATGGCGCTCGGGTCTTCACCGGCAGCGACGCGCTGCTTCAGGGCCTTGGCGGTCTCCCGTGCGGCGCTGAGGCTCATCTCGGGGAAGCGGCCGAGACGTGGCCGGCGCTCTTCGCCGTTGCGGGTCCGATAGTACAGCATCCAGCTCTTGCCTGTGGTGCCGGCGATCAGCTGCAGCCCCTTCACTTCGTGATCGCGTAGCTTGCCGCCGGGCTTCAGATCCCGAGCCGTGGCGGGCGTCAGTTTGATGGCGTCCATGTTGTATCTCCCAGGTCGCTTCTAGGTCGCGGTGAAAGGCCAAGTCGCAGGCAAGTCGTTGACGAATAATCAAGCAACGATTGATTACGTGATCTGCAACTGATTGATCAAACAAAAATTGACTAAAACCATATTACACATTGACATAATGTCAACAGACTCAAAATCTGTTATCCGCAAGGGTGTGGGGGTTCGAGTCCCTCCTGGGGCACCATTGATTTTCAACGACTTATGGGCTGTTGACGAAAAATCTTTGTTTCCATCAAGTCCAACTAAGTCGCACATAAGTCGTTTATCCCCCTAGAGCTCAGGCGTCCATCGCTGCTTTAAGGTGCTTCAGCAACTTGACCGAGTGCTCAGGCGTCATTCCCGGCGCACTTTCGAGAGCGGCGCTCAGCCGTGCCCACGAGAAGCCACGGGCGCTCGCCGTCTCGGCCGTCAGCACGTCCGCCACCTTGTAGCGGACGCTCCCACTCGGGAGCTTGACGAACGGCACGCCCTCGCCGCGGGCGCGCAGGTTGCTCAGCGTCCCCGTATCCAGTTGCCACCGATCGGCGAGCTGCTGCGGGGTGAGAAAGATATCGTCGATCGTGGCGGCCGAGGGCTCGAGGATCAAGGGCGTAGCTCCAACTTCACGAAAAGTCATTTAGCAACACATTATTTTTGTGAAGTTGTCAACACCCTCGTGGGTCATTGGAGTAAAATGGCGATCACCGGAGAGACCGAGTGCACCTTGCTGATCTTGATTTTTTCTCCGACACCGAACACCTCGAGACTGATCGTGCCCCGGTCGCTACCTTTGCCCAAGGTGCCGACCAGCGGCGTGACGTGCTCGTCTGCCTCTACAACACAAAGCCGACCGAAGTTCGCTACGGTCGATGCGTCACCGCCCGTCGGCGGCAAGACGATGAAAGCGGCGTCGTTGTAAGGCGCGAGCGGCCCCGTCTCGGCATCGACGATCAGCGCTTGCGCTTCTTTCGGGAACTCCATCACCGGCACCGTGCCGCCCTTGCGCGCGAACACGGACGACACACGGCCGTTGTTGAGGATCTTGCCTGCGATCGTGACGCCTTCCTCGGTCACCGGAACGCCGAGCCGGGCAAGCACTTCCGAGGAGCTGCACTCAAACAGATCAGCGAGCTTTGCCACATCCTTCGGCGTGAGTGTTTGTTTGCCTTGAAGCTGCCGCGTCAACACCTCAGGGCTGCGTCCGAGAATCTCCGCAACGGCGCGTTGTGTTAAATGCCGCTCTTTCATCTGGGCCTGAAACCAGTCGCGATCAATCTTGAGTGGCTCGTTTTTCGGCCGCCCTTTGCTGCGCTTCTCGACCATGGCGTGTTTCCCTTTCTTCGTGCGCTTCATCTGCGCACCACGTTTTCGATCATACCGATTTGCCGCCACGATGTCGCTCCTGTTTGTGAACGCAATTGATGTTAAGTCTAATTCATCAACTAACTGTTGCCCATTAGACTCTGAAGCGCTCGCAATTAATTGATGAGCAATCAATGTGTCATTGCGAAAAAAGCAGATTACAGGTAGATTGAGCCTAACGAGAGCGTGAGACTGATCTGAAACTGACAGGACAGGGGGACACATGCCATGTTTGAATCTCGCTGGTCGATCACGTTTGAGTTGGATTTCGCCCATCGCGCGTACGGAGTAGTCAGAGAGTGGAGTTTTCTCGGTATCGCCTGTTTCGCAATCGGCGCCTTCAAGATCCACGTCACTTGGCCGGTGGCGGATCATGCTCGTGATCGGAGTCGATCCTGGCGCGACAGGGTGTTTCGCCGTCTACGACTCGGACGGTCCCGCACTGAGCTGCTTCCCGATGCCCAACCATCACGTGATGGTCGGGAAAACCAAGCGACTGCGGGTTGACCTTCACGGAACGCTTGCTCTTGGCAGGGCCCTGTGCGCCAACGGTCCTGCCTTTTCTGTTCTTGAAGATGTGCAGGGCTTCGGCAAACAGAACGCCGCTGCTGCGTTCGTTTTCGGCAGAGCCACATGCGCCGCCGAGATGGCGTTGATCGCCGCGAGTGTCGCGATCCGCTACGTCCGCCCCGAACGCTGGAAAAAAGAACTCGGCATCTCGCCCGAGAAAGAAAACGCCGTGCTCGAGGCAAAGCGGCTGTTCCCGCGCCACGCGCACGAGTTCGAATGGGGACGGGGCTTGCGCACCAAAGAGCAGGCGATCGGGAACGCTGAGGCGGGGTTGATCGCGTATTATGGAGCTACGAAATTATGCCAGCCAAGCTCGAGCTGAAGGACAGCGGTAAGCGTCGCACTCTGAAAACCGGAAGCCGTCGCGATATTCGAGATGGCAAAGGGCGCTACGACCTGTTGCCCTGTAATGCCCTTGCCCAGGTCGCCCGCCTTTTCGAAGCGGGGTGCAAAAAGTACGGCGAACGTAATTGGGAAAAAGGCCAGCCGTTGAGCTGGTATATGGATAGCGGTTTGCGCCACGGAATGAATCACCTCGCCGGCCACCGCGACGAAGATCACGCGCTGGCGTGGGCGTGGAATGCTCTTTGTTTTCTCGAAACCCGGCACCGGATCGAAACGGGCCGTCTCCCCAAAGAACTTGATGATTTGCCGCGATTGCCTATTCAACCTATTGACAAAAAGAAAGCGAGAAAACGTCGTTAAATCAATTACACATTGCCATTCCATCAATTCCGGGTTATTCAGTTGATGTAAACGCGAGTTTGCGTTGACAGAAAATCCATAACCCGGAGATCTGAAAATGACCACCTGCACGGCCGAGCTACGGCTGAGCTTCGAAAACGCCGCTGACGCTGCCACGTTCTTTCAACATCTGAGCCAGGCTTACCGCTCGATCGTCAAGACGATCTCCGGTTCGGCCGCTGCGTTGACCACTCCCAAGGCAGCAGAGGCGCCGCGCATCGCGACCGAAACGACGACTGCGGTACGCGATCCCGCGCCTGCCGCCGTTTTGCAGGACCCCTTTGCCGAGCCAGCGCCGCAGCCCGAATCAGCCGCATCGGCGCTCAACGTGTTTGGTGACCAGCCGCAAGCCGACAAGCCGGCACCCAAGAAGCGTGGTCGTCCGAAGTCAGTATCAGAGCAGATCTCCGAGCCGCTCGACCACCCTAAGACCGAGGCCCCTGCGAGCGCAGTTGACGCCCCTGCCAAGGCGTATTCACTCGACGAAGTGCGCAAGCTCGGCAACGCCTGCATTGCCGCCAAAGGCATCGGTCCGACCTACATCGTCGAGCAGCTGAAGAGCTTCGGCGCGGGGCGCTACCCGGATCTCACTGAGGAGCAGCGCGCGATCGTCGGCGCCCGCTGGACGGCGAAGCTCGCCGAGTACGACAAGGCCAATCTCAACGATCCGCTGCCGCTCTGAGCCATGTCGGACAACGACCACAGCGCCCTTGGCGCGTCCTCAGCGGCGCGCTGGATGGCCTGCCCCGGCAGCGTAGCACTGTGCGCCACGCTGCCGCCCGCGCCGGACACGCAATACTCGCGCGAAGGCACAGCCGCGCACCGCCTCATCGAGATCTGCATGCGCGGTGAAACCGTCGATGGCGAAGAGATTCGCTTCCCCGAGAAACTGATCGGCAAAACGATTCTCGGCGTGGTCGTTACCAAGGAAATGGTCAAAGCCGTTTCGGTCTATATCAACCACGTTCGCGGCGTTTACTCAAAACACCAAGGCCTGAAGATCTACACTGAGCAGAAAGTCCATTTGCGCGCATTCGATGATGAGTTCTACGGCCGAAACGACAACACCATTCTGACGGCCGACGGCACTCTGTACACTTTTGATTACAAGCACGGGGCCGGCGTCCCGGTCGAAGTTGAAGACAACCCGCAGCTGAAATACTACGCGCTCGGCGCTCTTCTCGCCGAAGGCGGTGGCGTCGAGCGTGTCGTGCTCACGGTCATCCAGCCGCGATGCGAGCACCCGGACGGTCCGATCCGCGAATGGGAGATCGACACGTCAGGGCTCATCGAGTTCGGTTTTGAGCTGGCCGCCGCAGCCAATGCGACCCGCAGCCCCAACGCGCTTCTGCACTCCGGCAAGCACTGCCGCTTTTGCCCGGCATCCGGCGCCTGCCCGGAGCTTTACAGAGAAGCTCTGCATTCCGCGGGCCTCGAGTTCAGCGACACGGCCGCAAGGCTAGCGGACGCCACGCCGATCGCCTTTGAGGGGCTGAGCCCCGAGGAGCTTGGCGCGCGCCTCGAGCTGGCGGAACGGCTCACGGCATGGGTGAGCGCTTTACACACCTACGCCTATAACGAAGCGCTGCACGGACGCATGCCGGCGCGGCGCAAGTTTGTCGCCAAGCGCGGCCGGAGACACTGGCTCGATGCCGATCTGGCGCTGAGCAAAGCGCACCAGCTGTTCGGCGTCACGCACGACGACGTTTACACGAAGAAGCCCATTAGCCCCGCCGAGTTCGAAAAGCTGGTCGGCAAGAGCGCCGCCAAGCCATTCCTCAACATGCACGCAGAAAGCCGCTCCAGCGGCTTCAAGTTGGTCCCCATCAGCGCCAAGGGCGAGGCCCTCACGCCGGAGGCCCTGAGTGAGTTCGAACCCATCGAGGAGACATCCGATGAAGCCTGACCCCAAGCTCGAGCTGATTGCCGATGGCGTCTACGACACGACGGACGCCGCTTCGTATCTCGGGATCGCGCGCACGTATCTCTACAACATGCGCTTCAACGGTCGCGGCCCCGCATACACCAAGCGCCGCAACCGCATCTACTACCGTAAGGCCGATCTCGATACGTGGGATCAGGCGCGTAAGGCTCGCAAGAACGAGCGTGCAGCAGCCGCCAAGAAAAAGAGGAGACCCGAGCAGAAGAAAGCCGCCTGAGACGATCAACCATCAACGCTGACTGAAGGATAATTGAAATGGACCCGACCAAACTTGCAGCGCTGATGAAGCGCTTCCCCTGCAAAGAGCTCGAGACCGGCAACATTCGAACCTGTCCGGTGCGACTCTCGTTCCCGTCTGTATTCGAGCGCACCTCTTTCGAGAACGGCGAACCGAAGTATTCAACAGTGCTGCTGTTCCCCAAGGGCGCTGACGTGAAACTGCTCATCGAGGCGGCGAAGCACACCGCCGTTGAAGGGTTCGGCAGCAAGGCCGGATCGATGGGGTTGCACATGCCGTTCCGCGATCAAGGGATCAAATCGCTGGATGGCTATGAGGCCGGCGCTGTCTTCATGACGGTTACCAGCAAGCAGCGCCCCGGTGTTCTTGGACCCAACGGCAAGCCGATCACCGATGAAGAGCAGATCTATCCAGGCTGCTGGGCTTTGGTGACTGTGCGGCCCTTCCACTTTGATGCGAAGATGAAGAAGGGCGTCAGCTTCGGGCTGCAGAACTTGCAGAAGATCGCCGACGACGATTCGTTCGCCGGCACGGTCGACGCCGAGCAGGAATTCGAGCCGCTCGACGCTTCGCTGACCGGCGAAGATGCGTTCGCCAACGCCGGTAACGGCAAGAGCAACGCGCTCGATCCGTTCAACCTGGGCTGACGTTTCAGCCCTTTGCTGTACCGCCGGCGGGGTTATTTGCGCCCCGCCCTTTTTGACCCTTGAGGTTCATCCATGCCCCGCCGCACTCATCGCGCCTCGGCCATCGACCCTAAGACCCAATCTCTCACCTGCACGGGCTATCTCGTGCTCAACGGTCGAGGTGATGTTCGCCTGTCACGCGTCGCGCCTGCTCTCAGCCCCGGCGAAGTGTCGATGGCGCTGAAGATCACCGTACCGCTCCGGCTCTTCAGTCGTCCGGCGCTCAAGGCTGAGATCAAGCTGCCGGACAACGTGGGCGCTGCAGATGCTTCTGCAGACGTAGTGCTCGATCTCAAACGCGCCTTGCGATCTTGCCCCGGTGTTGAGCTGAAGATCGCAGGGTCATAACCGTCTGCTTTCGCGACCGGCGGGGCTTGGAGGCCTGCAACCCCCAAGAAGTGGCCTGATGCAGCGGGTTCCTTGCCGGTCACGAAAGCAGACGCACACTCGGAGCACTTGCGATGTTCACCAAAGAGATGATGGCCGCTCTCGCGGCGGATGGCGAAAAGCTGCGGCAGATGACCGGCGAAGACCACGGGCCTTACTTCGTCGCCGACGAGGAGCCTGATCAAGCTCTCGTCGCAACCGACGTGTGCTTGAGCTGGAAGTGTGACCGGACCCCACTGGAGCTCCGCGGCGAGCTGTGGTGCTGCCCGAGATGTGGCGGCTGTTACGGCACTGATGCGAAGCAGGGGATGTGAACCCGTGCGCACCGCCGGCATAGACTTCGAAACGAAATCGGCGGTCAACCTCAAGAAGGCCGGCGTCGACCGCTACGCCGAGGACCTGACCACGGGGATCTGGTGCCTCGCCTGGACGCTGGATGACTTGAATTTCCCCGTCTGGGAGCCCGGCGACCCCGATCCCACACCGCTGCTCGACCACATCGAGAATGGTGGAATGGTCAGCGCGTGGAACTCCTATTTCGAGGAGACGATCTGGCTTCACGTTATTCCCCGCATCTGCCCGAAGTGGCCGAAGCTCAGGACCGAGCAGCTCGACGACACCATGGCGCGCGCCTACGCAATGGCGCTGCCGGGCTCGCTCGAGTGGTGCGCCCGAGCGATGCGCATCCCTGCCGAGAAGGATAAGCAGGGCCACGCCTTGATGATGCTGATGTGCGCCCCGCGTCGCACTTGGAAGGCGAAGCCGGAGGGGCCGCCGACTTGGTACGATGAGCGAGAGCGCATCGATCGGTTGAAAGCCTACTGCGCGCAGGACGTGCGCGTTGAGCGTGCGCTGGCGAAAAAGATCGCCCCGCTGTCCAAGCGCGAACGCAAGGTGTGGCTGCTCGATCAGAGGATCAACCGGCGCGGCGTCCAGCTCGACATCCCCAGCATCAACGCTGCTGCTGATATCGTGACGCAGGAGTCAGCCCGGCTCAACCGCGAGCTGCGGGATGTTACAAAAGAAGCGGTCTCATCCGCAGCCGCGCCGGTCGGGATCGTCAACTGGCTACGCGCCCAAGGCGTTCACGCTGAAAACTTGCGCAAGAACACCGTTGCGGGGCTCCTCAAGACCGATCTCGAGGATGAGGCTCGCCGGGTGCTCGAGATCCGCCGTGAAGCCGGTAAAGCCAGCACGGCGAAGCTTCGCGCCATGCAGGCCAGTGTCAGCGCGGATAATCGCGCCCGTGGGATGTTCGGGTACCATGTCGCGACCACGGGGCGCTGGGTTGGTCGGCGCGCCCAGCCTCAGAACCTCCCCCGCCCGACACTGAAACCGCACGACATCGAGCAGATTATTCCGCTCTTCACCTCGGAGCACGGCGCGGACTGCATTCGCTACGGCTACGCCACGCCGCTCGACGCCATCTCGAGCAGCCTTCGCGGCATGCTCGTGCCAGCACCGGGGCGCCGCTTCATCAGCGGAGACTTCGCCAACATCGAAGGTCGCGTGCTGGCGTGGCTCGCCGGGGAGCAATGGAAGCTCGAGGCGTTCCGCGCCTACGATCGCGGCGATGGCCCCGACATCTACAAGCTGGCGTACAGCCGCTCATTCGGAGCGGCGATCGAGAGCATCGACGACGGGCAACGCCAGATCGGCAAGGTGCAAGAGCTGGCGCTCGGCTACCAAGGCGGCCCCGCAGCTTTCGACAGTATGGCTGCGAACTACAGCGCCGACATTGAAGCCATCGCCGAAGCGACGATCCGCGCGGCCGGCGACGAGTGGGACGATTTTTGGGCGAACATGCTGGTGCACAAGCGCACGCCGCAGCAGTACGCCCTGTTGCGGGACAAGTACGATTTCGATGTTTGGGTCGCGCTCAAGTACATCGTCACGAGATGGCGCGACGCTCATCCGCGCACTGTGCGGCTTTGGTATGATCTGCAGGAATGCGCGGTCAACGCGGTGCAGAATCCCGGCAAACCCGTCAGCACTGACAACGGTATGGTCTCGTTCCTGCGAACCGGGCCCATGCTCTACTGCCGCCTGCCGAGCAGCCGTTGCCTGCACTACCCCGAGCCGAAGATCATCTATGAAACGGATGAGATCACCGAGCAGCGCCGGCCGTCGCTCGAGTATTGGGCGTGGGACGGCATCAAGAAGCAGTGGACCACGACGCGGGGCTACGGCGGGTTGCTCGCCGAGAACATCGACCAGGCTACATCCCGCGACGTTCTGGTCGACGCCATGTTCCGCGCCGAGGATGCCCAGATCCCGATCGTCCTGCACGTGCACGACGAGATCGTTGGCGAAGTGCCTGACAACCATCCCGTAACACCCGAGACGTTCACCGAGCTGTTGTGCGCGTCAGAGCCATGGACCGACGGTCTGCCCGTGGCTGCCAAATCATGGACCGGATATCGCTACCAAAAGGACTAGGCCGATGGCTGTCATGGAAACCCGCTGTCCGCACTGCGGATCGAAGACGCCGACCCTGCTTCCGACGTTTACCGTTGTCCCGTCCGTCGTGCATTTCCGTGGCAAATCGTGCGCGGTCACGCCGATGCACGTCGACATTCTTGAGATCCTGCTCGATGCCTTTCCGCGTGCCGTGCCGCTCACAGAGTTAGCACAGCTGTGGGATCAAGCCCCAAAGCCTCCGACCGACATAGAGTCCACTCTCTCTGTTCAGATCTCCTACCTGCGGCGCCGACTGGCGCTTGGCAAAATGGGCTTTGGTATATTGGCGCGACGGGGATGGCAGCCACGTAGCGGATATGCTCTCGTGATCTTCGATCCCATCACCCCGTAACCGGCGGATGTCTCGTGCTGTCATCAGCCAAAGATTGGGCGCTGGAATTGGCGCGACGGGGGATAGCCGTGTTCCCCCTTCAGCCCGGCACGAAGATTCCTTATTCGAAGGATGATTGCAGCAAGGCCGATTGGCCGTTCGCCGGCGGCACGCACATCGCCACGACCAACCCCGTCAAGATCGAGAAGTGGTTCAGTGCGCGGCCCGACCTCAACTACGGCGTGCGCGCCAACGATCTGGTCATTCTCGACGTGGATGTGCGCGACGGCAAACAGGGACTCGAGTCACTTGCTGCGCTCGGCGAGCTCCCCCCGACCTTCACTGTCGTAACGCCGAGTGGTGGGCTGCACTACTACTGGTGCGGTCCGGGTGCAGGCCAGCGCGATCTGGCGCCGGGGATCAATGTCAGATCGATTAACGGGTATGTCGCTGGACCCGGCAGCATCTTTCAGGGCCGCACCTATCAGGTGCTCGACGACGGCCCCTTGGCCGATCTGCCGCCCGAGATCCGCAGCCGCCTGTCGGCCCCCGGCGAGAAGCTGGAACAGGCCCCGCCCCTCGTCGAGCTCGACACGCCGGCCGCCACCGAGCACGCCGCTGCCTGGCTCCGCCGGGAACCCGGCGCCCTGAAAGGTGAACGGGGCAGCACCGCCTATCGGTTGGCGGCCCGGCTCAAGGATTTCGGCCTATCCGAAGATGCGGCCCGCGACGCGCTGGACGCCCACTGGGCGCCGCGGTGCATGCCGCCGGCGCTTCCCGAAGACTTCCACGCCGAGGTTGCACATGCATTTCAATACGGCCGCAGCGTGCCGGGCTGCGCCGCCGTCACCGCCGAGTTCGTCGACGTGCCGGCCGCCTTGCAGGACATTCCCGAAGCCGCGCCTGAGCCGGCCGCCGGCAACTTCCAACTACTCGACGTTTCCCGAGGCCCAGGAGCGCTCCCAAAGCGCGAATGGCTCGTCCCCGACCTAATCCTCAAGAAAGGCTTGACTGGCCTTGTAGCCCCTCCTGGGGCCGGGAAATCGACGTTCTCGCTGGCGCTCGCCATCGGGCTGGCGCGGGGCGACTTGACGTTCCTTGGATTTGGCCTCAAGGATGCGCCGCCAAAAAAGGTGGTTTTGATCAACAACGAAGACGATGAGGACGAGATGCGGCGGCGCATCTTCGCCATTTGCTCTCACCACGGAATTGATTGGCTTAGCGTTCAGGGTCAGATCATCACACACCGAGCGATCGACAGTTCACCCTTCCTCGGGATCGGTCGCCATCCTAAGGCACGGGTGCTCGCAAAAACCAAACGATATGGCGAGCTCGAGGCCACGATCGCCGAGCATCGCGCCGCCATTTTCATCGTCGATCCATTTGTGGAGATGCACCAGGCTGACGAAAAGGACAACACTGAGCTAGCTCAGGTGATGGGGTATCTCCGAGGCACCACCGACGCCTACCATTGCGCTGGCCTGCTAGTTCACCACACACGCAAACCGCCCCAAGCTTCAAGTGAGAGCTATGCCGGGGACATGAATTCCGCCCGGGGCGGCGGAGCTTTCAGTGGTACTTGCCGGGCAGTTTACACCTTGTACAGCATGGATGAAAAAGACGGCGCGAAGTACGGTGTACGCAAAGAGGAGCGCGGACAGTACACGCGGCTGGACGTAGCTAAAGGCAACTACGTACCGCGTGGATCAAAGCCTCGATGGTACAAGTCCGTTTCCATCCATCTGCCAAACGGTGACAGCGCGCCGGCGCTCGAGGTTACCGACGTAGAATCGTTCGAGACGCGCAACCGCGATCACGTGCATCGGATGCTGGCCGACACGGTGGTGAAAGAGGGCGGCAACATGCCCCTCGAGGATGCGGCGAAGATCCTGAAGAATGATGAGATGTATGGTGCGCTGTCGCAGGCGCGCCGCGTGAAGATCGTAACCGAGTGTTTCAAAGATCCGATCATCCTTGATAGTATCGGCCTGCAGATCGTAGGCAACGAGCTCCAAGGGTGGGCTGAGGACAGGCCGTAACCGCCGTCGGCGGTCGAAAAGAGGAATTCGCGGACATGATGGAAGCCGAAATTACGCACGAAAATGACGAGCACGTTGGGCATCTTTACTATGTACGGCTCAAAGTCCGGCATCCGCCGCCGTACACAACACAGCGCCGAGTTGAGGCCATCTTGGATATTGCAGACGACGGGACACTGGCGGGTATTGAGCTTATCGACGAGATGCCGCCGCCCAAGATCAGCACCACAGCGTGATGTCTGCAATTCAGTGGAAGCAGCCGTTGATACGAAGGTCCACAGTGGTCACAGCAATTGACTGGGAGGCAGCACGGCGACGGGAGCGTGAGCGAGTGCTCGCGACGGCAGTCGAATTTCTCCGGGCGCGAGGCGTCCCCGATCGGATCATCAATGATATGGTGACCGAAGTGCCTCGGCTTGCCGAAGCGAAACGCTAGTATCGGCGCGCTTGTGTTGGCACTGCAGCCGCAGGCATCGTCGCTCACTTCCGAAAGAGCTTGCCGCGGTCGCGGTTCAGCTCGCGCCAAGTCGCGCACTTTACCTTGACCCAATCCCCGCGCGTGCCGCTGCGGTAGGGCTTGTCCCGCATCTTGGATACGATGCCCTCGAGGCCAAGCCTGTCGGCCTCGGCGAGAAGCTTTTCCGCGTCACTGAAGGGCTCGGAAAGCCGGAGCCGGGGATCATCGGTCAACCGCACCACGCGCCCAAGGCGCTTCTGTCGTTCGCTGAGAGGCAGGCCGCGCACGTCTTCGCCGTCCATCTCGAGCAGGTCAAAGGCCCAGACGCACAAGCTGCGCAGATGAGCAGCGGCGCCGCGCAACATGTCGAAGCTCGGCATCCCGTCGGGGCCGGCCGCGACCAGCTCCCCATCGATGATCACAGACTTGGCGGCAATCCGAGGCACCAGCCTTGCGATCTCACGGAAACGGTAGCTGATGTCGATCCCGCGCTTTGAGTAGAGCGCCCCACGGTCGCCCAACTTGCAAATTTGCACCCGCCACCCGTCGAACTTGATTTCGTGCTGCCATTGATCCCCGACAGGCGGGACGGCCTGCAGACGCGGCAATGCGGGCGGAACGAACAGCATGCGCTTAGAATGGCGCCGCGCTTATTGGAACGCAAGCGCCGCGGGCGGACCATCCGGGCAGGGTGAAAAACTGTCGCAGATGGCTATAGAGCCACGCCGCGCAGCCGGTCGCGTAATCCGCGCGTGAACGGCTCTACAGCTAGGTTGAGCAGAGCCGCCAACCCGATCGACAGGCCGATGCAAGCGATCATCGAGAGCCAGCCCCGCCAAGTCCAAACCGCTTGAGCGACGGACACGAGTACGAAGTGATTCAAGTACAGCGGGTATGAAATATCACCCAACGCTTGATCGATCGAGCGCCGACCTGAGGAAAGTGTCACTCGCGCAATGGCTGCCATAAACAGGGCTATGGCCAGCAGAGCAATGGCCGCACCGCCGCCGTACTCCGTGCGGCCGTAGTAGTCATATATGTGCAGCGCCGAAGCCACTGCACTGAGCGTTGCGCCCACGACCGGAAGCCAGCCGCCATCTCTGACGACATAGAAGATCGCGATGCCCAGCAGAAAGTACGGGGTCATTCTGATCGGGTATAGCCACGTGACGCCGCTCCGCCGGGCGAGGTAGGCGGCAAGCAGCGCGCCGATGAACACCATGGCGGCAGCGCGCTCTCCGGCTCGCAGCCTGAGACAGAAAAAGAAGGCCAAACCGAACAGGGCGTAGAACCACAACTCGATGCTGACCGCCCATATGTATCTCACGAAGAAGAACGCGGGCGGCGAGGGCCCAAAGCTGACGAATGGCAGGGCCAGGTTGTGGGCGATGGTTTGAAGCGAGAACATGCCTTCCGGCAATCTTGTGCTGCTCGGCCCGGCATAGGCAACGAGCAGTGCGTGCACAGCGACTGAGAAGGCAAGAGCAGCGAGGTACGGCGGCAGGAGACGCAACAGACGATTAGCGAGGAAAGCGCCGATTCTGTCGCGATAGTAGCGCTCCAGCGCGTCCGCAATGATGAAGCCGGAAAGGACGAAAAAGGACATCACAGCAAGCGTGCCGAGTGCCCACGTCTTGAGCGCGTCGACAAGCCACTGCGGGCCGAGGAATAAGGCGTGGCTGAGAACCACGAGGAGTGCCAACCCGAGACGAAACGCACCGAATGGACGGTAGCCCTCCTGAGCCTTCGGCAGTGCACCTGCATCTACCGCGGGCTTGCCGGGTAGCGCCATCGTCGCGCTGGTCATCTCAGTGATCCGTGTCATGATCGGCCCCGTCTGTTCTTACTGCGTGCTAGTGAAGAGCCGGTGATCGCCTGCTAGCATCACGGCAGGGAAACGCTGTCTGTAGTGCTTTCAACACCAGCCGTGCTATCGGCTCGTGCAGCCTTTGCGGATTGTCGCGCAGAAACTTAACGACGACATGTTTCGTCTGCTCGAGCGTCACACCTGACGGCAGACAATAGGCGTCTAGACTAGCCACGGATTGAAGATCGTTGAACCCTAGCAGGTAGCCGGCGCACGCGGCGCGTCGCACTCCTACTTCAGAAGTGCAAGCGTCCAGCCAGTAATTCCCTGATTTTGGATCTGCCCCGGCGGGATTGCAGAGCAGCGCCAGCACTACGCCGGTCATCAAAACAAGCCGCACCATGACAGCCTCCCCCGTCTAGGTTGTTGAGACGATTACGCTGCACCCCCGCGCCGTCAAATCACGTTCTGGCGCTGTCCACGCTCCTCGACTTCAACGCGGCGAGCACACAACGCACCCCGATTTTGATCAGCTCCCATCTCGTCAGTCGCCACCGCGTCTTGATCTCCGGGTTGAGATCCTCGATCGTGAGCACGCCGCTTTCGTAGCGCAGCAGTGGTCCGGTCCAGTGCCAAAAGATCGTCATTGTCAGTCCTCTATTTGCTCCGGCCAGTGCTGGCCACTCAGCGCCCATACCACTGCATCCTGGCACTCATCTTCGGTGTACGTGAGCGCATGCGCAGCCGTCTTGAAATCCGCTTCACCGACGCGCGCCAGCAGCTCCGCTGAGCACAGATGACGCCACCGCGCCAGGAACGAAACGCACCCATCAAACTCGTGATCAGTCCACGGCAGTTGATCGACGCCGCTCGGTCCGTAGTACAGGCAGCTCGCCAGCACATACCCGCGCTCGAATGCGTGCATGACTGATCGGGCCGGGTCGTTTACGTCTGGCACCCATAGCCCCTATCGATAACAGCGTCCGAACTTGCGCGTTCGCTCCATTCGACGGAACGTCTGCTCCGCCGTCTCACCGGGCAGCATCGTCTCACTAGTGCCGATGACGCCGCCCTTCCACGAACCTGAGTCCTCGCCGACTTCGCCGTCAAAGCGGAAATCTATGTATTGGTGGCAGCGCTCCCCGACGGCCGTCCACTTCATCCAGCGGCGTCGGTGAAACATGCGCTCGACATGCACCTTGGCTTTGCGGCGCTGCACCTCGCCACTCTTCAGCGTGTAGGCGTAATTGAACAGGAACACTTCGCGCCCGTCTGGCTCGCGCTTGGGCGCCCGTATGTCGCCGTTGTCGAGCCGCAGTGGGCAGGATTCCCACTCCGGTACATACGGCACCCATGATCCGTCGGCGCGGCGCACCTCGATGCGGTGATGATCCCAATTCCACGGCCACCACAGCACCTTGGTGCAGGCATTCCAGTGGAGATGCAGGCCCATATTGTCGCGGAAAAAGGCCGTGAAACCCCAGGTCCGATGCTCGCCGTAGTGCTTGACGCCCCGCTTCGTGATGATGGCGAGACGCGGCCCCGGCAGGTGAAGAAAGAAGCCGAACAGCAAGAAGTGCATGCGGATGCACCACGGCCACCCCTCGTCGCCATCGCAGTCGTTGCTGAGCTCGAGGCTGATGTTCCACGAGCGCAGGCCCCAGGTCACCTCGAGCACCCCAGGCCAGCGCAAAGCGCCGCGCTCTTTCCAGATGTAAGGCCGGTTCCAAAGACGAACGTAACCGTCGCGCATGCCAGCCTCTCACTAATCCTTGCGTAGTTGGTTTGACGCTGTCCACTGCTGCACTTCACGAGCGACAGCAACGTACTCAGCGCTGGGCCCCTTGCTGATCTCCTGCCCCGGCCGGTATGCGCGCCAGATTTTGTTGCGCAACGCTTGGGGCAGCTTGAACCAGTGCGCCTTGCAGCCCCACATGGCGGGCGGAACCGGCTTGTCGCATCCAGGCCAATGGCAATGGTGCCCGCCAGCGCCCTTGCGGGCTTCGGACTTCACGTAGTCGGCCTTATCCCCGATCGTCGCCACTGACCTCTCCTATCCTCGTTTGCGCCGTTTACGCGACTTCCAGAACTTCCGGCCGTAGTGCGCTTCGATCTTCTGACGCACGACTTGGCCCGTCACACCGAAGTGACGACCTACCTCTTCGCCGCTCTTGCCGGCCTTGAGCATCTCGACGGCCTTCGAGAAGTGCTGCTCGCCGAAGGTCGGGGCTGGCCCAAACTTGCGCCCTAGACGCGCCACAGCTGCCATGCCGTGCTTGGCACGAAACCCGGTCGTCACACTCTCGAATTCCGCGAGCACCGCCATCATCCCGAGTGCCAGACCACCGATCGGTGTCGTTGTGTCCATGTTCTCGGTGATCGAACGCAAATGGGTTCCCTCGTCCTTGAAGCGCTTCGCGATGAACAACATGTCGAGGGCGCTTCGTGATAAGCGGTCCATCTTCCAGATGATGACCGTATCGCCGCCGCGAGCGTTCAACAGAAATCGCTTCAGGCCCGGTCGGTTGAGCGTTCTTCCGGTCGCAGTATCGGTGAATATGTGGTCGGGCGGCACGCCGGCAGCCTTCAGCGCATCCAGCTGCATGCGCAAGCTCTGATCGTTCGTGCTGACGCGGGCATAGCCGAAAGTCTTCGGCCCAGCCTGCGCCTTGCGTGGATTTCTCGACTTTCGGCTCTGTCGCATTCAAAGGGTTATAGCCGGTTACCCTTTGAACCAAAACGGCTCGCCCGGTCATTTCTTGGTTCCCTTCTGCGGCCGGGCGAGCGGTCGCTTCTCGAGGAATTCCTTGAGAGCCAATTCGATCACGTCCGAACGTGTCGGCGGCAGCTCTTGCGCCTCGATCCAGGCGTCAACTGCGGCGAGCACCTCGGGGTCGAGGGTGACATTTGTGGGGCGTCGAATGCGGGGCATGTAGGACATACACGCACACTTGCGCATATCTGTGCAAATGTCAACACGTGTGCGCACATATGTTGACAACACGACGCCGCAGGCGTAAGCTGCCTCACGAATTCAGAACGATGAGGGGGAGGCCCGCCCATGAGGCATGCGGTTGAAACAGGTTCAGCGCTATGGGAACAGCATCGCTGTTTCGCGTGGCGTCCTGTTCGCATCGCCGGCAGATGGCGATGGCTGATCACCTATTGGCTAGTGGTCCAGCACTGGGGGTGGGGGTTTCGTGATGAGTGGGTGTTTGTCAATGAGAGTGATGCAGACGCGTTTTTCGAACAACGACGCGGATAACCAGGAGAAGCCCACAATGAAGACGTTCGAGGTGGTCTACACTGACCAGCCGTGGCGCAATTGGCGCTTCAAGGTTCGCGGCGTCTGTCAGTACGACGTGCTCAACCCGTGCTGGGACAATCGTCCAGATGATATTGTTGGCAAGTTTTGGGGCGACCCAACAGTTGACGGATGCGAGGCCTGCACGAAGGAGGCCATGAAATCCCGTAGCGAAAGCAACAAGGTCAAACCCGAGGACGGCTGTGGGCACAAGCTCACGTAAGACGATCTACCTCTTGGGCGTTGCGAGTAGGCCGAGCCGGGGCGGCGGTACCCCGGTACTTAACTCAAGGGAAAGCCCCCCGCCATGAAGGTGAACCTGAAAGGGTTGTTCGCCAACGTACTGAGCGAAATCCCATCGCGTCGCCGCGAGTATCACCAGTTTTGTTTGGATGAGGTTCTGGAGCACATTCAGGGCGTGGTTGACGGCAAATACACCGTCGATGAATTCGCCGAACACTACTGCATCGACAGATCCCGTAGCGAAAGCAACAAGGTCAAACCCGTCGAGCACGGCAGCGAAGCAGGCCGCGACGGGCGTTGCGAGTAGGCCGAGCCGGGGCGGCGGTTCCCCGGCACTTAACACAAGGAGATCCCCACCATGACCGAGCCGCAGAAGGACACACAGCGCTCGCTCGCCGCTGCGAAGGCGATCTTCGACGGGCGGGACCCGCGAGGCGCGCAAGGAAATTCGATCTTGGTCACGCTTGAGCAGACAGTGGCGCTCGTGCTTCTGGCCTCAATGGGCAATGACCCGCAAAAGGCGGTCGCCATGCTCAATGAAGGTTTGGTTCAGGGTGTTGAAGAGCGGATCGCGCTGGCCGTGTCTCGGCGCTAGCGAGGGGAGGTTCCCGTGCGTGATGACAGCGACTTTGACGAGTTCATGGAAACGGGCGATGCCGAGCTCGATCGCGAACACGATGCAGCTATGCGCGAATACGCCGCCATGATCGGCGCGATGTCGCGGGACGAGTTCTATGCGTATCGTCGGCGGAAGCGCGTTGATCTGTGTCGCCGATGGAGGAATCTGATCCGCGAGTTCGATATGCCGTTCCTGCACACGAACCTGAGGCACGCGCAGCGCGGGTTGCTTGCTCTACGCATCGAAAGACAATCCGGAATTCCAACCCCTTCACAACTGCAATAGAGGCCCACTTCGGCGGGCGCTGTGAGGAAAGAGCAGACATGGAACGCCATGAGGCACATAAGCTCGCAGCGCACAAAGCGCGGTACACGCACAAGGCATGGATAGCGTGGGTTGACAGCAACGGAGTTGGACACGCTGCCGCCGAGACGAAGGACGCGGTGAAGCAGGCAATGCTGGCTGTTGGAACGGCAGGGCGATGGACCGCGTACAGTGGTACGAGGGGTTATGTTCAGCGTTGGCCGCTCGGCGTGTTGCGACTGCGAAATCTGAAATGCGTCAACTGGTAGGTCAATGACCGCTTCTCAGTAGTTTCGACAACGCAAGGACTAGCCCGCACTACTTCGCACGGACTTGCGTAGCCCAGCCGTCGATGCGCTCCTGTCGGCGCTCCACTTCAGTTACGCGACCTCGTTTCGGATGATCGAGATCGGTCATTCGCTCGGTGAGAGACGACACCGCCGGCGACACCGCGACCATCCACCAGCTGAACCCAGCCAGCGCGCCGCATATCGAGGCCGTCACGAGAATCGTCGCGGCCACACCGCGCCACGTCAGCGCCTCACCGTTTCGCTGATCGCGCTTGTTCTCGCGTTCGATCAGCTTGTTGATGTTTTCTGCCACTCCGCGCACATCTCCACGCAGGTGACCAAGGTCCGCGCTGACATGTTCGACCTGCTGGCCAAGCTTCGTGACATCCCGCTCGAGCGCGCCAACGCGACTCTCTAGCTCGCTCATCAGAAGAACCTCCCTTGGAAGCGGCCGCCAAAGCGCGGGCCGCTGCCAGCCGCTGGCGGGTAGCCATAGGTCACGGTTGGCACACCGAACTGCACTGTCGACGCAATGCCGGCAGGACTGATCGTCACCGGGCCCGGCGCCACCGTCGGCACGCCAAACTGCACCGTCGACGCGATGCCGGCTGGGCTGATCGTTGTCTCGGTGGTGATCGTCGGAACGCCGAACTGCACCGTCGACGGGATACCAACTGGCGAAATGAAATAATCATCGAGCGTCACCACCGGCACGCCGAACTGCACCGTCGACGCGATGCCCGGCGGGCTGATCGTCACGGCCCCCGGCAACACCGTCGGCACGCCAAACGCCACCGTCGACGCGATCCCGGCCGGGCTCACGATCTGCTCGTGCAGCACGCTCGGCACACCGAACGCCACGGTCGACGCGATGCCCACAGGGCTGATCGTCGCTGTGCCGGGCACCACCGTCGGCACGCCGAACTGCACCGTCGACGCGATCCCGACCGGCTCGATCACCCGCTCGCCCGGCACCACCGTCGGCACGCCGAACGCGACTGTCGACGCGATACCGGCCGGCTCGATCGTCTGCGCTGGCGGCCCGGTGGCCGGCACGCTCGTCCGCGGCGCCGAGGTGCGTGGAGCGAGAAGGCGACCCATTCAGCCTCCCGCCTTCTATTCGTATTGGCCCGGAAAGTGCTGCTCAACCGCCTTCAGAATTTCTGCTCGGGCCTTCGGCTGGTCGGCCGCGACGGTCGCGGCAATACTGCCCACGATGGGCAGCGTGTTCGCGAGGTAGGCCACCTGCTCGATGCCGAGGTTCTGAATGTGATATTCCACGTAAACGGTGTTATTCGCCTCCCGCCGCACAACCGTTGCCGCAATCTCCAGCGTCTCTTTCATGGTGCGATCCTCAATAATCCGTCTCGAGATACTGCCCGACACAATCGATACCGACCGCTGCTGCCGTCGCGCCGTTGTTGCGCCAGATCTGGGGGCTCAGCAGCGTGGTGTTCGCTGGTAAGTCCGTAGTAATCGTGCCCTCGGCCACATGGCCCGTGTTGAGCCGCTCGACGCGATAGAACACCGACGACGCATTCGGAGCGCAGTAGAGCGTCAGCTCGTAAAGATCCGTCGATAGCGTGTTCGACGGGAAGTTCGCGCCTAAGTCGATGGTGGTCGCGGCGCCAGCGCCGTCGTTGTGCATGATCCGCAACGTGGTCTCCGCGTTGTCGCTGCCGACACCGATGATGTTCGCGAGCGTCGACGGGTTGACGTTGCCGATCACGGACGCCGACGCTTGCATGCCGACGAACATGCGCGCAGCAGCAACTGCAGCCGCGTCAGACACGCCGAACCGGGCAGAATAGAGGAACCCGCCCTTGCCGGCCGCATCGCCGCGCGCCCACTGATTGACGCCGTGCCGCGTCCCCGCCGAGCTTCCGGCAGTGGCGGCGCTGACAAATCCAAGACGCCGCGCCATCGTGAAAAAGCTCGTCGTGGCGACGTTGCGCGCGGTCGCCGTGCCAGTTACCGAGTTAAGAAGGCCGATGTTCGAGATGGCCGTCGCATTGCCGTGCGCAACCAACTCGAACCTTTTGTTGCGCCAGAGGCTCGCCTGCAGCGCATAAGGATCCCCGCTCGGGTCCTGCACGTAAGGCACCCGCCGGCCGGCGATGTTGCGCGAGAAGAGCAGGAACCCCGTTGCTGGCGACGCCGGCGTCGCGATGTCGTCGAACCACTGGGCAGCACCCTGCGGGTCGACGATCGAGATCTGCAGGCCACCCGCAGAGAAGTTGACGGCCGACGTGCCGTTCGTGCCCCAGAACACTGCGCCACGGACCAGAATGCCGCCCGTCGTCCACGTCGCGAGACACACCTCTTTCTGGTTGAGCGTGTCGTGCTCAATCTTGACGTAAGCCGTGTCGTTGTTGACGAAGCCGGCACCTGAGAACGACCGATAGTTGCCCACCGCACCCGCAAGCGTGAGGTTGCCCGTACCGGAACTGGCCGAGCTTTCCTGGACGTCGTCGCGAACGAGATGGGCCATCCGATCACCTCAGAGCGCAAAGATTTTGTTGGCGCCGTTATCCCACGTGATGGTGATGTTGCCGCCGTTCGGCGTCACGGGCAGGCCGGTCGCGGTGTCGATCAGCGCGATCAGCGGGCTGGTCGCGTCAGCGCCGGTGTCCTTGTAGAGCAGGATCGCCTCGCACGGGTCGCCGGTGACGCCGGGCAACGTGATATCGTTGGCGTCCTGCACGCCGTTGGTCGCCGACTTGCCGGCAAGCGTCTGGGCCGTGCCGACCCGCGCCGCACCTGGCACGTCGGTCATGAACTCGTGCGCGGCGTTGTATGTGTAGTCCGCGAGATCAATGAGCACGCCTTTGATCGTGTCTGCGGTCCAGCTCAGCGCGCCGGTTGCGAACTTTTCCTTGGCCTTAGGGTAGAGAACAGATGCCATGGTGTCCCTGTGCTTGTGTGTCGTTACGCGAGCACTGTGACGCGGCCGGTCTCAGCGCCCGTCGCAGCAAGGCTGCGCGGCGGCGCGAGGCGGCCATAGACTTTGTCGCCGGCATCGAGCAGCAGCCCGAGCTGCGCCGGACCGCCGCCGCTTTCCGGCTGCATCCAGAGCCGACCCGCCGCCGAGTTGTCGCCAGCCGACGGCGCGGACGTCGCCACCGCAATCAGAAGCGGATGCGGACTGAACGACTGCAGGCCGACCGAGGTGCCCGGGCCGTTGTAGAGCAGCGTCCAATCGCCCGACGTGACGTTGGCGTTATAGGTCGTCGCCATGTCACCCCGTCCGCCTGGCCCGCTCGGCGTCGACCGCGGGCACGCGTGGCGCGGGCTTGTGCGCCTCGATCTCGGCGGCGACGCCAGCTGGCTTGGCCGCAGGCTTCACGGCCGGCTTCGGATCGATGTCGCACGGCGCCTTGTAGATGAGCTCGGTGCCCTCGCGGATCGTATCGACGTAGCTGTTCTGCGCGGCGACCAGGCGCTGCGTCTCGCAGGTGTCGCGCGGGTGCGCGCCGACGCGCGGCAGCTCATCGAGCAGCTTATTTGTCGTCCCGGGTCCAGGGGTCTCTTTGGCCGCGCACCCGCTCATCACGAGACCGGCCAGCAGCACCCTTGCCGCGGTCAGCAGCTTTCGCATTGCGTTGCTCCATTTTGTGGTAGGCGCGCTCGGCGCCGATCGAGCGCTGGTGCGCGATGAACGACAACGCGAACAGAACCGAGACGACGCCGGCGAGGGCGAGCTTGCCGAAGCGGCTGTCGAAGACGAACTCCCCGAGCTTAAGCAGCAGCGGCATGGTTGGCCTCCATGGCCGGCGCGGCCGCGGCCGTCTTGCCGGTGTTGTGATCCTCGAGCCGCGCCTGGCGGATGATCCAGGCGTCCCAGCCCATGCGCGTCACCCAGTAGGCGGCGAGCACCGCGGCGATCCACGGCCAGCGCTGCGCGACGAAGCCGGCGAAAGCGGTGAGCGTCTCGATCGCGCCCTGCAGCTCGCCCGCCTGCTCGGCCCATTTGCCGACCGGCAGCGACGGCGGCACACCCTGCGATGTCTGCACGGCGCCCGTCTTGAGCCCATCATTGAGCTGGCGCTGCGAGGCGGCCGCGATGCGCGACGTCGCCGCCAAATCGGCCGCCGACGTCGCCGGCGGCACCGGCCAGGCCAGCGCCACGAGATCAGCGCGCGCGAAATGCTGCACGTTGACCGAATTGTCCTGATTGCCGCCAAGCGCCGTGATCGTCTGCTCGGTCCAGCCCGTCACAAACGCGACGTGACGCTTGACGCCGTCGGCACCGCGCCGGAGCACAGCCACGGCGCCGACGCGCGGCTGGTCCAGCGGCAACGCCGTGCCGAACGTCTCGTAGCTTTTCGCAAGCGCCGAGCGGGTCGAGCGGATGCCGGCGCGCTCGAGACAGGCACCGACGAAGGCCGCGCACCACGGCGTCTCGTCGCCCGTCTCGGCCGCCACCTCGCGGCAGCCGATATCGGCGAACATCGCCATGATCGCCGGCGTCGCGTCGATGCCCGGAGTTTCGCAGACGCCCTGGTGCGCCCAGGCGAGTTCCATCCACCTCATGCGATCGCTCCTTTGATGACCGCGAACGCCAGCACCACCGCCTCGGAGAGCGAGCCGCCGGACACGTTGGTGAGCTCGATCACGCGGCTGCCGGCAGATCCACCCGTCGCCTGCACGCGGTAAGCGGCAGCCGTGGCGCCAGACTTGATCTGCACGAGCAGCAGGTCGTCGGCGGCAATCGTCGAATTGTTGAGCGTGAACGAGACCGTCGCGCCGGCAGCCAGTGCGGCACCGTTCATCGTGACGGCGCCGGTCACCTTGTTGAGCGTGACCGCGGTCGCCTTGCTGGTGGCCTGCGTGACCGTTCCGCCGGCGCCCGTGGTGTAGCCGATGCCCGTCGTCGACGACGACGAGAGCGTCGCCGCATCGCCGCGCTGTCCGGCGCGGTTGAGGAGGGTGACGTCATAGAGCACCAACGCATCGGTCGTGCCGACGCCGATCCCGAGCTGGCCCGACGCGTTGTCACCACACACCGCCGTCCGCCCGTCGGTGTAGATCACAGACAGGCCAAACGAAGCACCCTGGCCGAGAGTGGCCAGATCCGCCACCACCGAGCCAGGCCCGATCACTTGCGTGAACGAGGTGCGTGTTGTGATATCACCGACCCCGAGGTTGCCATTGGCATTGTAGCCGCTCGCCCACACCTTGCCGGCAGTGTCGAGCAGATAGGTCGCCGCAGCGCCAATCCCGCCGCCGCCACCAACCACCACCTTGGCGACGGAGCCCTGAAAGCTGCCGGCCGGCTGCGCCGGTGCGAGCACATTGGTCGTGTTGCCGGAGCCGCACGCACCGGTGGCGTTAAAGCCCCAGACATAGACCGTTCCGTCCGACCGCCTGGCCGCGACCGTCCCGGACACGCCATCGCTGTTGCAGGCAACGTCGATCCAGGTCAGCGATCCGATCTGGACAAATGCCGACCGGCTTGCCGTGTCGCCGAGACCCAGCTGACCGGTAGCATTATACCCTGCCGACCACAGCGTGCCGTCACTGCGCCTGGCGATCGAGAACCCGGCCGTAGACGTTCCATCGTTTGCCGACGCAAGCGCCACTTGCACGCACCCGGTGAACCCCGGCACCTGCGTGAACGAGGTGCGTTGCGTGGTGTCTCCCAGACCGAGCTGCCCAGACGAGTTGAAACCGACTGCCCACAGCGTGCCGTCGGCCTTCCAGGCCATGGTATGCGGCACCATGGCACCGCCGACGGCGACACCGATGACGTTCGTGACGCCAACGCATGCGGTGGGCGTCGTGCGCTGCGTCGTGTCACCGACGCCGAGATTGCCGCGTGTGTTGGCACCGCACGCATAGAGCGCGCCGGTCGAGGTCAGGAAAACGACGTAGTTCTCGTTGTTGGTCGTGATGCCGTCGCCCGACGCGAAGATATCCGTGACGGTGATGTTGTTGGTGACGAAGTACTGGATCAGCGTCGCCACGGCCCGGTTCGTGGTGTCGCCGTGGCCGAGCTGACCCTGGCCATTGCCGCCGAAGGAATAGACGCGGCCGTTGGCATCGAGCACGTAGACCGACGTCACCGAGACCACGACCTTGGTGATCGTCGCTGGCGTGCTGTTGAACGCCACCCGCACGGGCAAATCCGTCTGCGCCGGGAAGCCGTTCGCGAGATTGGTGGCCGCGCCCACGGCCCAGAGCGCGTTGTCGTTGCCAAGCCACACCCGGACCAGGCCGCCAGCAAAGCCAGCGCCGTTCGGCTTGCCGAGCTGCGTGATCTTGGCGAGCGTCTGCGGCGCCACTGCCACTGGTTCGCCGTTGCCGTCCCAGCCTTGATAGAAATTTGCCGGCCCCGCCGCCTGCTTGGCAAGCGTCACCGCGTCGTCAGCGATGTCCGCCGTTGCCGCCACCGCTTTCGTCGCCAACGCGCCGAGACCGAGCGCGGCACGCCAGGCCGTCTGGTCGCCCGCTGCCTGCGCCTTGGCCAACCCGCCAACTTCGCCGATGGCGGGCACCCCGAGATTGCCACGTGCTTCTGCAGGGTCGTCCGCACCGGTGCCGCCATTGGCAATCGAGACCGGCAGCGGCGGGCCGCCACCACCGCCCGTTCCGGTCCCCGCCAACGCAGAAATGCTGCCGTCGGCGTTCAGGTACATGTACCCCTCGGTGTCCGGCAGGCTCGGCTCCTCGGGCCGCGTATCGACCGGATGCCGCTTGATGGCGCGGTCCACGTCCCGCCGCAGCTCCTGCTCGACGATCGTGAGTCGCTCAAGCTCGGCGTTGATATCCTTCTCCCGGAACGGGACGCCTGCCGCAAACGCGGTCGATCGCGCCGGCGGCCGGCGCCCGTCGAGCACAACCTGGTCGCCCGCCTGCGCTCCGGCCAGCAGCAGGATCGTCGCGCTGGCCGGCGTCTCGATCAGGGTCACGGTGTAGTCGACGTCGAGCACGAACGGGGTTTCGCCACCCGCCCGCCAGCGGGTCACCTTGAGGTCTGACTTTTCGAGCAGCAGATGCGGGAAGGCGAGCGGCCCGGTCTGGCCGGCCGTCAGGGTGTAGACGACGCTGCGGTTCGAGAACGGAACCGTCATCGGGCGGGGCCTCGTGGCTGCTCTGGTCAGCCCACTGCATACGCCAGCCCTAGCGGGGGGGGAGGATCGGCTAACGGGCCGTTTGCGGGCCTCGGCGCGGCCCACTCTCACCCGGCGCCCACCAGAACTCCTGGCCGTAGTCCTTTCTCTGCTTCAAAATCTGTCGGCGCATGGCCTGGTATGCCTCAGGGTCCGCGGCGCGATGCAGCCTGTCGAGCACGACGCGCTCATAGGCCGCCCGCAGATACCACAGCGATCCGCCCGGCGTGTTCTGGCCAAGGAAACGCACGAGCTCGCGTCCAGTGTTGGTTTTCTCACCCCGGATCGCCTGCGCGACATTGCCCGACGACAGCGACAGCAGCGAGGCCGCGACATCGAGCGTCGGACCGCCCACCGTGCGCGCAAGACCGCCCCCCATGCGGTTGGTCTCAGAGGCCAGGAAATCGCCGTAGATGCCGAGACCGCCGCCCTGCAGCATGGCGCCACCCCAGAATTTCCAAGCGTGCTCGCCGGTCATCGGCCGCGGGTCCCGCCCTTTGGTTATTTCCTTGAGCTGCATGGCCAGCGCGCCGTAAAGCGTGGTCACGATCAGCAGCGACGCCGCATAGCCGGCGCCGCGCCACATCCCGTCCTCGATCGCCTCGTTGGCGATGCGCTGTGCCTGCAGCATGGCGACCGAAATGCCGAACATCTTGAACTGGCCAGCCGAGCGCCAGAACTCGTCGCGGATCGTGCCACGCTTGAGGCCGCCGTAGGCCGCGGCCTGCGCCCTGAGCGTGCCCTGCGGTACCGCGTATTCACTCTCCATCAGGATCATCTCGAGCAGCCGTTCGCCGACGCGGCGGCCATCAAGAGCAGTACCCGCGTGTGAACGGACGATGTCGATCGGCCTTAGAAAGTGCTCATGCCCCGGCACAGCACGCGCCGCGTCCCAGTCGTCGGCCGTGATACCGTAGCGCTGCATGGTCCGGCGCAGCTTGTCGGGCAATTGGTCGAAGCCGTCACCGGCATGGCTGCGCAGTGTTGCCATGAAGGCGAGCCCGAAGCCGTTGCGGCCGGCTTGCGTGAACGCCGACAGGCCGGACCACGCGATGGTGCGGTCGGCAAGGTATTGCGACCACGCCGGTCCGTCCATGCCACCGGCCCATCTCGCCTCACGGTGCAGCACGTGCAATGCCGTGTCGACGATGATGCCGGCCGCCGCAGCCTCCCGCCGGTTATCCGTCTTGAACTGGACGAGGTAATCGCCCCAGGTCTTAAGCACCGGCAGGCCGGCGAAGGCGCGCGCCTGCTGCTGAAACCCGACGTCGGTCACCGCCGATAGCGTCGCACTGCCCAGCTTCGAGCCGACATTGAGATTGCGTGCCGCTCCGAACACGGCCGCGACACGCTCGTTGACCACGGCGCCGGCGACGCCGCGCTGCAGATCGTACATGTCCTGCGACAGCTTGATCATCGCCCGGGCGTAATCGTTCGGGTCGACCGTCGAGGCCCACGTGCCGCCGAGCTCCAACTGCCGGCCCGAGCGCGAGCTCTGCGCGAAAATCGCGTCCTTGTCGCCGGCAGCCTTCAACGCCGCTTGCCGGCGCACGAAGTCTTGCAGGTACGTCAGCATCGCCGCCGGGTTCGGGCCCATCACCTCCATCGCCGCGATATCGCGGGCCATGCCGCGCACGTGTTCCATCATCGCCGCGAACGCATCAGCGCCGCCGCCGTAGTCGCGGTTGTAGGCGAGCCAATCGTCGGCCGACTTGAAGATCAGGAACCGATGATCGGCCCGCTGCCCCGCCACCGCGCCGAGCCCGCGCCGCACCGCCGAGGCCTCGCCCTCGTGCGCGCCGTCGGTGGTGATATTGCGAAAGATCCATTCCAGCGACTGCCTGAGATCGCCCGCCGTCATCGGCTTGCCCGTCAGCGGGTGCACCATGCGCCCCGCATCGAGCCGCGGCGTGATGTCGGCGATCCATGCCTGCATGCCCCGCGCCAGCAGTGCCGCCTTGCCGTGCACCTGCGGCAGACCCCAGTTCTCGAGCTTCCCGATGGTGCCGCCGGCGGCGTTGAAGAGGCCACGCAACCACTCCGCCGTGTCCATCCAGGTCTTGGCCAGCGCGGCTGCCGATGCGTCCCCCGTCGCCTCGCCGCGCGCCTCGCGCACAATGTTTTCGAGCTGCGCGGTGTTTCGCGTGTTGCCGAGGATCGCGGTGCGCCGGTGCTCCCACAGCAGCGTTTCCATGCGGGCCATGGCGAGGCCAGTCAGCGCTCTTTCTCGGCCAGCAATCGACGACATGCCATCGGGCATCCGCGTCTGGCCGTTATGCTCGATCAGCAGCACCAGGGCCGCCGCCGGGTCCGGCTCGCCGCGCGCGTTCCGGTAGCCGAGCATAAAGCTCTCGACGCGGCCGCGGGCGTCCTCCGACAGCAGCGCGCGCCGCTTGGTGTCACTGGCCTGACGCATCAGACGGGCCACCATCTCGGCCTTGGCTGCGTCGGCCGTGCCGTAGTGCGCGATGAGCTCGTCGTAGAGCCGGCGCATGGCGTCGCGCTCCTCGCGGCTGATCTCGCCCTGCGTGTGGGCGCTATCGAGACAATCCTTGACGCTCATCGTTTGCAGGCCTCCGCCAACGCCGACAGGTTCGATACTTGCTCACCTTCGGCATTCATGCGCTCGCCCGGCGACTGCACCGCGAGCCGCTTCGCTTCCGCGACGACACGCGGATCGGCTCGCGTGTCGAATTTTGCCACGGGGTCGAAGCCAAACTGCGCCGCGCGCCGTTGCTTCAGCTCTTCGAATTTGCTATCAAGGGCACGACCCCGGGCCGTGCGGTCAAGCTCGCTCACAGACGCGATGATGGGGCCGTACGCACCGGGGTCATCCCCTTTGAACCTGAGCCCAGCCGGCCCCTCGTTCTTGAGCGCGCCGACGATCTGCAGTTCGCTGTCGACCGCAGTCTGGATCAGCGCTGTCTTAACCCGCAGATGCCCCTCATTGTCAGGCCGGGTTGACACTGCGACCAGACCCCACGAGCCGTCCGGCAACGCGCGCCGGGCATTCCAGGTCGCAGGATCTTTGCGCGTGGCAACATCCGGTGCCGCCAGGACATGCTCGACCAGCGCCCGCACGTCAGCCGCGTTTGTCAAGGGCGCCGGCTCACCTCTTTTTTCAGCCGCTGCTGCGCGCTTCGCTGCGATGTGATCGGCATCGAGTTTCACGGGATGCGACAACACGCCGAACATCCGCGCCGCCTCGGCCGACAATGACAGAAGGCGGTTGTGCTCGCGCGCGTCAGGCCGCGGCCGTTCGCCGCCCGGCCGCTCCGGCACCGAGAACCGCACGGGACCCGCCTCCGCCCGCTCGGCGCGGCTCGCAATCTCGCCGGTCTCGATGCGCCGAAATACGTCCGCCGCCGACTGGAAGCCGCGGCCAGCAAGCGCGTTGCGGACCTTCTCGAAAAAACTGCTGAGCCGGCGCAGAATGCCGTCGACGGCCGGCCCGAACCGCTCGCCGGTCCGGTGACGCGCCCACATCTCAGCGACTGTCTCCTCAACGAGCGCTGCGGCCGTTGCACTCCTGTCGCCCTTAAACTGTTCCTTGATCTCAGCGCCCCATCGGCCTTCGACATCATAGGCCTTGGCCAACTTGCCGCGTCGCGCCGCGTCAACGAGCACCTCCCATTCGCGGTCGGTGATCAGGCCGAGCGAGCGCAGCACGTGCATTTCCTCGTGCCGCGCGGTCGCGGCCGCGCCGTCGTTGAGCGCAATCGCCACCAGCCGTTCGTGCGGGTCCCAGAAGCCGTTGCGCTCAGCGCCGCCGAACACGATCTGCTGGCGCACCTCGGCGCGCACGCCGACCGGCAGCCGGTTGATGATCTTATCCACCTCGCCGCGGATACCGGCGAGATCGGCGGCCGCCTCCGGACGCACGTCGACACGCCAGCCGCGCGGCACTGGCGGCGGATCATCGGCGTTGCGAAACTTGATGCGATCCTCGAGCGCCTTGACCTGGGCCTCGGCCTCCGGCCCATGCGGATCGTCGAGACCCTGCCGCGGGGCGCGCTCCGGCTTCTGCGGCTTGACCAGACCGTCGAGGCCGTCGCGCTCGGCCAGCGCCGCCACCCGGTCGACGAACGCCGCCCGTGCCTGCTTTTGCGTGACGCCCGATTGCACCGCCAGCGCCGCATCGTCGAGTAGCTCGGCGACGTGGCTGTCGGTGCGCGACAGCGCCTCGATCATGTCGCCGAATTTGG
>FRDC01000237.1_pt1 | contig 62570 bp, 50 predicted proteins | sample 1106171 | NCBI WGS metagenome assembly FRDC01 (sample SAMEA3930566, study PRJEB13176) | freshwater metagenome | biome: Drinking water system; feature: drinking water; material: water | place: Singapore | collected 2014-12-20 | reverse complement strand
AATGAGCTTCCAATTCGGCAATGGCTTCTTCTGGAACCAGGCTGCTCATTCGCAGCTCCATCAAAGTTTGCTCAGGCTCGCGTAACTCATACAATACCGGACGCCGCCAATGCCGATTGGCCCAGTTGCTATAAATCTTGGGAATACCCGATCCCGCATGGTCACCATAACCAACCAATTGAAACATCGTTTGTAACCGGCGATTCCGGCAATCGCTATTTCTGCCCTGAATCGCCAACTCGGGTGATATTCGCATCAACCCGGGATTGCGGAAACCAAACATATCCGGCCGCTTCACGACAAGCACCGAAACCCGGCCGGTAAAATCTGCATGGATCAGCGTATTGACCAAGGCTTCGCGCAAAGCTTCATGCACCGGAGTATCTTCCACTCGCTGTCCATCCTGAAGCTGAAATGGTACTTTCAGATCGGCAGTCAGCTTCTGATACACCTTGCGAAAAAAATCGTAGATATTCCCAGACCAACTGCCATCGGGTACCAAACGGTCGATCCAGCGTTTCTCCGCTCTAGCTTCCGGGCGCTCCTGATAATCCACCATGTAATGCGGCAAAGCATCACGGATAACTTCGCCGCGGCCAAACATCAGCAGGCCAGCCAGCCGGATGCCTGAATAGTCTTCCTCGCGATTCTTGCCAGCAGCACCGATCCGCTCCAGGAATTCGGCTACAAGTAAATCAGTCCACGGGTGCCCAGGCTTAACCGCCGCAAAACGGTTCCGGTAAGCCGCCACCGTCTCCATATCCAGATCGGAAAAATCGAACCCTTTCAGTACCTGCTCGTCCCGCGAATCCTCCACACGTTCGGCAAGCATACGGCGCACCGTTTCATCGTCAGCCAGATAATCGCCTTCGTAACGTCGCAAGTAGGTGCCGCCAAGGGGGTTACTACCGATATAGACGGGCTTCGATTGACGAGAAGCACGCGGCACCTGAACACGCAACACAGTTTTACCATCAATCTTAATTTCTTGAATATCAACTTCGTTCAGCAAATTGACACTAATCTGTTTCCGGTTATGCAGGTTATCCCACAGAGCCTTTCGAACGCGTTCAACATCGGCCAATCCCAATGCTTGAAAATGTCCTCGCGGCTTTTCCTGCACGCCCAGCAAGATAATGCCGCCATCGGCATTTGCCATGGCGCTATAGCTCTTCCAAAAATCTTCCGGCAGCTCTCCTCGCCCATTCCGGCCTTGGGCTGCTTTGCATTCCAGATCGTAAGCTTCGGCAAGACCGGATAAATCAAGACTGTTCAAATGCTCGCTCATATACAGATACTCATCCGTCAAGGTTTAATGATAGCTTTGTTCACAACACGTTCCGCCTTGATACGCGCCAGCAATTCCGAAGCAGGTTCGTCGTTCGGATCTTGCGGCACCAATTGCCCGGAAAAGGCTTTTTTCAGAATGGACTGGCGCAGGGCTTCGGCTTGTTGAAGTGCGGTAGTGATGGTTTGGTCGAGTTGGTCGGCTTCGGAAAACTTCTCCTCCAGTAATTGAACAATTACCTTTTGCTCTTCTATCCCACAGATCGCAACAAAAGCAGAACTGAGCATTTCTTGGTTAACCGTATTCTGGCCGGCGCTTGAAATCTTGTTTAATTCAACATATCTCCTGATGCTGTGGGTATCAAAGAAATGTCTTAGGAAACCAGCAGAACAAATTCCTGTAAGTAACTTAAACCGGATGAAGTGATCGCAAAATGCGGCCTCTATATTAGCGCTTATTAAAACCATTCGCCCAACCAAATCTGGGCTGCCATTCACTCGAATGCAAAGCAGCTCATCTTTGTGTAAAACGTAGTTCTGTATTTCTTCTTCGGTAAGCCTTATTGTCCTTGGTGAATCGAGAGAGGGCCTTTGGTCAACAATATCAGCTAGTCGCAGAACAATGAATTCCTTTCCGGTTTCGGCTTTTCTTTTCGATATTCCATTTTGAGAACCTTGAGTTAGCTCACCAAATTTCACCCACCCCCACCCCTCCGGCAATTCAGATAATTCAACCAGTTCTTCGGCGGTGAGTGACGGCAGGGATTTCGGGGGTTTGGGTTTGCTGCCTTGCTTGCCGGAGGCTTCCCAGTCCGCGAGTTGTTGCTGGTAGCGCTGCACTCTCTCCTGTTGGATTCGCTTGAGCAAGTCAGCGGCGGTTTCGAGTGGTTTGTCATTCCCGCCACTTACTTCGTCATTTCCGCGCAGTGCCAGCCCCCGCGAAGGCGTCGGGCGGGAATCCATGTCATTCAAAGGCTGGGCCCCCGCCTTCGCGGGGGCGACGGATTGTTTGGCACGGCGCTGTTCGCGCCACTGCACAGTGAGCTTGCCTTCGAAAGCATGTTTCAGCAGCGCCTGGCGGTACACTTTGAGCTGTGCCTGCGCGGTTTTCAGGTATTCGACGCCCTTGTCCAGCTCAGAAAACAGTTCTTCGATTTTGGCGACGATGCGGTGTTGTTCGTTTGTGGGTGGGAGCGGAATAGTTGATTTCACTAAATGCTGATAGTGTCGCGCATAGCCATGATCAGTTAAGTGCGCAGCTATGTGGCGAATAAAGTATTCGAGCAGCCTTGGATTGAAGAAGCGCTGCGGCTGCATAATTTTCACGCCATCTGCACCCGGTGCAAAAGGGCGGTTTACAAATTTGACGGCTCGTGTGTGGTCACCAAAAACAATAGTAGGTAGTTCACAATCGACCACCTTTTCTTTCTCGTCAGTGTATCCACCGATGTAATTCTGTCCTTGGTCAATGATGGGAATAGCACCTTCTCTCAAGTATTCTTTCTGCGGAATTTTCTTATCAGTAATTGCGATGTTGATAACCGCATCACTTAAAGTCATAGCTAGCCATGATTCGGGGAATCCATTCATCATCCCACCAACATCTCATTTAATGAACACAAAACCACACAACGGCAAATCCCCCTCAATCCCCCTTTTTCAAAGGGGGAAGACGGGCGGGCCCGATGTTCCGCTGACAATTCCCCACTTTGAAAAAGGGGGGCTAGGGGGGATTTCACATTCTCTCCTTCACCATTTCGTTGATCACATTCAACACTGCATCCGTTTCCAGCAGCACCTGCCGATTGTCAAACCGCAGTACATGCAAACCCAAGCCAGCCAGTGCCGTGTCCCGTTCCTGGTCTTTGGTTTGGTGTGCGGTTTCAAAATGCTGACTGCCATCAAGTTCGATTACCAGCTTAGCAGCCGGGCAGTAAAAATCCACGATAAACGTGAGCAATGGTTTTTGCCGATAGAACTGCACATTTTGTATTTGTTTGCGGCGAATGCGATGCCACAACACTTGCTCAGCGTCGGTCATGTTCGTTCTGAGCGTGCGGGAATGTTCTTTTAGTTTTGGATTGTATGGCTCCATAAATTCCCCTCGCTCCCCCTTTTTCAAAGGGGGAGGCTGATGCGGTACGCTATAGTTCCCCTCTTTGGAAAAGAGGGGCTAGGGGAGATTTTCATGCGACCAACACCTCATTCAACTCATCCAGCAGCGGTTCCAGCCTCGCCCCAAACAACTGATACATCCTGCCCAGCCCGCCCTGGCTGTCGAACGGGGTCATGTCGAGATCGTCGCGTTCAATGTGGAAGGAATTGGCGACGTGGTCGCGCACCATGCGCAGCCAGTCCATTTGTTCTTCGTTGAATTTTTCTGCACCGCCGGAGTGATGTTTCATGATCCAGTTCTGGAAGTTGCGGCGCACCACGGCGTCGTAGTTGGTAAGCGTCTCGTCAATGCCGCAGGCGCGGCGGATCAGTGCGACCAGCGCGGTGAGTTCGCTGATCGGCTGGCCCTTGTAATGATCGAGCTGGGCGTAGGCCTGCCACACGCGCACCGGGGCGAGTTTGGGTTTGTCGGTCTTGAGCTTGTCCAGCACCTGCCGGATCATGCCGTAGGTGATTTCGCGGCGGCGGTACGGCTGGTCGAAGAAGATGGCGAGCGCGGCGATGTGGTCGCGCTGGCTTCTCAGGTAACCGGCGAATTCGTCCACGAAGGCCTGCGCGTTGCTCGCGGCGTCCTTGTCCCACCCGGCGCGCAACACGCTGTCGAGGTTATCGTGGTCGATGGTTTGTTCCTTGTCGCGGCGGATGGATTCGATGAGTTCGACCAGCTCGCCGTTGAGCGCCTTGGCCGCTTCATTCACCAGTTGGCTCTGCGCCAGTTCGCGCTGAGTGTCGCCGGGGTCTGAGCCTTGTGGCAGTTTGGCAATTTCCAGCGCGCGGGCTTCGATGTTGTCGGCGTCGATGGCCCCGAACAGTTTACTCACCAGCTGATTCAGCTCCAGTCCGCCTGCTGCTTCGCGAATGCGGCGTTGCTCGTCGGTATCGAGTTGTTTGTTGAGCCGCGCCAGCCGTCCGGCCAACGAACTCACGGTGTCTTCGTCGGTCGCGCCCATCATCACAGACATCGCCAGATCCTTCAGCGGCACGCTGGGTTTGGTGATGAGCGGCTGGCTGGCGGTTTTGAGCGATTGCGTAACGCCGATGGCATCCACGATCACGTAATGCGTCTTGGCACTGCTGGCGGAAGGCGTGACTTTCTGCAGATCGTCGCAATCCAGCGTGCGCGTGCCGCGGCCTTTCATCTGCTCGAAATAGTTGCGGCTTTTGACGTCACGCATGAACAGCAGGCATTCCAGCGGCTTGACATCGGTGCCGGTGGCGATCATGTCCACGGTGACGGCAATGCGCGGGTAGTAGTCATTGCGGAACTGCGCCAGCACGGATTTGGCGTCATCCACTTTGGAAGTAATTTTCTTGCAGAACATATTCGATTCGCCGAATTCCTCCCGCACGGTCTGGATGATGTCGTCGGCGTGGCTATCGGTCTTGGCGAAGATCAGGGTCTTGGGTACTTCGCGGCGGCCGGGGAAGATTTCCGGCAGTTTGTCGCGGAAAGTGCGGATCACGGTGCGTATCTGGTCGGGGTTGACGATGTTGCGGTCGAGCTGCGTAGCGGAATAGGCTTCGTCTTCGTCCTGCATTTCCCAGCGTTTTCTGCGTGTGAGTTTTTCGCGCTTTTCCACCTGTTGCTTGGCAGCGATCTGCGCGCCTTGTTGGCTGATCTGCGTTTCGATCACATACACTTCGTTACCGACGTTGACACCATCGGCCACGGCCTTTTCGTGGCTGTAGTCACTGACCACGTTCTTCTTGAAGAAACCGTAGGTGCGGTTGTCCGGCGTGGCGGTGAGGCCGATCAAGCTGGCGTCGAAATAATCCAGCACTTGCAGCCACAGGTTGTAGATGGAGCGGTGGCATTCGTCGATAAAAATGAAATCGAAAAACTCCGGCGGGATTTTTTCGTTGTAGACGACAGGCAGCGGTTCCTTGCCCAGCTTCAGCTCGGCGGGATTGATGTCTTCGGTGGCCTCGTCCAGCTCTTTATCCTTGAGGATGGCATATAAACGCTGGATGGTGCTGATACACACCTGACTGTCCTTGGCAACGAAGGAATTTTTCAGGCGCTGCACGTTATACAGCTCGGTGAACTTGCGGTTATCGTCGATCGGTACGTAGGACATCATTTCCTGCTCGGCCTGCTCGCCGAGGTTTTTGGTGTCCACCAGAAATAATATGCGCTTGCCGTGCGCGTGCTTGAGCAGGCGGTAGATGGAAGTGATCGCGGTGTACGTTTTGCCCGCGCCGGTCGCCATTTGAATCAGGGCGCGCGGGCGGTCGGCTTTGAAGGATTCTTCCAGATTGGTGATGGCGATTTCCTGGCAATCTCGCAAGCGCAATTCTTTCGCAGGAAGATGGTTTGGATTCAGCGGCGGAATGTGGTGCAAGCGCGCACGCAGGCTGTCACCTTGGCTCAGCCATTCCTTGAGCGTTTCCGGGCGATGGAAGCAGAACACCTCGCGCGAACGCGGCTTGGGATCGCGGCCATCGGTAAAGCGCGTGACGATGCCGGTACTTTCGTACAGAAAAGGCATCGGTTGGGTGTTGTTAATCCACTTCAGCTTGGCGGCGGCATAGCCTGCCGTTTGCAATTCCACCTCAGTGATTCTGTGACCCAAGTCTTCCCGCTTGGCTTCAATCACGCCGACTGGCTTTTTATCCACGAACAATACATAGTCAGCCGGACCGGCATCGGTCTGATATTCGCGCACCGCCTGGCCTAACCCCGAATTCAGATCGATCTTCCGGGCCGATTGAACCATCCAGCCTGCTTGCCTTAGCAAGGCATCGATGCGGTCGCGTGCTTTCTGTTCGGGATTCTGGTTTTCGGTCATGGCAGGTCTATAAAAATTGCCGGTCTATTCGCTATTTTATACTGCCATAGTTTAACCCGATCTTAAGCATTCCGTACTTCAAAGCTGATTCTGAAAGATAAGCCCTCGTCCGTCAATGGCGCCTTCCATGTCCCCTGCCGTGACCGCCATGGTGCCGGTATCCACCCCAATGCCGGTGTCCGCCGAAACCATGTTTATGACCGCCGTGCAGATGAATGCGGCCGCCGATGGTGTAATTCGGCATGCCGTAACGCGGAATACTCCGGTAACCATAAGTCGCATAAGGCTGATAACCATAACCGTGGGCGGTGGTACGATAGTAGCCTGCGCCGCCGTAGTATGGCGTGGCAACGCATCCGCCAAGCAAAAACATGCCGATGACTGCGGCGATGATCAGTATTTTTCTGGTGTTCATGGTGTTTCTCCTCAAAAATCTTTTTTTGTTCAATTTCTTTGCTGTTCCCGTCAGCCGATGTCCGATCGTTCTGATGTTGTGGATGATTCTGCTCTTCGCGAACTGAATCGCGACTGAATGTAGGACTATCGGGATATTTTGTTTCCTGCTTGCCGATTGACGCGGCTGATGCAACGCGGTAAAAGGTTGAAATCCAGCAGGCGGTATCCGGATGGCGAACAGCACGCCTGCGAACCAAGCGCAAAGTCGTTGCCAAGACTGTTTTTTCTAAAAGGATGAATCAATGAAAGACGAAACCATCGCGATCCATACCGGTTATCAGACCGATCCCACGACCAAAGCCGTTGCTGTTCCGATTTACCAAACCGTCGCATACGAATTCGATAACGCCCAGCATGGCGCGGATTTATTCAATCTGGCGGTGCCGGGCAATATTTATACCCGCATCATGAATCCGACCAACGATGTGCTGGAACAGCGCGTGGCTGCGCTTGAAGGCGGCGTAGCGGCGCTGGCTCTGAGTTCCGGGCAGGCAGCGATTCATTATTCGATCATCAACATTGCCGAAGTCGGCAATAACATCGTCAGCGTGCCAATGCTGTACGGCGGCACCTACACGCTGTTTGCGCACATGCTGCCGAAGCTCGGCATCGACGTGCGTTTTGCCAAGGACGACCGGGCCGCCAGCATGGAGCCGCTGATCGACGATAAAACCGCTGCGGTTTACTGCGAAACGCTCGGCAACCCGGCGGGCAATATCCCGGATCTGGAAGCCATTGCGGCACTGGCGCATCGTCATGGCATCCCGCTCATCGTCGACAATACCGTACCGACGCCGGTGCTGATGAAACCGATCGAGTTCGGCGCGGATATCGTGGTGCATTCGCTGACCAAATACATGGGCGGACACGGCACTTCGATCGGCGGCATCATCGTCGATTCCGGCAAATTCCCGTGGGCCGAGCATGCCAAGCGTTTTCCGATGCTGAATAATCCGGAACCGGCCTACCACGGCGTCATCTATACCGAAGCGCTGGGGCCGGCGGCTTATATCGGCAGGGTGCGAACGGTCGCTTTGCGCAATACCGGCTCGGCGATGTCGCCGATGAACGCGTTCTTTTTCCTGCAAGGGATTGAAACCCTGTCGCTGCGCATGGAGCGGCATACCGAAAACGCGCTGAATGTGGCGCACTACCTGGAGAAGCATCCGGGTGTCGCATGGGTCAAGTATGCCGGTTTGCCGTCGTCGGAATACTATCAACTGGCGCAGAAATACATGAAAGGCCGGCCTTCGGCATTGCTGGCGTTCGGCATCAAAGGCGGTTTCGATGCCGGCGTGAAATTCTACGACGCGCTCAAATTATTCAAGCGCCTGGTCAATATCGGCGACGCCAAATCGCTGGCGGCGCATCCGGCGTCCACCACGCACCGTCAGCTCACCGAGCCCGAACTGGCCGCGGCAGGCGTGACGGCGGATATGATCCGGTTGTGCATCGGTATCGAACATATCGATGACATTCTGGAAGATCTGGAACAAGCCCTTGCAGCCGCCTCGTAAGCCGCTTTACATCCGGCTGCTGGTAGAAAAAGCTGCATTGCGGCGGTGCTCTGTGTTAAATTCCATCTTGCTTATCGCGCGCTTTCCGTCAATTCCAAATGATGCGATGGCAGCGAGCTATCCCGATTATTTCTGCATCACACCTTTAAGGAGAACACTTATGGCACGAGCCAGCGCCCGTCATATTCTGGTAAAAACCGAAGAACAATGTAACAACCTGAAAGCGGAAATCGAAAACGGCGCCGATTTCGGCGCATTGGCGCAACAACATTCGCTATGCCCATCGGGCAAGCAAGGCGGTGAATTAGGAGAATTCGGCCGCGGCCAAATGGTCAAGGAATTTGACACGGTTGTGTTCAGCGCACCGGTCGGCGAAGTGCAAGGACCGGTTAAAACGCAGTTTGGGTATCATTTAGTCGAAGTCACCCAACGCAAGGACTAATCCGTAAAAATTCCATACCGCCCTGCCCGCCGACTACGTTCGTGACCCTGTCATTCCGTCATGAACGTAAGCGGCGGCTATCGGGCAGGCTGGAAGCATTGATACACCGCGAAACTGCGGCGGCCATCGATGATTTTCGAAACCGGAACGACGGTATCGCCCCCCATGAGCGCAGCTTCGTTGCGCGCCAGATCGGCGAGCTCACCGGCAACTTTCTCGGCGTCGCGGTCAAAAATGAACTGACTGATCACCTTGGAATTGACATTACCCAGCTTCTTGCAAGATTCGAGCGATTGAGCGGATTGCAGCACACGCACACCCTCGCCTTTTCCCGTTACTTTTACCCAGGCGCAAGCCGTCAGCGAGAATGCCAGTAACACCGTAACCATCAAAAACAATTTATTTTTCATCATGCGCACCTCATCGATAGTGCGCTTATTCTATCAAATCCAGGCACTTTTCTTCCAACCGCTTTTCCATCGTTTTTTTCCGGCTTACGCCTCCAGCACGGAGGGTGAATGCCAAATCGATTCGGGAACATGAATAAGCAGCAGATTGGTGGTTTGCGCTGCGCGGTATTCGTACAGAATATCGCGTTTTCCTTCGCGATCTCCGGCAAACTCAAGCCACAAGTGGCGTAATTCGATTTCTTGCTCGTCAGGCAATGCACTGAACAGGTCAAACGATACATAGCCATTGGTATCTGTTTCGACAGTGCCTAGGTGCTTGCTGATGGTTTCGCCGGTCTTCCGGTAGCTATATCCCGCGCTGACAGCCACAGTTACCGTGGCATAGCAGTTGTTTTTCCGTATTGTTTCGCCGATGAGTAAGAGTCTGAGTTTTTTCATGATTGATCGGTAACTCATGATTTATTAGTCCGGCCTGCCAGTTCCGGACAATGAGCGAGGTTTAACAAGTTTACCGTCATGCTGGATCGGCTCAGTGTGACTTTTGTCACACCGCCGATCAGATTTACCGCATAGACTTACCGGTCTTGATCCGGTGTCCGCACAATGAAAAACGGCTGATGCGCGGTAATCAGTTGCGTGAATTGCGGATACTGAAACACGCTGCTGCTGGAGCGCGGATCCAGCAATAACGGCAGCAGCCGTGCGGTATCCGGCAGTAATGGGACATACAGATGACCGGGCATGACCACGGCACGATCGCGGGATGTATCCAGCACCGGGAGGATGCGTTCCGAGGAATCGCCGTACGCGAAAACATCGCTTTCCAGGATCGCCTCGAACGGTTGCGTAACCGTATCGAACGGAATGCGATGCCGCCCGAACAGCTCCGCGAAAACGTCTGTATGCGCTTGCACGATATATGCCTTGGGCAACTGCAAAAAATCGTGCGCCGCAATGGCGCGATGATCAGCAAACTCGATGGATTCGATCTCGCGCGTATCGCGCCGGCGCAGATTGATCCGTGTTACCGGCGATTCGTTTCTGGGCACGTAAAAACCGTTGAGTGCTATATTCCCCTGTGGCGGAAGCTGCGTTGCGCATGCGACGGCTGACAGAGTCGCCGGTTGTTGCGACTGTAATACCTGTAACAACGCTTGCAAGCAACACCATTGCTTTTCCATTCGAACCGCGATATTGCGAAATGTCGGATGATGATCGGCTTTCGGCTCCATCGGCGTTTCCAGCAAAATAGCCAACGCGCCTCGCAATCCGGCTTTGTTACGGAAGATGCGCATCGTCAGATCGCCATGCGTGACCGGTTGCTTCGTTGAGGTGATCTCGCGGATGTAACGCTGGGCGCGCAGGCCGCGCGTCTCAACCGCTGCGATCAATGCCGGCAGCAGTTGTGATTCGGCATAGTTTTGCAAATTTTCTGAAATCGCCGGATGACTTGCGATGTCGAATTGCGCCTCGAAATCGGTCAGATAACCTTCGACCCCGAGGGTTTTGCGCTTCAACACGGCGGATTCATGCATATCCAGCACCACCGCAGGCTGATAGCGCAATACCGCAGCATCCAGCGCGCAGCTCTCGGGTTGCGACAACAACACAAAATCGCGATTGATGTTGACATCGTTACCGTTCTTGCTGGAATCCCGCTCGCGGCCATCCGGGTTGGCATTCGGAATAATGATGAATTCAAAATTCCCCAGCAGATGCTGCAATTCGCCCGTGAGTATGGCTCGTACCAGATGCAGCAGGGCTTCGCAGCCAGCCGCTTCCGAAGCGCCGTGTTGCGAACCGACCAGCATGACCCGTAATTTCTGCAAAGCCATGCCCGGATTTTCGGAATGAGCGCTACAACACAAAGCGAGGATCTCCCGGCCATGCGCTGAATAACCGATGCGATCAAGCCGGGCATAACGCCCGGCAGCTGCGGCTAATGTATGCAAAAAACCGGCGATCTCACCCGAACTCGAATAGCGTTGAAAAACGTTCTGCTCAAGCGGCGTCTTAATCAGATTCATGGCTGGCCAAGAAGAATTTTCTCGGCAATGCGGTAAATAAAAAACTCTGTTTCCGGTTCCACCAAGCTTGCGTATTCGGGATAACGAAAAATACTGCTGATTGAGCGTGGATCCAGCAGCAATGCAGCAGCACGGCCGTTCGGCTGGAACAAATTGATGAGCAGGCTGCCGCGATCAATCGTCAGAGTCTTTTGCGTCTCCGCCAGCAACCCGGCGCGCATCAGGCTATTGGCGGGAACATTCAGACGCATTGCAACCATTTCGTATTCTGATGACCGCAAAACCGGCTGATAATCGATGCGATGACGATCCAGCAACGGACGAATGATATCCTGATGGCGGGTAATCACCAGCATCGACGGAAAGGCGATCTCATCGGCGTTTAGTTGTTGCCGGTGATCGGGAAAATCGAGCTGCTGGAGCTGGCCGTTATCAAGCCGCCGCATTGGTATCGATGTGCGTGGCTGCGCCTGATTCAGCGCATAACCGGCATACAGCGTTAACGATTCTCGATGCAACGCGGCACGGGCCACCGCCGTTTTTGCTTGAATCTCGGCGCGCTGCTCATGCGCCAGCGTCAGGAACGAACGTAAACATAATAATTGCCGTGCAACACGCTGAGCAATATTGCGGTATGTTGGAAAAACTTGTTCGCGCGAATCCAGCTTGGTTTCGGCCAGTAGCGACAGCGCACCCGACATCGCCGCGGCATTGCGGAAATTGCGCAAGGTTAGTCCACCGTTGGTGATCGGCTGTTTAATACGGGTGATCTCCCCGATGTAGCGATGCGCCGGCAACCCGCCGTCTGTTACCCGGCCAGTTAATGCCGGCAAAAAAGTATTCAAGGCATAATCCCGCAATACCGCCGGTACCGCCGGATTATTGCTGATTTCAAATTGTGCGTCGAAGTCGGTCAGATAGCCTTCAGTGGCAAGCGTTTCCCGCTTCAATACCGCCGATTCATGGGAATCGAGCAATACATCGGGCACGTAACGCGCCACTGCGTCCCTCAGAATGCGGGTTTCAGGTTGCGTGAGCAATACGAAATCGGTATTGATGTTGACGCGGTTAGCATTTGACCGCCTCCCCAAGTCCCGTCCATCAGGATTGGCATTGGGCAACAAAATCACATCCATTTCCTCCAGCAGCGGCCGCAGATATCCATCCGCCAGTTCCCGCGCGATTATCAGCAGCGCTTCGCCACCCGCAGGTTCTGCGGCGCCATGTTGCGAACCGACAATCATGACCGTGAGCCGCTTTACCGAATCATCACTGCGCGGTAAGGAAAATCGTATGACTTCGATCGGGCGATCCAGAACGCTGCGACCGATCGACTCCACACGCACCAGTGCCGGATAACGCCCGGCCAGCGCATGGATATAGCGGCTGATTTCGTTCGATGTGCTGATTCTGGCGTAACGCGCCGCTTCCAGCGGTGTTTGTATCGGGACAATCTGCCCACTACAAAGTGCGCTATAAGTCACTGTAATGAATAATAATATTTTAACTATCCGCCGACGCATGCTGGCAACCCGGTGAATGTGGTGATTCGATGGACAGGACAACCGTCCTGATACGTGTCCTACTCTTTTACTCAAACTATAGTAACTAAGTACTAGTAAAAAAAGGAATAATTTCCCATTCCTTTCAACCAGCTTTGCGTTTATCGTACACACATCTGTTTCAAGCATCTTTTTAAGCAGTACTCATAACAATAAGCAGCAAAGCAACAAGGTCTAATAAAGCTGTAGAGGGCAATTTCTCGTAACCGCGGAACTGATTAACACTGCAATTGCATGAGCATTATGGCAGAAACCAGTCACCCGCCGGGTTGGTGAAATCAACATATCTCGTTGTAACTAATTGGAGACTTTATTATGCGTATTGTATCGATTCTTGCACTACTTGCTTTAACCAGCGGTTCCGCGGCTGCGGCTGTTTACCAGATTGGCGACAATGACGGTTATGGCGCGGCTATTTGCGATAACTGTTCTCACAGCTTCGATGGCTTCAGCGCCGATCATGACGGCCGTAGCGCTGCTGAAAAACTTGCGACCGACGGCGCGCAATATACCGACACCTATAGCACCACGCATCCCGGTTTTAGCCCGCATGGATTGGAAACCGTCGCCACTTTCCATTTCGGCGGATTAGGCACACACTGGACATCCGGCAAACTAGAAATCGATTTGGCGGATTTTCAAGCTTCCGAATTTGGCGCCGTTGCCGCGGCGTTTAACGGTATCACTCAGGATTTCGCGTTTGACGACGGTTACACCAAAACCGCGGTACACTCTTTCGTGCTGAGCGATGCGGTGCTGAATTCGATCAATGCGACCGGTGAGCTGATCATCACCATCGACCGCAATAATTCCAGCGATTTTTATGGCATCGATTACCTGAAATTGACCGACTTGACCGAGCCAGTAATGTTTATGCCACCAAGGATAGAAACGGTTGCTTTACCGGTCCCGGAACCTGAAACGTATTTGATGCTGCTCGCCGGTCTGGCGTTATTGAGCTTCACCTACCGCCGCAATATCAAGCCGGTCAACCTAGGGATTTAATCTTTTAATCTTTTCTTAAGGCTGCAAAACAAAAACCCGCTTCGGCGGGTTTTTGTTTGGGCGCTTTACCGCAACGGCGCGATCAATAGGGTGCAAATCGTCGCTGTGCTACAATTTCCTCCGTAACAGGCGGTTGAAAAACGTTTTCGAAGCAGCCGATACAAGGCAAAAACAGGCGGGAAGGCGCAGTTTATGCAGTATAAATGAGCATTTTGAACTTGTTTTTAACACCGTAGCGGCAACACAGATAGTTTTTCAACAGCCTGGTAAACAGCGTCATCCGATCATTTGCATTACCTCAACGATCCCATCCAATAAAGGACCGCTATGAAAATCGTCTGCGTTGCTTTGTTCGCTCTTGTCTTATCCGCCTGTATTTCCCAACCTTTGGAAGCACCGCCACCACCCGCATATGTAAAAGCGGTACCCGACGATTGGGAGCAAGCTTTCCGCAACAAAACCCAGGAGAAATCGGCTTATCTGCAGTCGCAGCAGGTCGCGTACGACTGGTTCGGCAATTTTGCGTTCAGCGAAACCGATGGCATCCCTTATATCGCGTTGAAACTCATACCGAAGCTAGCGCCGGAGCTTTGGGGCAGCGCTGAAAACTTCCTCGACGCGGTGGGCTTGTTCATCGACGAGCGGCAACCCGCGTATCCGGTTGCGCGCGGTATCGGCTTTAGCGGTTTGTCGCGCGCCGATGCCAACAGCAATATCGACTACGCGTCGTTTACCTGCGGCGCTTGCCATATCGGCCGGGTGCGGCTGGAAAACGGTCAGATCGATTATCTCGACGGCGGCGTGAATACCACTTTCAACATCGTGTCGTTTCGCGTCAAGCTCTACCAAACCTTGCAACAAGCTTACGGCGGCAAAACCGGTGACGACAAATATCAAGCGCTGACGCAAAAACTGCTGGCGGCTTTGGATGAAGTGCATCAACAGAATCCGCATTATTTTTACAACAACTTCCAATCCGCCACCCGGCATTTTGATGCGAATTACGAAGCTGCCCAAATCGCCTTGTTCAAGAAAAATGCCGCGCAAACAATCCAGCAATTCGCGCAGCGCGTCGAAGCCGAATACGACGGTTTCGGCGCCTTGATCGCTAAAAACTATGCCGGCTTCGAGCAGCCGATGCTGGCCGGCTTTCCCGGCATGGCCGACGCCACCGGGTTAAGCGCGGTCAACGGTTATATTGACGCACGCAAAAGCCCGATCCTCAAATGGTTTGCCGGGCTTTCACTGCCGCCGGAACCCGGCATTACCGATTTCATGTCGGTATGGGAGCAGGACAAGCGCCGCGCCAGCTGGGATGAAAACCATAAGCGGCTGATCAACGGCGGCGGGCAATGGAACGGCAATGTGCCGATTCCGGTGTACCGCAATCTGATTGCCATGCTGACGCTCGGTCTGGCGCAAACCGATGTGCGCGTCGCGGCTTTTGCCTCAGAACTGCTTGACGGTTTACCGGCCAGTCCGTACCCGTTCGCGGTCGATGTGGCGCTCGCTAAAAAAGGACAAGCCTTATTCGCGGAACACTGCGCCGATTGCCACCAGCCGAAAAACGGGAAAGTTTATGACAACCTCGGCACCAGCATGAAACGCGCCTATGTGGTCGGCGCGCTGCTGAACTATGCGGCGCGCAAGGAGTTGTATGACAGTTGTTCGCCCGACACCACGGTGCAGTTAGAAGGCAAGGATGTCAAACCCTGCGCCGAATTCGACGGCGTTTCGATGGCCGGCAAAAAAGATTTACTGATGTCGCCGAACAACGAACACCACGGCTACAACGCCCGGCCGTTGAGCGGCGTATGGGCGCAAGCGCCGTATTTGCACAACGGCACGGTACCGACGGTCTATCATCTGCTGGTGCCGGAAGAACGTCCGGCCAGCTTTGTCAAAAGCCGTCTCGATTACGATGCGAAACTGCTCGGCTTTGCCTGGGAACCGCAACAAACCGCCATGCAGCAAGAAGGCTATCCGTTCCAGGCTAATGCCATCCCGGCGCTGAGCAATAAAGGGCATGACAAAGACATCGTGGAAGGCAAAAAAACCTACCGCCTCAATTGGTCGAACGATAAGGAAGGCGCATTTGCCATCATCGAATACTTGAAAACCTTATAACCTTCAATCACTCAATCAAGGAGCCACCATGACCCATCCTGTGATTCAGCCTTATCTGATGTTCGGCGGGCGCTGCGAGGAAGCGCTGGAATTCTACCGCACCGCACTAGGCGCGCAGATCGACATGCTGATGCGCTTCCAGGAAAGCCCCGATCCGCCACCGCCCGGCATGCTGCCACCCGGCTTTGAAAACAAGATCATGCACGCCAGCTTCCGCATCGCCGGCAATGTGTTGATGGCGTCGGACGGTTGCGAAGTCGGCCCGCAATTCAAAGGTTTCTCGCTATCGATTTCGGTCGCCACCGAAGCGGAAGCCAAGCGTTACTTTGCCGCGCTGTCCGACGGCGGCCAGGTACAAATGCCGTTGGCGAAAACCTTCTGGTCGCCCAAGTTCGGCATGCTGACCGACCGCTTTGGCATCAGTTGGATGGTCAACGTCGTCACCACCGAATGTAACGAATGATAGTACGCATCCCGATCATGGGCATCGCTGCGGCGATAGGGTTGGCAGTTAGCGGCTGCACCGCGCAGCAGCTCTACTCCACCGGCCAATCGTGGCAACGCAACGAATGCACCCGGATGCTGGATCAACTGGAGCGCGAGCGCTGCCTGTCGAACGCCAACACGCCGTATGAAGCGTATAAAAAGCAATCCGGTGCCGCCGATACCCGGAAGTGACCCGCTCATGAACTCCGAACTGCCCGACAAACTTACCTTTGAAACCGCCGCGCAACACGCCAGCCAGCAAGTGCCGGTTTTCCCGCCGTCGTGCCGCGCCGATGAAGTGCGGCAGCAACTGGCGGGGCAGCAATACGAAAGCGCCAGCCTGGTGATCGTTTGCGAACAGCGAAAATTTCTCGGCGTGGTGCGCATCGAAGCCTTACTAGCCGCTCCAGCCGGTGTCACGCTGAACGATCTGATGGATCGCGAGGCACCCGTTGTCGCGCCGGGAATCGATCAGGAAGTCGCTGCCTGGCATGCCGTGCGCCACGAAGAATCCGCCTTGACCGTGGTGGACCGGGATGGCAATTTCGCCGGTGTGATTCCGCCGCACCGGCTGCTCGCAGTATTGCTGTCAGAACACGAGGAAGACTTGTCGCGCCTGGGAGGTTTTACCAAAAGCACGCATGTCGCCCGCGCCACCAGCGAGGAACCGGTCGAACGCCGCTTCCGTCATCGTATTCCCTGGCTCATCGTCGGACTCGGCGGCGCCCTGCTCGCCGCGGATTTCGTCGGCTGGTTCGAATCGCAGCTCGAGCACACGGTGATGCTGGCGTTCTTCATCCCCGGCATCGTCTACCTGGCGGACGCGGTCGGCACGCAAACCGAAACCGTCGTCGTGCGTGGACTGTCGGTCGGCGTCAGCATGCAGCGGATGGTCAAGCGCGAGTTATTGACCGGCCTCGCCATCGGCTTTGCGCTCGCAGTGGTCGCCGGGCCGTTGGTATGGTGGCGCTGGGAGCAAGCGGATGTGGCGCTGTGCGTCGGATTATCGGTATTCGCCGCATGTTCCACCGCCACCGTGGCAGCGATGACGCTGCCCTCCTTGCTCGACCGGTTCGGACTCGACCCCGCCTTCGGCAGCGGCCCGCTCGCCACGGTGATCCAAGACCTGCTATCGATCCTGATTTATTTCGGTATCGCCAGCGCAGTGGTGCAGTGACAGGCTGAGACCTTTGCACGGCTACTGCGCAGCACGATAATCGCGTTAAAAATTCGCGAAAAATGCTCATTTACCCTATGTAAACTGCGCTTTTTCACAAATTTTTGCCTTATTCTCGCACCGCTCATGACGCCGTGCAAAGGTCTCAGGCTATTAATTCATACAAAACTGACACGCTATGAACTTCGAACAATTGAGCGAACAACAAATTCTGGCGATTGCCGAACCGATCATGGACAATTTGATGGACGCCTCCACGCACCGCGACCACACCCGGCATGTCCGCGACTTCAGCGGGCGACTGAAAGCCATCGTCACGCCGGATTACTTCGAATGTATCAGCCAACAGTATCAGACTGAAAAAGGCTTTTTCACCACCCGCACCCCCGTCGCCGTCTTCCGTCGCCCGGACTCGGCAGCGATCGTCTGGAAACAATCGTTCACGCAAGCACCCGGCGAATTCGTCGCGGAAATGGTGTTGGTGTATCGGGATGGCCGGTATTGGGTGGATCATGTGATGGTGTTTTGAAGTTTTGGTTGAAGCCGGTGCATGGAATCCGTTTTTTCGGATCTAAGAAAATTTGTTATGATGGAAACTAAATTGAACAATCTCTATGAAACATAAGGGGATCTTATGATGAGTACAGTAATTGAATTCACTTTTGACGTTTCGGACGTCTAATTTTAGTTTGCCGTCATGAACAGAAAACCCCCAGCGTCAGTCATCAAGCACCTTCGCACTGAAGTGGGATTTGGCTGCCCCGTTCCAGAATGCGGCAATCCGTACTTGGAGTGGCATCACTTTGACCCTCCATGGAACGTGAAGCCACATCACAACCCTGATGGCATGGTCGCGCTATGCGCTGAGCACCATAAGAAGGCTGACAACGGCGCATACACAAAAGAACAATTGGCGGCATTCAAGCGGACTAAGGCTGATCCCATTCGTGTTAACGGCCGATTTGACTGGCGCAGAAACAAACTTCTAGCGATAGTCGGCGGCAACTACTATTACGAAACACCCCGTGTTCTTGTTATTGATGGCCATGAGGTGATTTTGCTCACACGGGACGAAGAAGGCTATTTGCTGCTTAGTGTGCAGATGCTTAGCCTTACCAGCGAGGTTCGAGTAAAGATGGTGGATAACTGCTGGGAAAATATCGGGAACCCGGTCGACATGGTTTCTCCCCCTAGCGGCAAGGACCTTCGTATCCGGTACGCCAACGGAGATAGTTTGGCTATTCATTTCTACGTTATAGAGGATGGTGCCGCGTTTCAAGCCAAGTTCAAGACTCACATATACACAGAGCTCGAATTTCCGCTCACCGTTGCGGAGGTCAATTGTGAAATCGGCGGCACTGACATCAAGCTGACTCCGACTGGCACCACCATAGGCGCCAATCAGTTCATTGGAAACTTCGCAGCATATTGTGGCGTAGGCATGCTAGTCAATCTTAGTTTGAAGTGGCGTCAGAATTGGTCTCTGATTCCTGCACCAGAAAGTCGGCTGTCGCCTTGTCCATGTGGCAGTGGGCGGCGTTACAAACATTGCCACGGTGCTCTGACATGACCGCTAATACTGCGCTCCAAGGGGCGCGCCGCAAACGGCGCACCATTGAGCCTCCACGCTAGCCACCCGCCAAATATGAACATGCTTTTTCTCATTGGATCTTTTCAAGCAAGTGGAGCTGATAACGTTGGCTTGATCTCAATCGAAGTAAATGATTCGATACCACATTTCGAAATACCATGTTGCAGCTTAAAACCCATTTCATCTTGAAAGCTTGCGGATAAGCTTTAATGATGCCCAGGCAGACCGCGACGGCCTCCATGACCATGACCATCGCTGAGTATCACCACCGCCGCGATGATTCCGGCGGTCACGATGACGACTGCCGCTGTGGCTGCGATGGTTCCCCAGTCGATGACTTTTTTGTAGAGCGGATAGTCGTCCCGCCAGCGAATGCGTTGCCAGATTTCTTCCGGCGTGAGTAAATAGGGCCGACCGAATATATCCCGCGTGACTACGACTTCGCGGTCTTCGCGGATATCGATGGATTGCGCGGTATCTGCTAGCGAAGTCACATCAACGGTGCCGCTGATCACCGTGACTTTCGTTTGATGCTCCGTGACTTGGAGATGCAGGATGGCGTTACTGGCGTCTATGCGGGCATGTGGCGTTTCTATTTGTTGCCGGCAATCGGCTGTATCCGCGTAGGCATTGCCGGCATTGAATTCGTCGATTTCAATCGTGCAGGCCGGGCCAGCCGCTTCAAACTCCACGCGCGCGCTGCTTTGCGGTCCGGTGTTTATCCGGGAATGGTTCGCCAGCTTCGCGGAGACATCGACCGGCGTACCGTTACGTAAAGCGCTCTCCCCCGCTGCAAATACCAAACCGATCGTGGCTTTGTCTACCTGATTGGGGTTGTGAAAACGCGCACTGGAATTCTCGTCTTGCTCCCAGAACCCGCCGTTTCCGGTCGCATTCCGATCGTCGATGGGTACGGATTTACAAGCGCCGAGCAATAACATGGTTAACAGCAGTATCAACAAGATTGCGTAGCTCGGTAGTTTCAGTTCAGAAGGTTTTAATGCTTGATTGGAAATCGATCCAGCTTTTCTTTGTTTGCCGGGGAATGATCCGGTGATGATGGCGCTCATGATGCTTCTCCTTGTGGTTATTTTTTCCAAGCAGATGCGGATGAGTCACTGTACTGCGGTCTGGGTGAACCGGGACTGAATGATGGCGGGGGATAATCTTTTGATTTTTCTGAGCAATGCCTGAACCGGTTTTTCAGGAATGGCCAAGGGGAGTCAGTATGCTGCCAACAGTAGCAGCGGAATTATGCGGCTTTGCCGCTCGTAGGATGCTTTAGGGTTCTTAGGTTGTGGAAACTACACGCACAACGCTTCGGTCAACGACTTTACTTCAGCGGCTGAGTCTTTCAGGATCTCGCTGAGTGTATCTTCGTCGGTCAATACATCGAGGTCTGCGATTGCATTCGTGCCCGATAAGTTGGAAGGCAATACAAAGGGCGATTTAACGGGCGCCAGTTGATTGGCGATCAGCAGCGTGTCTCCGAGCGTATCCGGCGGGAATGATAAGTAACCGCGCCACAGGTAAACGATGTCGTCGATCACCGATTGCGGTACCGACAACGCTCTGAGAATCGCGGTGCCAATCGTGATTTCACAGTCAAGCTCGCTTTCGTCTTCCAGGTCTTCGTCGGCGTTCCACGAGCTGGCCAAGCTGTCGTCGATTAATCCGGGGAAATATTTTTCACGCGCCAGCAAATAGAACCAGCTGATCTCATGAATCATGCCGGCAAACAGCGCGGTTTCGGGGTCCTTGTGAGTCACGCGGCGGGCGATGACTTGCGCCAGCGCGGCAACATACGCGGAATGCCGCCATAGTTGCTCGGCCTGTTCGCTTCTTCCCTGCGGTCCGGTCAATTGCTGCACGGCTATGACCGTGGCCAAGTTGCGCACGGTGCGCATGCCGATCAATGTGACGGCTGAGCGCACATCGGTGACTTTTTTTCCTGAGCGATTAAATACTGCGGAATTGGCAATCGCCACCACCTTGGTCGACAGGAGCGGTTCAGCTTGTATCAGCCGGATCACGGTATCGAGACTGCAATCAGGATCTTCCAGTTTTTCCTTGATTTTGATCGCGGCATGGGTCGAGGTCGGGAAAATCAAGCGTCCTTGCTCCACTTCCGTTGCCAACGCACTTAATATTGCGCTTTTTTCCATGCAAATTTCCCTTTCCCCGTTGCCGCCAGCATCCGGTCAATTTTTGATGAATCTAAGCTTATGTCAAAGCTGTCAAGAGTAATTTCTGAATAAAAGCAAGGAATAGTGGCTATTTCTTCGATTGTTTTGTAATTCCATGTAGTGGCGCTATGGTTTCCGAATTTACGTTGCGGTGGAGAATCTTTAGGCGCACGGCCAATTAAAGTTTGGCCGGTTTGCGTCGTAAGAACAGCAGCAGCGATGCCACTGTAGCGATCAAGCGCTTAAAAAATTAAAACTCACTGGAAAACGTTATGAAAATTCTTGTTCACTTCAAGTCTGGATTCAAGCAAACATTTATCGTCCCCAAAAGTATGCTGGCACTCGAATTCCGCAACATGGCCAAAGAAATTGGCGGTGCGATTGAAAGCATCGAATTTTCATTACCTTCCCGTAGCCAATCAAATTATGCGAGTAACGAATATCGCAACGGAGTTCTGCGCTTGCCTGATAAACACTAGAAACCGCCAGAGCCCCCGGACTCGATTCGATTAAAATGGAATATCGTCTTCCATATCGTCAAAACCGCTGGGGCTCTTCGTCGAAGAAGGCCGGTTCGGAACCGCGTTATCTTCTTCGTGATCAGGCGACGATTCAAAACTACCGCTGCCGGGACGGCTGCCCAACATCTTCATATCAGTCGCAATAATATCCGTGGTATAACGCTCCATCCCGTTCTTGTCCGTCCACTTCCGGGTTTCCAGACGGCCTTCGACATAAACCGAGCGCCCTTTTTTTAAATACTCCCCGGCAATCTCGGCCAGCTTGCGATAAAAAGTCACGCGGTGCCATTCGGTTTTTTCCTGTTTCTCGCCGTTTTTGTCTTTCCAGGTATCGGTCGTTGCCAATGTAATATTGGTAACCGCGTCACCATTCGACATGTAACGGGTTTCCGGGTCTTTGCCCAAGTTACCGATGAGTATCACTTTATTGACAGAAGCCATCTATGTTTCCTCCCCAAGCAATTGAATCACCTTTTCTTCGTCGAAGCCTTTCATATCCACTTTTAAATAAGCCACCCGCTCATTCACCAGCACCAGTGCTTCAAAAACACCGGGTATCGCCGCCAGACGGCGCGATAGCTCTTTGGATTGGTCGAAATCCATTTCCTGTACCGGATACATTCTGGAGCGCACCGCAGCGGGTGCTTTCATGGTCATCGCCAATGCCAGCCACACCACCAGCAACAGCCCGCAAAATGCATACAAGGCGCCGCTGCCGTATTCGCCGTATAAGTAACCACCGGCCGCCGCACCGGCAAAAGCACCCAGGAATTGCGTGCTGCTGTAGACGCCGATCGCCGTTCCCTTGGCGCCGACTGGTGCTATTTTTGAAATCAGCGAAGGTAAACTGGCTTCCAGCAAATTGAAAGCCGCAAAAAAAACCAGTAACGCCAGCGCCGTTCCCCAAATCGACTCACTGCTCAGTGCAAGCAGCAGCTGTCCCAGTAACAAAATGCCAATCGCCGCGACAAACACTTGTTTCAACTTGGCTTTCTTCTCTGAATAAATAATCGCCGGGATGATCAGCACAATCGACAGCAGCAACACCGGAAGATAAATTTGCCAGTGGTTGTCCGCCGCCATGCCCGCTTGACGCAGTGTCAGCGGCACTACCAGCCAGAGCGCCATCAATACCGCATGCAACGCAAAAATACCGTAGTTTAGCCGCAATAACTGCGTATCGCGCAAGACACTGCGGAAATTAGCGGGCGAGGCTTCGGTATCGGAGTGGAACCGGCTGATCGCCGGATCGGGGATGATTTTTTTGACGACGATCATGGCTAATAGCGCCAAAAACCCGGTCATCGCGAAAATGCCCGGCACACCAATCCATTGATTTAACACTGGCGCAGCGATCAACGAAATGGCAAACACTACGCCGATGGTCATGCCGATGGTTGCCATCGCCTTGGTGCGATGCTCTTCCCGGGTAAGATCCGCCGCCAACGCCATCACGGCCGCCGAAATCGCTCCGGCTCCCTGAATGACCCGGCCGATGATAACCCAATAAATATTGGTGGCAAATGCGGCAATGAAACTGCCGATGATAAATAAAATCAGCCCCAGATAAATCACCGGCTTGCGTCCGATCCGATCCGATAGCCAGCCGAATGGAATTTGCAGAATCGCTTGCGTCAAGCCATAGGCGCCCAGCGCTATGCCGACCAGGGTATAGTTGTCTCCGCCAGGCAGGTCTTCGGCGTAAAAAGCAAATACCGGTAAAATAATAAACAGCCCTAACATGCGCAACCCGTACACACCGGCTAAGCCGATCGTCGCGCGCACTTCCGTTGGGGACATTTTTTCAGATGAAGATGAAGCAGACATGAATCAGGTTGTGATATTCCTAAAAAGTTGGGTATATTAACAGGTTGACTCTTACATAGATAGTTCATGGAATCCATAAAAATACGCGGTGCGCGCACGCATAATCTGAAAAATATCAACCTCGATCTGCCGCGTAACAAGCTGGTAGTCATCACTGGATTGTCCGGTTCCGGCAAATCCTCATTGGCGTTCGATACCCTTTACGCCGAAGGACAACGCCGTTACGTCGAATCGCTGTCGGCGTATGCCCGGCAGTTCCTGCAATTAATGGAAAAGCCGGATGTCGACCTGATCGAAGGATTGTCTCCAGCCATCGCCATCGAACAAAAAGCAACATCGCATAACCCGCGTTCGACGGTCGGCACCGTCACCGAAATCCACGACTATCTGCGCTTGCTGTTTGCCCGCGTTGGCGATCCGTTTTGTCCCGAGCACAACATCGTGTTGACGGCGCAAAGTGTTTCGCAAATGGTTGATCACGTCTTGCAGTTACCTGCGGATACCCGCTTAATGATTCTGTCGCCGCTGATCGTGGAACGCAAAGGGGAACAAGTTGAGTTGTTTGACGAGCTGCGCGCGCAGGGTTTTGTGCGGTTGCGCATCGACGGTGAAGTGTATGAAATCGATGCGTTACCGAAATTGCAAAAGAACCAAAAACATACCGTCGAAGTTGTGGTTGATCGCCTGAAAGTTTCTGCCGATGCCAAGCAACGGCTGGCCGAGTCATTCGAGGTCGCATTGCGTCATTCGGACGGGCGCGCTTTGGCGGTGGAGATGGATAGCGGCCAGGAGCATTTATTTTCGGCTAAATTTAGCTGTCCGGTATGCAGCTACTCATTGGCCGAATTGGAACCCAGACTATTCTCCTTCAACAATCCGTTGGGTGCTTGCAGCAAATGCGATGGGTTAGGACAGATTACTTTTTTCGACCCGGCGCGGGTCGTGGCATTTCCGCATTTATCGCTATCTGCTGGCGCCGTGCGGAATTGGGACCGGCGCAATCAATTCTATTTTCAATTACTGACAAGCCTCGCCACGCATTATCACTTTGATCTGGAAACGCCTTTTGAGAAACTCGACGAACCGATCCGTAACATTATTTTGTATGGTTCCGGCAAAGAAAAAATACAATTTTCTTACTTAACGGAAAGCGGACGCAAACAGCAGGATGTTCATCCATTCGAAGGCATTATTCCCAATCTGACCCGGCGCTACAAGGAAATTGAATCGCAGACGGTGCGTGAAGAACTGGCAAAATACCTGAACGCCCAAACTTGCCCGGAATGCCAGGGTACGCGCTTATGCCGCGCAGCGCGGCATGTACATGTCGCCGGACAGACAATTTACGAAATCAGCGCCCTGCCGTTAAGAAAAGCCCGGGAATTATTCGACCATCTCGAATTATCCGGCCATAAGCAATCCATTGCGGAACGCATCATCAAGGAAATCTCCAGCCGTTTGCAATTTCTCAATAATGTCGGGCTGGATTATTTATCACTGGATCGCTCGGCAGACACGCTCTCGGGCGGGGAATCCCAGCGTATCCGCCTGGCTAGCCAAATCGGCTCCGGTTTAACCGGTGTCATGTACGTTCTTGACGAACCTTCCATCGGCTTGCACCAACGCGACAATGGCCGTTTGCTCGATACCCTTAAGAATCTGCGTGACTTGGGTAACAGTGTCATCGTGGTTGAACATGACCAGGATGCCATTCAAATTGCGGATTATGTCGTCGACATGGGACCGGGGGCCGGCGAACACGGCGGCAACGTAGTTGCCCAAGGCACGCCGATCGAAATTCAGCAACAGACTGATTCATTAACCGGAAAGTACTTATCGGGTAAACTCGCGATTGATATACCGCCGCAACGGCACCCGCTCAACGCAGATCGAATATTGCGCATCGAAGGTGCAACCGGGAATAATTTAAAAGATGTCACGCTTAACTTACCGGTCGGATTGTTTGTTTGCGTGACCGGTGTTTCCGGGTCGGGTAAATCGACCTTAATCAATGAAACCCTGCACCGTGCAGTCGCCCGCCATCTCTACGGCAGTAATGACGAGCCTGCACCCCACCGGCATATTGAAGGATTGGGATTTTTCGACAAAGTCATCAATATGGATCAAAGCCCCATTGGAAGAACACCGCGTTCCAATCCCGCGACGTATACCGGATTGTTTACACCCATCCGCGACTTATTTTCCGGGGTACCGCAAGCTCGTGAGCGTGGTTATGCGCCGGGACGTTTTTCTTTCAACGTCAAGGGCGGGCGCTGCGAAGCCTGTCAAGGCGATGGCGTGATCAAAGTCGAGATGCATTTCTTGCCCGATATCTATGTCACTTGCGACGTCTGCCACGGTCATCGCTATAACCGCGAAACGCTCGAAATTCAATATAAGGGTAAAAATATCAGTGAAATTTTACAAATGACGGTAGAAAACGCACTGGAATTTTTTACACCGGTACCGGTGGTGGCACGTAAACTGCAGACATTGATGGATGTGGGTCTTGGCTATATCACACTGGGGCAATCCGCTACCACCCTGTCCGGAGGCGAAGCGCAACGCGTCAAGCTATCGCTGGAGCTATCAAAACGCGATACCGGGCGCACCTTGTACATCCTCGATGAACCAACCACCGGTTTGCATTTTCAGGACATCGATTTGTTGCTCAAAGTGTTACACCGGTTGCGCGATCACGGCAATACCGTAGTCGTGATCGAACATAATTTGGATGTCATCAAAACCGCCGATTGGATTATCGATTTGGGACCGGAGGGTGGCGACGGCGGCGGTTGCATTGTTGCGGAAGGCGCCCCGGAATCCATCGCAACCAATCCTGACAGCTTTACCGGTCATTACTTGCGCGCCATGCTGACAACAAAATGAATCCGCGGGATTGTCTGCTGGAAAGCTTCTCAGTCGCTGTCAAGGCCGCTGACCCGGCTCATATCGTGCCGCAATATCTGCCGCAACCACCTCACGGACGAACATTCGTAGTCGGCGCCGGAAAGGCATCCGCCGCTATGGCAGCAGCCGTTGAAAGCGCCTGGCCAGCCGAAGCGCCAATTGATGGCATCGTGGTAACGCGCTATGGACACGGCCTCCCCACTCAAGCTATTCGAATCGTTGAAGCCGGGCATCCCATCCCTGATGAGAACGGCGAACAGGCTGCGCGAGAAATGCTTGCGGCTGTACAAGTATTAACAACCGAGGATTTGCTGCTTTGCTTGTTCAGCGGCGGCGGTTCCAGTTTATTGCCGCTGCCGGTCAACAGCATATCACTGCAGGATCTGCAAACCGTAACAAAGCAATTGTTGCAATGCGGCGCGACAATCCAAGAAATCAATATCGTCCGCAAGCATTTATCCGGAATTCAAGGCGGCAGGCTTGCAGCCACTTGCCGGGCTGCCATTCTTTCACTGATTATTTCCGATGTTACCGGCGATGACGCGATCCATATCGCCTCAGGTCCTTGTATTGCTGATCCTTCCACATTTTCTGATGCTCTCGCAGTACTTGATCGGTATCACTTGGATGCGCCGCTTTCGATCACCCGGCTATTGCGCGCTGGCCAAGCGGGAAGCGTTGCAGAAACTCCCAAACCGGGTTCTCCTTTCTTCTCTCGCACTGAAAATACCATCATTGCAACTGCACACCAGTCATTGGCAGCCGCAGAAAATTATTTTCAGGCTTTGGGTTTCAATACCCTGATACTCGGCGATACCGTCACTGGCGAGGCTTCTGAAATTGCTAAAAGTTATGCCGCATTGGTGCGAGAAATCAAATCATATCCACGATTATTGAAAACGCCCATCGCTCTGCTATCGGGCGGAGAAACCACGGTTACCGTCAAGGGCAATGGCCGAGGTGGCCGCAACACTGAGTTCCTACTTTCGTTATTTGTTCAACTGGGCGGAATGGATAATGTTTATGCTTTGGCATGTGACACCGATGGATTGGACGGCACGGAAAATAACGCTGGGGCAATTTTGTCACCGGATTCTTTCATCCGCATAAAACAGCTCGGATTGGATCCGTCCTCATTCCTTTCGAATAATGACTCGTATACTTTCTTTCAACGCTTAAACGATTTAGTCATGACCGGTCCTACACGCACCAACGTTAACGATTACCGGGTGATTCTCATTCTTTAATCGAACATGCAGGTTCATGATTGGAAACAATCGGAGTTTCCCAGTTCCGGTCTATTTGTATCGATGACAACAGTAAGCCTTGTTCAAACCACCGGTTTATTACATATTCGTAAAACTGCTGGTTTCTTGTGATTGAGATAGAAGAAGCTAATTGTTTTCCGTGTTCGGTGAGCAATACATGCCCCAAATCCAGATAATTATCTTCGTCGGCCTGGAAACCGATTTTGGTTGGCTTGCCGCAATAAAACAGGCGCGTATGCTTGCCAAATCCTTTCTTGACGAATCCTGCTTTTTCAAAAAGGATTAATCCGGCATTCGCTAATCTTTGCAATGATGCCGCAGTGACTCCTTGATTGGTATAAATCGAATGATTCAGATCAAATACCAACGGCAACCATTCACCCTGCACCCAAAGGAATTGGCATAATGCTTCGAATGCAAACCGATCTTCCGAAGCTAATAATGCCGCTTGGCTGGATTGCTCATCATGATCAAGTATTTTTTCTTCTGTCTGCAAATCCCTCGGTTGAAACAGCCGTTCAATCGCCGACAGCAAGCTGCGGATTTTCATTTTCCGGTTACTTGTCAGATTTTCCTTCTGATTTTTCTGAGTTTTTTGAATCACTCGATTCAGATGCAACGGCCGTTTTATCGTTCGGGCCTTCAGCTTCGCTCGTCTGTTCGGTTCCTTCCGGTTGTTCTGTTACTTTATCTTTCGTTTTGGAAGTGTCCTTCACTTTTAATTTGCGGGATTTGATCTCGCGATTGATTTCTTCAAGAAACGCAAGATTGTCTTTGCGCTGTTTGTCGCTTTTATACCATGAGATACACGTGATGGTGCCCATAATGATCAAAATGATACTCATCACATCGACACCGTCCAGAATCATGAATGTAACGCCGGTTGAAATAGCAAATGCCCCCAACAATCCAGTAAACAACCACATTTTCGTACCTGATCCGGAGCTTTTACTTGCCTTATCCAGAGACTCCAGTTTATCACGTGTTAAAATCAGTTCTTCATCTGTCCATTTTTTCATGCTCATAACATACCATCTCCATAAAAACACGCCTGCGAGTGAATAAGAATAAATTAAAATTCTGTAGCGATGGCGCACAAGCGCTCATTATAGTTTCTTTTTAAAATAAAAAAGGCACCTTACGGTGCCTTTTTTATTAAGCAAAATTGCTTTTAGAAGTTGTGACGCATACCCAAAGACCAAGTATCGCTGTCTTGGAATTGCGCATTTTTATCATTAACCATTGCACGTTGGTAACCACCAAACAAACTTGAACGTTTACTCAGGTTATGAATTGCACCCACTGTGAAACTGCTTACTTCACGGCTTTGAGCAACACCAACTACACCGTTTGCATGGGTCATACCGCCTTGAGCGATAAAGCTGGTATTACCCCAGTCATACTTACCGCTGGCAAACCAGATATTACCGTCACCGCCCATATTCATAGCAGAATTACATTGCGCTCCACCACCTGCAATAAGTCCACCACGTGAATCCGGCAGGCCGGTTGCTGGGTTGCCCAACTGTGCTGCATTGGTACAGGTTGCTGCACCGACTGCATTGTTGATGTGTTCATATTGACCGCTTAAGGTAAATTGTTGATAGTTCCATGAACCACCACCACGCCATACGTGCTCATTGTTCAGCAAGCCTTGAGCTGTTTTTTGACGGGTACTGACGTTATCACGTGAATAACCGCCGAATACCGCAAAGTTATGACCTTGCCATTGTCTGTCATATTTACCCGCAACTTGGAAATCCCATTCACCGTCTTCACCACCGGCATTCGATTGGCTACCTTGGAAGCTACTGCTTGGAGCGATAAAATTTGCAGGATCCAATCTGTTGGAATCGCCTGGCATCAACAAACCAGCAAAGCTAAAACCTTCAACTTTTGGTGAATCATAACGAACCGCGCTGTTTACAAAACCTTGCGCACCTGAGCCATAACCATTTGCAGATGACATCATGGTACCGCCGCTACCGCCTGCCTGCAGTGTCGTATAAGCAAATGGATCAATGGTCATACCACCCGCAAAATCTTTGAATGGGGATTGAACGCGACCGAATTTCACTTCACCCCAGCTATCATTCGCTAAAGCAACCCAACGCTCACGCGCAACACCTAACGCACCTGCACCTGTATTAAAGCCATACTCAACATGCGCTTTAGCTTTAAAACCACCGCCCAAACTTTCGGTTACATGCATACCCATTCTTGAGCGCCCTGTATCATCACCTATCAGAGCTTGGCTACTTTGGTTCTCACGGTTAACGGTTGCGTATTCAGCTTGAACACTACCAAATAGGGTTACATGAGTACCTTGAGCTGACGCTGCCATTGGAACTGCTAGTGCACCAGCTACTGCCAACGAAATTAGTTTTTTCTTCATACCGACGTTCTCCTTTAATGTTTAAAACGACTGGGGCCGTCCTATTTAACACTCACCACACTCCGCTGGAATGCACCCCGCTTGTTCGGACCTTCCATCTCGGAAGGTTTGGTCTGATTGTGCAATAACACATATACGTACCGCAAGAAAAATAAGAACTTTTTGTGAAATTCGCAACAATGTTGTTGCATGAACGCAACAAACCTGTTGTTTTCCTGACTATGACATTCATTTCGAATTATTCTAATTCTCACTAAAACTCAAAATTCATATCAAACAATCATGCTATTTAGCATTTCTTAAACACAAGTTTCAGTTATTATTATTTCATTCTTATCGCTTATTCGCATCTCATTTGATTGCAGGGCTTGATTATGTATAAAATTTTTACTATTTTTTTGCTCCTAATTAACCCCTTCCTAATCCAGTCTATACACGCTGCAACCTGGATACTCCCGCCACCGGACATTGATATTTTCGGTCAAATACGAACCACTCAAGCAAGTCGGTCGGAAACATTGCTTGATATTGCGCGCCAATATGATATCGGCCAGATCGAGATATTGCTTGCCAACCCAGATGTCGATCGATGGCTGCCGGAAGATGGCGCGACTGTCATTTTACCGAGCCGCTACATCATTCCACAAGGCGAACGCAAAGGCTTGTTACTTAATTTACCGGAAATGCGCATCTATTACTTTCCTGAACCTAAAAAAGGGGAGAAGCCTGTAATCATTACTCATCCTGTTGGAATTGGAAGAATGGATTGGGTTACGCCATTGGGCATTTCAAAAATAGTTGAAAAAAAGAAAGACCCAACCTGGATACCTCCCAAATCTTTGCAGATGGATAGAATCGCGAATGGCGAGCAGCCCTATCCCAGCATCGTACCGCCTGGACCGACCAATCCACTCGGTCGGCATGCCATGCGTTTGGGCATCAGCAGCGGTAGCTACCTGATTCATGGCACTATCAAGCCATTCGGCGTCGGCATGCGAGTTTCAGCAGGCTGCGTAAGAATGTATCCCGAAGATATCGAAGCACTCTTCGATAAAGTTCCTATCGGCACGCAAGTACAAGTTGTCAATCAGCCAATCAAACTTGGATGGCAGCTTGATTCGCTTTTCGCTGAATTGCATCCGCCTTTAGAAGAAGATCAGGAGAAATACTCCAACTATCACAGCATTGTAGTTGCTGCCATCAATGATTTCCTCGCGCGCAACAGCAACAAAAGAAATATTCCGGAGGATTTTGAAATTGACCAAGAAGCGCTAGAACAAGCGATCTTGGAAAAAAGCGGGATGCCCGTTTTAATTTCTCGCTCTCGCTCACAAAATCAGCTACACACTCAAAACGATAAATTCTAATTAATCAGTAACCAATCTCAGTTAGAGTTTTCTAGTTCTCTACCTATCTTAGGTACCCATAAAAAAACCCCTCAGATGAGGGGTTTTTTTATACTAGCTATTGATATAAAGCTTATTTATGCATTGCTTTTTTGAATATCCGATCAATTTTTTCTGCTGTATCCATTGAACGTCTGTTGGCATCTTCTGCAATGCGAACTGCTTCGTTTGCTCTCGCATTCGCAGCATCTGCAGCTTGTCTTGCAGCAGCAGCGTCAGCTTTTACTGAAGCAATATCAGCATTCACTTTATTTTGCAATTCTTCAAGCTGTGCTGTTGTTGCACACCCTGTTAACCCAATAAAAGCTCCCGCAACTACTGCCAGCGTTAGCTTACGAACTGGATGCTGGATTTTTCCTTTCATTCCGATCTCCTCAGTTGTTTATTTTATTCAATACGCACAAACATCCACAACTTTGTTGTTACCGATAATAAAATCGGCAACGCAGTGGAATCTTATCTGATTTCTTCCGCAAAATAAATGGATTCTGTGACAAATTTACCAATGGATTAGACATAAACACAACACAATAAAGAGCAAGTATCTAATAACTATAAAGATTTATATATTTTTTATGATTCAAGCAATTAACAACAAACAAATGAAACCAGTCAGTTTGATCGCCAGCCAAATCACAATTAACGAATATTCACCATAATGCCTGGTTTTATCCATTTTCCAAGCCGGTCGATTTGCTCATTTGTCAATGCGATGCAGCCATTGGTCCAGTTGTACTGATGATGCACTTCCCGATCGCCTCTGCCGATTCCATGGATACCGATATAGCCGCCCAATGGTGTATTTTGCGGAGGCGTTTTACCTCTGATTTTTGCACGCCAAATCGATAGCCATGTATCCTCGTCAATCCTGTTTTCATCAAAAGCGCGCTTCGCAGTTTCTAGATTCGGATAGTTCAAGCCATAAAAACGGTAATAGCGGCTTTTCTCATTCACCCAACCAACCTTAAATTGACCCAACGGGGTTTTATCGTCCAGTGTCATCTTCGACCGGGTGGTGCCGTATCGCCCGATCGCCACATTCTCGAATACCGCCTGAACGGTATTTCCCTGCATCACTGACAAAGTATGCTCCGTGGTATCGACATCAATCCATATGCCATTGTCAGCTTGAGCAAACCGACCGATCACCATCAACCCGATCAAAAAGATCATCAGAAAATGAACAAGATAATTTTGCTTTTCCACTTTATTGACTACCGAGAATTAGGATAGCTAATTATGTCATAATTTCCACATCCGGAAACTTCCATAAAACGCCTATGTGCCTTGCTATTCCAGCCTATATCGAACAATTAACCGATGGAAATCGCGCAATTGTCAATATGAGTGGCATCCGCAAGGAAATTTCGCTGGCGCTGGTCGATAATGCCGTCCCGGGAGATTATGTCGTCGTACATGTTGGATTTGCGCTACAGAAACTTGACCCGATTGAAGCGCAACACACTTTGGCGATGTTTGCCGAAATGTCGAGCCTGAATAATAATGACACGGCTTAATAATTCATTATGAAATACATCGATGAATTTCGTGATGGCACTCTTGCGAAAACAATCGCCGCCAATATTTCGCAGGAAACCAATCCCCGGCGCCACTACCATCTGATGGAATTTTGCGGCGGGCATACCCATGCCATCTCACGTTTCGGTATCGTGGACTTGCTCCCGAGTAATGTGCACATGATTCACGGTCCAGGATGCCCGGTATGCATCTTACCAGCCGGATGTATAGAAAACGCCATACAACTGGCGCAAATACCCGGACTGATTCTCTGCAGCTATGGCGACATGCTGCGGGTACCAACCCCTAGCGGCGCGAGCTTATTGAAAGCGAAAGCGCAAGGCGCGGATATCCGGATGGTCTATTCCGTCGCCGATGTATTAACAATAGCGTGCAATAACCCGCAACATCAGGTCGTATTCCTTGCCATTGGTTTCGAAACCACCACACCGCCGACTGCGGTTGTAATTAAACAAGCAGATGCGCTGGGTTTGAAAAATTTCAGCGTATTCTGCAATCATGTTCTTACACCCTCCGCCATCTCGCATATCCTGCAATCCCCGGAGGTCAGGGAACTCGGCGTGGTTTCGCTGGATGGTTTCATCGGACCGGCACATGTTTCCGTTGTAATCGGCAGCCGGCCGTACCATTATTTTGCGGAAGAGTTTCAGAAACCAGTGGTAATCGCCGGTTTTGAGCCGCTGGACGTCATGCAAGCGATTTTGATGCTGATCCGCCAAATCAACACTGGCCGCGCCGAGGTCGAAAATGAATTTACCCGGGCAGTCACGCCTGAGGGAAACATCAAGGCACAAGTCCTGGTATCCGAAGTTTTTGAGTTACGTCGCACATTTGAATGGCGAGGCCTCGGACTGGTACCTTATAGCGCATTGAAAATCAAATCACGCTATGCCGGTTTCGATGCCGAACAACGCTTCCCAATCCCGGCATTATCGATCCCCGATAACAAAGCTTGCGAATGCGGCGCCATTTTACGAGGCGTCAAACGCCCGCAAGATTGCAAAATTTTTGGCACGGTTTGCACACCGGACAATCCGATCGGATCCTGCATGGTATCGTCGGAAGGCGCATGCGCCGCGTACTACAGCTTTGGACGCTTCCGCGAAATGAGTCGCAATGTGCCACAGGAAAAAAACCATGCCCAACCGCAGTAACATCAAACCTGGCTACACGCGAAAACTCGACTTCAAACAAGGTTGTGTCGAAATGGCACACGGCAGCGGCGGCCGTGCAATGATGCAACTGATTCAACAATTATTTCTTCGGGCATTTGATAACGAATATTTACACTCCATGAATGACCATGCGTGTTTTCCCGGTTTTAACGGTCGCATGGTGATGTCCACGGACTCTCATGTTGTGACACCGCTTTTTTTCCCTGGCGGTAACATTGGCAGCCTAGCCGTCAATGGAACCATCAACGATATCGCAATGGCCGGCGCCAAACCATGCTATCTCGCCGCCAGTTTCATTCTGGAAGAAGGTTTACCCTTGGCCGATCTGCAACGCATCGTCAATTCCATGGCGGAAACAGCACAGTCAGCAGGTGTACCGATTGTAACCGGGGATACCAAAGTCGTAGAAAAAGGAAGCGGTGACGGGGTCTTCATCACCACCACCGGGATCGGAATCGTGCCGGCAGGCATAGACATTTCAGGAGAGAATGCGCGGGCGGGCGATAAAATCATTATATCCGGCACGTTAGGCGATCATGGAATTGCGGTGATGGCATGTCGTGAAAACTTATCGTTCAATACCAGTATCGAATCTGATACAGCCGCCTTGCATGAGCTGGTTGCTATTATGATTGCCGCTGCCCCCGCCATCCGCGTACTCCGCGACCCGACGCGAGGCGGCTTGGCCTCGACGCTGAATGAAATTGCCCAGCAATCAGCGGTGGGAATGATGCTGTATGAAAATACGCTGCCTATCCGTGAACAAGTTAAGGCCGCCTGTGAATTTCTGGGATTCGACCCGCTGTATATCGCCAACGAAGGCAAGCTGGTAGCAATCTGTCCCGCAAAAGATGCCGAAAGCTTGTTGCGTGCGATGAAAAGTCATCCGCTCGGTCACAATGCAGCAATCATCGGCGAAGTAATTGATGACTCGCACTGCTTTGTGCAAATGCAGACCCTATTGGGTGGCAATCGGGTAGTTGATTGGTTGAGTGGCGAACAATTGCCCCGCATCTGCTAATCTGCAGTCTTGAAGATTCTAATCCTGACGCACAGTTTTAATTGCCTGACACAGCGGCTTTTCGTCGAATTGCAGCGCCGTGGATACGAACTATCGGTCGAATTCGATATTAACGATGCCGTTACTTGCGAAGCTGTCGAGTTGTTCCATCCCGATTTGATCCTGGCGCCCTTCCTCAAACGCCGCATTCCGGAAAACATCTGGCGCACTTGCACTTGCTTTATCGTGCATCCTGGAATCATCGGCGATCGAGGCCCTTCTGCACTCGACTGGGCAATTATGAAAGGTGTGCCGGAATGGGGCGTCACCGTCTTACAGGCCAACGCGGAAATGGACGCCGGCGATATCTGGGCCAGTAAAACCTTTCCCATGCGGTTAGCCCCTAAAAGCAGCATATACCGGCACGAAGTCGTTGAAGCGGCAACGCGCGCCGTCTTAACAGCAATTAAACGTTTCGAATCGCAAACTTACCGGCCGATCCCGCTGGATTACACGCGCCCGGATGTACAGGGCAATTTACACGCCCCAATGCGGCAAACCGAGCGTTGCATCGACTGGCAACAAGACAGCACGCTCGACATTCTGAAAAAAATTCATGCTGCCGATGGCTCTCCCGGCGTCCTCGATTCTCTGTTCGGAGAGCTTTATTATCTTTACGATGCGCATCCTGAAAAGAAACTTAGCGGCAGACCCGGAACCGTCATTGCCAAACGTGATTCCGCCATTTGCCGCGCAACGATGGATGGCGCAATCTGGATCGGTCATGTAAGACCGCGGAAAGATCACGAGTCGACGTTTAAACTGGCCGCTACCAGCGCACTGAAACACCAGCTAAGCGATGTTCCGGAAATCTCCCTTGATCCCATTACAGACGCAGCTGCTGATACCTATCAGGAGATCCGGTTTGAGAAAAAACACCAGGTGGGTTATCTGTATTTCGCTTTTTACAACGGCGCCATGGACTCCAAGCAATGCGAACGATTGCGCAATGTTTATCTCAAGGCAGTGTCAAGCGACATCCGCGTATTGGTGCTAATGGGCGGCCCGGATTTCTGGAGCAACGGCATACACTTGAATCACATCGAACATGCCGATAGTCCTGCCGATGAATCCTGGCGCAATATCAACGCCATGAATGACTTGGTGCATGCCATTATCACGACCGACCGGCAGCTCACAATTGCCGCTTTACAAGGCAATGCCGGTGCGGGCGGCGTGTTTTTATCGCTTGCCGCTGACTATATCTATGCCAATGCCAGCGTTATTTTGAATCCGCATTATAAAAGCATGGGAAACTTGTATGGCTCAGAATATTGGACTTATTTATTACCGCGGAGGGTGGGAAGCACGCATGCTCAAACACTGACGCAAAACCGGCTACCGATAAGCGCTGCGGAAGCGCGAGATATGCGATTGATCGACGATTGCTTTGCCTTGAGTCCCAGGGATTTCACCAAAAAAATCGCCATAATCGCTGAAACGCTCGCTGCCGGTCAGGAGTTCTCTTCCTGCTTGCAGCAAAAAATTCAACGCCGTCAGCAAGAAGAACATCAAAAACCATTGCATAGCTACCGCGAAGAAGAACTTCAGCGGATGCAGCTTAACTTCTATGGCTTTGATCCGAGTTACCATGTAGCGCGTTACCACTTTGTGCACAAAATTCCTTACGGCTGGACGCCCCGCTATCTTGCACGGCATCGCCGCCGTTAACAGATTTTCTCACTCGTGCTATCAAATTGACATGCTCACCTTGTTTCATCGCTGCTCAGCAACGGTTGCTGGTCTGATCGTCTCTACCATATCGGGATCGAATTCCGGCGGCTTTTCTGCAGGAGGAATCACACCAGGGCATTGCTTGATAGCCGCCCATTGCTGAATCGCGTCGTATTCGCTTTTCAATTGAAGATACTCCGCTTCTTGCTCTTTAGTGCCGCCCAGCGCAAACAACGCTGCCCACGACAGTGACAAGTCCGCTCCCAGAATCCATTTGTCTTTGGCAGGCGTGGCATCTGTCGGTTTGCCGATTAACTCACTGACTCTGCTCTGAATACGTTCAGTTTCTTTCAGCAACTCTTCGCAGCTGTAAGTTTGGAATTGAGATGGCGAAACAAAGGATGCAGAACTATTTTCCGGCGCAGTCACACAACCCGGCAGCAACAATAGAATTGTGATTACAAACACTAACAAAGTAACGGGTTTATACATAGTTTCCACTTCCTTTTTAGTTTTATTCAAATCGTTATCAGACTCCATTAACTCGTCGTTGAAAAACATTGTCGAAAGAGTCACTGTAACGAAAAACAAGAGAAAACACGCAGTGTATCGAAAATAAGGAGTATTCTGAGCTTCACTTAAACTCCGCAGCGGCAACGCCAGATAGCTTTTCACTAACCTGTTAAAACCAATAATACAATAGGATAGCCTTATGCCTTTTTTCCTTCGAAAGCGGCATGGCACGAACAGTGCCACAACAACATTGTACTCTCAGAAGCAGCCTAAAAGAAGGTAGCCATTAGCAAGCAATAAAAAAACCACTGAGTATTTCCCTCAGTGGTTTTCTGGTAGATACGAACTGGATTAAACTGCGCGACGCCGTAAAGAAAAGCCGATTAAACCAAAACCAGCCAACAACATCGCATACATTTCAGGCTCCGGAACTGGAGTCACTGAAGAAGACAACAAATAACTGCCGCCCAACAAACCGTCGATACTGCCCGTCACTTGATAATAATAATCTCCGGGATTAATGGCAAAAGTCTGATTGACCGATGATGAATCAAAAGCCAGTGATGTAACCAAACTATCACCGGGATCCGATCCGCCATAATCAGCATCGCCATCACTTGACCACAACTGCACCAAACCACCTGTGATATCGAATACAGGCGGCGCATCGTTGGAAACACTGGACCATAGTCCGTTAACCGCTGTTGCCACACTGAATGTATAGATATGATCGATCGGCGTGGCTCCTGAGGTGATCAACGCGAAAAAGCCCATTTCCGCAGGATCATGATCTCCCCAATTCCCCATTACAACCGGTGCTGCATTTGCGGCACTACCTGCCATTAAGGCTAATGCAATAGCCGTTGTTTTTAGTTTAAAACCGCATTTCAACATTTTAGAACCTCCAAAGATATATAAAATGTTGCTTAAAGCGTTTATTAGTATTCTTGAATAAGCAAACAGATTACGAACAACGTAGAATGAAAAAATAATGACAATCTGACGCGCCCATTTAAATGATATATATAATTAAGTTTCATGTAAAACGTTTTTTTGCTATCAGAAGAATTTTTTTCGCGAAATCTCTCTTTCGCGCCAAAGTATATGGCAATTTCTAACCTTATAATTCTTAAATAAAAAAATGACGACAACCAATGCAGCACCCATGATTCACCCACCAGCAGATTCCGCCGAGCCGATCAAGACGATTCAACTTAACGATTGCAAAATCACCTTGCTAGGCACTGCACATGTTTCGAAAGCCAGCGCCGACAAAGTTCAGGAATTAATCGCGACCGGGCAATATGATGCAGTCGCGGTTGAGCTATGCCCTAGCCGTCACAGAGCCATCGTCAACCCGGATGCCATGGCCAAAATGGATTTATTCCAGGTTATCAAAAAAGGCCAGGCCAGCATGGTTGCAGCCAGTCTCGCACTGGGCGCATTCCAGCAACGTATGGCGGAACAGTTCGGCATCGAACCCGGCGCAGAAATGCGCGTAGCAATCAAAGACGCGCAAACAGCACATTTGCCGGTACTGCTGATCGACCGTGAAATTGGCACAACCATGAAGCGGATATACCATAATGTTCCTTGGTGGAGACGCATGAATTTGTTTGCAGGACTAATCGCCAGCGTCATCAGCAAGGAAAAATTCAGCGAAGCGGAAATTGAGAAACTCAAAGAAGGCGATGTATTGGAAAGCTCTTTCTCGCAATTCGCCGAAAACGAAAAAGATTTGTTTCAACCCCTGATCAGTGAACGAGATGAATATATGTCCGCCCGTCTCATCAAAGAATGCCAGGAAAATAATTATCAGCATATATTGGCAGTGGTCGGCGCTGGACATTTAAACGGCATGGTAAAGCAGCTTCAAGACAACACCAACGCGAACCCCAACGAACGAATCGCGCAACTCGACACGATTCCGCCATCCTCACGCTGGTTGAAGTTAATTCCTTGGCTGATCGTCACATTGATTCTGACCGGCTTTGTAATCGGTTTTATGCGCAGCCCTGAGTTGGGTACCTCGATGGTGGTTGATTGGGTTTTGATTAACGGCGGACTGTCCGCAATCGGCGCAGCCATCGCTTTCGCGCATCCGCTTTCGATTCTGACCGCTTTTCTGGCAGCACCGCTCACATCTCTTAATCCAACGATCGGCGCCGGCATGGTCGTGGCCGCTGTTGAAACCTACCTCCGAAAACCGCAAGTCGGCGACTTCAACCGGCTCCGTTCGGATACAACTACACTTAAAGGCTGGTGGCACAATCAGGTAACCCGCATTCTGCTGATCTTTATTCTTTCCACGCTCGGTTCCGCGATTGGCACTTATGTCGCCGGGTTCAGAATATTCGAGCAACTCAGCACAGGCTAGCCCAAAATGTTCGGTTTTTTCGAACGCCTTATCGATCCTTATCCGCCGGAACATCCGGCGGAACCACCGCAAGGACTCTATCCGTTTTGCCGTCACTACCTTCGCGGTATCGAGCCGCACCTGGTGGTATTGGCGCTATTGACCACTTTGCTCGCGATCAGCGAAGCCATGCTCTATAGCATCGTCGGTCAAATGGTGGATTGGCTGGCGGAAAAGAAAATCGATGCTTTCTTAGAAACTGAATGGCCCACCATCCTTGCCATGTCGGCTTTCATACTGATCTGGATTCCATTGTTGGTGTTACTGCATGCATTGGCGATCAACCAGATGCTGATGGGTAATTTCCCGATGCGGGTACGCTGGCTATCGCATCGCTATCTGCTCAGTCAAAGTTACGCCTTTTTTCAACACGAATTCAGCGGACGGATAGCCACCAAAGTGATGCAAACCGCCTTGGCTGTACGTGAGACGGTATTAAAACTGCTTGATGTCATGCTGTTCGTCACGATTTATCTGACTACCACAATGTTCCTGATCATCAACGCCGATCCGTTGCTTTGCGTGCCATTGCTGGTCTGGTTGATGCTGTACATCGCCATTTTGATGTATTTCGTGCCTCGCCTGAAGCGCATTTCGACACTCCAAGCCGATGCGCGCGCTTTGATGACCGGACGTATCGTCGATAGTTATACCAATATCCTGACGCTGAAACTGTTTTCCCGCAGCCAACGGGAATCGGCTTACGTCCGCGCCGGCATGGAAGAATTCATGGCGACGGTCTATCCGCAAATGCGTCTGGCGACAGGCCTTAATTTCTCCGTGTGGACCATCAATATGCTGATGGTGTTCGCGACCGGTGCATTAGGGCTCGCGATATGGATGCAAGGTAACATCGGTCCAGGCGCAATCGCAATTGTCATGAGTTTGGCGATTCGTTTAACCGGCATGTCGCATTGGATCATGTGGGAAGTCAATATGCTGTTTGAAAACATGGGCACCGTGCAAGACGGCATCAACACCATTTCCAAGCCTCAGCTCGTCACCGATGCAGCCGATGCCCGGGAAATAAACGTACAGCACGGCGCCATTGCGTTTCACCAAGTAGTCTTTTCCTACCATTCGGAACATCGCGACCCGCTTCATATTTTCGAGAATCTCAACTTGCATATCGCCGCTGGCGAGAAAGTCGGCATTGTCGGCCGCTCCGGCGCCGGCAAATCGACCCTGGTCAGTTTGTTGCTGCGCTTTTACGACGTGCAGCAAGGCAAAATTACTATCGACGGACAGGATATCCGTACAGTGACGCAGGATAGCTTACGGGCCAATATTGCGGTAGTTACGCAAGATACTTCGCTGCTGCACCGTTCCATCCGCGACAATATCTTGTTCGGCAGACCCGATGCCGGCGAAGCACAAATGATCGCCGCCGCCAAGCAAGCACATGCGCATGAATTCATCTTGAAATTACGCGATATCAAAGGCCGTACCGGCTACGATGCATACGCCGGCGAACGCGGCGTCACCCTCTCCGGCGGCCAGCGGCAACGCATTGCGATTGCCCGTGTTTTGTTGAAGAACGCCCCTATTCTGATATTGGACGAAGCCACTTCGGCGCTCGATTCCGAAGTGGAAGCCAGCATCCAGCAAAACTTATACCAATTGATGGAAGGTAAAACCGTGATCGCCATCGCGCACCGGCTATCAACCATCGCCGCGATGGACCGGCTGATCGTGTTCGACAAAGGCCGCATCGTCGAACAAGGCAGTCACGCCAAACTCATCGCCAATAATCAGCTCTACGCGCAATTATGGAATCATCAATCCGGCGGATTTTTAGGGTTGCTTGAAAACGGACAATCGTAATCGATACTGCATAGACATCCATAGCCGGACAATCTTAGTGCCAGATCCCTGCAGAAAAGAAAGAAAACCTCAGTATGCTTATTAGTTTCGACATTAAATTCATTCCGTAAATAAGCGTATTAAATACTCAATTCCTCTCATCTTTACTCAATAACACGATGTGATTAAATGCGGCATTTAAAATATTTATGCCCTAAATCGTGTTCAGTACATCGAAGTACCGGCCAATAAACCGTTTTTATCTTGTAAGAAGATCCTTATATCTTTGCTTGTTTGTGTTACAAGCGCCAGCAATTTCATTCGCAACCAGCTTGGAACAAATGAGCCTGGAACAATTGATGAACGTCAGTATCGTCGGCGCGTCAAAATACGAGCAAAAACAACAACAAGTGGCGGCTGCAGTGAGCGTCATCACGCGCAACGATATCCGCACTTATGGCTGGCGCACATTGGGCGAAGCATTGGCTAGTCTTCCCGGTGTTTTTACAACGTATGACTATCAATACGAATTCTTGGGAGTGAGAGGATTTGGCCTGCCGGGTGATCTCACAACACGCGTTCTGGTTACAATCAATGGCAATCGCATCAACGACGCCACTTATGATCAAGGCCCCATTGGCCGGGATTTTCCGCTCGACATCGACTTGATCGAACGCATCGAATTCATTCCGGGGCCAGGTAGCGCCGTTTATGGTCAAAATGCCATGCTTGGCGTAGTCAACATCGTGACGCGTAAAGGTGGAGATATAAAAGGCGTTGAAGTTTCCGCATCTTACCAAACAGCGGAAACTATGCCGCAAGAGCGTGTCACCATGGGAAAGAAATTCGATAATGGCATTGATGCGATTTTTTCTTTCTCAGCCTTGCAGGCGCGCGGTGCGGATCGTTTTTTCGATTACGGTGATACCGGTTTTTCCGGTTTCGCGCGCCGTCTGGACGGCGAGCACGTCAAACAATTTTTTACCAGTATCTCACGAGGACCGCTTTCGTTCGATTTCATCTACGGCAATCGCAACAAAGAAGATCCCACCAGCGCTTATTTTTCCGATCCGTTGACCGGCGGGCAATTTCAACAAGACCGGCGCCTCAATACCCAGATTCAGTATAACGAACAATTTGCCAACAATACGCTGAATGTCATGGGCCGCCTATTTTTGGGCCGATACGATTACCATGCCGCGTATATCTATGAGGGACAAAGTACTCTAAGCACCGGCCCCAGCAATTGGCATGGCGCAGAAATGCGATTGCTCTCCACCGCCATCACGAATCATCATTTGATGCTGGGCGTCGAGTATCAAAACAATACCAGCATCAAACAAACTTTTCGAAATTTTGAAGACCCCGAAAAAAATCTCGTAATCAATAGTTCAGTAGTACGTGCAGGTGTTTATCTCCAGGATGAATGGCGCATCACCGAGACGCTGTCGGCTACTGCCGGTTTACGCTACGATTTCAACACCTGGATCAACAGCCGGTTGAGTCCGCGCGGCGCTCTAATTTGGCAAGCCACGCCTAAAACCACATTCAAAACGCTGTATGGACGTGCTCACCGCTCACCGAATGCCTTTGAGCGGGATTTTGGCGACAATATTTCTCAAGTCGCCAACCCGGGATTACACGCTGAGATGGTTGATACCTTGGAGTTCGTAGCGGATTATCGTCCGCAACCGAGCATGAATCTTCGCGCCACGGCCTATGCGTGGGATATGCACAATCTAATTGTGTTAGGCATCGATCCGGCCAGCGAGCTTACGCAATATCAGCGATCACAGAACAAAGTAAAGGCGCGGGGCGTGGAATTGTCACTCGACAAAACCTGGGATTGGGGAGGACGTTTCCGCAGCAGCTATGGCATTCAGAATGCCGACCAGCAAGGCTCGCACTTGCCTAATTCCCCGTATCACCTGGGTAAAATTAATATTTCCGTTCCGGTACCATTGATCACCGGGCTGCGCGCAGGCTATGAGCTGCAATACTTCGGCAAACGAAAAGCACTTGATGGTTCGAATACCGATAGCTACGTGCTTTCTAATCTGAATCTGGTAACCGATGTTCCCCGTATTAAGGGACTAGAGGCATCTTTAAGCTTCTATAACCTATTTAATGAGAACTACTTGCATCCGGCTTCCGATATCAATTGGCAGAACACCTTCTGGCAACCGGGACGCACCGTGCGCTTCCGCTTGGATTACCGTTTCTAGGTTTGTCAGACATGTGGATGTTCCACGACAATTTTTGTGCTCCCCGATCTTTTCTCACCAGAAATCTGAGACTTGCCCGTTTCATAACCCAAAGACGAAATAGCATCATTGCCGCCGATCGGCAGAAATCCAAGAAAGAATTTTTAGACGATTGGCGCAAAGTGGCATTCGCCTTATTTTTGCAATTGGGTATCGCTTCTTCTATGCACGCCGAAGAGCAACCTTCCGAATACCGTTTGAAAGTGGCTTTTCTGTACAACTTCGCCGCGTATACGACATGGCCAAACCCGCCGTATCACAATCTAATGCTTTGTATTCACGGCGAAGATCCATTTGGCCAGAACTTGCAGCACTTGCAAGGAAAAAAAATTAATGAACATGATATATTGATAAAACACACTAAGAACTTGATGGATTTAACTGATTGTCATATGGTTTTTATTACTCAATCCGTCGTAAATGAAGTTGATGGCATCATCAAAAATTTGCAAGGAATGCCGATACTAACCATAGCAGACAGCCCTGGGGCTGGCCGCCAGGGCGTAGTGCTCAACATGGCCATCAAAGAAGGAAAGGTTACATTTGAGGCCAATATCGCCGTGGCCAAAAGAAATGGCCTGAAACTCAGTTCTCAACTACTACGTTTCGCCAGTGAGGTATTTCAATAATGAAGCATTCAACAATTGCTGCCATGACTTTGCGCGCCAAATTGCAGCAAATCAGCTATGCCACTCAAGGCACTTCCATGCTGCTGGTTGCAGCTTTGGTTATTATCAGCAGCTTTTTTATCAGTTATTGGTCATTGCTCGAGACCAGCCGTTCCACCGCGAAATTACTGGCTGAGAATGCAGTCGCGACGTTGATGTTCCAGGACACCAATACCGCCAGAACATTATTGCACTCGCTCAACAATACGCCAGACGTACAAGCTGCGGCGATTTACAATGTTGAAAAAAACCAATTCGTGCAATATTCGGTTGAGAATAAACCCCTTCCTGAAACCTTGATGTCGTTAACCGAGAGCATCGCAACCAGTATCAGTCATTTAACAATTACCCAGCCCATCTATTTCAGCGATCAGTTGCTGGGCAGTCTCTATCTGGAAATAGCACTGTCCCCGCTCTATTGGCAAATTCTTTGGTACATTATTGTTACCAGCGCGGCAGCGGCTCTGGCGCTATTCATCGCTAACTTAAGGCTGCAGCGGTTGAACCGTTCCGTGTTGGATCCGCTCAACGAGCTTTCCAGTGTGATGGGGCATGTCACCGCCCAAGCGGATTATTCCACGCGGTTACAACCTGGCGCTATCGTGGAATTGAATACCTTATCGTATGGTTTCAACAATATGCTGGAAATGATTCAGGAACGCGATGCCAAGCTTGAAATGCATCTCGATCATTTGGAAGACGAAGTCGCCAGAAGAACAGAAGAGCTGGTACTCGCCAAAGAATCGGCAGAAGCTGCGAGTAAAGCAAAAAGCGAATTTCTGGCAACCATGAGTCATGAAATCCGCACGCCCATGAACGGTATCTTGGGAATGACCGAGCTATTATTAGGTACCCCGCTGAACAAAGATCAGCGCCGCTTCGCGGAAACCGTGCAAAGCTCAGGTCAGCACTTATTGGGTATCATCAACGATATTCTCGATTTTTCTAAGATCGAATCGGATCACATGGAATTGGAAATCATCGATTTCGATTTGGTGCAAATGATCGAAGATACGCTCGTAATGTTCGCGCAACCGGCTGATAAAAAAGGGCTGGAATTAGCCGCGCAATTCACCCCGCCGAATAGCGCACTCATGGTGCGAGGAGATTCTTTCCGGCTACGCCAGGTGATTGCCAACCTGATCAACAATGCCATTAAATTCACTTGCGAAGGTGAAGTGGTCATTCGGACAACAGTAACGGATCAATCTGAAACCCTGGCAAATATCAGTATCTGCGTGGAAGATACAGGGATTGGCATCCCTCCCGAATATCACGAAAAGATCTTCCAGCATTTCTCTCAAGCAGACGGCTCCACTACCCGCCAATATGGCGGGACCGGGCTTGGTTTGACGATTTGCAAACGCTTGCTGGAGTTGATGGGAGGTAGCATCCGGGTTGAGAGCACCCAAGGCCAGGGTTCCAAGTTCTGGATCCACTTGCAATTGGAGAAATCCAAGCTTGCGCATAGCTCAGTATCAAATATGGCCGATTTTCTCGGTCTCAAGGTGTTGGTGGTTGATGACAATCAAACCAACCGGGAAATTCTCAAAATTCAGTTGCAAAACTGGCATATCAATACGGCATGCGCGGATGGCGCCGATCAAGCGTTGCGATTGATGACCGAAGCAGTGGAAACAAATGAGCCATTCCAGCTAGTGATCCTCGACATGCACATGCCAAAAATGGATGGATTGGAACTGGCCAGAGAAATCCATTCGCGCCCCACGCTGTGCAAAACCCGCATGATGATGCTGACTTCAACTCACAGCGACGCAACCCAGCTTGAAAGAGAAAGCATCGGTATTTTGCGCTGCGTCAATAAGCCTATCCGCCAGAAAGAGTTATTCGATATTATCCGCGACGTCATGAGCCGTAACCTGGACAACGCTGCCGGGCAAACCGCTCCGGCGCGGACTGCTCCGTCACCTGAAATGCTCAACATTAGCGGAGCAGTGTTGGTCGCGGAGGATAACCTGGTGAACCAGGAAGTCGCAAAAGCAATGTTAGCAAAACTTGGCATGACCACGACCATTGCTAACGATGGGAAAGAAGCTGTTGATCTTGTTGGAAAAAATCGGTACGATATTATTCTGATGGATTGTCAAATGCCGGTCATGGATGGTTTGGAAGCGACTTCGTTGATCAGAAAGCAGTATGGCGGCATTCCGATTATTGCATTAACCGCCAACGCTACTGAAGATGATAGAACGCTTTGCTTGAACGCCGGAATGAATGATTTTCTTTCCAAACCTTATTCCATCGAGCAATTACAACAAAAAATAACAGCTTGGCTGTCTCAAGAAAAAGCGAACAAGACGGGCGCGTCAGAAACCGGATCAATTGAAAAACACGATGGGGTTAGCGCTATGTCTACGATCAATTTTACACGTCTTAATCAGATTCGCGAGCTTGATCCATCGGGCAGCGATAGTTTATTGCACAAGATTCTGCAAGCTTACCTGGATTCAGCGGAAAGTTATGTCCGCCAGCTTGAACAAGCGATTGCCAACGATGATGCGGAAAGTTTGCGGCAATCCGCTCATGCATTAAAATCCAGTTCAGGCAATGTCGGCGCGGATGATTTATCGGCAGTCTTCAAGCAAATAGAAGCGGATGCCAAGGCCGGAGAACTCTCTCATGCCAGAACGCTTCTGGAAGGCATGCGATTGCAATACCAAGGCGTAACCACCGAAATCAAGCAAATACTCAATCAATCGTGACAATAGAAGCTTTTAGAATCTTACTGGCCGATGATGATCCCACGGTCAGAATACTGATGCACGCCGCCTTGTTGAAAGCAGGATTCCAAGTAACGTTGGCTTGCGACGGTGAGGAAGCGGTACGGCTGTTTGAAGCAGATCCTACGGATATGGTCATGCTGGACGTTGAAATGCCCGGCATGGATGGCTATCAGGTATGTTCGTATTTACGGGCAAAGATTGGAAACGAGTTACCGATCATGATGGTAACGGGTATGGATGACATGCAGTCGATTAATCGCGCATTCGAAGCCGGCGCTACCGATTTTATTGCCAAACCGATCAACTGGAATTTAATCGCTTATCGAATTTTATATTTGCGGCGCGGTTATTTGAACATGCTTGCGCTCAAGGCTGCAAACGCGCGCAATAAAGCGATTTTCAGCGCAATTCCCGATACCATGTTCATCTTGAACGAAAAAGACAAAGTCATCGATATTTGCAGTCATTCCGAGAGTACGCCGTGGCTCAAAGCAAATGCGGAAAACACATTAACCCATTCACTGCCGGAAGATATTGCAAAACTTTATCTAGAAGCGGCGGATCGGGCGCGCCATCAAGGTGTCGTTGAACCTTTCGAATATCCGCTTACGCTAAATGACAGTAAAACCCGGTATTATGAAAATCGCGTTGTCGCAATTGACGCCAAGGAAACACTCTGCCTTGTACGCGACATCACTGAACGCAAGGATTCCGAAAGCAAAATCTTTCATTTGGCGTATTTTGACAACCTGACCGGATTACCCAATCGTCAGTCCTTTATGGAGCGTCTTGAAGGAGAAATCAACCGCGCCAAGTATACCGGCAATAAGTTAGCAGTCCTTTTCCTGGATCTGGATGGATTCAAAAGTATCAACGATACCATGGGACACACCACCGGAGATACGGTCCTGCAATGGGCGGCCGAGCGGTTGCAAAGCAGTACGCGGCAATCCGACTTTGTATCGCGGAGCAACTCGAAGCAATCAGAAGTCAGGCTGGCACGACTTGGCGGTGATGAATTTACCGTTGTCATTCCGAACCTTCATCGCGCGGAAGATGCGCTAATATTGGCGCATCGTATCCGTGAAGCGATGCGCCGCCCCTTTCATCTCGAAAGCCGCGATGTGGTGCTTACTGCAAGCATTGGTATCGCGCTTTACCCGGACGATGGCGACGATGCTGAAACTTTGCTGAAGCATGCCGACACCGCGATGTATCATGCCAAAAATGAAGGCCGCGATAATTGCCAGTTTTACAATATTGCTTTAACGCTCCGGGCGGAAAAACGCATGCATCTCGAAAACGACCTGCGTGATGCGTTACAAAAAAACGAATTTTTCCTGGTATATCAACCACAATTCGACGTTGCCGCAGAATGCTTCCAGTCGGTCGAAGCATTGATCCGCTGGAATCACCCCAAGCAAGGTTCAATTTCGCCGCTCGATTTCATCCCGTTAGCTGAAGAAAACGGCTTAATTATTCCTATCGGCGAATGGGTGCTGCGCACAGCATGCAGTGATGCTGCACGCTGGCATCAGCAAGGCCATTTTCTGGAGGTTGCAGTAAACCTGTCACCGCTGCAAATCAAGAATCCCGGGTTGGTCAAATCGGTACTGGATATCTTGGCGGAAACAAACTTCCCGCCGGAAAAACTAGTCCTCGAGATTACCGAAGGCGCGCTCATGGAACATAGTGAGAACACCTTAAATACACTCCATACATTGCGCAGTCACAATATTCAAATTGCGCCGGACGATTTCGGTACCGGATATTCATCCATGAATTATTTGAAGCGCTTGCCCATCAACTGCTTGAAAGTCGATCAAAGTTTTATCCGCGGCCTGCTGGATGACGATGACAATCTTGCCATCGTCCGCGCCATTATTTCCCTATCCAAAAATCTCGGCTTTGCAATCACAGCCGAAGGCATTGAAACAATAGAGCAAGCGCAAGTCCTGAAATATCTCGGTTGTGAAACTTTGCAGGGTTTTTATTTCAGCAAGCCGATCGGAGAAAATGAAATCCTCAGCGCCAGTAGCAAACGCTGGCCGATCCAGCCAATAAAGCCTAATGGAATGCACCATGAAGATCGCTGATATCAACCAGCTTAAAATCAGCCAACTGCTGCCAAGCCCCAAGGGGGTGGCGTTGGCGCTAACCGAAGCGTGCCGGCGGGAAGATGTCACTATCAATGAAATTGCCAAGCTGATCCAAACGGATCCGGTACTATCCGGCCGCCTGATACAAAAAGCCAACGCCACCAACCAGCGCACCCGTGCCATTTCTTCTGTGTTGGAAGCCATTCCGCATGTGGGATTAAACGTTGTTAAACAACTGGCGATGGGTTTTTCCCTGATCGATCAATTTCAGGGTGGCCCTTGCAAAGGTTTCGACTATCAGGGGTTCTGGTCACATTCGTTATTAATGGCGATTGCCATGCAGGAATTGGGTAAAGTAAACCGGGTTTCCGCACCGGATGAATTATTTGCCTGCGGGTTGATGGCGCGCATCGGTTGCTTGGCGCTAGCCACTATCTACCCCGAGCAATATACCGAGCTATTGAAAAAGCAAACGCCCGAAACGCCAATCGTGCAATTGGAACAACAATTCCTGCAGACCGATCACAATCAGATTACCGCAGCGATGCTGGTGAATTTCGGTTTCCCGGCAATTTTTGTCGAGCCGGCTTATTATCATGAAGCGCCTGCCGAATCAGGATTTTCAGAAGGCTCCCGCCCCTATCAAATCGTACACCTGTTAAACCTGGCCAAACAAATTGCTGATTTCGGGTTAGTTGAAGAATCTGAGCGCAACAAACATATCCCCGAATTATTACTGCTGGGTGGAAAAATTGGACTCGATACCGAGTCATTTGGCGCCTTTGTCGATCAGATTATGAAGGAATGGCATAGCTGGCGAGCAATTCTCAAGCTGCCGGTGGTCGAATTACCGCCCCCATTCCTTAGAATGATGAATGCTGCGGCGCCGCGCCCGGAAAATGCGACAAATGCATCTTCCTTACGGGTACTGTTAGTAGAAGACGATCCGTCCAATCACATATTGGTGAAAGAGCTGCTTGCAAATGTGCTCGGCCATACAGTGTTTTCTGCATCCGACGGTCAGCAAGCACTCTCGTTGGCAATGGAAACCATGCCGCATATCGTCATTACCGATTGGCTCATGCCGGTTATGAGCGGCCTTGAATTGACCAAAGCATTGCGCGTGACCGAATGGGGTCAGAATTTATATATCATCATGCTGACCAGCGTCGAAGACGAAGAAGAAGTCATCAAGGCATTTGATGCCGGTGTCGACGATTACATCACCAAGCCGATCCATATTCGCGCGTTCCGCGCCAGACTGCGTGCAGCCTGGCACTATCGCCAATTGCAAGAATCCTGGGAACGCGATCGCGAGCAGCTTAAACGCTTTGCCGCAGAACTGGCGGTCACCAACCGGAAATTGGAACACTTCGCACTGACCGATATGCTGACAGAACTGCCGAACCGCCGCTCCGGCATGGAAACATTGGCGGAAACCTGGAGTATCGCCAACCGGACCGGACAATTGATGGCGATCATGCTGATCGACATTGATCATTTTAAAGGCATCAATGACAGCTACGGTCACGCGATCGGCGACAAGGTACTCATCGCGGTATCAGCCATCATCCGCAGAATCGCCCGCAAAGGCGATACTTTCTGCCGCTTGGGCGGCGAAGAATTTCTAGTCGTGTGCCAGCCGGGAAATACCGATGCGAAGTCCGCCGTGTTATTTGCTGAAAGGCTGCGCCAACATATCCATAACCAGCAAATCACCGTTGAAAATATTAATATCCAAATCTCAGTCAGTATCGGTGTCGCTTTAAAAGAACCGGGGATGCACAGTGAAGATCATCTGGTCAACACCGCCGATAAAGCGCTGTATGCCGCCAAGAATTCCGGAAGGAACAGAGTCTATCTGTCGCTTAACAACAAACTCATTGCAGCGCCTACAAACAACAATAAACCGGCAGAGAAATCCTGAATGCGGTCAAATTGCTGAAAAAAGCGGTTGAATTTGCGGTAATTGAGGTTTTCAGGAACTTGCTGACAAAGTAAGATGGCAAGTTCTGACAGATAATAATCAATCTGAATTCGATAGTTATTGCCCAATCACCATAGGTCATACCCGAAACCCGGCATCTGTTACCGCAATGCTTGATCTGATATCGCGATTGAACAAAAGATTAGTGTTAAGCGCCATTGTGGTGTGCAGTCTAAGCAATATTGCGGCTGCAGAAAAGTTGTCGCCGCAAGGAAAAAAACCGGCTGATAATCAGCTCTTGGAACTCAGTATCGAAGAATTGATGAACATTCAAGTGACTTCCGCTGCTCGCCGTTCGCAAAAACTTTCAGAAGTTCCTGCCGCCATCTTCGTTATCACGCAAGACGATATCCGCCGCTCCGGCGCAACCAGCATTCCCGAAGCGTTACGCATGGCGCCCGGCGTCGAAGTGGCCCGGATCGGCACCGATAAATGGGCGATCAGCATCCGTGGTTTCAACGGCCGTTTTGCCGACAAGCTGCAAGTGCTGATCGATGGCCGCAGTGTCTACAATCCGTTGTTTGCCGGTGTGCAATGGGAGCAGCAAGATACCTTGATGGAAGATATCGAACGTATCGAAGTCATCCGCGGGCCGAATGCTTCTGTCTGGGGTGCCAATGCCGTGAATGGCGTGATCAATATCATCACCAAGAAAGCCGCCGACACGCAAGGGGTTTTGTTCTCCGCCGGTGGCGGCAGTTTCGAGCATGGATTCGTAGGCGCCCGCTACGGTGGAAAAATCAATGAGGATACCTACTACCGTTTCTACGCCAAGGGGTTTACCCGTGACAATATGAAAACCGTTACGGGAGAAAGCGCCAACGATCAGTGGCATTCCGCCAGAGGCGGATTCCGCGTCGATCACTCGCGCGGTATCGATCAATTCACGCTGCAAGGCGATATTTTTCATAATGCTTTCGGCGATCACCTGAATAAAACACAGTTGAGCGCCCCGATTATCCAGGCGGATTCCGCCAGAGGCCATAACGAAGGCGGCAATATCCGTTTCCGCTGGGACCGCACCCTGTCCGAGCGTTCCTCGATCATGTTGCAAAGCTATTACGACCGGGTCGACTACCGCTTGCTCACCAGCTCGCTATTCAGAGCGGAAAGCTTCGACATCGATTTCCAGCATCGTTTTCCATTGTTTGAACGGCACGATCTGACCTGGGGCGCCAATTACCGCTTGTACCACAACAAAGTGTTCGATAGCGAACTGATTTCGTTCAGTCCGCGTCAGCAAACCAATCACATGGTGAGCACCTTCATTCGCGATGACATCACCCTGATCCCGGAACATTTAAAACTGACACTGGGTTCCCGTTTCGATCACAATGATTTCACCGGCTGGGAGATTCAGCCGAATGCGCGCGTCATGTTCACACCGGATGAAAAAAATTCATTATGGCTGGCGGTTTCGCGCGCAGTCCGCATCCCTTCGCGCGCGGAAAACGATATTCTCTTTAATGCCAGAACATTAGGCGCAAGGGACATACCCGGCTTGTCGGGTTTGCTGCCTTTCCCGGTATTGACACAGTTAACCGGCGGCACCCATTTCAATGCTGAAAAATTGCTCGCTTACGAAATCGGCTACCGGCATCAATTTTCATCGCATGCATCGGTTGATGTTGCCGCTTTCTATAACGATTACTCTCAGTTGCGTGATCTAGCGCCGAACCTTCAGCAGCTATCGTTTCAATCAAGTTTTCCGCAACATCTCATCCTGCCGATCCTGCTGACCAACAAGGGTTCCGGGCACACGCATGGGGTTGAAGTATCGGCTGACTGGCGGGTGACCGAGAAATGGCGGCTGCAGGGTAACTACAGCTTTATCAAGATGCACATTCATTCGGATTCGTTATTACGGCAATTCGATCCAACCACCGGCAGCGCCGATTCCGTCAGCCCGCAACATCAGATTTCGGCGCGCTCAAACTACGATTTCTCCGACCGGCTGCAATTGAATCTGTGGCTGCGTTACGTCAGCAGCGTGGATTTTTATCACTTGCCTGGCTATACCACCATGGATGCAAAGGCAGTGTATCGACCGAGAAAAAACGTCGAACTTTTTGTGGTCGGTCAAAACCTGTTCAGCCAGAATCACCGCGAATTTGTTTCCGATTTTATTCCCTCGTTTCCCACTTATATCCCGCGTGGCGTTTATGCCGGCGTGGAGTGGCGGTTTTAGCGATGAATACCGGACATTCAGGCCGTCAATTCAGCAGATCCAGCCCCTTGGTCCGGAAGCGGGCTATCGTGCATAAATGGGCGCTATCGCTGGCAGTTTTCAGCTTCCTCGGATGTTTTATGAAACTTGCGCTGGCCAGCAATAAATCCGCCGATGGCCAGTTCTTGAATTTAAGCATCGAAGAACTGATGAACGTCAAAGTCACGACAGTTTCCCGGCGTCCGCAAAAACTGACGGAAGTCGCATCAGCGGTATTCGTAATTACCCAGGATGACATCCGCCGTTCCGGCGCCACCAGCATCCCCGATGCACTAAGAATGGCGCCCGGCGTCCAGGTCGATCGAATCGGCACGGATAAATGGGCGGTAAGCATACGGGGTTTCGACGGCCGCTTCGCCAACAAGCTGCAAGTGTTGATTGATGGCCGCAGTGTCTACAACCCGCTATTCTCCGGCACGTTGTGGGATCAGCAAGATACATTGATGGAGGACATCGAACGGATCGAAGTCATCCGCGGACCGGCGGCAACTGTTTGGGGCATCAACGCAGTGAACGGAGTGATCAACGTCATCACCAAGAAAGCCGCTGATACGCAAGGCACCCTACTGAGCGCGGGCGGCGGCAGCTTCGAACACGCTTTCGTCGGCGCCCGCTATGGCAGCCGCATCAATGAAGATACGCCGTTTCGCGTGTATGCCAAGGGTTTTTCCCGCGACCATACCCATTCTCCCGCGGGCAGCAGCAATCACGATCAATGGCATTCGGCCAGAGGCGGTTTCCGCATCGACCATCATCGTGGTATCGACCAATACACCTTACAAGGCGACGTTTTTGTCAATGCCATCGGCGACACCTTGAATCAATCGGTGCTTAATTTACCGTCATTCTCCGCCAACGGCCACCGTGGCGATGTCGAAGGCGGAAACATCCGCTTCCGCTGGGACCGGACCTTGTCCGAACGCTCGTCCATCATGTTTCAGACGTACTACGATCGCGTGCGTTACAAAGTTTTACCGATCGCGAACTTTGACGCCGAAAGCTTTGATATCGACTTCCAGCACCGCCTTTCGGTGCGGGATCGGCACGATGTCACCTGGGGTGGTAACTACCGGCTCTATCAAAACAAGTTTCTGGACACCGATTTAATCGCATTCAGCCCGCGCGCGCAAACCAACCATTTATACAGCGGCTTTATCCGCGATGATGTGACGCTGATTCCGGAACGCTTATTTTTCAGTATCGGCACACGGTTGGATCACAACGATTTCAGCGGATTGGAAATTCAACCGAGTGCGCGTTTAATGTGGACACCTGACGATAAGAATTCACTGTGGATGGCGATCTCGCGCGCAGTCCGCACCCCCTCCCGCGCGGAAAACGATATCAAGATAAACACGATGCAGCTGGATGCCATTCCTGGATTCCCAGCGTTACCTTTCCCGATCCTAGCGGTTTTCCAAGGCAACAACGCGTTCAGTTCGGAAAAATTGCTCGCTTACGAATTGGGATACCGGGGTCAATTCACGCCTCAGGCATCCGTCGACATCGCCGGGTTTGTTAACGACTACAGCCAATTGCGTGATTTCAGCTTAGGCGCGCTCACGCTTGGCACCGGCTTGCCGCGGCAATTCATATTGTCCACTTTAGCGAATAATCATGCTTCTGCATTAACTTACGGATTCGAAGTCACAACGGATTGGAGACCGAAATCGAATTGGCGGCTGCAGGGTAACTACAGCTTTATCGATATGCAGATTTCGTCAAACCCGCTCACAAGAAATTTTGATTCAACCACGAGCGGCACTGACAAGGTAACTCCTCAGCATCAAATCTCGGTCCGTTCAAACTATGATTTATCAGAAAAATTGGAGGTTAATCTCTGGCTGCGCTACGTCAGCCATGTCGCGTATTACAATCTACCCGGCTTCGTCACGATGGATGCCAAGGTTGCTTACAAGCCGCTGAAGAACGTAGAGCTTTTTGTAGTCGGGCAGAATCTGTTCAGCCACAACCATCAGGAATTAGGTGCGGACTTTATACCATCCTCACCCGCGCTGATTCCACGCGGAGTTTACGGAGGCGCGCAATTGCGTTTCTAAGACCATGAAACTGCGCCAATTAACCTCACCAATCCTGCCTCTGATCACTTCGTGCACGCGGAACATCCGCCGCTGGCTGCTGGCAGTTCTGCTCATCATTAGCCAACCGTTCACTGCGCCGCTGGCTCATGCCGACGAAATGCTCGAATATCAAGTCAAAGCCGCGTTCATTTATAACTTTATCGCATTCACGCAATGGCCCGAAAGCGCTGAGCCAGCGATCAATCTGTGTCTTTACGGTGAAGATTATTTTGGTCATGAAATCGATAAACTGCAAAACAGATCCGTCGGCACTCGTTCGATCAAAGTTGTACGCATCAGAAATTCCGATCAATTGCCGCAATGCCAGGCGATCTTTTTCTCCAAATCCGTCAATAACACCATGGCGAACACTATCAGCAATCTGGAAAGCTATCCGATTCTGATGCTCGCCGATTCCCCCAATGCCATTTCACAAGGCGTTACCATCAACATGAGTTTAGTCAACGAAAAAATCGTATTCGAAATCAATCTGGCAAGCGCCAGGAAATCCGGTCTGGATATCAGTTCCAAGCTGTTGCAGCTGGCTACCAAAGTTCATCAATAAAATTCGCAGGCTTACCAATTTTAATCAAGCCATTTCAACTGCTTGTAACAGAACTTAAAAAAGGGGATTTATTGCTTCAACTCAAAACATGACATGATCAAGTCATGGATTATTATAAAAAATTAGGCCTATACCGCTCATTTCACTCACTCATGACGCCAGCAGACTATTTGACTGTCCTGTTAAAACTCGGATTACTGTTTGTGGTGCTGTTTGGTAGTCTTTCCAAAATAGCGCAAGCCGATACCAGACCTCCCCCCAGAAAAGGGACCGATCAGCTATTGGCGTTGAGTATCGAAGAATTGATGCAAGTCGAGGTTACATCCGTATCCAGGCGCGCGCAAAAGCTGTCGGAAACCCCTTCGGCCATTTTTGTCATCACCCAGGATGACATCCGCCGCTCTGGCGCCACCAGCATCCCCGAAGTGTTGCGCATGGCGCCTGGCGTGGATGTCGCACGTGTCGGCACCGACAAATGGTCGATCAGTATCCGCGGTTTTAATGGCCGTTTCGCCAACAAGCTGCAAGTCCTGATCGACGGACGCAGTGTTTACACGCCGTTGTTCTCAGGCGTAATCTGGAGCCAGCAAGACACCATGCTGGAAGACGTTGAACGCATCGAAGTTATCCGCGGTCCGGGCGCAACTGTCTGGGGCGCCAATGCCGTCAACGGCGTCATTAACATCATCACCAAAAAAGCCGCCGATACGCAGGGTTTGCTGTTCACAGCCGGTGGCGGCAGTTTTGAGCAAGGCTTTGTCGGCGCGCGCTACGGCGGCATGCTGGGCGACAACACACCGTTCCGTATCTACGCCAAAGCGTTTAGCCGAGATCACAGCACCACGCTAGCGAGGGCCAGTGCGCATGATGACTGGCAATCGATCAGAGCTGGCTTTCGTGTCGATCATGCCCGGGGTATCGATCAATTGACTTTACAGGGCGACATTTTCGCAAACCGCATTGGTGACAGTTTGATGCAGCCGTCGCTGATTGCTCCCTTCTCCCGTCTGGATGTTGTCGATGCCACCGAAAAAGGCGGCAATATCCGCTTACGCTGGGATCGCACTTTCTCGGAAAAATCGTCGATCATGCTGCAAACCTACTATGATCGCGTGCATAACCAACTAGCGCCTTGGACAAAATACGCAGAGAGCTTCGATGTTGATTTTCAGCACCGGCTGCCGCTGTTCCAGCATCACGATGTCACCTGGGGTCTGAATTACCGGCTCTACAACAACAAGGTCGCCGAAACCGAATTGACCGCTTTCACCCCGCCACAACGCACCAATCACAATTTCAGCGCCTTCATCCGGGACGACATCCGGCTGTTACCGGAGAAACTAACGTTATCGCTCGGCACCCGGCTCGACCATAACGACTTCACCGGCTTGGAAGTACAACCCAACGGACGCTTGATGTTCACCCCCGATCCGCAAAACTCGATGTGGTTATCGATATCCCGCGCGGTACGGATTCCGTCGCGGGGCGAGAATGATGTCACCATCGCCGGACGCGTGATGTCAGGAATGCCCGGCATGCCGGCGTTCCCGGTGCCAGTTCTGATGGCGGTGCAAGGCAATCATCATTACCAGGCCGAAAAGCTGATTGCTTACGAAGTAGGCTACCGCCGCCAGATTACCGAGAACGCGTCCGTCGATCTAGCCGGTTTCTTTAACGATTACAGTCAATTAAGAGATTTCCGCTTCGGTCAGATGATGCCCGGCACCGGCCCGATCCCCTACTTGGTATTACCGGTGATATTCAGTAATGACACCACCGCGCATTCATACGGCTTTGAATCGTCGGTCGACTGGCGACCACGTGACAATTGGCGCCTGCAAGCCAGCTATTCATTCCTGCAGATTCATACCGCTTCCAATCCGGAATTTCGCCAAATGGATTCATCGTCTGCCGGAGCGCACAAAGCCAATCCAAACCATCAACTATCCGTTCGGTCGCATTATGACTTCTCCGATAAACTCCAGTTAAATCTGTGGCTGCGCTATGTCAGCGGTTTGTCATTCTTCAACATTCCTGGCTATGTCACGATGGATGCGAAACTTGCATGGAAACCAGTCAAAAATACCGAATTTTTTGTGGTGGGACAAAATCTGTTCAGCCAGTATCATCGCGAATCACAATCCGACTTTATTCCCTCCTTGGCCACCTATGTGCAAAGGGGTGTTTATGCCGGGGTTGAATGGCGCTACTAATAGTACAGATGACGATGCCGCTTAGCTATTTCGCAACTTCACCAACCAGACCATCATGGACAAAACAGCCTGCGCTGGGAATGGCTTTCGCATGGTTATGGTTGCTAATAACCGCTAGCAGTTTAGCTGTTGCGCAAAACAAGCCGGCCGACAATCAATTCCTCAATCTCAGCATCGAGGAGCTAATGAACGTGAAGGTAACCACGGTATCCAGAACACCGCAAAAACTGACGGAAGTTGCATCCGCTATTTTCGTCATTACCCAGGACGATATCCGCCGTTCCGGCGCAACCAGCATTCCCGATGCGTTACGTATGGCGCCCGGGGTACAGGTCGAACGTGTCGGTACCGATAAATGGGCGGTCAGTATCCGCGGCTTTAACGGCGTATATGCCAACAAATTGCAAGTGCTGATGGACGGCCGTAGCGTCTACTCGCCGATTTTCTCCGGTGTTTTATGGGAACAGCAGGATACGCTGATGGAAGACATCGAACGGATCGAGGTGATCCGCGGTCCGGCGGCAACTTCCTGGGGTGCTAATGCGGTCAATGGTGTTATCAATATCATTACCAAAAAAGCCGCCGATACCCAAGGTACGCTCTTTACCGCTGGCGGCGGAAGCTTTGAGCATGGCTTTGCGGGCGCCCGCTACGGCGGAAAGATCAATGATGAAACGCCTTTCCGCGTTTACGCAAAAGGATTCTCCCGCGGACAAACGCAAGCATCAACGGGTGAGCATGCCAACGATCAATGGCATTCAGCCCGTGGCGGGTTTCGCGTCGATCATCAACGCGGCATCGATCAATTTACACTGCAAGGCGATGTTTTTTCCAATTATGATGGCAGTACGCTGGATTATGACGCACGATATCTTTCAGCACCCCCAGGCGGCCAGATGCGGGGACACAACGAAGGCGGCAATATCCGTTTCCGTTGGGACCGGACTTTTTCCGAGCAATCGTCGATCATGCTGCAAACCTATTACGACCGTCACCGTTCGCAGCTCTTACCCATCGGCAAATTTGACGCCGAAAGTTTCGACGCCGATCTGCAATATCGCTTCTCGCTGTTCGATCGCCATCAACTCACTTGGGGCGCGCATTACCGGCTTTATCACAACAAGGTATTTGATTCACCTTTATTGACGTTCTCTCCACGTGACCAGACCAATCATTTAATTGGTACGTTTATTCGCGATGACATCACGCTGATACCGGATCGCTTGTTGTTCACGATTGGCAGCCGGTTTGAACACAACGATTTTACCGGCATGGAAATACAGCCGAATGCACGGCTGATGTGGACACCAAACCCGGAAAATTCGGTATGGATAGCTGTGTCACGCGCTGTCCGCACACCATCGCGTGCTGAAAATGACAGCAAAATCGATATCACGCCTTTCTTGCCGGTCGCAACCGGTTTGGCATTATCCAGCTTGCCGTTTCCGATCTCGGCCACGTTGCTCGGCAGCGGGCAATACAATTCGGAAAAGCTGATTGCTTACGAAGCGGGATACCGGCATCAGTTTTCTCCCCAAGCTTCCATCGATATCGCCGGTTTCGCCAACGACTACAGTCAATTGCGCGATGTTTCCTTCGGCGCATTTTCGTTGAGTACCGGCTTGCCGTTGCGATTGCTGCAACCGGTATTCATTAACAACCAAGGATCGGCTTTGACGTATGGCGTGGAAACATCGATCGACCTTAGACCTGTAGAAAACTGGCGTATCCAGACCAGTTACAGTTTTATCCATATCGATTTCTCTTCGAATAACTTGCTCAAAAACACCAATCCGACCACCGGAGGATCCGAAAAAGCGAATCCACAGCATCAATTGTCAGTCCGTTCCAACTACGATTTTTCTGAAAGGCTACAACTGAACTTGTGGTTGCGCTATACCAGCGAAATCGCTTTTTACCAGATTCCAAGTTACGTCACAATGGATGCCAAACTGGTCTACAGACCGGCAAAAAATACTGAATTGTTCGTTGTCGGCCAAAACCTGTTCAGCCAGCATCACCGGGAGCTGACTTCCGACTTTATTCCTTTGGTGCCAGCAGCGATTCCGCGAGGAGTCTTTGCCGGGGTGCAGTGGCGTTTCTAATAGAGGATACGGTAAAAGCGATATGCGCATCGATAACCGGTTCAATAAATGCTTAGCCAAACACGCCAGTCAATGGGCTAGCCGCTTGCTGCTGGCCGTGTGGTTAGGTTTTGGCCTGCCGGTTGTTCACGAAACGGCGCGAGCGGATAGCGCCCTTGAGTATCAAGTCAAAGCAGCCTTTATTTACAATTTCATTGCGTTCACGCAATGGCCAAGCGATGCCGATTCGGAAGTAAATATGTGCTTATATGGTGAAGATTATTTTGGTCATGAAATCGATAAGCTGCAAAACAAAGCGGTAGGCACGCGTTCGCTTAAAGTATCGCGAATCAGCAATCCAGAGCAATTGGCGCAATGTCAGGTAATTTTCTTTGCCAAATCCGTCAATAATGACTTGGCGGAGTTGATGCGCGATCTGTCAGACAAACCGATTCTGACATTGGCAGACAGCCCCAATGCTACCTCAAAAGGTATCGCAATCAATATGAATCTGGTGAACGAAAAAGTCGTTTTTGAAATCAATCTGGGAATCGCGAGAAAAGCAGGATTGGATATCAGCTCGAAATTATTGCAACTCGCAGCCAAGGTCTATCAATAATCTACACGGAGTAAATGAGCATTTTTCGCGAATTTTTAACGCGATTATCGTGCCGCGTAGTACCGTGCAAAGGTCTCGATAAGTATCAAACTGATTTCTTGGAAATATCCCCTTTTTGATAGCTATTTCCCGTTATTGATTGCACAATAACTTCTTTAAAATCATTGCTTGCTTTACTTTTAGCTATAATGAGTTAATCCATTGATACCAAATACTTTACTCCACCCAGCCTACAGGAGATTTTTCCCATGAAACTATTCAAGCTATTATTCTGCACTGTCGCCTTGATCGGTAATATCCATTGGGCTCACGCCACGATCGCAAGCGATACCGAGAAACTTCTCAACTGGGCGGAAAATACCTTTCCGTCGATTTTTTCTAGCCGCCGCGCAACCCAGAGTATCGAACCCTGGCTATTCCGGCATTATCCTGAGTCCAATATTTATGTCGGCGTTAACAAAAGCGACAACAGGGTTTACGCGATGGGGGGACCCTGGGGAAGCAGTCCGGCTGTGATCGACACGCTATCCAATCTGATTGGTTACATAAACAGTACCGGCGGTTCAAGCACAATCGCCGCTTGCGATACGACCGACACACTCGCTGGAATCAGTTACAGTCAGAGTGGCAATGTCGTTACAGTAACAACCAATGGCGCATGCGCTACTGTAACCGATCTCTCTAAAACCAATCTTTGCAAGTTACCGGAGCAAACGACTGCCAGCGGCATTTCTATTCTTGGCAGCAATAACGTGACTTCATCGAGCATCGAAGGCATATCGACCAGCATCCCCGGATTACCGAATCCGTTTCAAGCCATTGTCGATGCATCTGCTAATGTCAAGCATTGCACCATTAATGCACCAGCCGAAGCTGCTAACCTGGTTGTAAATTCCGATCTTTGTCTCGATATCACAGCACCTTTAAATAGTACATTGGGCAGCCTTCCAGTCACAGGCATTGTGGTGACGCCGCCGGTGAAGTATTACACTCGAGGAACCTTTACCAACCAAACTGTTACCGATTGCTTTGCCACTGATGCTACAACGATTACCGATGCTTTTACCGGCGAGGTTTGGGTAAATCAGGACGGCAGTTTTGTCAAAGTCGGCGGTTAATGGTCACAGAAAAAATCTGCACAACGGTGTGAGAAAAGTCACAGTCATATTTAAAAGATAGGGGTATATTTCCCCTCTGTTTTCATCTTCAAAATATTCAGTAAGTATTAAACTTAAAGTCAATTAGAGACCTTTGCAAAACCCCTGATTTTTTAAA
>FRDC01000050.1_pt1 | contig 62678 bp, 60 predicted proteins | sample 1106171 | NCBI WGS metagenome assembly FRDC01 (sample SAMEA3930566, study PRJEB13176) | freshwater metagenome | biome: Drinking water system; feature: drinking water; material: water | place: Singapore | collected 2014-12-20 | reverse complement strand
TCACCAACAAGCTGATAGGACATGAGCCCATCCAGGAGCGCGATACCCACGGTATCGCTTTCCCTCCCGATCCGCAGACCAAGAGTCGTATGCGGTATTAGCTAACCTTTCGGCTAGTTATTCCCCACTCGAGGGTAGGTTACCCATGTATTCCTCACCCGTTCGCCGCTTTACAAACGTATTGCTACGTCTTCTCGCTCGACTTGCATGTATTAGGCGCGCCGCCAGCGTTCGTTCTGAGCCAGGATCAAACTCTCAAAAATAGGTGTTCTTTAGAATTGGACCAAGGGCCACCACTTCAATACACCTTACACCTTGCTCAACGTCCTCTATTCAGTTTTCAAAGAACAACCGCGTTCCTCACGCGAGCCGCGCACTATACAACGTGCATCGCCCCGTGTCAAGGGACCCGCTCGAAATAAATTCGGGTAGTTTCCCTTTGGCACCGCACCGTGACTCGCCGTCAGGCGCGGTCATCAGGCAGGAACACAGTACCAACTAACAAGCGGGAAGATAACAAGGTATTTCACAAGAGTCAAGAGCCCGCCCGGTGTATAATCAAAAAAATGATCGACGCACACAATAGATTTTTCATCCGCCGTCGTGCGTTCCTGAAAGCGTTAGGATTGGGGACGTTGGCCGGGACGGTCGGCGGCTGCGATGCCGTCGGCGGCGTGTTCGGCCGCATGTTCGCCGTCCCGCCGCGCGAGACAACCTACTTCACGCCCAACTCCAAATTCTACGTCGTCAACTATGCCGACGGAGCCGTCTCGGCATCGCGCGAGTTGAATATCGAGCAGTGGAAACTTCACATCAAAGGCTCGGTGCAAACCCCGATGTCACTTGGCTGGCGCGACATTTTGAACCGCGATTCCTATGATCAGATCTCCACGCTCATGTGCATCGACACCTTGCCCGGCGGCGATAGTCTCGGAACAGCGACGTGGCGCGGCATCTCGCTCAAGAAGCTGCTCCTCGACTGCGGCGTTGACACGGAGATGGCGCGCGATGTCGTCTTCCGTGGGATCGACGGCTACGACGACAGCATCCCGTTCACCCGCGCGATGCAGGATGATGTGATGTTGGCGTTTCTTATGAACGGCGAGAAACTGCCCAAAGAGCATGGCTTTCCGCTCCGCCTCCTGGTGCCGGGTCTCTACGGCATCAAAAACGTGAAATGGATCGTCGAGATCGAAGTGTATCCCGGCGACTATAAGGGCTATTGGCAGCGCAAAGGCTGGACCGATGATGGGACCATCAAGATTTTTTCGCGTATCGACTCGCCAGGACATTACCAAACCTTGCGCGGACCGGAGCATACCTTCCGAGGCATCGCGTTCGGCGGACCGAACAGCATCAGCAAAGTAGAGTTGAGCTTCGATGCCGGCCGAACCTGGAATGAGTGTAAAATCGAACCGCCCATGTCGCCCTATTCCTGGGTGATTTGGACCTACACGTGGCGACCGCCAAAGCCGGGGAAATTTCAAACCGTCGTGCGCGCAACGGATACCAAGGGCCAGCTTCAGATCGCAGAAATCGTGCGCCCCCAACCAGCCGGCGCGAGCGGGTATCACACGATCATTGCCGAAGTGGAGCAGATATAGGACAATGTGGCACACATCTTAGCGAGGGAACTTATGCCCAACGGGACTAAGCAAGCAGTGCTCAAGATGATTAAGCAAATGCCGGACAAGTCTTCGGTGGAAGACATTATGTGCGAGCTTTACTTCCGTCAACCCGTAGATCGTGGGCTCAAAGAACTCACCGCCTGGAAAATAATTTCTCACGAGTAGGTCAAGCGGAACATCGCGAAGTGGCAACAATCGTCTGGACAGCAGTAGCACGCCGGGACCTCCACGAGATCATCAACTTCATTGCTCAAGATTCTCGAGTTTGGCTGTCACCTTTGCCCACCGCATCCTCCTCGCCATCGATCGATTACAGACATTCCAAAAACTTGGACGAATGGGGTGATCTAGTCTTTGCGTATCTCCCTTTTGATCAATCTTTCCGGCTTTACTCTTCTACCCTATCTTTATCTTTCTGACGCTTCAGCTCTGACGGATTCCATCTTCGCTTCCCATTCGACGAAGGCAATTCCCCCTTTCGCGTCAGCCCCAGCTTGGAGTACCATGGCGCCCTTGGAAAATACTGATGAGCGATCCGTCGTACTCAGATTCCGTTGCGCGACTCGATTCTCAGCAGCGCTCGCTTGAGATTTCAACGATTCAATCGGCTGACGACGTACTCAAACAAGCCGACGCTCTTACTCGGCACGACTCGCATGCAGATGTACTCCGGGCGGCCCAGTACTATCTCGCCGCAGCCCATTTTCTGGAAAACCAGGATCCTGCCAAGTCAGTACAGGCCTACCACACTGCCGGTCAGCACCTCCATTGGCTGCAACAATTCACGCAAGCCGGACGAGCCTTTTCCAGTGCCGGCCGGGTCGCGGAACAAGCAGCCGCTGGAATGGCCTCGGGACCGGACCAACATCGGATGCAACATCTTGCCGTGCGGGCCTACTCACGGGCCAACAATTCATTCGCCGAGGCCGGAGAGTTAGACGCTTCGGAAACGCAATACGTCAACGAGCGAAACGCGCGACTGGTCTGGTCTAAGATGCAAGGCAAGCATCCGTTGGCTCTTTCGACATGGAAGGTAACGAGCAATTTCGGCACAAGCATCCCGCGCTGGATCGCATGGATCGGTGGAGCACTCGCGGTCTTCAGCTTGCTGTACGAACTGTTCTTCCGTCTGAATTGGCTGGAACCGATGGGCAATATCACGCCCTCGGCCTGGATTCCCTTGTGGTCAGGATTTTATTACGCCATCAACGTGACCTCTTCGCTGGCGCTCGTGGAATACCAACCGGTCCATCCCATCTGCCAAGCCGTAGTCATGCTCAATGTGATCGTCGGTTACCTCTTTCTCGGTATCGGCATTGGTATGGTGGGACGCATGATGCAGACGCGCTAGTCTTCTATTCCCCTCGCTAAATCAGCCGCCAGGTCCTACTTTTGGAAAAACGAATCACGCGCGATCTGGTCTTTGCGGATCTCGTATTCCTTTTGATCGATCTTCCCGGCTTTAAAGTCCTCCTCCACTCGATCTTTCTGGCGCTTCAGGTGGTATTCGTAGCCGCCGCCGGCCGCTCCGGCGCCCAGGACTCCGCCGAGCAGGCCGCTCCCTACTGGCGAGCAACTTGTCACACCCGTCAACAGGACCAGACAGGCTGTAGCCAAAGCGAGATTTCTCATCACACACCCCTTTCTCACATAGAGAACCGGAACTGGTTCAAATCTGCCAGGAGACTTTCCATTTCTTTTCTACGTACCAGTTCCACCGAGGTCAAGCCTATATTCGGAGGGATTGAGTGACTAGAAGCGAGTGGGGTATAGAACCGGAGTCCCGACTATTCCCGCGCTGATGTTCGCAATGGCTGGAATGCATGAAAGACCAGCAACGCAACACCGATGGTGATGCAGAGATCGGCCACATTGAAGATGCCGGTACGCAGGGAACCGATGCCGAGATTCAGAAAATCAATCACGCGGCCGTCATGCACGATGCGATCAACCAGATTGCCGAGACCTCCTGCAAGGACGAGACTCCAGGCAATGGCCACCCCCATCGGCATCTGCTTGGTCATGAAGAGAAACACCGCCAATCCGACAAGCCAGAGTGCGGGGAATACTTGGAAGAGAATGATGCGCCACTCGTCCGAAAGTCCTCCTCCGAGGCTCAAGAAAGCCCCTGTGTTCTCAGCATATTCCAGACGGATCGTATCGTGGAACCACGACCGAGGAGATTCAAAGGCCAAGTACCGTTGGGCAACGTCTTTGGTGAATTGATCGCAGCCGACACAGCCCATGAGCAGCAGAATTACCAGCAGATCCCGTTTGAACGGCACCGATGCGAACCTTGCGCTCATTCGAGGTTTCGAGATATCATGACATTCTGGTCAGCGCTCTATCCCTCGTCCCGTCCCCACTCAATTGCGTGTTATGAGGACTGGTTCTTGCGCGGACGGCCGACCGGAAGTTTTCCCTTTCTCTTCTTAAACCGCTTTCCCTTCTCCAACTTCTTGAGCGCCGACTGTATCGCGGTCTCGACCACACCAGTGAGCGTCAACTTGGGGCTCCAGTAGACGACGGTTCGCAATCGTTCGACCATATCGGCGGAAAGGGACAGTGTGACCCTCTCCTTCCGTTTTGAGATGTGCCGTTTCTGCTTCATGTGACGATCTCCTTCACAAAGGGACTGTGTTCAGCATTCCTACATATACTTGGATATCATGCCCATTCGTCCCACGCAAGTGGACTGTGCGGCCGTTGGCCTGCACGGCGCGTGCACGGCGACACATGTCATCGAAATACAGGCAGGAAAGAAGGGCTAATACGATCGTCTTAAATCAAAACCCGATCCCGAATCCACCGCCTCCGCCGATTCTTCCGCCCGTTCCTCCTCCAATCCCGATCGAAAACCGGGGGGAGGGATAGGGATGGGCCGCTCCCTCGGATCGAGCAGGCCAGGCATGGAGATATTTCACGATTACGACAGGGTATCGATATTCGACATCGTCGAGATGTTCGACCTTCGCTTTCGACAATTCACCCACGATCGTCATGCTGGTCCCGGCGGCAATGGTCGCAGGATCGAGAAACTCTTGTTGGATCGCGAGGAACCGCCCCTGGGATTGTTGACGATCGAATACCGGTCTTTCACCCTTGTCAAGCGGCAACTGCAACAGCTCGATCTGGGTGCCGTCCTTCAGTCGCTTCGCCTTCAACACCTCGCCGCCGAATACCACGATCTTGCCTTGGTATGAATCGGGGGCGGTGACGACTTCACGAAACGTGACCGTTCGATCGACAAGCGGTTCGAGTGATTCCGGAATCACCCGCGGTGACGCACACGCCGCCGTGATCATGACGAGGGACGCAAGGCACCGCGCATGGAAAGACGTGAATCGCATCTTTACACTATAGCGCGATGGCGACGTTGTTTCTATACCGTCGTTCGTACGCGTGACGAACTGAGGGGCTTTCACCCTCTCCAGGCATCGGTTATGATGCGACATCTCAGGGTGGTGTTTCAGAGGTACCGTCTCTCCACCATACATCCGGTCCAAGAGGTGATCATGTTGAGAGTCCTGCTGACAGTCATGCTGCTGGTCATGCCATTCGGTCTTGTCTCCTGTGATAAAGCCTACTTGGCCACCATGGAGAAAATGGGCTATGCCAAACGCGACATCTTGAGCACCCGCGTCAAATCGGCGCGGGACGCACAGGAAGACGCGAAGAAAGACATTCAGAGCACGCTGGAACAATTCGGCAAGGTCGTCTCCTATGAAGGCGGAGACCTCGAGGCCACCTATAAGAAGTTGAACGGTGAGCTGGAAACCAGCGAGGACAGTGCCGCAGCGGTTCGAAAGAAAATTGCCGACGTCGAAAGCGTGGCCGACGCGCTCTTTTCGGAGTGGGAAGAAGAACTCGGTCAATATTCGAGCGCCGACCTGCGCCGGAAGAGCCAAGCCAAACTCACTCAGACCAAAAGCCGCTACCGCGATATGCTCGCGGCCATGAAACGGGCCGAACAGCGGATTGAACCGGTTCTCAAACCGTTACGCGATCAGGTGCTGTACCTGAAACACAACTTGAACGCGCGGGCGCTCGCCGCCATCAAAGGTGAACTCTTGAAAGTCGACGCACAGGTCGATCAGTTGGTGAAGGACATGAACCGATCCATCGCCGAGGCCGACAAATTCATTCAGTCGATGGAAAAGGAATCGGACTGATCGTGAAGAGCATAAGGGAGCGCGGCTATGCGTATCGAAGACCAACGCGAAAGCGACAACGTTGAAGATCGTCGCGGCATGGGTCCGGCCCGCATCGGAAGGAGAGGCGGCCTCGGTATCGGTACCATCGTGCTGGCACTCGCCGTCAGTTACTTCACGGGCGTCAATCCCGTAACCGTCCTGAATCTCCTCACCGGTGTCCAAAGCATGACCGATACAATGGCTCCGTCGGCCCCATCGGAGCCAGGTTCGGTCGGCGCCCCGAAAGACCAACTCGGCAGGTTCGCCTCCATCGTCTTGGCGGACACTGAAACCACCTGGCGCAATCTCCTCGGTCCGCGGTACCAGGATCCACGGATGGTTCTCTTTTCCGGGGCCGTGCAGTCGGCATGCGGCACCACATCGTCGGCCGTGGGTCCATTCTATTGTCCCGGCGACCATCGGGTCTATTTGGATCTTGCCTTCTTCGATGAAATGGCGCATCGTCTTGGTGCGGCGGGAGACTTCGCACAGGCCTACGTCATCGCTCACGAAGTCGGCCATCACGTGCAAAATCTCCTCGGCGTCGCGGAAAAGGTGCACCGCCTCCAACGACAAGTGTCCGAGGCGGAAGGAAACGCGCTCTCAGTCCGGATGGAACTCCAAGCCGATTGCTACGCCGGCGTCTGGGGTCACCATGCCAAGCATGAGCGAAACTTGATCGAGCCCGGCGATTTCGAGGAAGGCTTGCGCGCGGCGGCCGCCATCGGAGATGATCGCTTGCAGAAGATGTCGCGTGGTCAAGTTCAACCGGAAAGCTGGACCCACGGATCTTCCGAACAGCGGATGACGTGGCTCAAACGTGGCTTCGAGTCCGGTGATCCGTCTGCCTGCAACACGTTCGACACCAATCGACTATGACCAACGTACCCCCTCGACCTCAGACCGGATTTTTGGCAAAGACGCTGGGCACGCTCGCGTCCGATCCGCCTTGGGCCGCCAAATCGTTTCTCGCCGCCAGCGCGACCACCGTCGCCGGAATCGGCGCCTGGCTCACCGATATGATGTCGCCGGCGCTGGCCCGCGGGGGAGCCAGCTTCCTCGGGGGGTTCTTGCTCGGATGGGCGGTCCGGAAAACCGTGAAGCTCGCCGTGTTGGTCGCCGCCTCATTGCTGGTGATTATCGCCGTCCTCAAGACCACCGGTTGGATCCATCTAGATATGACCTTGATTCAGGCGGATGTCACTCGCACGCTCGATTGGGCGCGAGGCAAAGCACAGGGCTTCAAAGATGTGCTGACGGGATACCTGCCGGCGGCCGGCGCCGCCGGCGCCGGAGCATTTTTTGGATTTCGGAAGAAGTAAGTGAATTCCTGATACTCAATCCCGAATCGTCAGAAGACCCCGCACTCAGTGTTTCCTCACCGATCTCACATCCAATGTTCCCAAATAGTGCCCCTCGATTGTGATGCGATCCCCGTCTTGAAGCATGACGGGATTCACTCCACTTCCACAGAGTGTTGCATAACTGGCCTGAATCGTTCCGGTGCCGTCATCAACCATGAAATGCTGGATGCACTTCTCGAGCTTCGTATTGTGACCGATAAAGTGATTCATGTGGTAGTTCCGCACCGTGCCTTCCACCTGCACGACTTTCATCCTGTACACTTCCGGATAAGTGAACAACGAATTGATTGTGACAGGCTCGGCCGGCCAAGCGGTGGACACAAACAAGACGAAAGTCAACATCAGCACCCCTGCCAACTTCATCATCATTTCCGTCATGGTGGGCTCTTTCCTTGAATCGTGATTCTGCACCAGGAACCTCCTGGCTAATTGTGAGGAACTTGACGCAAGACTTGACCAGTCGCGGCGCTGTACGCCTCCGCGAGTGTATGCACTTGAATCACCTGAATGGCTCGCTCGGCTCCGGTGAAATTGAGGTGGCTGTTGTCCGATCCATCCGGCACGATCATGGTGGTTTTTCGAAGGTCCCGACAGGCATTCATCTTGTCCACGAGCCTCCCCACGGCTTGAATCTCCGCGTCCGGCTCGATCGTCCCGGACATGCAGACATCCCGGCGGATCGGATCGCCGAGCAAGGCTGCGGCGATGCCCACCGCAAACATCCCTCCCGCGCTGGGCCCATTCAGTCGAGACGGAACCAGGATGCGCACCGTCAGATATCCAGGATCGTATCCTACCGCCCCCGTAGCCACTGCGACTGCGGTATGAAATGAGTGCAGGGCCGTGGGCAACAGGTTCGAATCGCCAAGGATTTCAGGTCCCTTTCCGTCGGCTTTGTACCCGACTATGAGGTGCGCCACAAATCCGGTCCAGGAACCGGTAATAGAGCCGACCTTGTCTTGGCCAACGCTCAAGAGAGGGATCGGCTGAGAAACCTCGGAAAAGGGCGGTGGTTTCCTCCTTTGGAGCTCCAGCGGACGGTCAGCAGGCGCAATGCCAGGGACCGGTGGCGCAAGAATCGCCGCTTGTGGAGCATGCGGCACCGGGAGAACTTCCAACGGCGAATACGTTCTGGCTTCGCCCAGCGGTCTGCAGCCTGGGCCGCTCCGATCCGTGTACAGGTCCGATTGCCCTGGTCGAGTACAAACCCACGTTTCAGCCCACGCCGAGTTGACAAAGACCTGCGCTATCAAGCACGAGGCTAGTCCGAAACGGAGCGAGGTGAGGGTCCGCCGCCTCTTGGATGTCGAGAGATCCTGATCCATGTTAGGCTCGGAAGAAATAGCAGCAGCTGAAGCCTATCGCTCGAAACGAGGTTCGTCAAAAAAGCGGAGGTTTTGGCCAGATGAAAGAAAACGAAGCCTATCCTGGCAGGGCCTGATACCACCCGTTGGCCTGCACGAGGGAAATCTTACTACCAAAAAGGCTGCTGACCTGCTCGCTGGTCAGCACGGTTGACTTGGGGCCATCCTCAACCATCTTCCCTTCTTTAAGGAAGATCACTCGATCGATCTCCGGTGGGATTTCATGCAGGTGGTGCGTCACCAGCAGCACGGTCTTGCCTTTGCTGATCTGCGTACGCACGAGATCGAGGTATTGAAAGCAGGCTTTGAGGTCGAGACCGCTTGTGGGTTCGTCCAGCACCAGTACCGGCGGATCATGCACGAGCGCTCGCCCAAGGAGAAATCGCCGCTGCTCACCGGTCGACAGATGGCCGAACCGGCGACGAGCCAACGAGGCAATGCCGAGTTCCTGCATCACCTCATGTGCGCGAACAATCTGGGTCTTACTGAACTCTTGATACGCATAGGTGTCGTTGCTCGCATAGAAGCCGGAAAGAATTACGTTCAGCCCCTCGGCACAGATCAAATAGTCCCGTTGAAGATCATGCGACACGATGCCGATCCGCTTCCGCACCTCCCAGACGTTCCATTGGTCTTCACCGAAAAGAGCCAATCGTGTTTCATCTTTCGGCATCGCATGGACTTCACCCGATAACAACTGAAGGAGCGTCGATTTCCCCGCTCCATTGGGGCCGAGAATCACCGCATGTTCCCCAGCATGCAACGCGAAGGAGAAATCCGAGAAGAGGCAGGTATCGCCTCGATAAACGGTGGCATGCTGAATGTCGAGGATCGCAGGAGCGCTGACTGATCGCTGCGTCTCCGTGGGTCGGGCAACCGGTGCGGAAACCGGCGCACTGACTTTCTTCGTGACAGTGCGAGATTGCTCAAGACCGGCTCGAGCAAGCGCATCCGCTCGTTCATTCTCCGGATGCCCGTTGTGCCCTCTGACCCAGTACCACTCCAGTGTATGCTTGGCCGCCAACGCATCGAGTCGCCGCCACAAGTCTTCATTCTTCACCGCGTCTTTCCCAGCCGTCTTCCACCCACGCTGTTTCCAACTGTGGATCCACTCACTGATGCCTTTCTGGACATATTGCGAATCGGTATGGACCCGTGCCTGCATCGGCTGCGTAAATGACTGCAACGCTTCGATGACGGCGAGCAGTTCCATCCGGTTGTTCGTCGTCGAGGGCTCGCCGCCACAAAGCTCCGTTTCAGTGTTTCCCTCTCGCACCAAGACTCCCCACCCGCCGGGTCCGGGGTTCCCGCTGCAAGCGCCATCGGTGTAGATATCGATCATTCGACCATTCGTCCAGTAACCGGCGTCAGGATTGTACTACGACACGTTCCATTTCGACCATCTCTGCCGTGGCAAGCCCCTTCGCCGCGTGACTCGGTGAGACAACTTCAGTACAATAGGCCGGCAAGCGAACCGATCTTTCTGGAGCAGGCCGCATCTGCGTACCATCTTCCTTATCGGCACAGGCGGTTTCATCGGCTCGATCCTTCGTTACCTCATGAGCGGCTATGTTCAACAACTCAGCAAGAACATCCAATTTCCCTTCGGCACCTTGGCGGTCAATATTGTCGGTTGCGCGCTGATCGGCTTTCTTGCCGAGCTCGCCGATCATCGAGGCGTGGTTTCAGCAGAAACCCGAGCCTTTCTCATGGTGGGAATACTCGGTGGATTCACCACGTTCTCGGCATTCGGCAACGACACGATGAACCTGCTGCGGGATGGGGAACTAGGATTGGCCTTCGGGAATGTTGTCGGCCATATCCTGCTGAGCCTCGCGGCCGTGTGGCTCGGATACTTCACCGCCTATCTGCTCTGGAAATGATCGATGCGCGTTGAACAGGGTTGCCGGCTGACGATCTATGTCGGGGAAGCAGATAAACACGACAGGCGGCCGCTCTATGAATGGATTGTCGCGCAGGCTCACGAGCGGCAACTGGCCGGAGCAACCGTTTCCCGCGGACTCATGGGATTCGGACCTCACACCCGTGTGATCCACACAGTGGTTTGTTTATGTTACATATTCGAGTCGGCCGCTCGCGTTGGATTCAAGCCGATAGATATCCCATTCGGCCAACCTGCTGCCATTCACCCGGTCTTCTTCAAGACGATAGGCCATCACGACTCGCTTGCCGTCACTGCGTAGATTGATAGCCCCATACACCGTGATGTTGCGCTTCTTCAGCTCGTCTACCTGGGCGTCGTAGAGCGGCAACAGTTCACGAACTTTCTCGATGCTCGGCGCCTTCGCAAGCTGCTGGCGCAGAACGGCGATTTTCTTAAGGACGGCGGTGCTTTCCCGTTCGCGGCCGCTACGGGAGAGTTCCGTACTAAAAATGAGCGGACGCGGCGGCCTTCCATACAGGCCGATGGTGCCGAGCGTGTCGCTGCGCGGGTGAGCATGGGATTCCTCATCGCCACTGGAGATGACGACTGCCGCGGGCAGAACGGTCTTGAGAAACGTCTCCGTGAAATCGGCACTGCCGTGGTGGCAACACTTGGCGACGTCGCACCCGAAGACTGTTCGCCCCGCTGCCACAAGGGCGGCTTCCTCTCTCGCACCGCCGGCGTACTGGTTGAGCAAGAACATCTCCGCCGGGCTGTTGAGGTCGCCTCCAAAAAGCAGCCGCAGGTGGCCGTATTCGAGCCGAAGCACAACCGAGTGTCCGTTCTTGGTCTTCCCGACATCCCACGATGTTGAGCCAAGTGTCTTCGGGAACCAGCGCAGCCTGGCCCTGCCGGATTTTGGTTCGAGCACCGGACCGAGGATTTTGAGCCTGACGTGCTTGTCGGCGCCGTAGCCGGGCACATAATCATCAGCCGTGGCAAGAGCACGAATGTCGTCCACCCGTCCGCTCGTGAACGCGGTGTGGAGCAGTTTCGGATAGAGTTTCTTACCGCGATTCGCGGCATGGCTCAAGAGTCGATCGAGTTCTTCCTCGGTGCGAATGATCTCGGTGAGATATTTCACTCCACCGTCGGTTTCGGACGGGCCAAGGGTGTCGTCGGCATTCCGCTCCACAATTCCATTGTGATAGAGAGATCGGAAAAAGACGTTCGGCTCCTCGAAGATGTCCTGAAAGCCGCCATAGTGGTCCTGGTCCGGGTGCGTGATGATGGCGGCGTCGAAGGTCCATTTGTTTTTGAACCCGGCATAGCGCCAACGGAGGAACCGCAGCATATTGTCGGAGATGCCCGCGTCGATAAGGACATGCTTGTCATCGGGCGTAATCATCAGACAACCGTCACCCTGTCCGACATCGAGAAAGATGATCTCCAGACAGCGGGCGGTTTGGAGGTCGGCCTGCTTCATCCAGCCTTTGGTGCCACGGACGGAAACGGGCACCCATTCGCCGTCCCGATCGCCGGTCAACTGCACCCAATCGCCCCAGAGGAGTTCACGAATGTTGGACTTGCCGCCTTTGGTCTTGAACACCGGCGCCGTAGGATAACCGGCAAACATGAACTGGGGAGTGGGCATGGTATGCGGCCTCCTACGATGAGGAGCGGGCGCAGCTGAAAGAGTGGTCGCTCAACCTATTCCGACGTTGCTGACCGCTTGATGGAACCGGCGATCTTGGGTGTCACGGTTTTTACGTCGGCGTTTTGCGCCCGATGCAAGAGCGCATGGTCCATGAGGACGAGCGCCAACATGGCTTCGGCGATCGGCGTGGCGCGGATGCCGACGCAAGGATCGTGACGGCCGTTGGTTTCAACCATGACCGGCTCGCCTTGCTTATCGATCGACTTGCGCGGGATACGGATGCTCGACGTGGGCTTGATGCCGATGGTGACGATGATATCCTGTCCGGTGGAAATACCGCCGAGAATGCCGCCGGCGTTATTGGAGAGAAATCCCTCTGGTGTCAGTTCGTCGCCATGTTCGGAGCCACGCTGAGTGACTGAGGCAAACCCCGATCCGATTTCGACCGCCTTCACCGCATTGATGCTCATCATGGCCGCAGCCAGGTCCGAATCTAACTTCGCATAGACCGGCGCACCCCATCCCACCGGCACGTGTTCGGCAACCGCCGTGATTTTGGCGCCGACCGAATCGCCGGCCTTCCGCAGCTCATCCATGAACGATTCCAGCTTGGGAACGATATCCGGATCGGCGGAGAAAAATGGATTCTGCCCTACCGCCTCCCATGTCTTGAACGGCAACTCATGGGGGCCTAGTTGGCTCACATAGCCACGAATCACGATGCCATATTTCTCCCGGAGCCACTTCCTGGCAATGGCCGCGGCGGCGACACGAACCGCCGTTTCCCGTGCCGATGCCCGACCGCCTCCTCGATGATCACGAATCCCATATTTCTGCCAGTAGGTATAGTCCGCATGCCCGGGACGGAAGGTGTCAAGTAGATTGCCATAGTCACGGCTTCGCGCATCTTCATTGCGAATCAACAGCGCGATGGGAGTACCGGTCGTCTGTCCCTCGAAGACCCCGGAAAGGATTTCAACGGTATCCGACTCCTGCCGCTGCGTCACATGGCGGGACGTGCCCGGCTTCCGCCGGTCGAGATCGTGCTGGATATCTTCCGTGGAGAGCGTGAGCCCAGGCGGACATCCATCGACCACGCAACCGATCGCCGGCCCATGGCTCTCGCCGAACGAGGTGACGGTGAAGATGCGGCCAACGGTGTTGCCTGCCATAAGAACAGGAACTCCTACTCCACCAAGTCCAGCTTGATGCGCAGTTCCTTGAGTTGCTCGGCACTGACGGCGGAGGGTGCTTCAGTCAGCGGACATTGCGCCTTCTGGGTCTTCGGGAAGGCGATGACGTCGCGGATCGAATCGGCGTTGCCCAGCAGCATCACCAGACGATCCAGCCCAAAGGCGATCCCACCGTGAGGCGGAGCCCCATACTCCAGCGCCTCGAGCAGAAATCCGAACTTCACGACGGCTTCGTCCTTGCCGATGCCGAGAAGGTCGAACACTTTGCTTTGCACATCGCGCCGATGGATACGAATGCTGCCGCCGCCGATCTCGCTCCCGTTCAACACCATGTCGTAGGCCTTCGCTCTTACTTTCAGCGGATCAGAGTCGAACAACCCCACATCCTCATCGAGCGGCGCCGTGAAGGGATGGTGCATGGCCACGTACCGCTTCTGCTCCTGGTCGTAGTCCAACATGGGAAAATCGATCACCCACAAGGGACGCCATGCGGAGGTGTCGATCAACTTCAACTCTTCACCCAACAGGAGCCTGATCCGTCCCATCACATCGTGGACGACGGTCGGCTTATCAGCGCCGAACAGGACGAGATCGTTGGGTTTCGCTTCCGGCAACGCCGCCGCAAAAGCGTTCGCATCCAAGAACTTCGCAATCACCGATTCAAGTTGTCCGTCCGTCGTGATCTTGAGCCACGCAAGGCCCTTCGCACCGAAACTCTTCGCCGTCTCTCCCAGCGCATCGATCCTGGTTCGCGACAGCGCCGCTCCGCCTTTCACGATCAGCGCCTTGACGATGCCCCCCTTCGTCGCCGCATCCTTGAACACTTTAAACTCGCTCGCCGCGCCGAAGGCCGTGACGTCATGGAGCGGCATCTCGAACCGGAGGTCCGGCTTATCCGAGCCATAGCGCCCCATCGCTTCTGCATAGGTCATCCTCGGGAAAGGCGTCGCCAGCTGCACCCCGCCGACTTTCTGGAAGATGGTGACGATCATCCGCTCCATCAGGCCCATGATCTGCTCGCGATCGACGAACGACATTTCAAGGTCGATCTGGGTGAACTCAGGCTGCCGATCGTTGCGGAGGTCTTCGTCGCGGAAACACCGCGCGATTTGGTAGTAGCGATCCACGCCGCTGACCATGAGCACCTGCTTGAACAGTTGCGGCGACTGCGGCAACGCAAAGAACTGTCCGGCGTTGACGCGGCTCGGCACCAAATAATCTCGGGCGCCTTCCGGTGTGCTCTTCGTCAGAATGGGCGTCTCCACCTCCAAGAAACCCTCTGCATTCACGAATTCCCTGGTGGCCTGCATAATACCGTGCCGCAGGCTCAACAGCCGCTGCATCCTGGGACGGCGTAGATCGAGAAAGCGGTACTTCAAGCGGATCGCTTCCGTCACTTCCGCATCGTCTTCGATCAAGAATGGCGGCGTCTTCGCCTCGTTGAGAATTTCCACGTCGTCGACGAAGACCTCGATCTCTCCGGTGGAGAGATTGGGGTTCTTCGATTCATCCGGCCGCGCCATGACTTGGCCGGTGACCGATACCACGCACTCGCTGCGGAGCGAATGAGCGGCCTGGTGAACTTTGAGATTTCGTTCCGCATTGAATACGACCTGGGTGATACCCATTCGGTCGCGAAGGTCGATGAAGATGACCGTGCCATGGTCGCGCCGACGCTGAACCCAGCCGTTCAGAACGACGGTCCGACCAATCTCTTTCTTACTCAACTCTCCACAGCGGTGGGTTCGGATGTTCATGCAACCTTCGCTTTCTTCCTTGAATACCTTTTCTTTTGCTCGGGCTTGGCCCAGCCCTCTCTTCTGGCCGGCCGCTTCGACCCCGGCACGGGCACCTCACCCCGTTCAACCGACGTCATCCGCTCATCGACCAACTCCCGTAACCCGTTGGCTTCCCGATCCGTCAAGAACCGAAACTCCCCCGGCTCCAAATTTCCCAGCGAGAGCGGGCCCATCCGAATTCGCAGAAGTTTGAGGACCGGATGGCCCACTGCTTCCAACATGCGTTTGACTTGATGTGTGCGTCCCTCGCGAATCGTGATCTCCAACCAGGAGTTCGCCTCGACCTTTCGCACCTTCTTCACCTGGGCCGGACTCGTCATTCCATCCTCGAGTCTCACTCCCCGCTCCAGGCGGGCGATCTCCTCATCGTTCAACACGCCCTTCACCTTGATCAAATAGGTCTTCGGCACATGATAGCGCGGATGCAAGAGAGCCTGGGCAAGCTCGCCGTTATTCGTCAGCAACATCAACCCTTCGCTGTCGAAATCCAACCGACCGACCGGAAACACGCGAACGGAGACACCCCGCAAGAAGTCCTTCACGGTCGTCCGTCCACCCGGATCATCCAACGTGGACATGACGTTCTTGGGTTTGTTCAATATCAAGTACACAAATGGCTGCGCCGAGGTCAGATGTTTCCCGTCGACTTTGACATGGTCTCTATCGGGATCTACCTTCGTCCCGAGTTCGGTGACGACCTTGCCGTTGACCGACACGCGGCCCGCCGCAATCAGCATCTCCGCCTTTCGGCGGGATGACAGCCCCGTGCTGGCAATGAGCTTTTGCAATCTTATTTCCATACAACTATTGATGGGTGACCCGTGTGGGTCCTACTGCGCGCATGCACCGAGCACCGACATTTATCTACAAATCAGATTGGGTCTTGTGTGCGCGGTACGCGAGCACAGGAGCCACCTGGTCGCACGTCAACCCTTCCCTATTCCCACTCTATCGTGCTCGGGGGTTTCGAGCTGATATCGTACACCACCCGGTTGACGCCTTTGACTTCATTGATGATGCGATTCGACATGCGACCCAACACGTCGTTTGGGATCTTGGCCCAGTCGGCCGTCATGCCGTCCACGCTCGTGACGGCTCGGATTGCAATCACGTGCTCATAAGTCCGTTGGTCGCCCATGACTCCGACGGTTCGAATGGGCAACAGGACGGCAAAGGCCTGCCAAATCTTCCGATAGAGCCCAGCCGTTCGGATTTCCTGATCGACGATCGCTTCCGCCGCCCGCAGAATCGCCAATCGTTCCGGCGTCACGGCACCGAGCACGCGGATCGCCAAGCCGGGACCCGGAAAGGGCTGCCGCCAGACGATCTCGTCCGGCAAACCCAGCTCGGTGCCCAACACTCGCACTTCGTCCTTGAAAAGCTCTCGCAGCGGCTCGATCAGTTTGAGCTTCATACGGGCCGGCAACCCACCGACGTTATGATGCGTCTTGATCGTGGCCGAGGGTCCTTTGAAACTGACGCTTTCAATTACGTCGGGATAGAGTGTCCCTTGAACAAGGTACTTGATGCCTTTCAACTTCTTGGATTCCGCTTCAAAATGCTTGATGAATTGCCGGCCGATGATCTTGCGCTTTCGCTCCGGGTCCGTCACGTTCTTCAAACCGGCGAGAAATTGTTTCGTCCCGTCCAGTATGCGCAGGTTCAGATGGAGCTGCGAGGCGAAGGTCTTTTGTACTTGGTCCCGCTCACCGGCCCGCAAGACGCCGTTATCGACGAAGATGCAGGTAAGCTGGTCACCGATCGCCCGATGCGTCAGCGCCGCCGCGACCGACGAATCCACCCCTCCGCTCAACGCGCAGATGACTCGTTCCTTGCCGACCTGGTCCCGAATCTGGCCGACCGCCGTCTCGACATAAGACTGCATGGTCCACGTCGGCTTGCAGCCGCAAATTTCGTAGACGAAGTTACGCAGGATCCTCGTGCCTTCCGGCGTATGAGCCACTTCGGGATGGAACTGCAGGCAATAGATCCGGCGTTTGTGATCGTCCCGCTTCATCGCGGCGACCGGCGAATTGCTCGTGTGAGCGATGGATCGAAATCCCGGCGGCATCCGTTCGATGCGGTCCCCATGGGACATCCAGACGGCCGTCTTCTTGTCGGCTCCGATTCCTTTGAAGAGGTCGGACGCATCGTCGATCGTGAGATCGGCCCGGCCATACTCACGATGGGTCGATTTCGCGACGGTTCCGCCGGAGAGATGCGTGACCAACTGCATGCCGTAACAAATACCGAGGATCGGAATGTGTTGATCAAAGAGCTCGTTTGAAACGACCGGAGCCTTCTTCTCGTAGACGCTGGAAGGACCGCCGGACAGCACAATGCCTTGCGGCCGATACGCGAGAATCGTCGCCAACGGGACCGTGCAGGGAAGAATTTGCGAGTAGACCTGCGCTTCGCGAATGCGGCGAGCGATCAGCTGGGTGTACTGCGACCCGAAGTCGAGGACCAGAATTCTATTGTGCCAAAGTTCCATGGAGGTCAACCGTCAAGCGTCATGCGTACAATGAAGAACTACTGTTGGAAGGGCTCAAGCCGTTAGACCGCTTGACGATTCACGAATGACAAACGACGTGCGTTCACTCCCAATCCATCCGATAATTCGGCGCCTCTTTGGTAATGATCACGTCATGCACATGGCTCTCACGGAGACCGGCCACGGATTGCCTGATGAACGTGGCATTCCGTTGCAATTCAATGATGGTTTTACAGCCGCAGTAGCCCATGCCCGATCGTACACCGCCGACCAACTGATACACCACGGCGGCCAACGGACCTTTATAGGGAACACGGCCTTCGATCCCTTCGGGAACCAGCTTTTGGGCCGGGCGGCCTCCTTGCCCATACCGATCCCCTCCTCCCCGTTCCATCGCCCCGATGGAACCCATGCCCCGGTAGACCTTGTAGGTTCTGGCTTGATAGAGCACCGTCTCACCGGGAGACTCTTCCGTGCCGGCGAACAGACCGCCCAGCATCACGGAAGAGGCCCCGGCGCCCAAGGCCTTCGTGATGTCGCCGGAAAACTTGATGCCTCCGTCCGCAATCACCGGCACGCCGGTGCCATACAGCACCTTTGCGCAATCCGCGATAGCGGTCAGCTGGGGCATGCCGGCGCCGGACACGATGCGTGTCGTGCAAATGGATCCCGGCCCGACCCCAACCTTGACCGCATCGACTCCGACGTTGAGGAGGTCTTTGGCCGCCTCAGGGGTGCCGATGTTGCCCGCGACCAGTTCGAGATCCGGATACACCTTCTTGATCCTCCTGGCCGTATCCAACACCGCTTGCGAGTGGCCATGTGCCGTGTCGACTACCACGAGATCCACGCCGGCTTTTTTGAGCAGGCTCACGCGCTCTTCCGTATCCTGCCCGACGCCGACGGCGGCGCCGACCCGTAAGCGTCCGTGGCCGTCCTTGCACGCGTTGGGATATTTAATCCGTTTTTCGATGTCCTTGATGGTGATGAGCCCCTTGAGTTCGAATTCGTTGTTCACCACCGGTAATTTTTCGATCCGGTGTTCGTGCAGGATCTCTCTCGCCTTCTCCAAACTGGTGCCTTCAGGCGCCGTGATCAAGGGGTCTCGCTTCATCACTTGCGACACCTTCATGTCCATCCTGGTTTCGAACCTCAGATCGCGGTTGGTGAGAATCCCGACCAACTTACGGCCTTTGGTGACGGGGATGCCTGAAATTCGATACTTCGCCATGAGCTGATGCGCATCGCGAATCGTTTCGTCCGGAGAAATCGTCACGGGGTCCAGGATCATCCCGCTCTCGGACTTCTTGACCTTGTCCACCTCGATCGCCTGATCCGCCGGAGACAGCACGCGATGGATGATGCCGATCCCGCCTTCGCGGGCCATCGCGATCGCCAATCGGGACTCCGTGACCGTGTCCATGGCCGCGCTGAGGAGCGGGATATTGATCCGGATATTGCGCGACACGAAGGTGCTGGTATCGACCTCGTTAGGCACGACCTGTGACTTAGCCGGCACAAGGACCACGTCGTCGTACGTCAATCCCAGTCGGGGTTCTTGATCAAGCATCGCTCCCTCTTCACACGTTCTGGGTTCGTTGCGCTTTCTCCAACTCGGCCAGCTCCTCGGCTTCATCCTGCAACCGCTCGCTGCCCTCTTCCGCCGGCATGAACTGCTGCACCCTCGTGTTGCCGCTGTCCACGACGAAGATGCTCCCTTTCGCATCGACGGCGATTCCGTAAGGAAAATTGAATTGTCCGTCGCCGTTGCCGAACCCGCCCCACTGGGTGATGAAAGTGCCCTCACGATCGAACTTCTCGATCCGATGATTCCCCGTATCCGTTACATAGACATCCCCGGCCCCGTCGACGGTGATGCCCCAAGGCGAGCGTAATTGTCCGGCTTCCTGTGCCATGGCACTGCTGGCATGCCCGGCCGCCGGACTGCCTCCCCACTTCGTCAATAGCTGCGGCAAGACGTTAGTGCTGGTGTCGAATTTCTGGATGCGGTGATTCCCCATGTCGACGACGTAGACCGTCCCGTCCTCTTGATCGACCGCCACCCCGCGCGGAAAATAGAACTGCCCGTCCCCGTTGCCGAAGCTTCCCCAGGCCATGATGAACTCACCGGTCATGTCGAATTTCTGCACGCGGAAATTGGCGCTGTCGACGACGTAGACATACCCACGCACGCGGTCGACCGCAATGCCCCAAGGAGCATTGAACTGTCCTTCGCCGTTTCCACGCGAGCCGAATTTCAACATATAGCCGCCGAGCTTCCCGTCGAACTTCTGAACCCGGTGATTGTTGGTATCCACCACCCAGACATCACCTTTGCCGTCGCAGGCGATCCCGGTGGGATTGTGGAAATTCGCGTTGGCCGAGCCGAAACTCCCCCACAGAATGATGAAGTTTCCGGCACTATCGAACTTCTGCACCCGATTGTTGCCGTTGTCGACGACAAACAGCGACCCTTGTTGATCGATGCACAGTCCGTACATCGGTGCCATGAACTCGCCGCCGTGCAGCAACGACGCGCCGCGTCCGGGCTTTCCCCACCTCGCCACGCAGAGATAGCCCGAGGTATTGACCAAAATCGTGGTGCTCGCCGGCGTGGAGACGTTGTTACCGATGTCCTTGAACCACACATACACGGTCTTGTGCCCGTCTCCCGGCGAGAGAATGAAGGGGATCGTGGCTCCGAACTTGATCGCCGGCGTCACATCCACCCATCCCGGCGTTCCGGCCACGGGCGTCAACGGACTTTCGGAAATAAAGTAAGCTCCGACTCCCGTGTCCAAATCGGTCGCCGAGATCGTCACGATGACGTCGGGCGAATTGGTCATGAAAGCCCCATGATTGATCACCGCGTAGGGATTCTGCGGCGCCGTGATATCGATGAGCACGGGCATCGCCGTCACTTCTTCCGACAGTCCGCTCTCCGTCCCGTCTTCGAACGACGCGGTGATGGCATAGAAGTAGGGCGTGTCGTTGGTGAGTCCTTCATGGGTGTAGGGATTCGTCACGCCTTCGATCTTGGTGGCCCCCTGGATCGTGATATGCGGGGCCGTGCTGAAATAGAGATTGTACGACTGTGCGCCCGGCACCTCCATCCAACTCAAAAAGACTTCCGTATCACCGGCTTTGACGGCAAGGCTGCGGGGCGGCTGCACCGCTCCGGCTTCCACCGCCTGGGCCAGCTCGTCCTTTCCGCGATTCATCTCTTCTTCGGTCGGCACATACTTGAGGACACGGTTATTGCCGCTGTCGACCACGAACACGCAGCCTTCCTTGTCCACCGCGATGCCGTAGGGGAAGTTGACCTGTCCCTCCGTTTTCCCGCGGTTCCCGAACGAGCAGAGAAACGTGCCGTTCCCGTCGAATTTTTGAATCCGATGGTTCCCGCTGTCGACGACATAGACGTTCCCCAGCGCATCGCAGGCGATGCCCCACGGCGACTTGAACTGGCCGGGCCCGTTTCCTTCGCGTCCCCACTTCGTCAAGAAACTTCCGCGGGCATCGAACTTTTGGATGCGGTTGTTGCTCTCATCCGCCACATAAATATTGCCGACGAAATCCACCGCCACGCCGCGCGGAAAAAAGAAGGCGCCGTCGAAACTACCGTCACGCCCCCACTTCAGCAGCGGTTGGCCGTCGGCTTGAAACTTTTGGATGCGGGCGTTGCTCGTGTCGGAAACATACACATTGCCGTCTTGGTCCGTCGTGATGCCCCAGGGTACGTCGAAGCGGCCCATGTCGGCGCCGCGCCACGCGAACCCGAACTTGCCCCAGGCTTTTTGCACGTTGCCCTCGAGATCGAACTTCTGCACGCGATTGTTGCCGCTATCGGCCACGTACACGACATCGTCAGGCCCGACGGCCAGACCGCGGGGATAGTAGAACTGGCCCTCCTGCGAACTCGGTTCCCCGCCCCATCGAGCCAGGAACTTTCCCGCCTTATCGAATTTCTGGACCGAATGGTTGTCGGTATCCGCCACATAAATGTTGCCGTCCTTGTCCAACGCGATCCCCGTGGGAGCGCTCAATTCACCGTCGCCCGCGCCTTCACGGCCGATGACCATGGCCAGGAGATAGGGCGACGGGATGGCCATCACTTCCTGTGACTCAAGGCTCTCCCCCTTCGGGGTGACGACCGTCACGACATAGTGGTAACAGGTCCCGTTCGCAAGGTCGTCGTGGACATAGGGACTGGAGGCACCTTCGAGGCAAGTCGCCTTGTCTTTTTTCACGCCGATCACGCTCTTGAAATCTTCGGGCCCCGCGATGGGGCGTGTGAGCTCTGAAAACTTGATTTGTACACCCTTGGTCGTCTGGAAGTAGAGGTTGTAGTACATGGCATCCGGAACGGGATCCCATGTGACGGTGACGCGGCCGTTCCCGGGTTTGGCGCGAACGTTCTGCGGAGACGGCGGCAGTTCTTCTTCCTCCGCCACCGAATCTCCGCCGCCCCACTCCCCTTGGAACCCATCAATATATAGACGGCGAGGATCAAATTGAAATGCGTCGTCGTAGAGCCATGTCTTCATCACGGTGTTGCCTCAGAGTGACGTGTGGGAACGGTTTGGAAACAGTGGAACTTTCAATCGCTTAGACTTGGATTGGTCACTCTAGCAAAGCGGCGGAAATGGAGTCAAGGCAACGGCCACACTGTCGTGAAGACTGACCGGCTGAAAAAGCCCCCTATGGTATCCATGGCCGGATCGATTACAATGCAGCGGGTTGCTCGGAAACCATCCTCGCGAATAGATCACTCTTTCCGAGGATCTGATGACGTAGAGTCGTGCGACATCTCTGAAATGGAAAGGAGCCCGACAGAGTCCCGATGCGAAACTTTATCCTTGGCGTTACAGTAGGCGCTGTTCTCACCACAATGGGAGTCCAGGCGGCAGGCACGAATGGGATTGGGGGCGGCGGACGGCCTCCGCTCCTGAACGACGAGCGGGAGCGGCCATTTCAACTTCAACTCGAGCAGATACGCCGCCAGACTGAACTTGAACAGGCATGGATGCAGGGCAAAAGAAAGCCTTGCTAGCGAGCCACCCTGACCGATTATGGTGTCGTCGTTCTGAAAACCGACTCAACCTTTGTGTATCAACAGCGCATAGAGCGATTTACGCATAGAGCGATTTAAAGGTGAACCATTATGAGAATGTTTCAAGTCAAGCAAACTGTGACCTATGAACTCACCATGGCTGCAGGAACGGAACAGGAAGCCGTTCTGAAAGCCAAGGGCATTCCATTGGCGCAATGGACCGCCGAGGCCGACGAGATCACGGCGGAGATGATCGATGAGACCGATGAAATCGACGAATACTGAGCGACACTCAGGACTGTTCGCACTCCCGGCAAGAACGCCGGCCCGCCCGGCCGGCACGTATCCATAATAATATGGAGAAGGCACCATGCACGTGATTCACACCATCCAAATATCCATGTTGTGTTTGATCCTCATGGCTGCGTTAGCGACCGCTGCCGCCGCGGGAGACAAGGGACGTTCGACGGGACCCGCCATGCCATTGGACAAGAAGACCGAAGACCGGGCACGGTACGTCATTACAATCGCCGGATGTAACGATTGCCATACCACCGGCTACGCGGAAGCCGGCGGCAAGATCCCCGAAAAAGACTGGCTCAAAGGGGATTCGATGGGCTGGCGCGGCCCTTGGGGCACGACCTACGCCAGTAATCTACGTCTCTACATGCACAATCTCTCGGAGGACCAGTGGATCAAGGTTTCGCGCTCCGTTGAGTTTCGCCCGCCCATGCCGTGGTTCGTCCTACGCGTGATGACCGAGCAAGATCTACGCGCCATTTATCGATTTATCAGAAACCTGGGGCCAGCCGGCGAACCGGCACCAGCCTACGTTCCGCCGGATCAGGAACCGAGGGGAGCCTTTATACTGTTCCCCTCAAGCACAGAACCGCCTCAATAGTTGGGTGCTGTCTGAATCCTGCTTGAGTCAACGTTTTCGAATATGCCGGCTCCAAGTTCGAAGAGGCAGGTTAAGAGATGTGGAGCAAGCACGACGTCCTGTCCTTAGGCTGCTCGTGACCTTTCGATTTCTTTGCATCTAGGCTCTCCCAGGATAGTCAGAATGATGTTCTTGAACTCCTTAGCGAATCGTTCTCTCGTGTGCGTGGCTCTTGCATGTTCCCAGGCGTTTCGACTGAGATCGCCTAATATATTGGCAGGCAGATGAGAAATTTCTTGCACCATATGAATGATCGTCATGATGGAATAGTCTTTTAACACAAAGCCACAATTATTCACGTCGACACCTGATTCGTAACTGCTCATCGGAATCAGCGCTGCGTGCATGCACGTCGTCACACATCCCGCCTGTCCTTCAGCGCATGAAGGGTAGACAAGCCCTATGCATCTATTCGCAATTTCAATAAATTTCGAGCTGTTCACATCTACCCAGCCAACAGCATGGATATTCGGCGTTTGAAAGAGCTCTCGGTAATATACCCTGACAAAATCCATTTCCCTTTCCAACGGACCACACACGTACAATTGATATTCCGGCATTTGCGCGAATGCTTCGAGCACCCAATCCAGTCCTTTGTGCACGAAGCCATGGGTGCCGAACCAAAGGAAATGAGTGCGGCAGGTGTCATATTCTTTGTGCTCCGGCCAAGGAACCTGCACACAGCTCGAGATATGAATCGGGAATAGAGGTTTATTCGCGTAACGATATGTGCTCAGCGTAAACTGATTGCCATACGCGACTGCATAGTCCGCGTGTTCAATCGCCAAATTATGCTCGACGAGCCGATGACTTCCCGTAAGAGTGACGCCTTTCCTTTGTTGCAGTTGTAGTTTGCGCAGATAGGTCGCGTGGTTATTAAACACCCAATGAGCCGTATCCAAGAACGCGATCTTGATACACTCACTCTTCAGCAGGGGAGCGATTCGGTCAAAATTAATCCGGTGACCGATAAACAATGCATACGACTTGGTCGGCCGAAAAGTCCGGTTGTGCGAATCAATGACACCCACGGCAAAGCCTAACTCTAAAAATGTTCGAGCTACCTGGGCGCAATCCTGGTATTGAGTGTGAGAGTCGGGCATCGATTCACCAGGTTTCAATACGAATGGGTCAATGACCCAGGACAACAGTACTGTTCCCTGCGACATATGTTCTGGATGAAGCGATACCGTTCGCTCACGTTCGTCTACGTGTAGCCTTGATATTTCCACCCCGAATTTTCAAAAGATGTTCTTGAGTAATGTTTTCACAGGATCCGTCGTCAATTGTGACAATAGACGCCCGGGCCCTCGCCGAAAATGAGTTCTTTTCGGAAGAAGAAGAATATTTCTCCAATCCAACGGCGATAGCATGCGCGTGTCCGATCTTCAGGACGACTAGGGAGTCCCCTATAGATACCTAGTAAGGAATCCCATCGGGCACATTTCTCGAAGTTGGATATGAGGACCTCTTTTTATGGATAAGGGCGAGCACCAGAGGCAAGAGCGTCCAACAAGGAGGCTTCAGAATGCGCAATACCTACATTGCGCGCATTGAGCTCGATGCGCCGACATACAGCGGATTTGATTGGTCACTGCCTGAACTCTCAATGAATCAGATGTTCCCTTGATTAGTCCACACCAGGGAAATTGGCATGTCCAAAACCGACGACTAATTCCTACACTTATCGGAACCTTAATTAGACACCTTTGCCATCGCCCGAAAAACGTCGTTTCGACCGAGAAGCTCTTCGTAGGTCCCCTGATCTGTCACTCTTCCAGATGCAAGCAGATAAATTGTATCGGCATGTTTCACCGTCACCAGGCGGTGGGCGATCATAATGATCGTTTTCTCATGCAATATCGTTCGGATTGCGTCCGTCACCGCATCTTCGGTAATACCATCCAACGCGCTCGTCGCCTCGTCCAGAATCAGTACGTCCGGATCGCTGTATAATGCCCGAGCAATTCCGATGCGTTGTCTCTGGCCACCACTGAGCCTCACACCACGCTCACCAACCAATGTTTCATACCCACCAGGCAACTCTCTCAGAACAAATTCATGCAGATTGGCGATCTGCGCCGCGTGCAAAACGCGCTCCATCTCCACCTGTTCGGGTGGCACACCGAAGGCAATGTTCGCGGCGAGGCTGTCGTCGGCCAAATAGATGTGCTGCGGAACGTACCCCAACCGTTTTTGCCAGGCGGTGACATTCGCAGAAGTGATAGGGATGCCATCCACTAACAGGAAACCGCGTTGGGGTTCAAGTAGTCCCAATATAATGTCCACGATCGTGGTCTTCCCGGCTCCCGTGCTACCGACCAATGCGATGGTCGAGTTTCGCTGTATCTTGAGGGTAAAATCCTCGAGCACAGGGGTGCGTGTCGTGGAGTATGCGAAGTCGATGTGCCTGAGTTCAATCTCTTGCTGAAAGAGGACACGGTCCTTGCTCGCCCGCGGTATCGGCTCGACTTCGCTGACTCGTGGGCTCCCGCGCATCTTCAACCTTTCCTCCACGACCTCCAAGGAGCTCATATTAAATCGTATTTGAGTGATGGCACTGAAGAGCTGCTGGAATGCCGGCAACAAACGATAGGCGGTAAATGCATAGAGAACCAGTAAGGGGATGGCTTCGGTGAAATTCTCGCGCACGGTCAAGAGATAGAGCACCACGAGGATCATGGCCCCAAACGCAATACTTTCAATCGCGTACCGCGGCACTAGGCTCACTGCGGCGCTGATCCATTGATTTTTTGCGTGCACCGCCGACCGATCGGCGACCCGTTGCCGATAGGCCTCATCTTGCCCAAGGATCTTTAGCTCCTTCATTCCATTCAGCAATTCCGTGCCCAGCCGAAATCGTTCTCTGTTGGCGTCTTTACTGGCCTTTCCAAGTCTGGTCACCATTCGACGGACGCTGAAAAACACGCCAGCGTAGATCGTTCCGATCACGATTCCGAACGAGACCGCCAGCCAAGGATCGACCCACAGGACTAGAAGCAGGATACTAACGACGATGACCGATTTGACAATGGCCTGCAAGGCAGGAGTCACGACGCCGTTCACCACGCGAGAGACATCCTCAGTACAATTAAAAACAAGGCTGGAAGTATTGTGTTGCAAGAAATAAGCGTATGGCTGCCGCAAATAATTCGCGAGGATCCGCATTGAAATGTTGTGCCCCAGATTGCTTGAAAACGACAGGATGGCGGTCGAGGTGGCCAGCGACACCACGTTACTGAAGAGCAACAACCCCAGCGCCGCTGCACCCAGGGCAACAAGAAAGCTCTTGGCGGACTCGAACGCCAGCATCGTAAAGACTTTGTGCAACCAGGGATTCGCATGAATAACTTCAGGCTTTGCCACCACCGCCATAAACGGCAAGATCGATGCAATCCCCAACACATCGATTAAGCCGGCAAGGACCATTCCCCCGAGCAGCACATACGAGCGACGCCGTTCTCTGGCGCTCATTAAGTTTTGAAGTCGTTCAATGAGCAGCCACATCAGAGAATACCCAAATCAGAGAATATACAAATGAACGCATTCCATTGTTGAAGCATGACGGCTTGGCTACAGTGAACTCCCGCCGCAATACTAGCATCTTAGGCTTTTCTCAATTAATGAAGTTTCCATTCAAACCTCGTTCTCATCACGCCGTAATGGGAAGGGTCTTGTTGTCCCATAACCATACCATCAAGATCTCGATCGTTATTGTTGTGGCGGAGAACACCATGTCTCACGGCAATTATTGCTGCAGTGCGATCTACTATCTTAAAAGGATTCCACCTACCACTAGTAAATCCCCCCTACCATAGCTTTAGGGGTAATCTGACATGGCAGCCATGACATCTCACATGATGATTGGTTAAACTAGAAGTACGAAGTTTGTCCGTCAAGCCGGCGGCGTTGGTTCATGTGCCGTATTGAACGGCCTGCGGTGTGGGGAGACACATTCTTCATTGAGATCGCGGATGAACCGTTCGAATAGTTTCATTCTGCTTCCCTATAGGCTGCCATGAACTCCAGTGGAGACCGATAGACACAACGAGCTTGTCGAACTGTCTAAAGAGTAGTTAATTGTCGCCACATAACATCACACGCCACACCGAGCGCAAGGAGATTCAATTCCAAAGGTGGGGATAGCGCACTTGAGGCAACAACAATGCTGCTGGATTAATCATCTATATGATCACCGGAAGAAATACCAAGCCTTTGGACACTATGATCATGAAACGTTATCCACCCATGAATAAATGATTGCAGCTAGACCACGTCGCAACAGCCTCTGCGTTCCGGGAAGAGATCTATTGGATTGCGATACACAGACACAACCAGCGCCACCTTAGCGGGAGCGCCATGATGGGGCAAGACAACAATTATTTTAAAGCTCGGTGGCTGGCGAGGATGACATGCTCACGACAACACCTGGCAAGAACAGTCGACATACATCACAATTCTCTCCTCTGTCGAATAGCCATCAAGGACAGGCGACGACTTACAGGCCATCGCCTGTTCCTCGTTCCGTCGCGAGCAACACGTAAACTCGTAAACCCTACCGTCGATTTCTAGAGCAAGTAGCTTACTGGCTCTTCTTGTAGACGACGATCCCGCCAAGAAAAATCGCGAGCATGACGGTTGCGAAAATCAAGAAGGTACTATCCATGGCATAGCTCCTTTCGTTCGCACCATGACCTGGCCAGTGTGACTATGCGCGTATTGCGTTTCGCGAAATATCCCGAACTATCCCAATAGCTGCCAAACGGAATAGAACCGCCATTACCTACTGCATTTTCTCCATTACTTCATCTCGTTTGACAAGACGATCACAGGTGCCCCTCGCACAACCCGAGGGGCACCTGCACGTGGCGCTTAGGGCGCCGACTCGATGTACATAGGTAAAAGTTGCGGACCCGCACGAAGAATGGGCAGGGATCAGTACGCCAGGAAGTATGCTATGCGACCCTGAACGATCGTCTACCTACGTCAGCCTTTGGCTCTCCATGCAGTCAGCCTGCCAGACCATAACCCCTACGCGGGGAAGCGCGACAACTCATGGAGACTGGCTAACATAACTGGCGAGGCGCCCACCCATAGTTCGGCGGGCCGATGTGATCCGGTGGACTTAGGTCTTCCATCTCCACCTCCTCCTGGTAAGGAATGACTCGCACGCAACAAGTCACTGGACTATTCTCTCAATACTCCTATACGAATTTTTTTGTCAACAAAAATATCTAAAAAGAGCTTGGCTGCTAAGATTTTTCTTCAAGCATAACTCATACCACTCTCGTCACAGAAAAGAAGTGACGACAAAGCCCTGTTCTTTAATGCTTCTGGTGAACCAGCTTGAGATAGTCTCTAGCGCTGCACTCGAAGGATGGGGCCGAGCGTGAGCCACTTCGTCGGGCCCAAAACGGCCATGTGTGGCAAGTGGGCGACATACCAGAACACAATGTCTTGTTCTTGCACTCCTTGATTGTCTTCGTCGTACCCCAATTGGCCTCGGGCTCCAAAAGTCCAGGGCACGTCCTCGCTTGCACTGGCACGGCGGATCGCCACATCGAAGTCGGCAAACTTGTCCCGCTCGCCATCATCTTTTAACGGAGCATAGCCGCTGCCGGGCAAGATCCAGACGCCATGGCCATTCACCTGATCACGAACCAACCAGGCCTTGCTGAGCCCCTGAATCTTGGCATCGTTCCGTTCATTCACGTATTTCCGCCATCCCGGTCCCCATCCGCGATCCGGTCCTCCATCTTCATGGACGAAGACCTGATCCATCCCGTTGCCGTTGATGTCGAAGTCGAAGCGCCAATACGGATGGTGATCATGATTGGTATTGCACGACAATCCTCGGCTGTGGAGCACGGGACGAAGTTCGCCCTCTTCCGACAGATGCCAGGCTTGGTACAGGTGATATTCGCCGATCCGAGCGTACGCTCCCACTTCGAGCCACTTTACGTTGTGCTGAGTGGCGTTCTCCATACAAACTTTCTGATCGCCGCAGTTGACGATCGGCACGAGATCCTGCCATCGCAGACGATCCTGAAACGGCCCGCATCGTCCACTATCGGCCCTGGAGCCGAACCACGTAAAGGGATTCCACCAGACCCGCTCTTTGACATACTTCACACGGACGACGGGCATGCTGGCCTTGGCAAGGATGAGCTCATCCGCATACTTCACATTTCGCAGGGCCAGTCCTGTATTGTCTCGAACTTCCCAGTCGAAACTCCAACGCCCCCATTCCACATGCTCGGATTGTGTCTCGGCAAACAACGGCTCGGACCACCAGAACGCACAGAGGATGATCCCTGTGCTCAGCCAGATGCGTTTCATCTCATTCCCTCTCATGAGCGGGGTGGTTCCTCTCCAGCTTCCAGGACTTTGTCCTCGGTCAAATCAACGACCGCCCAATATTTTGGATCTCCATCCTGCCCATGGGAAAATGTGATCCAGATCGTACGGTGAGCGTAGCCTGGATCGTTCCTGAAGAATCCATGGTCTGGTTGCATGAGCAGTCCATGACCTTGGAGTTGTTCAACCTTTCCGGCCAGGCGAGGGTCGGCTCTCGCCAACTCGATTCCCCGTTGCACGTCCTGTCGGCCTTCCGGTGGCTGATAGCCATCCAGGCGAGAGACGCTCAGCACATTCGTCTCCTTCATCTGAACTTCTAGCGCGACGTTTTGGCTGTAACTGTAATACACAAGCCGTGCGAGGTTGGATGTGTGCCGACAACACCCAAAGGATAGTTTCCCCTCGGGCGGTATGCGATCAGCATCGATGAACGCCCATCGGCTGCCCAGGAGTGTCGCGACGCGCCGATCACGTTCCGCGGCGTTTCGTAATGTCGCCACCTCATTAGAGGTCAGCACGGCTGAGATGTTCGTGGTGCGCTTGACGGGGACATCGGGAATGGTCCCGGCCATCCGAGGCTTATGGTGGCCGATAGTTTCTTCGCCGGTGAATTCAAACACATGCGGTGCAGGAGCCTTATGGGGCAGTTTGACCTTCTGCACAGCCGTTTCCGGATCCTCGGGGCCGAACGGGCCGCGGGTTCCGGCATCAAGGCTGCAACCACCGGAGAACACGATGGCCAAACATACAAGGAGATTCCGACGCGTGGCTGGATGAGTCATGTGAGCTTTCCAGCAATACCCAACGCCAGTTTGGAGATTTGCGCGGCGGCCTTGATGACGGCCGCCCGTTTTTTTCGCGAAGCCGCATCGAGCACGGCCTCTTTCATAAGCTCTTTATAGGACCTGATTTCGTCTTTACTGAACGACACGATCTGCGCAATGGTGTCATTATTGAAGGTGTTGGACAGCTGCAAGTATAGATTGGAGATTTCCGCCGCATAAATACCCCGGCGTAACGGGTCATTCTTGTAGGTCTCGAATTTTTTCCGAAGCACGGCAACTGCTTCCAGGAGTGCTTTTTGTCGGACTTTCGTTTCTTCCTGTTTTCCGACGGAGAATTCAACGGCACCTAACTGATCGACCAACGCTTTGGCCTCCTGGCGGGCATGGTCCACGTGAACCGAAAGATCGGCGATCTCCTGATGCGCACTTTCGGCGGTCTCCATTAACTGCTTGATCAGGCTATCGTTGTCTTCCAAAAAACCGACGATCCCCCGGATGCTGGTCTCCATAGATCCTCCTCTATTGCCCGTCGTCTTTCTTCAGCTTGTCCAGAAGATCAACCAAATCCGCCGTAAAGGTATGGGCACGTTGCAGAGCTCCTATCCGGACGATACGAGCGCCCACGACTTCCTCCAACGCGTCATTGACTGTCCGTGAGTGATTCACGATCTCCATGATGCGATCCGACTGTCCCGGAGCCTGCTCAATCAGAGCGGCAACAAATTCCGGATCGACGGATGCCAAACCCGACTTATTCGCGTACTGCTTCAATTGGGCATGGATCGACGCGACCTGTTTCCATGAATCATTCAGCGCATTGGCCGTATCGCGGAGGCCGCAGAAATCTTCCTCGAACTGATCCCACACGGCCTTTTCCAATCCCTGATAGTCGGCCAAATACATCTGGCTCACCAAGTACGCGGCGGCGTAGGCCGCCTCCCCTTTTTTATTGGCAACGTTACGGTACGAGGACAGCACGAATTGATGTTTGGCTTCCTGGGCCTGCATAGCCTTGAAACTTTCATGCAGCGCGCTCCGGGCCTGTTCCAAGAAGGTGATACGCGCTTCCGTTTCTTTCTGAAACACATCGATGTTCGTCTGAGCGGCATCAATCTTCATCCCTTCTTTATGGAGAAGATCACGCACCGCATCACTCCGGATCGAGTTGCACCCTACCAGGCTCATAAGCACGAGCCCCATGCTCAATGCTATCGTTGGTCGTGCGATCATGCTGGTCTCCTACCAATCATGGATGTGTATCATCGGCGTAGCGTCCGGAGCGTTTCTGCGAGCGACTGGACATCCTCCCGGGACAGAGTCACATCGATGTCCAAGTACTGTTTGATAATCGCGTTGATTCGGCGGAGCGCTTCCACGTTGGTCCGGTACTGGTCGAACGGAGTCAAATCCACCGTAGACGCTTGCGAATCCTTTGCCACACGCTGTTCGACTCGACCGATGAGCTCCGGTAGTTTTTGGAGGAGATTGTTCATATCTCCTGTGCCGGCTTGAAAGAGGACTTGTCCGGTCGGCCCCTTGCGCTCCGGCAGATTCTTGAGCCGGACTTCATTGATCAGTGCGATCACGTCGCTCCCCAGCAGATCGACATCGTCTTTCGCCAACTCCGCATCGGCCACGTCAGTGAGTTTCGGATTGATGGTGGCCCATTGCAGCGCCAAATTAAGCTTGAGACGGGTTTGCACGTAGCGATACCAGTGCTGGTGCCGCTGGGTCACATTGCCAACCAGCTCGCGGTATTGCTGCATCAGCCGTTCGTTCTCGGCATAGGCCCGGTCTTTGGTGATCAGCGCCTGTTTGATTTCCGGCGGCGTGGCGCAACCGACACAGAGCAACACACTCAGTGCAACGATCATGGTGCGCGCCGACCTCATTGTGATTCCTCCTTGCGACTCACGACTGGAACGAGCATGGGCGAGAGACGAACTTCCAGTGACCCCTTGAAGCGAGATCCTCCGTCAACCGTACACGCCACAATATGTTCAGTCGTTCTATCGACCCTTATGGACCCAGCCGTGTGTGGCGTCAATGCCGGCCAGTATAAGCCAGTAACTTTCCTAGGGAAGCCCACGTAGAATCTCCTGGTAGTAGGAATCAAGGATGGCCGCACGTCCCCCCTCAACAATGACCAGTTGCCGTTGGTCGAAAGTGTTCGCGCAGTAGAGATACTGCCGTCCGTGAGAGCGTCCACGCTCCACATGCACTTCCCGGCCATCGGCCGCGTGACGGGTGGTTTCTCTGGTAACCGCTCGGTCTTTCAATTGTTCCCACGCCGCTTGTGCCGAAGGCCGATGATTCTCGTAGAGCGGCGCGTTGGGATCGTCCGTTGGAGGAATCTCGTCCGGATCGAACGGGCGACCTTCGTCACGCTCCGGTGATTCATCCCAACTCAGAGCCGCCTCGCCTCCTCGACACAGCACATAAAACGGGCCGTCGTCGACCACTTCTTCGACCGTATGATATCGGATCGGAACTGGGCGCTCAGCCGGCCGGAGCCCTCTGTTCGCCAATGCGCGCTGAAACGGCACTCTTCTGGCCAACTGTCGAGTTTTCTCGCACACGATCATGCGGCCGGGTGAGTCCATGACCTGGCACAGCCGGTCCAATCGAGCCGCAAGCCCTGTCCGCTGTTCGAATGAGGACTGTAACGAAGGATCGTGTCCCCGCTCAAACGTCCGCCAACTTTGACTGGGAATTCCCATGTCCTGCTCTGCCTGCACGAGAGCATGGGTTGCCATCACGAGATCGTATGAACCGGAGAGCGGCTCCAGCTCAACATCCACGCACTCAAAGCGGAGGTTCTGCAGGCCGAGACTCTCGGCTTTTTGCCGCGCAACCAGGATGGACGCACGTGATCGGTCGACACCCAAAAAATGTTTCTCTGGATACAGGTCCGCATACAAGGACGTCAGAATCCCCGGCCCACAACCGAAATCGAAGACGCTTTTCGCCTCGCCCAAACGCGAGATCGTCCGTCGTGCGATTGTTTCATAATACTCATACCGTTGGCTGTACAGAACCGGAAGGATCTCTCGCCGTGCGGCAAGATCATAGAACGCGACTTCATCACAGCGATCGCCGCCGCGCTTTCGTTCGACATGGGCGTGAAGTTGATTCAATTCATCCGCGGAGAGACATAGCCTCTGCCACAAGAAATACTCTCGGTCTGACGTGAAATGCCTGAGCCCCCACCAGGCGAGATGGTCACGAATCGCTTGCTGCAACGACTCATCGGCTATGTTGGCGCGCTTGCTCAAAAAGGTTCCCAGCACGGCCGTCAAGCAGGTTCGAACGACTGAGCATGAAGCGGGGAATCGTTATCGACAAGCACCTACGGCCGTTTCAGCATGATGGCATCGAAGTACGCTTCCGGTACGGGATGCGGCAGCCGGAGCTGTCCCGACCCGAATGCCACGTACTTCTCGCAGGTGAGCTGCTCGAGACCGATCGGCCCCTTCGCATGCAGTTTTCCCACGCTCAGCCCGACATCGCTGCCCATCCCGAAGCTGTCCCCGGCATGGAGTCTCGTGGAGGCGTTGACCAGCACCGCGCTGGCATCGACTTCCCTGGTAAATCGCATGGCGGACGCGTAGCGTGTGGTGGCAATCCCGGCGGTGAGACAAGGTCCGTGCGTTCTAATATGAGCCAGTGCCTCGTCAAGATCTTCCACCATCTTGACGGCCAGGATCGGCCCGGCGAACTGAGTGTGCCAATCCGCCTCCGTTGCCGGGATGATCGCCGTATGTCCCGTCATCGCCATTTGCCCCATGAGCGCGACCGTTTTCGGGCACGCATGCACTTCGATCTTGAATTGGTCCAGCAAACGGTTGATCAACGGCGGCAAGAACTGTCGTCCCACGATCTGCTGGACCAGCAAGGTATCCAACGCATTGGAAGCCCCTGCCTGTTGCACCTTCGAGTTGATCACCAGGTTTTGTGCGACTGAAATATCGGGGTCTTCATCGATGTAAAAATGCGTGAGGCCCCCGTCATCGCAGAGCAACGGAACCTTGGCTTGCTCGGCAACGGCCTTTCGTAAACCGGCTCCGCCACGCACGATGATCGCGTCAAGGTGCTTGCCCGATCGCATCAAATCGAGCGCGACCTCTTTTTCGTGACGTTCGATGAGGACCCAGGCCCCCTTCGGTACGCCATGCTCCATCGCAGCTTCACGGAATCGCGCGTCAAGCGCCTGATGCGTCCACTTCCATTCCGGGGCCCCGCGAAAGATACAGACGTTGCCCGACTTCAAACAGAGAGCAATCGACTCCGCAGTCACGAGCGGGCTGAACTCGGAGACGACACCGATCACTCCGATGGGCACCCGTACCCTGGAAACGAGTAATCCGTCCGGTCGTTCCTGTCTCGACGTCACAACACCGACAGGGTCGGGCAGATCGGCGATAAAATGGATCCGCTCGATGATCTCCTTCATCTGGCTTGCCGTCAGGCGGACACGGGCCACGGCGGCCTTCATCCGATCTTTCGAATCCGCGGTTTCGAAGGACTTGCCCACGGCCTCGACATCCTTGGCGTTTTCCGCGAGAATCGTGTCTTCCCCCACGGCCAGCCGATCGGCAACGGCATGCAGCACTTTTGATTTCACTGGACCTGACAGCAGCGCAAGCGCCGTTGCTACATTCCTGCACTCTTTCAATAATTTATCGAGGTATAATTTGACCGGAATTTCCATTGCCATAGAAGCCATTTTGGGTAGACAGAGGTTCCAATGATCGTTGCAATCGATCCATCTCCCTGAGACAATGTGGCCGATTCAGGGCGACGGACTATACCACGCGTTTTTTTCATGAGTAAATAACCTGAAGCCCTCACAGCTCAACCTGCTACAATTAAACCTGAGGATGACATGAGAAGCGGTGTGCCGGCTCGCGTTGGCGCAAGAGAAAGGAGCATCGATGCGCTCATTAGTACAGGTCAACGGACATGGTCTCAGGATGGCTCTCTGCGTGTTGCTGGCGGCATCATGGGGAGCCTGTGCTCAGCTGAAGCAAAACCGTCCGAGTCCCCCCCCGACTCCTCCGATACAGGCCACGCCTGAACAAGCCGCCGAACGCGACCGAGAAAGCCAGCCGCCCAAAGTGGTACAAGTGCGCCCCAACGGGAGCAGCCAACAACAGTGCCTGGTCAACTTCGATGATGAAGGAGCGCTGACTCACATCTATGCCCAGGCTCGCTCCACTCTCGCGTTCAAGACCGGGAAATCCCCATCCGGCCAATTGCAGATCTGCGACCCGTCCAAGCACAGCGACTGCTGGACCTACCGCCAGCGTTGTCCTCGCAGCGACGTCAATCTCGACACGATCGGCCACACCCATTTCCATTTGAGCATGGAAACGGGAATCGAGTGTTACACCCTGCCGGATCCGGGAGACGGGATGGGCCGCGGGTTCGGTAAACTCGTGGACTTCAAATGCACCGAGGTGGACTGGCCGAAGACTCCCCGCGTCTTGTCCTCGCACGATCAGAATCAATGGGTCAAAATCTGGGTGAGTCATATCGAGAATCGTGCGCCGATGTCTTTCGACATGGATTCGATTGCAGTACTGCCGGATACCTCGATTCAACTTTGGTTTCGGAAACGCGACGGGACCTGGTGGTTCTGGCCGGAACTGAAGGCCGACGGCATGTGGAGTCTCCGAGAGCATGTGCGGGATGTGTCGGAGGTGCGAATCCGAGGGGCCAAATCGGGGCGAACAAGCTCCTATGTGATCGGCTCGCTGGTCATTCGAGACTAGATCGAGCGAGTTCGAAGCAAGCGATACCCATTCATGCGTTAGCCCGAGTACTCTCTGTCGCCGACGCGCATAAGGCAGGCGCCGAACGGCGCTTCTCCTGACGGACCAGCACCGTGGCCAACCAGGCCCATACCCCCATCAGAGGAATCAACGCCCACGCGATGTGCGTCGGCGTCGCACCGAGTGCCTTCACCACGGTGACGACCCAAGCGGTGGACGCATCGCCGCCACGCGAGATCGCCGTATCGATGAAGTTCTTGGCCTTGTATTTTTCCTCCGGACTGACGACCGTGAACAGAACTTCCCGTGCCGGTTTGGCCAGCGCGTATTCTCCCACCCTCCGCAACACGGAAAAGACGACATAGACCGCAAGACTCGGCCACAAGGCGATCCAAAGAAAGCCCACCAGACTGATCGCCGGCAGGAACAGTAACGCCGCTACCAGACCGAATCGGCTGACGAGTCTTCTTGTAATGAACACCTGCGTGAGCCAAGTCAATAGGTTGGTCGTAAAGTCCAACGTGGAAAAGAATCGCGTGCGGACCTCCGGTTGGTCGAGGTACTCCGAGACCAACCGGGTCTGTTCAAAATAGAGAACGGTGGCGGTCATCGTGAGGATCGCCAGATAACTGCAAATCCCCAACAAGTACGGTGACGAGAAGGTCAGACGAACGCCCGCGAGAAAGGTGCCGCGCAGCGGTTCACCTTGCCGTTGTCGAGGATGAATCGTCTGTGTTCGCGCCCAGCGTTCCAATCGATACACGCATCCGATGCACGCTGCCAAAAACACGCTCGATACCATCATCAGCACCGGAATCGGGAAGACAAACGTCAGACCCGTGGTGAAGAGGGGACCAAGCAATGCGCCGCTGCTCCCTCCCGCAGCAATGACGCCGAACAACCGTGCCCCCTGTTCCGGTGTAAACAGATCCGCCATGAAACTCCAGAAGACCGACACGATGAACAGATTGAACACCGACAGCCAGACAAAAAATCCGCGGGCCACCCAGTCCGGATGCAGCTGACTCGTCATCAACAGATAGAAGGCCAATAGATTCGCGATGAAGAACGCATAGACGGTCAACAACAGCCGATAGCGGGAGCAGCGCGCCGAAAGCCACCCGAACAACGGTGTGGCCATGAGCATGGTAAGGAACGTCGCGGTCATCATCCAGGGCAAATGTTTCAACCCGCCTTCGATGGCCATTTCGTCGCGCACCGGACGAAGAATGGAGTAGCCGCACAGGAGACAGAAAAAATAGATGAAGGCCCACGCCAACGGGACCAGTTCTTCCCGCTTCGCGCCGAGGACGTGGGCCCACCGAGTACGTATTGATTGGACCGGTCCACCCATGGACCCGCAGTGTAACAGGTGTGCTTTCACCTGCAAGTGGCTGATCTGTTAAAATGCGCCGACCGTACGGAACTCTCGGGAGACAGAGCCTATGATCGATCTTCGCAGCGACACCGTCACCAAACCGACCGACGATATGCGGAAAGCCATGGCGCGTGCGGAGGTCGGCGATGACGTCTATGGTGAAGATCCCACCGTCAATCGCCTCCAAGACATGGCGGCGACCATGCTCGGCAAACGATTCGCACTCTTCGTTCCTTCCGGAACCATGGCGAATCAGCTGGCGATTCGATCACACACTCAGCCGGGACAGGAAATTATCGTCGAGAGCAAGAGCCATGTCGTTCGGTATGAACAGGGAGCAGCCGGGGCGTTGGCCGGCGTGCAACTTCATTGGGTCATCGGCGAGCGGGGGATCATGACCGCCGAGCAGGTGGAAGCGGCCATCAGGCCGAACGATCCGCACAGCATCACGACGGCCTTGATCTGCATCGAGAACACGCACAATGCCGGAGGCGGCACGATATATCCGCTCTCCACGCTCGAAAAAATTCGAGCCCTTGCCGTAAGACACGGCATCCCCATGCATCTCGACGGGGCCAGACTCTTCAATGCCGTGGCCGCCACCACCTTGCCTCCAACAGCGTACGCTCAACACTTCGAAACTGTCTCCCTTTGTCTTTCGAAAGGACTCGGAGCCCCCGTGGGATCGTTGCTGATCTCCAACGACCGGCACCTCATGGATCGAGCACGCCGCTTTCGCCGCATGTACGGAGGTGCGATGCGCCAAGCCGGCATCCTGGCCGCCGCCGGCATCTATGCCTTGGAACGGCATGTCGCTCGGCTCAAGACCGACCATGATCATGCGAAAAAACTGGCCCGTCTGCTACAGCACATTCCGACGATTCAGGTCGCGCCACAGCACGTGGAAACGAACATCGTCATGTTCGACATCGTCGACGAGCAACGCTCTCCGGCCGAACTGGTGACCGCCTTCAAAGAGCACGGTGTGCTCATCAACGCCGTCGGAGGACAGAGCTATCGGGCTGTGACTCACCTGCAAATCACGGAGAAGCAGATCGAAGAAGCCGCGGCTATCTTCACCAAAGTCCTCGCACGTTGATCGTTCAACGTTGACACCCTATTCTTCCATACATAGAATGCTGAAAAGGCGCTTTTTGTAATTAGTCGTGGCTCCTTGCAACGTGGAAGCGTCGACGAGAACGACAGAGAGGTCTTCCGAGGATCTATTCATTACGCTTCCGAACATGATTTATCGCGCTAAATTTAGAGCACGTCATGGACACACACCTCACGACCAGCACTCCCACTCGTGACGAACTGAACGCCGAGCTGCTCGACGTCCCGGAACCACCGGAGCAGCCAGAATCGCCCCCTCCTCCCGGCTTCGAAGTCAATGTGGAGGTGGCGTTGCGGCATATCAAAGGCCGAAGAGGCGGTGATCTCGTCGGCGTCATTCTCGTCGGATCAGGAGCTCGGCGGGCCCTCACTCCCCACAGCGATATCGATTTGATCGCCCTCGTCAAGGGCGAAGCCGACGGCCACGAAATCCTCCGGGTCGGCGACCGCTTGGCCGATATCCGTTATCATGGCTACCACTCGGTCGAAGAGGATCTCGCGTACTCGCTCCGCCTCCCTTCGCTGCTTCGAAAAGGCAGAATCCTCTACGATCATGACGGCGTCTGCGCAAAACTCATCGAAAAGGTCCACCATCGCTTCCGCCAAGGTCCGCCCCCGACTTCAATCAACGAACAGATCCGCTTGAAGGCGGAGTGTTACCATCTGCTGGGCAAAGCCCAAGACTTCGAGGACAAGCCCGGGACGGCCCACTACCTGTTGATGTTGTTTTACGAAGATTGTATCTCGGCATTCTTTCGTTTGAGAGGGTTTTGGTTGGTGGCCCCGGTGGACGTTCATCGGTTCATGTTTTCACGTGAGCCGGCGCTCGCCGACTTGGGGGGGCAGTTCCTGATGGCCGCGACTCTCGCCGATCGGCTCAACTTTGGTCGTCAATTTGCCGATCTTCTCTTTAAGGATGTGCCGAACCCTGCGCGGATCGACTGACCGTCGGCGAACAACGTCGGCTGCCTTTATGTAGCGAAGGTTGTTTCGAAGACGACTTGTGGGGAGATCCGGCCCGTCACTCGATGGTTGGGTAACACTCTGGTCTTTCATCGGCCTAGCTGCCAAGGAGCTGTCTCATGGAACTGGGATTCATCGGACTCGGCAAAATGGGGATGAACATGGTGACGCGTCTTCGGCGCGATCAGCATCGTGTGGTGGTCTACGATCGATCAAACGATCTGATCAAACAGGCGGAGGGCCAGGGCTGCGTCGGGTCGTCATCCCTCTCTGATCTCGTCGGAAAGCTCACTGCCCCGCGTGTCGTGTGGGTCATGGTTCCTTCCGGAGCTCCGACCGAAGAAACCATCCTGGCGGTGGCGGCGCTCCTCCAACCAGGCGACATCGTCGTGGACGGCGGAAACACCAGATTTCATGATGACGTGCGGCGGGCCGCCGAGCTGAAGAAAAAAGGGATCCGCTATGTGGATGCGGGAACGAGTGGAGGCATCTGGGGGCTCAAAGTCGGCTATTGCCTCATGGTCGGCGGAGAAGATACGGCGGTCAAACGGCTCGAACCCGTGTTTAAAACGCTGGCGCCTGAAAACGGCTGGGCCCACGTCGGCGCAGTCGGGGCCGGGCACTATGTGAAGATGGTGCACAACGGCATCGAGTACAGCATGATGCAAGGCTATGCCGAGGGATTCGAGTTGATGTCGAAAAGCGAATACAAGCTCGATCTGGCCAGGATTGCCGATCTCTGGATGCACGGGAGCGTCGTCCGGTCCTGGTTATTGGAATTGGCCGCGGGCGCGCTCAAAGAGGATCAAAAGCTGGAAAAACTGAAAGGGTACGTCCAAGACTCCGGAGAAGGCCGCTGGATGATCGCCGACGCGATCGAGAAAGATGTCCCGGTTCCCACCCTCACGACAGCGCTCTTCACGCGGTTTCGTTCACGACAAGAAGAATCGTTCGCCGAAAAGATGCTGGCCGCCCTGCGAAATGCCTTCGGTGGGCATGCCGTCCGGCGATGATCACCTGGCGCCATGCGGGTCGTGTGCTAACACCTCGGCGCCAGCGGTCTTTTGCAACATCCCGTTAAGGAGACCTTGATGGCCTCGATGAACAGCCAACGGATCGATATCAGTCCCGCCCAAGAGCCGCTGCCCCCCGTCGAACCTTGTACGCTGGTCATTTTTGGCGGTTCCGGGGATTTGGCCCGCCGTCGACTGATTCCCGCCGTCTACAATCTCCTCCTGGACGGGTTGCTGCCGTCGAACTATGTCGTGCTCGGCTTGGGCCGCACTCCCATGAGCGATGAAGAATTCCGCGCCAGCGTCCGCGATGGCGTCGTCAAACATTCTCGACAGGCCCTCATCGAAGATACGTGGAGCGCCTTTTCCCAGCACCTCTTTTACTTGGCGGGAGGGAACGACGACGCGCAGACCTATGTGCGGCTGAAGGAACGGGCCGAGGAACTGGAGCGTAAATTCCAATTGCCCGGCAATCGCATTTTCTATCTCAGCATTCCTCCCAGCTCCTTTACCGCAGTCTGCGAAGGTTTGTCCCATTCCGGCCTCGTTGGAACACCGGAAGCTCGTTCGCCCTATACACGCATCATCGTGGAAAAACCCGTGGGGCGCGATCTGGCTTCGGCCAAGGCCATCAACGAAGTGACGGGTCGCGTCTTCGACGAGTCACAGATTTTTCGGATCGATCACTATCTGGGCAAAGAGACCGTTCAGAATCTGATGGTCGTGCGATTTGCAAACAGCATTTTCGAGCCCATCTGGAATCACAAATACGTCGATCACGTTCAAATCACCGTGAGCGAGGCCGAAGGCGTGGGGACCAGGGCAACTTACTATGAGGAAGCCGGTGCCTTGCGGGACATGATTCAGAATCATTTGTTGCAATTGCTCTGTCTGGTGGCGATGGAGCCGCCCTACTCGCTCGATCCGGATGTCGTGCGGAACGCCAAGATGGAGGTCCTCCGATGCTTGCGCCCGATTACGGCGAAGGACGTGGAGAAATTCACCGTCCGAGCCCAATACACGGAAGGAACGGTGCACGGCACGCCGGTGCCCGGCTATCGCCGTGAAAAAGGAGTGAAGCCGAACTCCACGACTGAAACCTATGTAGCGGTCAAATGTTTCGTGGAGAATTGGCGTTGGTCGGGCGTCCCATTTTACTTGCGAACAGGGAAAGCCCTACCTCTGCGTGCCAGCGAAGTCGCCGTGCAGTTCAAAGAAATCCCGCAAATCCTGTTCAATGCCGGCGGACAGACGCCTCAAGCTCCGAACGTCTTAGCCTTGAAAATACAACCGGAGGAAGGGCTTTCGCTCCGTATCGTCTCACGTGTGCCTGGCACACGTGCCCAAACCCATCCCGTCGAAATGCACTTCAAGTATGGAGAAGTGTTCGGTCGTCCGTCTCCTGAAGCCTACGAGCGCCTACTGCTCGACGTGATGGCGGGAGACGCCTCTCGTTTCATGCGGCGCGATGCCGTGGAAGCGTCCTGGGCTTGGATCACGCAAATCCTCGAAGCCTGGGAGAAATCTGGGCAGCGGTGGCTGCCCGAATATCAAGCGGGGACCTGGGGACCGGTGGAATCCGACCGCTTGATCCAAAACGACGGGCGTACCTGGCGGATGCTGTAAGACCGTCCCTCGTTTTCTATGAGTGCCAGCCAGATCAGATGGTATTTCCTTCCGCTCTCCACTCCGTCGATTCTTGCTTTTTATCTCCAATGCCCTAGACCTCGTACAAGCATGTGCGAAGTGCATGGGAGTGTTAGAGCAAGCCGTCATCCTACTGTTCTTACGTACACTGAAAAGAAAACCACATAGGTCCGATGTCTTTGTACGTACTAACCTTGGCATGTCCGGCATTCCTCTTGGCAATGCCTACTCGTCTGCAGGGCAAGCCCAAGGTCAAATTGGAAAACCAATGACACATTGCAAATCGGTCGACGGCACGAGATTCCGATGGGACGGCAAGCATGACGGCACCCCTATTAAGTCTCTGAAGCATCACAAAGCAATTCGAGGTGCAACCTTCGATGGAACGGCCTGATTGTGGGATGCGAGGCAGAATTAGCCAACTGTGCATTCAGCTGCGAAGTCTTGCGGAACAACTTGCACAAGCTCTACTGAATCTGGTGACCATATGTATTCAAATCTTCCGTCGGATAAGTCAATGACCCGACACCATCCCAATTTGTTTCGCAATCTCCTCTCGCTTTCCAAGCCCTCCGATAAACCTTACGAATTCGCCGTATCGATAGAGCGCCAGGGCGGGAAGCGACGAGACTTCCAGTTCGGCGGGGATCTGAAACTCCTCATCAACATTCATTGTCAGGATGAGTATCCGATCGCTAAATTCTTCCTGCAACTGTCCCAATTCCTTCATCAAGACGTGGCAATGACCACAGCCCGGTTTCCAGAATTCCACCAAGACAGGAACGGTGCTTGCCTCTACCATCCGATCAAACTCGCGATCAGTGACCGCCTGGAGCATGGAGCTCATGATTGCTGATCTTGCGCCAACAACGGTCTCAGGATATGAGCCACATGCTCGGCAAATAACCTATACCCAGCGGTAGTGAGATGGATTCCATCATTCGAATACATCGCGGCCAGCTGCCCGCTCTCTGGTTCAGCCGTCACAGTAAATAGATCAACGTAAGCCAGACCTTTGGAGCCAGAATACTCTTGAATGAGCTGGTTTAACCGATTTCTCCGGGCAAGATGTTCGGCCACCCATCCCTGTCCCTCTCGGCTAGCCGACGTATCTTCCACGCGAATGGAGGGAACCGTCACAGGGATAGGAAGACCACCCGTAGTCAAGGTCTGGTCGTACATCGTGACCAGATTGTGCATGATATCGGAAGGAGACGCGTTCCACCCGAGATCATTCGTGCCGCCCAGGATCGGCACATAGCCTGGCTGATGATCGAGCACATCGCGCCGAAATCGCATGACCATTCCGCCCGTCAACTCGCCACAGATTCCCGAGATACGGACCTGCGCGGCCTTAGCCAACAACGCTTGCAGGAACTGCCCATAGGGAGTCGCCCGGCCGGAGGGATTGTTCCTGCCCGGCGACTGAAATCCCGCCGTCAGGCTATCTCCGAAACAAATGACGAGTGGAGTGTTCCTCATACGGTGCGGCTCGATTTTACCGAGGCCTCTCGTGACAAACAAGCCGCCGATCCGGCACAGGTCCGGAGGCGGTCCACTGTAAAGAACGGCGCTTTTCTTGACGGATTGGCGATCTGCCGGTAGGTCTTACGTATGACGACGGATCTCAAAACCGCGCAAGAAATGATGGCCGCCGCAGTCGCCGCACGTACTGCCGAAGATCCGGAGATCCTCTCCGTCAAACGAATTCTAAAACTGCTGGACAAAACGGCCAAGTCGAACCGGACGTACGGCTCAACCAATCCTGTCGCCCAAAAATTCACGCAGCAACTGCTCGAGGAATTGACCACTCACCTCGCGGCCTACTCTAAACTGGCCTTCCTCATTCAACGATCCGAGTTGCTGTGCAAAGACCAGGTCGTGTATCAGGCGGAAAATGATGGCGGAAGTGAGAGCCTCGCCTTCAAGTTGTACGCCGACGGCATCCGAGAACTCGTCCTTCATCAAGGCCTTACACAAGAGGATCTGTCGGTGTTCCTCGCTTCCCTATGGAGCGACGCCGACTCGAACGAAGACGACGATGACATCGTCACGCGCCTGTGGTCTCGGAATCTCTCGACGATCACGCTCGTGACGGCCGAAGAACTCTCAAAATCGTCGGCAGCAACCGACAGCTTCAGCCGTCTTGACAGCAGCATGAGTTCCTCCGATTCGACGCTCCGAGAATTACTGGATCGGGAGCGGGAACGCAAGAAGAGAGGCGAAGCGGGGACCGACTCCGACGGCGGCGGTTCCGGAAACGCCAAAAGTCGTTTCCAATCGGGACTAGCGGGCTATGAAGTGACGGACGAAGAACTTGTCGCCCTGGCGCAAGAAGTGGAGGCCGAACGAAAACAAGACAGCCTCATGTACATTCTAGACATGCTGACCGCCATCCTCGCCTCGGAAATGTCTCCGACCTTACTGACAAAACTCTTCAGTCTATGGGGCACCATCGTGGATTCCCTTCTTCGGGAAGGCAAATGGACCGTGCTGGAGAACGTCTTAAGTCTCCTTCACGAAACGGATACCGTACGGCCTGATCTGAGCGAAGATCACAAACAGCAGTTGGCGTCTCTCCTCAATGGACTCGGTCGTTCCGAACGGGTGAAGGCCATCGAAGGCTATCTCAACCGAAACCCCAACGCCGACGTGAAAGGCCTCTCCACGATCTTATTGCTGATGAAAGCCGATGCCGTCCCCTCTCTCTGTTCGCTGCTCGCGAATGTCACGTCACCGGTCCATCAAGCCATTGTATCGGAAGTCCTCTCCGTCTTGGCAAAAGACCATCCGGATCCCTTGTTGCGCGCGTTATCGGACCGCAGGCCCGGCTACGTTCGTCATCTGCTTTCGATCCTCATCAAGTGGAATAATCCCAAGTTTGCAGATCCGGTCGAGAAATTGATTCGGTACCCCGACGCGCAGGTTCGCCGGGAAGTCGTTCGCGCCCTCGGTCTGTTCAAACCCAACGGCAATGGGTCCAAACTCGTCTCCCTGTCCACCGATGAAGACGAGGGCGTTCGCTTCGCCGCGCTCAAACTCCTCATGTCCGGTCAGTACACCGTTTCCTTTTCCCTGTGGTCTCCTCTTCTGTCGGAAGAGGGATTCATGGATCGCCCCGTCAGTGAGCGTCGAGCGGTCTTTCAGGCGGTCCGCGCCACATGCGGCGACGAAGCGGTGCCCTATTGGGAAGGTCTGATGACCGAATGGGCCTGGATGAATCGAAGAAAGAAAGAGGAACTCGCGGTCATCGGAGCGGAAACGCTCGGGAAGCTCGCCACTCCCACCGCCATCACGGCGCTCTCACATGGAGCCAAAAAAGGAAGCGCTGCGGTCCGGCAAGCGTGCGCCACAGCTTTGTCGCAAGTTCAGCGGCTCCAGCGCGGCATCCCCCCCACCGGCACAGCGCAGAAGGACGAGTGATCGTGAAAGAACGCCAATCTCACCCTCTACAAAACCCACCCGCTGAAGACAGCATCCAACCGATTCTGACCCACGAAAAATCACTGGCGCGAAAGATCGGCCAAGGATCAGAAGCCGGAGATATTCTCGACCAACAATTGGTGATGCTGGGATTCCAGCTCATCACACAGTTGAATACGTTGATTAAGACGTCGAAGATCCACGGCCGTGCCAATGCCGCCTTGGACAAACCCGTCGCGACCATGTTGACTCTCATTGAAACCCTGGCCCACGATCAGCCGGTCACCCTGTGGGTACAGGACGATTTCCTCTTCCTCGGCGAGAACCATCTCAAAGTGACGGCGCAACAGATGCTGGTCGTGTCGAGCATCCTTGACGCCTTGAAAAAATGGAAGATCGGCGGGTTGACGTTTTCTTCATCGGTGTCTTCCAAGGACCTGCGAGAGTTTGCCCATCTCTTCGTCAGTCTCGATCCAGCCACGAAATCCATCGAAGACTTCCGGCAAGAGCTGAAGCATCTGGCCGTGGCCGGCATTGACCTTCAGGACCCTCGTCTCCTCAGCCTGAAAGAGGACCTGGGGGAAGACGGCAATTCGACGGCTCGACGCAAGGCACGTTCCAAAGCGGCGTATGGAAAAGCCGCCGAGGCAGTCGGCAATCTGACTCAGTCGTCCCGTGACGGCAAGGCGCTGAGCTTCAAGCAGGCGAAACGTGCCATTCAGAATATCGTCGATTTGATGATGCAGGACGAGCTGACCATGCTGGGCCTCACGACGCTTCGCTGTCACGATCAATACACCCATAATCACTCCGTCAACGTCTCGCTGCTCTCCATCGCGCTCGCCAACAGGGCCGGCTACCCAAAAATCGAGCTCGCCGATCTTGGCTTGGCCGCACTGTTTCATGACATGGGAAAATCAACCATTCCCCTTGAGGTTCTGAATAAACCGGGGGAGTTCACTGAAGATGAATGGACGATGATGCGCAACCACCCCACCGAAGGGGTCCTGAGCCTCACGCAATTACGGGGCATCACCAATCTTCCAGTGCGCATGGCCGCGGCATCGTTCGAACACCACATGAACTTGGACTATTCCGGCTATCCCAAATTAAGAACACCGTGGAAGCTGTCACTGACGGGTCGGATCCTCACGATCGCCGACTGCTACGATGCCATGACATCGTCCCGCATCTACCGCCGGGAACCGATGTCGCCATCGAAAGTCTTGGACATGATGCTTGCCAAATCCGGAAAGAGCTTTGATGCAACCTTGCTCAAACTGTTCGTCAATTGCGTGGGAATCATTCCGATCGGAAGTTTGGTGGTCCTCGACTCGGATGAGTTCGCCGTCGTACTGAAACCGGCCGCCGAGAAGACCGAGAGTGAGCGGCCGCTCGTCAAGGTGATCGCTGACGCCCAGGGAACTCCCGTCGATAACGGCCCGGAGTTGGATCTGACCGAGAAAGACGACGTCGGCGAATACCGCCACAGCATCGTCCGGCTCGTTGACAATACGGAACACAAATTCGACACGAGCCGTTACTTCGTCTAGGCCTCCGCGCCATCACGCTTTTCGCCCCAACCCCATCTCACTTCCCCGCTTGACAGTCTGAAATCCGATCTTCGACAATGCCTTCATGGGGGGACGGATCGTCATCGAGCACTTGGAGTTCCGCGGCCGCTGCGGCGTGACGTCTGAAGAACGTGCTCGTCCGCAACCTCTCGCCGTCGATTTGGAATTGGACTGTCGGCTTGAGACGGCCGGATTGTCCGATGTTCTTGATCACACGATCGACTATGCAAAAGTGGCACAGCGCGTCGTCGATATTGGAACCGTTCAGGAGTCCCAGCTGCTGGAAACGCTGGCGGAACGACTCGTGAGCACTCTCTTCGATGAATTCTCGGTCAGCCGTATCAAGCTGTGGCTGCGGAAACTGCACCCTCCGATCTCCTTCGTCACTCGCTCCGTTGGGATCGAGATTGAGCGTACCAGACTCGCGCAGCAGGTCGTTCGTGCGGACCCTCCACCGGCCCCGTTTCTCATTCAACAGCTTCATCGGCTTCCTAAAGGCACGGTCCTCGATGTGGCTTCCGGCAGCGGGCGTCATGCCTTATTCCTCGCCTCGTTGGGTTACCAGGTCGAAGCCATCGATCATGATGAGCAGGCCCTCGCACAACTTTCTCAGAGCGCCCACACGCGGCACCTCACGGGTCTCAGGTCGCGAGTGCTCGACCTGGAGCAATCGCCGCAGCCACCGGCTCTTGGACATGAAACGTACGATGTCATTCTCACCTTCTTTTACTTGCACAGACCGCTCTTTCCCTCTTTCATCGAAGCACTGAAGCCCGGTGGCGTGTTGCTGTACGAAACTTTTACCGTCGACAACCACATCCAACGCCACCATCCAAAGCGTCGAGAGTTCTGCCTTGCCCCTTGCGAGCTCTTGAACCTCACGCGCGGCCTTCGCATTCTCCATTATGACGAAGGACTCCACGAAGGAGCGAGCGGGGTGGAGTCCGTCTATACGGCCCGACTGCTGGCCCAAAAAACCAAATCTCCGGAATCTTCGCCATGAGCCGCCTGGACCTTCATCTCCATACAACCCACTCGGATGGAAGCTGTTCACCGACCGAGGTGGTGAACATGGCGCAGCGAGCCGGCGTAACGGCCTTGGCGATCACCGATCACGACATCACGACCGGCGTCGCGGAAGCCATGGTGGTTGGAAACCACTGTGGGATCGAAGTGGTACCCGGAGTGGAAATCAGCTCGCTTGCCGGCAACTCCGAATTACATATCCTTGGATACTTTCTTGACTGGCAAAGTTCCGATTTACTCGCTCGCCTCAAAACGCTACGAGACAGTCGTCATCGCCGGAATCCTAAGATTATCGAACGATTACAGGCTCTAGGGGTGGACATCACCTACGACGAAGTCCGTGCGCTCGCCGGCACCGATTCAATCGGCAGGCCCCACATCGCCCGCGTCTTGATGGACAAACAAGTCGTCACATCCGCCAAAGAAGCCTTCGATCGGTTTCTCGCCGAGGGTAAACCGGCTTACGTTCCGCGTGAGCTTCCAAGCCCCGTCGAGGCTATTCGCTGGATCAAGTCGGCTGGCGGGCTGGCCGTGCTGGCCCATCCGACGTGGGTCAAGGTCGCAGAACAGTCGCTGGCCGATCTGGTTCGACAATTGAAAGCTGAAGGACTCGACGGCGTGGAAGTTTACTATAGCACGCATGCAGCGCGACAGACTCGAGCATATCTCAGCCTCGCGAGTCAACTCGGTCTTCTCGTCACCGGCGGAAGCGACTTTCATGGTCTCACGAAACCCGATATCGAAGTCGGGATCGGCAAGGGCACATTGCACATTCCAACCTCATTGCTTCCAAAGATGAAGGCAGCCGCCGGACGGCTCTGATGTGGTCTCCTCCGTATATTTCTCCCAATCCATTGACTCCTCTTCGGGATCCGCTAGACTACTGACTAGCTTCAGATTTCGTCACCCATGGTCAACGCATCGGGTTGGACCCTTCAATATGTGTCGGTCGCACTGATCGCGCTCTTTGCCGGTCCCATTCTGAGCAAACTGCCGGTTGCACAGTCATTTCCTCTCACCCTGTTCGGCCTGACCAGCTTCCAAACCGTCCGACTTCTCATTGAAGGAACAGGGTTGGTCGCCCTCTGCATGCTTTCACTTCGCGCACTCCGACAGATGCCGGATAACGGCCGAGGTTTTTCATTTCTGCGACATCTGGTTCTTCCGGTCACAACGCTGTTCACTGTCATCGTGGTGGATAAGTCCCTCCGGATTACCGGCCTTTCACTCCTCGACCGTGTGGGACACACCCGCTATACGATGGCCTACGCGGCCGCATTGACGCTGATCGGGGTTTGGATCACCGCGGCTTGGCTCCTACATCTTGACGCACTGCGTCGTTTTTTCGCGATACCCGCAGCATCGCCTCGGCATAAAGAACCTGTACCGCCGGCCGAAGATGCCGACGCCATCGACCAGGAACCAGACCGCGGCGAATCCGGGACCGCAACGCGCACCCTCCCCACACAAAACGGTCCGCCCAGCACACTCGGTCGCTACAAGGTTCTCAAGGAGCTGGGACGCGGCTCGATGGGGGTGGTGTATCTGGGGAAAGATCCGACGATTCAGCGATTCGTGGCGATCAAAACCATGCGGCTCGACGAGATCGACGACCGCGAGAAACTGCAGGAGGTGAAAGCTCGGTTCTTTCGGGAAGCCGAATCCACCGGGCGATTGTCTCACCCCAACATCGTCACGATCTTCGACGCCGGGGAGGAAGACGACCTCGGCTATATCGCGATGGAGATGCTTCAGGGCACCACACTCACGCAGTGGTCGCGGAAACCGAATCTCCTCCCGATCGAGAAAGTGATCTCGATACTCGCCACCGTCGCCGACGCCATGGATTATGCGCATCAGCAGGGCGTCGTACACCGCGACATCAAACCGGCCAACATCATGCTCACCGCCGATGATGTCGTGAAGATCATGGACTTTGGCATCGCCAAGATGGCCACGTCCTCGAAAACTCAGACGAATATCGTCTTGGGAACTCCCACGTACATGTCCCCCGAGCAAATCGCCGGGAAAAAGGTGGATGGACGATCCGATATTTTTTCGCTCGCCGTCGTGATGTTCGAACTCCTGACCGGTCGGCCGCCCTTTACAGCGGACAACGTGTCAGCCTTGTTGTTCGCCATCGCGCACACGCCGCATCTCAGCGTAAGAGCGATCAGACCGGATATCCCCCCCGTTATAAAAGATCTCTTGGATCGCGCATTGCAAAAAGATCCGGCCCTGCGCTATCGCCGGGCCGGCGAATTCGCCGCCGAGCTTCGATCCTGCCTCGAAGGGCTGGCCGCGTAACTACCTGGTACCGTCTTTTCGACGAGAGAATTTGCTTTCCGGCGAACCTTCCCCTCATCACTGTCTATGATTCCTCAACATTAACCAATCAAGCAAGGGCGAGGCGATGCGGTGTACAACGCTTCAGTTTCGCAGATGGAGGCGACCTTTGGGTAAGCTTTGGTAGCAACCTTCAGAGAGATCTTGTTCGTGTTCCTGTAAACATTGCAGGATTCGGCCATCACCGGGTTCCACGGTCTGACAGATCCGCTTCACATCTTCGATGCAAGCGAGCCTATACCCTTCCGCCTCCTTCCAACGCACCAACCGTTGCCGTACGATTTGCTGGCAGGACGGAGTTAATCGTTTGAGACCATGCGTCACACAACGCCGCCGGTCTTCACCGTCCAGAGAATCGGGGCAGTACTGTAGGACCTCCGCCTCGCACTTCACTTCCGCGACTTGCCTGGCTCGGTTGTCCCTGGAGAGGGCCAGGCCTTCCAATCCTCTCACAGAGGCCGCGTCGCCGACACCCGCTGAACGGTCGATCGGTCGACTGGATACTCCGGGAATCGTGAGATCGAGTTCGGGTACGCGCTGCGCTTGAGCGACCGGGGTAACCGATTGTGCCGAGAGGAGTTCCTCCTTCGACGGAAAATTGGCCCAGATGATGGTCCAGACCAAGATCAAACCAGCTATCGATATGGAGTTCGTGATGGCTCTTCCGGAACGGTCATCAGGATTGCCGGTCTTCATGACGGTGAGAATAAAATAAAGCCGCGGGAAAATCATCGAAACAGGGGTTTTGAGCAAGCGGTGAATCCGCCGAACAAACTGGATCGAGGGGCACATGAAGGAGGCGAGATGGGACAGGAGCGGGTGAAGCTAGTTATCCGGCGTTTCGACGATGTGATTCTCGAATCTCGTACAGCCTTCCGCCAACAACCGATTGGTCAACATCTCACCCGGCCATTCAATCGGAAGATCGGCGGTAAAGACCCAGACGTCGGGAGAGGTCCAGACAGGGCCATGTTCGTCAGGAAGTTCCGGATCGAACAGATCGGTCCACACGGGCATATAGACACCGTTTCCGCATTGTGTATGGAGATGCACGATCGTGCGGGAGCGCACCAGCGGATCCAGTTCTCTCCACACCGCCGCGGTCTCATCGGCCAGATGATGGAGACGTACCGCATTTTGCGCATCGAACATCGCATACGCGGCGTACACCGGCGCCTCGATCATATCCGGCGCACAGGCCAGCTCCGGACACTGCTTCACCAGTCCTTCGAGAACCTCACGACGCTGACCGTCTTCCCACGCATCCGGCAAACCCGGATCAGGAGCGCCGATCAACTGGAACAGAAGAAACGCGGTGTTTTCGACCGGAGGGAGCACCCGCGCCGCCACGGATTGGGCTCGTCTGGAATCGGCCACCGTCACAAGGTGGTCGTGAAGCAATTGCAGATTCAACATTTCCAGAGTGGCATCGGTCAAGAGACGCGACTCAACGCGAACGACCGTTCCCGCGGGAAGCTGGAGATACTTGTGCAGGAGATCGGCTGTAGCGATCGGATCGACCTTCAGCTTGAGCGGAGCGGTTAAGTTCGCCTGGAGAGGAAGCTCCAAGGCCGCCATCGTGGCGTACGTCGGCTTTTCTTCGTTCAGCCCGTCCAACAGCAACGTGCAACTCGCTTCGGCGACCAGATCGAAGAGCCATTCGGCCATTTCTTCGTCGAGCGCGGCCAGCACGGTCAACAGATCATGTTCGCGTCCCTGCTCCAAAAACGCCTGCAAGGTGTCGATCGCATCATCGGTGTCACCGTGATCGTGACGACGGGCATTGATGAGATGAATGAGATCCCGTGTGAGTGGATCGGGGCGAGACCAGCCTAACATCGAGGCTCCCTACTGCGCGCACCTGCGGTCATGGCTCGACAATACAGACTGCATGTTGCCAAACTTTTCCCACCCATGCAAGCCTCAGAACGAATACTCGCCATTCGTCGCGCATTCCTATTCGCCGATAATCTTCACGAGAACGCGTTTGCGACGACATCCGTCGAACTCACCATAAAAAATTTGTTCCCAGGGGCCGAAGTCGAGCCGGCCCTCGGTAATTGCCACGATGACTTCCCGCCCCATCACCTGTCGTTTCAGATGAGCATCACCGTTGTCTTCACCCGTGTCGTTATGCCGATACACCGCCTTCTGCGGGGCGAGACGCTCTAAGAAATCATCATAATCCTGCACGAGACCCGCCTCATCGTCATTGATGTACACACTGGCGGTGATGTGCATGGCGTTCACCAAGACAAGACCTTCCCGGATCCCGCTCTTCTTGACCACGGTCTCGATGCGGGGTGTGATATTGATGTAGGCTCGTCTCGTCTTGGTCTCCAACCAGAGTTCTTCGCGGTAGGACTTCATGATCGTGGCCAACCGCATTGTGCCTGCCCTCTTGGCGAACATGCAAGAGGCTCCGGACGATACACCTGTCAAACCTGTTCCGCCTCCGGTGAAGAGGCTATAATGGCATCGACTTGATATGAGCGCCCAATTCAGACCCCCGAAACTGTCGCCGAACGCCCTCACGGTCTTGCGCCAACGCTACTTGGTAAAGAACGAACGGGGCACCACCGTTGAATCACCGGCAGGCATGTTCCATCGCGTGGCCGATGACATTGCGTCGGTTGAGCCCCTGCCCCACCGACGCCGTCTCGCCCGCGAATTCTACGAGGCGATGGCGTCGTTGGCTTTCCTCCCGAATTCACCAACTTTAATGAATGCCGGACGGCCGCTTCAACAGCTCTCGGCATGTTTCGTATTGCCGGTGGACGATTCACTGGAATCGATCTTCGAAGCCGTCAAGCATCAAGCACTGATCCATCAGTCGGGAGGCGGAACCGGATTCTCGTTCAGCCATATCCGACCTCACGCCGACCGCGTCGCGACCACCAATGGACTCGCGTCGGGCCCCGTTTCCTTCATGCGCGTCTTCAACCTGTCCACGGATGTCATCAAGCAGGGAGGGACGAGACGGGGCGCCAACATGGGTATTCTGAGAGTGGATCATCCCGACATCTTGGATTTCATCGCGGTGAAGCAACGGCCGAACGAAATGACGAACTTCAACCTGTCGGTGGGTCTGACCGACGGCTTCATGCGGGCGGTCATACGAAACCAGTCGTATCCGCTTATTAATCCACGGACCGCAAAGCTCGTGCGGCGCCTTTCCGCATCCATGGTGTTCGACCGACTCGTGGACGCCGCATGGCAATCCGGGGAACCGGGTGTTCTTTTTCTCGATACCATCAACAAAGCGAATCCCACGCCGCATCTTGGGCAGATCGAGGCCACCAATCCGTGCGGCGAACAACCGCTTCTTGCCTATGAATCTTGTACGCTCGGATCGATCAATGTCGCTCGATTTCTCACTCCGCGCCGGGGGAAGATGACCATCGACTATGAGCGGCTCGCAGCCATCATTCCACTGGCTGTTCGATTTCTCGACAATGTGCTCGATCGAACCCGCTTTCCTTTGACGTCGGTCGAGACGCACACCAAACAGACCAGGAAAATCGGTCTCGGGATCATGGGCTTCGCCGATCTGTTGATCCGGCTTGGCATTCCGTACGACACGGAGGGAGCTCTTCAGGTTGCCGATCAGCTCATGGGATTCATTCGATCGCATGCCCACAACGCATCCCATCAACTCGCACAGGAACGAGGACCCTTTCCCGCCTATACAGGAAGCCGCCTTGAAGCCAAGGGTCTTCGCCGGCGCAATGCCACGGTCACGACCATTGCTCCCACCGGCACCATCAGCATCCTGGCCGACTGCTCCGCGGGAATCGAGCCGTTGTATGGGGTCAGCGTCGTCCACACCATCATGGAAGAGATACGGCTCGAACGGTTGCATCCGGAGTTTATCAAGCAAGCCACAGCCCGCGGACTTCCTCTCGCAACGTTACGGCGGGAAATCGGTCGACAGGAATCGATACAGCATCTTTCACTCGTCCCAGCGGATCTTCGTCGGCTGTTCCTGACCGCACATGATGTCGCGCCGGAACAACATGTCCGGATGCAAGCGGTCTTTCAGCGGCACAGTGACAGCGGCGTATCAAAAACGATCAACTTACCTTCTACGGCCACGACCAAGGACGTCGCCGCCGCTTTCCTGCTCGCTCATGAACTGGGCTGCAAAGGACTGACCGTCTACCGGACCGGCAGTCGAGCGCACCAAGTGCTGTCCTGCTCCCACGTGCAGTCATGTTGAGTCGCCTTCCTTGCCGAGGAAACTCCGTCGAAAACTCGTACAAAATTGACAGGCCCTAGCCTTGGTGATAAGTACCTTTTCAGATACCGCGATGCTGTCCGTTGGAGGGAGGTGCGCATGTCTGCTATAGCCGGGGGTCCGTCGTTCGTCGGCAGTCCTCTGAATTGGAATCTGTTTTTTGCCCGTCAACCGGAACCGGACCTGGAATTCACGGAAGAGGAGCTGGAACAGACCACCACGGTTCGATCACCATCCCCCATGAAACCGCCCAAGAAATCCGGTGGGCGGCCACTGTTGTGGGTTCTTGTGTTGCTCGTGATCGGAGCAGGCGCCTATGTCGCGATGGAGCCTGAGATGATCATGGACTATGTCGGGCCGCTGCTCGGTGAATCGCCGGCCCCGCAACCACAACCGCCTGTCGCCAGAAGACCTGCGCCCCCGAGACCGACTCCTCTTACGCCGAGCGCTCAGCCTCAAGCCACTACGCCGACTCCAGCTCCTGCAGCACCGGTCGAGAATCCTCAGGCCGCAGCACCGACGACGGTACCTCCATCCTCCCCACCGACGCCGACAGATTCGGCTCCGATACCGACTTCTCCGCCACCAACACCGACTGCGCCCCTCACTGCGTCACCGTCCCCGATGTTCAGCGAAGGTCAACGCGTCAGCGTCCTTGCGGATCCTACGAATCCAGGAGCAAAAGTGACCCTCTTTCAGGATGCGGAAGGAACAAGACAGGGACCGGCCATTCCACCGGGAACCGCGTTCACCATCCTCGACGGTGATCTGCAGGCCGATGGGTGGGTCTATTCCGTCCGCAGTGACTACGGCACGAAAGGTTGGTTATCTGAAAAGCAGCTTAAATTGAAACCCTGATCATCGGCTTGCACCATACTTGTCGGACACAGAGGGCGGTGAGACGATCACCGCCCTCTGTGTTATAATGCCGCCCGTTCGCGCCCCGATTATCCATAGACATGAGCCACCACGAGCCTCAGACATCCATGCGCGCCGTCATCTTCGACTTCGACGGTGTCATCGCCGACACCGAACCGCTCCACTTCGACAGTCTCCGCCGGACGCTGGCAGGCGTCGAGATCGTGGTGACCGAACAAGAGTATTACGCCGACTATCTCGGCTTCGATGATCGTGGATGTATCCTGGAGGCACTCCGTGCCCATCGGCGCCCGATCTCTCCCTCGCTGGTCGAAGAATTGATGGCGAAAAAGGCCGCCGCCTATTTGTCCTCGATCAAGGATCACTTGGTGGTGTTTCCAGGGGTCAGAGAATTCGTCGAGACTGCCGCGGTTGCGTACCCCATTGCCATCGCCTCGGGTGCTCTGCGCGTTGAAATCGAATTGGTGTTGGAGCAAATCGGTATCCGACAAGCATTTCGACACGTCATCAGCGCCGAGGATGTGACACATGGAAAACCGAATCCCGAACCGTTCCTGCAGGCTCTGGCTGGATTAAACCGCCAATCTTCCACAATTTCGATTTCGCCGGATTCCTGCTTGGTCATCGAAGACTCGCTCCCCGGCATCCGGGCCGCCCGATCAGCCGGCATGAAGGTCTTGGCGGTCGCCAACACACATACCAGGCAAGACCTCCATGAGGCCGATGCCGTCAGCGATAGCTTGAGTACCACAAGCCTCAAGGAGTTGCGCGACCGCTTGTGGCCGACATAACACCATGAGAATCTGCTCACTCATTCCCGGGGCAACAGAAGTGGTCGCCGCGCTGGGCCTCACTGATCAATTGGTCGGTATCAGCCACGAATGCGACTTTCCTGTCTCGGTTCGACATGTTCCCATTATGATCGAACCCCTGGTCGGAAAGGACGGAGGCTCCGGGGAGGCAATCGACCGGCAGGTCAAAGAACTGGTTGCGGCGGGACAGAGGCTCTATCGACTCAACGAGGACGCGTTTTCCCGAGCCTGTCCGGACCTTGTCCTGACGCAAGATCTGTGTCACGTCTGCTCGGTCACACCGGACCAACTCACACGCGCGATCGACTCACTTCCCCATCGGCCGGAAGTGCTCACGCTGAGCCCCACGACGTTACACGACATGATCCACGATATCGAGCGCATCGCCGAGGCGGCGGGCGCCCTCAACAAGGGACGTGCGCTCGCCCACGAGCTCCGGCGTCGGATCGATCAGGTACGTTCGGAAACCGGCAGGGCACCCGCGCGCCCGCGCGTAGTGTGCCTTGAATGGCTGGATCCTCTCTATGTGGCAGGCCATTGGGTTCCCGAAATGGTTGAGTCGGCGGGTGGTCGCGATGTCCTTGGTTCTCCGGACGCTCCCTCGCATGAAACGACATGGCACGCCGTGAAAGCCGCTCGGCCGGACGTCATCCTTGTAATGCCCTGCGGGTATTCCGTCGAGCGGACGCTGAACGAGCTCCGGTGCGCCGGACGCACCGGTGACGCATGGCGGCTGGCCCACGGACAGGGGCCGGATTTCTACGTCGTCGATGCAGCGTCCTTTTTCAGCCGTCCCGGTCCTCGGCTGGTCGACGGGGTGGAGTTGCTCGCGGCCATTCTACACCCGAGCCCCGATCGGCCGCTGGATCCGGCAAAAGCGATCAAACTTCAAGCCACGACATTCACTGCGAGCTGCGCGCCATGACGGTCTCTGAGGCTCAAGCCTATTGCACGGCGTACACGAAGAAAAGCGGCAGCAACTTTTACTATTCCTTCCTGTTCCTTCCCAAAGCCAAGCGCGACGCCATGTACTCGATCTATGCCTTCTGTAAAGCCGTCGACAGTGCCGTCGACGAACCGGTGGCGGGAAGCAACCCCAAAAACGAATTGCACCGTTGGCGCGAGGAGCTCGATGCGGTGTATTCCGGCACTCCCACGACGCCCATCATGGTGAGTCTCGCTCACCATGTGAAGACCTTGGGCATTCCCAAGGCGTACTTTGAAGAATTGATCAAGGGCGTCGAGATGGATCTGTTCAACAATCGGTACATCACGTTCGATGAGCTGTCGCTCTATTGCTATCGTGTCGCCTCCGTCGTGGGGCTCATCTGCTTGCATGTGTTCGGCGTCACGTCGCCGCGCGCGCAGGACTATGCGGTGGCCCTCGGCATGGCCTTCCAATTGACGAATATCCTGCGCGACGTGGGAACGGATGCCGCCGAACGTCGAATCTATCTGCCGTTGGATGATATGCAAAAATGGAACTATCCCGAAAAAGCCATGCTCAACCGGAGCTATTCCGCTGAATTCCGAGCATTGATGGAGTACGAGGCATCACGAGCGCACCACTACTACAAAAAAGCCGATGCGGCTCTCAAGGAACTGCCGCCTCAGGAGCGTCGTGCACTGACGGTGGCCGAGATCATGCGCGGCATCTACAGTCGGATCCTGGAACGGATCGAACGGTCCGACTATCAAGTCTTCGGGTCCCGTATCACCCTGACGACTACCCAACGGGTTATGATCGCCTTACGAATTTGGCTCCGCTCCCGATTCTCGTGACGGCTCACCCCCCACGTACCGTTCTCATTCTTGGAGCCGGACTCGCCGGCTTGACGACCGCGTACCACCTACACCAGCAGGGCGACCACATTACCCTGTTGGATTATCCTGAGTGGCTCGATGGCTTCGGAACGGGGGCATCCGATCCCGGGCCGATTGTGCTCGGTTGCCACCGGGAGACGATCCGAGTCCTTCGTGCACTTGATCGAGACCGGCCTCTGCCAGCCGACCGCACGATTCCCCTGGAATTTCGATTGCCCGATGGACGAATCGTCCCCTATCAATCCGCGCGCCTCCCCGGAGCGTTTCAGTGGATGATGAGCCTCTTCAGCTTCCAAGGCCTTTCCTGGCAGGACCGGTGGAGACTGTTCTCCCATGTCGAACAAATTTGGGAAGAGGCCCAAACCCTCCCGGCGGATCTAGAAAATCGGACTGCGGAAGAATGGCTCACGTCAACCGGACAAAGTGCCGAAGCCCGAGAACGGATTTGGGATCCACTCGCTCAATGGTTGGCCGGCAACTTGCTGGCCCGTCTCTCCGCTGCAATGTTCGTCCATCTGCTTTCAACCGTGTTTCTGCGTGAGGCGTCGGACGCGAAACTCACAGGCTTGACCGGCTCCGTCGGTCACCGATTCATCGAGCCCATGAAACAAGCGCTCCAACAGAATCAGGTGAAAATCATCTCGCTGAGCCATCGTCCTACCCTTCGGTTTGGACAGACCGGCGTGAGCGAAGTCCGACTTCACGACGAGACCAGACTGCGGGCCGACCGGTACATCGTTGCACTTTCCTATGAGAACCTCCTGCAGCTGCTGCCGGAACGGCTGCTGACACATTACGCCTACTTCGCACAGTTGACTGAACTTCGCAATGTGAGCGGAGTTGTCATTCAATTGAGCTGTTCATCTCCCATACCGCAGCCGCGCCTCCTCCTCCTTCCAGGCCGACCGTTCCACCAGCTCACCAGTGCATCGGGCGATGCCGGCGAGATCGGATATCGGCTCTCTACCCTCGCTGACCAGCATGCCAAGTTAACCGATGAACAGCTGATCGATATGGCGCAAACCGAAATCTGCCGGCTCTTCTCCGGAACGGCCAGGGAAGAGGTGATCGTTCACTCAGTCATTCGTGAGCACCAAGCAGCACTGGTGCTCGCACCGGGTGCTGCTCGGCTTCGGCCGATTCAACAGAGCCCCATCCAAAATATGCTCGTCACCGGGGCGTGGACGGACACCGGATGGCCTGCCAATCTGGAGAGCACGCTCGTCAGTGCCCGTCGCTGTGCCGACATCGTCACGGACTCTGGAGCTTGACGCGGGACTGTGCCGATGATACCTGTGTCCCATGACTCCGCAGGCTCACATCTCCGCTTTCCTTTCACTGATCGTGTAGGGCTGTGCCACCAGTCCTTATGAGCGCGGAGGCCACCCTGTTGGATTCAGCCGCTATGAGGTGGAACGAGACTATCGGGAGTGTGAATTCAAGGCGAGAGTGGCGAACGACCGGCACTTTTACAGCCAGAACTTCCCCTTTTCATTGGGTTCCGGCCCACGGACTCTGGCCGACCATACCCGTGCCCTGCATGGCCTTTCCACGATCAACGCGATGCGGGATACCTGTCTTGCGGCAAAAGGGTATCGAGTCGAGTAGCAGAACGTTGAAAAAGTACGCCAGCGTTGTTCTTGCATTACTCAAGGCCTCAACGTACCGAAAGTCGAAGGCAAGATACCTATCCGCTCGCATATGATCGAGGCGCGGTTCAAGCAAAGCTTGGTATGTACCTCCTCGGCCTTTCGCTCGCTGCGGCCGCGCTGAACGGTCTTTTTGAACGTCTGCCAACTAAGGCGTACGCGTACGTAGGTAACACAGATCCTCGAATCGTTCGCCGCCCCGGTATTTTGCAATGACCATCCACTCCCGTCTGGTATCCGTCAGCCCAATATAGGCTTGATCATCAAGCATGAAGGGCTGAAGAGAAAAGGATGTCCTCAGCACGGGAACGGTGGAGACCTTGTCGATCCTGAGCGCGTTCAGTGGATAGGTTCCGCCGGTTCGTTCAAACTTACTGGCGGTCGCCAACAGCGGACTCAAGTCTTGCCAGGTGGCTTGTTCCAGCACGGTGCTGTCGGCGGGAAACACATAGAAACTGTCGCTCGGTGCGGTCTTCATGCAAAAGGTCGTCTTCACCACGAGATCTTGCCGTCCGTCGTTGTCCAAGTCCAGGAACGTCTTGTCGAGGTTCGAGCAGCGCCGCGTTGGGGGCCCCTGCCCATGCAATACAACCGGCTCCCACCGCACCGGTCGTGAGACCTTCTCATCCAGGGCCAACTGTTCTCCGAACAATGCCGCCACTCGTTCACAGAATGGCTTATCGGCGAAGGCCGCCAGTTCCACGGAAGCCGCGGCGGCCAGCGCCGGCACCATCGTCAACAACATGCTTGTTATTTTCGTGAATTTCATCGCTGCCACTCCTCGTCCTTTGATCTCATGATCTCGGTTGACATCCCGGCTGTCCGTTTTTAAGATACTGCCACCAATTTTTTCACCCTCACGACTCATGACGCTCACTCCGCTCCAAGACCTCGCCCAATCCCTGGTGAACTGCGACCGCTGCAAGCTGGCCAAGCTGGGCCGCAGTCAGGTCGTCTTCGGCGTGGGGAACCCTCACGCCAGTATCATGTTTGTGGGAGAAGCGCCAGGTTTCAATGAAGATCAGAAGGGCGAGCCGTTCGTCGGAGCGGCGGGGAAACTCTTGAACGACCTGCTGGCTTCAGCCGGCCTCTCGCGCGATCACATCTATATTGCAAACGTCATCAAGTGCCGGCCCCCAAACAACCGTGACCCAGAACCAGACGAAGTGGAAACCTGCAAGCCGTTCCTGATGCAGCAGATCCAGTTGATTCGGCCAAAGCTAGTCTGCACCCTGGGAAACTGGGCCACTCAGACGCTTCTGGAACGCAAGGTCGGCATCACCAAAGTGAAGGCACAAGCCTTCTACATGAAGGACTTCGTCATCTTTCCGCTGCTGCACCCCGCCGCCGCCCTGCATCAAGGTAACCTCCTTCCCACGCTGAAAGAGGATTTCAAGAAACTGAAAGACTTTCTCGACCGCCACTCCACACCGGCCGAGCCGACCAGTGCAGCCCCTGCCCCCGCCGCACCAGTGTTGAATATTGAATCACCACAACCGGCACAGATGGATCTGTTCGGCTAGCAGTCTGGTGAAAAAGTCCGCCAGCTTTGTTCTCGCGTCGCTCAGAGGCTCAACGTACAGAAGGTCGAAGGCAAGATACCTATCCGCTCGCATATGATCGGGGCGAGAGGTTCAAGCAAAGCTTGGTATGTACCTCCTAGCCCTTCGCTCACTGCGGCCTCGTCCGCGGAACGGCGCGTCATGGCGCGCCGGGGTTGGGAGGGTGAGAATGTCGCCATTTTGGCCAGCCTGTAGATGAAGCCAAACGATGCCTGCGTGGCAACAATCCTTTAGTCTCTAGTGATATCTCCTAAAAAGTCCTCTCCACTTAGCATGATCGCAGTGAAGAATTGGAATTGAATCGTTTGGACACCGATGCGCAAATACCACCACGAATCCACAGTTTCCATATCCTTTAGGTGAATGTTTATCTGCCTTTTTGCAATACTCTAATAGAGTCTGCTTTTCACATTCATCAAAATGCGTACAAGCATCATTGAAGACCCCATCGGAATCGTCTAACTCAAATGATGCGGCTACCGTCAAACCTGTCGCCTTGGAAATTGCCTGGCGAGCACTAGCACTTGCGCCGACAAGTACAAGGTAGGTCTTTGGACCACCAGGAAGAAGCTCGGTAACTTCTTCCGACCAACTGCCACATACCTGATCTCCCGTTCCAGCAAAATCGTCCACGAACACAACGCTGTCATCAGGTCCCAAATCTTGCTGCATCAAGTCCCGCATATGGATGAACATATCATCATATCTATTAAGGAACGTCTGATTAATTCATGTTTACACGA